>Ga0209532_1000030_pt1 | contig 158815 bp, 147 predicted proteins | sample COG_02_FD_184746 | JGI IMG/M metagenome (GOLD analysis project Ga0209532, IMG submission 184746) | Pelagic Microbial community sample from North Sea - COGITO 998_met_02 (SPAdes) (version 2) | ecosystem: Environmental > Aquatic > Marine > Neritic zone/Coastal water | place: Helgoland, sampling... | reverse complement strand
ATGTTGCACTCTGGAAACTTGATACGCAGATCACCCACCCATTTGCTGGTAAATACTTTTAGGCTTTAGCCTTCATCCAATTTTCCAAGCACTCATTACATATTTATCATTAAAAAAGCACTACTAAGTGCCACAAAAAGTATGCGTAACCACCTCTTGTGCCATGGGTGTAAGGGCAAATTTCTTTAGCGCGCTGTGGTAGTTGTAAGGTGCTTTTAGCACCTCTAATAAGTTGTAAAATGGCTGGTAATCGCCTCGGTCTTCGGCGGCCCTTATGGCTAGCTCTACCTGGTGATTACGGGCAATAAATACTGGGTTTGCAAGCTTCATTTGCTCATAACGCTGGGCTTTAGTTTGTGGGTCTTTGTCTAAACGTAGTTGCCATTTTTTCTGCCACGCCAGTAATTCATCTGGCGCGCTAAATGCGTCTTCAATGCTTTGATGGGCCTCATCTATGGCGGCTTGGTCTACCAAGTATCTAAAACATAAAGTGAAATCTAGCTTGTGCTCAGTCATTATTGTAAACAACTGCTGCGTAAGCTTTTGATCATCAGGTTGCGGTTTGCTCATGCCTAGTTTGTTGCTCATTACGCGCTGATACGCTGCACCGTAATGGGTTACATAGCTACTCAATGCCTCTTGGGCCAATGCAATGGCCTTATCACTGTCGCTATCTAGTAGGGGTAATAGTGCTTCTGCTAGTCGTGTCATGTTCCACTGGCCTATGCCTGGCTGCTGGTTATAGCGGTAGCGGCCTTGTCGGTCTATAGAGCTAAACACCTTGTCACCGTCATAGTCGTCCATAAATGCGCATGGGCCATAGTCTACTGTGGCACCACAAATAAGCACGTTGTCGGTGTTCATTACGCCATGGATAAAACCAAACCCTTGCCATTGTGCAATCAGTTTGGCTTGCCTTTCTATCACTTCATTGAGTAGGGCTAAGTATGGCTTGGGGCTGGCTATTAAGGTTGGAAAATGTCGCTTAAGGCAATAATCAGCTAGCGTCTTCACACCTGCGTCATCACCTTGCCTAGAAAAAAACTCAAAACTACCCACACGAATGTGGCTTGGCGCAATGCGTGTTAATACTGCCCCTGGTGCTGGGCTTTGGCGCATTACTGTTTCGCCAGTAGCTACAGCAGCAAGGCTGCGGGTGGTGGGCACGTTTAACGCTGACATGGCTTCACTAAGCAGATATTCTCGTAATACAGGCCCTAGTGGTGAGCGCCCATCGCCTCGGCGTGAGTAAGGTGTGGGGCCAGAGCCTTTAAGTTGTAGGTCAAAGCGTTCGCCATTTGGGGTCACTATTTCGCCTAGTAAATGTGCTCTACCATCACCTAAAGTGGGGTTAAATGTGCCAAATTGGTGGCCTGCATAGGCTTGTGCCATAGGCGCTGAGCCCATGGCCGTTTGATTACCAGCCAACACTTGCAGGGCTTCATCTGATGTAAGCCATTGCAGGTCTATGCCTAGCTCTTGGGCTAGCTCTTGGTTATGAGTAATAGGTGTAGCGTTAGCCACGCTAATGGGCTGTGCGTAGCTATAAAAACGCTCTGGTAGGCTGGCAAATGTAGTGTCAAATTGCGGGCTGGTGGCAGGTGTTTGGGTGTTCATTTGTTGATACCTATAAATTTTCTAGCTTTGCATAGGCCAATACTAGCCATTTGCTACCTTGGTTTTCGAAGTTCACTTGCACTCTGGCTTGGGGGCCTGAGCCTTCAGCATTCACCACCACACCTATGCCAAACAAAGGGTGCCTTACATTTTGCCCTAATGCTAATACGGGGGTTTCTAATACCTGATGACGGCCTGCGCGGTCATATGTTCTTGTTGGGGTGGGCCTTGCAGTGACTGGCCTGCTGATACTAGATTTAAGCCGCACTTCATTCATCAATCCTTCTGGTATTTCACCAATAAAGCGTGAAGGGCGGTTAAAGGTTTCTTGTCCGTGTAAGCGGCGGCTTTCGGCATAAGAAATATACAATCGTTGCATGGCGCGAGTGATACCCACATAACAAAGGCGGCGCTCTTCTTCCAAACGGTCACCTTCTTCAAGGGACATTTTGTGAGGGAATAAACCTTCTTCCACGCCCCCTAAAAATACCACTGGAAACTCAAGGCCTTTGGCAGAGTGCAGTGTCATTAGCTGCACGCTGTCTTCTGATTCATCGGCTTGTTGTTCACCTGCATCAAGTGCGGCTTGGTCGAGCATGGCAGCTAGTGGTGTGGTGGCTACAGGGTCTAAATCACCATCAGGGTCGTCAGAGTCTTGTACGGGGTTCCAAGAGCTAGCAAATTCTTTGGCGGCACTCACAAGCTCTTTAAGGTTTTCAATACGCGTTTGGGCCTTTTCACCCTTTTCTTTAAGGTGATGTTGCACTAGGCCAGATTGTTGAATCACCAAGTCTACCATCTCATGTAAAGATAGCTCGCTAGTGTCTTCATCCAAGCGGTCAATAAGGCCAATAAAGCTATCAATGGCGTTATGGGCGCGGGTAGGCATCACGTTTTGGCTGAGTATTTGCTTGGTGCTGTCCCACATAGAGCAGCCTTCTGCTCGGGCGTTTTGGCGTATTTTGGCCACTGTAGCTGCGCCTACTCCTCGAGTAGGCACGTTAAATACTCGCTCTAAAGCGGCATCGTCGTTGCGATTTTTGATGAGGCGTAAATAAGCCAACGCATTACGTATTTCTAGGCGATCATAAAAACGTTGACCACCATAAATGCGGTAGGGCATTTGGGCACGAATTAAGGCTTCTTCTAGCACTCGAGACTGAGCGTTAGAGCGGTAAAGAATGGCGCATTCGGCTCTTAGGCCACCGTCTTTATGCCACTGTTCTATTTGAGATACGATGAAACGGGCTTCATCCATTTCATTAAAGGCCGCATACAGTGCAATGGGCTCACCATCTTTGTCGTCGGTCCATAGATTTTTGCCAAGGCGGCCAGTGTTGTTAGAAATCACACCGTTTGCAGCTTTAAGTATGATGCCAGTAGAGCGGTAGTTTTGCTCTAGTTTTATGGTAATGGCATTGCCGAAGTCGCGCTCAAAGTGTTGAATATTTTCTATTTTTGCACCACGCCAGCCATAGATAGATTGGTCGTCGTCACCCACAGCCATCACCTTAGCAGTAGTGCCTGAAAGCACACGTAGCCAAGCATATTGAATGGTGTTGGTGTCTTGAAACTCATCCACCAGCATGTGCTTAAAGCGGCCTTGGTAGTGGGCCAATAGCTCACTGTTGTTTAGCCATAGTTCATGGCAGCGCAGCAGCAGCTCACCAAAATCTACCAGCCCAGCACGCTCGCACGCCTGATGATAGGCAGCATATACTTTCACTTGGGTGTCTAGTTGAAAATCACCGTGGGTTTCTATGTGTTGTGCGCGTTTGCCTTCATCCTTACAGCCATTAATAAAATGCTGAAACGAACGCACAGGCCAGCGGCTTTCATCAAGTTGCATCTCTTTGCATAGTCGTTTGAGAATACTTAGCTGGTCGTCGCTGTCTAAAATTTGAAACTCTTTTTGTAGCCCGGCTTCTTGCCAATGGCGCCTTAATAGGCGATGGGCCAAACCATGGAAGGTGCCTACCCACAGTTGCTGTGTATCCAAGCCCATAAGGCTTTCAATACGAGCACGCATTTCTCGTGCAGCTTTGTTGGTAAAAGTAACGGCCATAATAGACCAAGGCGACACGTTTTGTGCCTCTATTAACCAAGCAATACGGTGCACCAATACACGGGTTTTACCACTACCGGCGCCGGCCAATATCAGCAAGTTTTCCTCTGGCGCTGCAACAGCCTCGCGCTGAGAGCCGTTGAGTTCATCTAAAAGGCGAGAAACATCCATTATTGTGTCCGTATTGGCGTGTTGGATTGTGTGGTTGCCCACGAAGGTAGCATCTAATCTTAACCTATTGTAACGACAGATAAGCTAAATATCACCGATATGCTTGAGTTACTTTGTATTTTCTAGCGTAAAAAGAAAAACTAAGGTGCTTATATATGGGCGTCCACAAATTTTGAGTATAGGCGGTGGATAGAGTCGAAGAGGATAGGGTAGAATGGCTTTAATCCATTATTGCTTCGGCTTAACTCATGTCTACATCGAAACACGATTTATTTAAAACCATCGCTCAAGCGCACCCACAGTTGCGCAAGTCTGAGCGCAAGGTGGCAGACTATGTGTTAGAGCACCGTGCAAAAATTGTGCAAATGCGTATTGTAGATTTAGCAGCGGCAGCAGATGTGAGTGAGCCCACTGTAGTGCGGTTTTGTAGAGCGCTAGACTTTGATGGATTTCAAGACTTTAAGCTTAATTTGGCTCAGTTTGTAGGCACCAATACCTCTTATCAGCAATTTCGTCTAGATAGCCGCGATTCGGTAGAGCAGTTTAAAGAAAAGATTTTTGACTCTACTGTTGGCAACCTTATGCGGGTGAAATCTGACCTAGATGCCACTAACCTAGAGCAAGCCATCGCTGCTTTAGCTGCGTGTAAGCGTCTTGATTGTTATGGCTTTGGAGCGTCTGCACCCATATGTAGTGATGCACAGCATAAGTTTTTCCGCCTTAATATCTCTGCGGCAGCCTATTCGGACCCTCACCTACAAACCATGGCGGCAGTTACTTTAAAGCCTGGCGATGTAGTGATTGCCGTATCGCAAACAGGCCGCACCAAAGATTTACTGCACACCACTCAGCTAGCTATGGACGCAGGTGCCACAGTTATTGCCTTGTGCCCAAGCAACACGCCGCTAGCCGAACAAGTGCAGATCCCTTTGTATATCGATTTAGATGAAGACAAAGAGCTTAATACTTTGATGTCTTCACGCATTACTCAAATGGTAGTGATTGATGTTTTAGCTGTAGGTGTCACTATGAAGCTAGGTGAAGAAACCATGACCCATTTAAAAACGATTAAGCGTTCACTTAAAAATCTACGTACCCCTGCTAAGCGTATTAAGTGATCAACTCATGTGCACAATAAGGAGATTTGTATGAGTTTATCTATACTAATGCGCGTTAGCGCTGCCTATATGGGCCTATGGGTATTGATGATGGCTTTAGTGCCAGAAATGATCATTAATGATTTATTTGGTGTGCCCGTCACCCAAGCACTTGGGGCTCAAATGCAGTTTACTTCGGTGGCCACCGCAGCGATTGCAAGCATGCAGTGGATGGTGTCTTCGTGGGCGCCAGAAGGCCTAGCCAAGTTTGCCCGTTTAAGTGCCATTATTTGGGCTTTGTTTGCACTACTTAGCTTGTCTCTTATTAGTTCGGGTGTGATGTTAGACACTGTGCAAAATTATACCTCGCCTGCCATTATGGCTATTTTGGCTTTGTTGTTATTGATGAAAGCCAGCGCAAACTCTAAAGTTTAGAGTGCATACTGCTTTTGGTATGCGAGTGCTTTAATGCCATTTCATTTTAATGAAAGTCTCTAGAGGCTACTTTGAGCTGCTCTAGCAGGTGGCTACAATCAATGAGCTTTCCAGCAATAACATGAATCACTTGGCTGTCTGGATCACGCTCTAAAATACCTTTCACTTTTAAAATTTGAGCATTTAAATAAGCCTGTTTTTGGGCCCTAGCTGTGCCTTGCCACACCACTAAGTTGGTGTTGCCTGTTTCATCTTCTAAGGTAATAAATGTTACGCCAGAGGCTGTGCCAGGCCTTTGTCTGCCAGTGACTAACCCGGCTACAGTCACCAAGCTTTGATGGGCTTTGTCAGCCAGTTGGCTAGTGGCTAGGCAGCCCTTTAGTAAGCCTGCATTGCGCAATAAGGCTATGGGGTGTTGCTCTAAGCTAAGGCGTAAGCTGTCGTAGTCTTCGGTCAGTGTTTCTAAATCACTAGGCCCTTGCAATTGTTCTTGTTGAGCTTCGCGCACTTCACGCAGTAATGGCAGGTCTTGATGATTGTCCAGTAGTTGCCAGCGGGCCTGATAGCGGTGGCCACTAAAACAATTGAGTGCATTAGCACTGGCCAAACATTCAAGCATACCTTTGGTGTGGTGCAATGCTTGCACTTGTAATAGGTCTGTAAAACCTTGCTTGGGCCTTTGTTCTAGTAAGCGTTGCAGATGATCTTGGCGCACCCCTTTTACCTGTCGTAAACCCAAACGTATGGCCAGCTCAAGGTTTTGGGTAGTTTCTAAGCTATGGTCCCACACACTTTTATTGATACACACAGGCAATACTTGTACCCCATGGCGGCGTGCATCTTGCACAAGTTGAGATGCGCTGTAAAACCCCATCGGCTGGCTATTTAAAATGGCGCAATAAAAAACTGCGGTGTAGTGGTATTTAAGCCACGCAGAAGCGTAGGTTAAAACGGCAAAGCTTGCAGAGTGGGATTCTGGAAAGCCATATTCGCCAAAGCCTAAAATTTGTTGATATAAACGCTCTGCAAATGCCAATTCATAGCCTCGAGACATCATGCCATCTACTAGCTTATGGTGAAATTTTTCTAGCTCGCCATGGCGTTTCCAGCTGGCCATTGCTCGGCGTAAACGGTCGGCTTCACCGCCGCTAAAGTTGGCTGCCACCATGGCTAGTTTAATCACCTGTTCTTGAAAAATAGGCACACCTAAGGTGCGTTCCAGCACTGCTTTAACTTCTTTTGAGGGGTATTCAACGCGTTCTTTACCGGCTCGACGGCGCAAAAATGGATGCACCATGTCCCCTTGAATAGGCCCTGGGCGCACAATGGCAATTTGAATGACAAGGTCATAAAAACAAGCAGGTTGTAAACGAGGCAGCATGCTCATTTGGGCTCTAGACTCTACTTGAAACACGCCTACACTATCGCCTTGTTGTAGCATTTCATAAACTTTTGCATCATCGTCCATGCGGGTGATGTCGGCCAAGCTTAGCTTACGCCCATGGTGATGCTGCACCATATTTAATGCGCGTTTTATAGCACTAAGCATGCCTAGGGCTAAAACATCTACTTTGAGTAAGGCAAGGCTTGCCAAGTCATCTTTGTCCCATTGGATCACTGTGCGCTGTGCCATGGATGCATTTTCTATAGGCACCAGCTCACTCAGTGGCCCTGCGCTAATAATAAAACCGCCCACATGTTGTGAGAGGTGACGAGGAAACCCTTGAAGGGTTTTTACTAGTTCCAAAAAGCACTGCCCTACATGGCTTTGGCTATCCAAACCTAAGTTTTTTAGCTGTTCATCCCACTGGGTATGCTGGTCTTTGCGATCCACATTTTTAATGAAGAGCTCAAGCTGTGGCAAGCTGATGCCTAGGGCCTTGCCCACTTCACGCACAGCGCTTTTAAAGCGATAAGTGATCACCGTGGCAGCTAAAGCAGCGCGATGGCGGCCATATTTTTGGTAGATGTATTGAATGATTTCTTCACGCCTTTGGTGTTCAAAATCCACATCAATATCTGGAGGTTCAGAGCGCTCTTTAGAAATAAAACGTTCAAATAACACCTGTATTTGGCGTGGGTCAACGGCGGTTATTTCTAAGCAATAACACACAATAGAGTTGGCAGAAGACCCACGCCCTTGATATAAAATCTGCTGGCGTTTAGCAAACTGTACCAAGTCGTACACCGTTAAAAAAAAGTGAGCGTAACCTTCGCTGGCAATAAGCTTAAGCTCTTTGTCGATGATCAAAGCAATGTCATGAGGCACACCAGCAGGAAAACGAATGCTTTTACCTTGCTCTACTAAGTGGTGTAAATAACTGTTGGCATCATAGCCATTAGGCACCAGTTCAGCCGGGTATTCATAGGTCAGTTGGGATAAGCAAAAGTCACACTGCTTAGCTATAGTAATACTGGCTTGTAGCCATGGAGCGGGGTATAGCTTAGCAATTTTGTCTAATGTACGTAGGCTGTGCTCGCGGTTGGCTTGTAGGGCATAACCACAAGCATGCACAGGCATGCCTATGCGTATGGCGGTGAGTGTGTCGTGTAGCATTTGCCGTGTGGGGCTGTGCATGATCACTTGGCCAAGTGCCACCAGCGGTAAGTCATAATCATCAGCCATGGCTTGGCAATGGGCATGTTGACGCTGATCCAGCGCACTTAACCGGCGATGACAACCTACCCATAGGTTTTTTTTATACAGTGCGCTTAAGTGACTTCCCAAGTCATTGGGGCTATTAGGGTGAGGGTTCCAGATAAGTATGCATTCACTTAAATCACCAAAGTCATGGATATAAACTTGATATTTGCCCTTTTCACAGCGTGATCTAGCTAAGCTAATTAGCCGACATAGCTGGGCGTAGCCTTGTCGGTTTTTTGCTAACACTACTAGGCGCTCATGAGCTTCGGGTTGGTGAGGTTGCAGTGAAAACTCGCTACCAATAATCAGCTGGATTTTTAACCCATGCTCTTTTTTATACTGATAAGCCCGCACTACCCCTGCCACTGAACATTCATCTGTGAGCGCCAAGGCGTTATAACCCAAGGCATCAGCTTGTTGGAGCAATTCGTGTGGATGGGATGCCGCTCTTAAAAAGCTAAAGTTAGTTAAGCAGTGTAGCTCGGCATAATCCACACCAGGCGCTTTCACTTGGAGGCTGGTCATGAAAAGTAACCATGTAAAAACCAGTCTTCTGTAGCCGTTCGAAACAACCAGCACACTTGTCCAGCAGGGTTGCGGGCAATAAAGTAGTCACGGCAAATGTTTACATTGTCCCACCAACCACTTTGAATGCGTTCAGGCCCAGATAAAATACACCAGTGCTGATCAGGCTTATGATGCAAAGCTTGGGGTAAAGTAAACAATAAGCTAGGCCGCAAAAATGCGGTGGCCTGTTGGGTTGGGTAACTACTTTGAGGTGCGCCTTGGTAAAAGCTACGCTCTGGGCGATGGTCGTCGCGCAAATACACTTGTTGTACAGCATGGTCTCCAAGTTTGCTTTGTAAACGGCTGATTAGCTGGCCTGTGGTTAGCTTGCCTTGAGTAGGTTCAAATAATTGCTCTGACAAAGGCGCCCATGGCATTTGTCCTTTGGTGGTCAGGCTAATGGCAATAATCGGGGCAGGGAGTTTTAATTGTTCCAGCTTTAGTAAAAATAAGCTTAGCCAAGACTCTGCCCGATACTCGCCGTCGCTGCAGCCAACATGCATTTTTTGCGATGCGTGCTCACGGTAATCTAAACCTAAGCTTAGCTGCGCAACTTTGAGCTGGCGAGGGGCTAAAAAGGCTTCTAAATCAGTTAATAAGCGCTTTAATGGAAATCGTAATGCGCTGCTATGTTCAATTTCATAGAGTAGCTCTAAGCGTTGGCGAAAGCGTTCAGGGGGTTGGTATGCAGGCTTGGTGGGTGCACTTGTGTCTTCTAGTTGGTGTAAATAGTTCACTAGGGTTTTGCCTAAACGCTGGCCTAAAGCTGACTTAGGTAGTGCTTGAGCTTGCCCTAGTGTATTAAGACCAAGGCGCTCTAATTGTAAGGCAAGTTTATGGTCAAGTAAGGCATGCTGGATAGGTAGTTGGTTCAGTAACATTTGAACCTGCCTTTGGTGTTGTAATAAACGATCGTTACCTGCGTGGGCTAGCACTTTAGCAGCTAGTGGAGAGTGAGCACTGGCATAGTGATAATTGAGCCCACGTTCTATTAAAGGTTGCTGTAGTTGTTGCCAATAACCCCCAATGCCTTCATAGAGTCTGAGCATGTCGCTGGTTTGTAGCAATAACCCTTGCGGTGGATCTAGGTAAAATGTGGCACTGGTTTGATACAAGCATTGGGCCAATTGACTAAGCAGGCGATGCTCTTTTTTGGCGTCATAGGCAATCACTTTAATTTGGGCACATAAAAGTGCTGCATGGGCTAAACCGGTGCCATTTTTAATGCCTAGCTGGAGGGCTTCAGGATTAGCCTGTACCACCTCGTTTTTATCAACCAAAACACAAGCTTGGCTGTAGGCCTGTTGATGTAACAGGCTATCCAATTGCAGGCTGGGAAAACATAAATAAAGCCATTGCATCAGGGTTACTGCAGCTTATGGCTATTAAGTGAAACAAGGTTGATATTGCGCTTTAATGCAGGCACAGGTGCAGTTGTAACTGTAGGCATTGCCAAAGAGGGCCACAGTTTATGCATGTCAACTTGGCACGGGTGCTGTGGCCACTGGCCTTGGTATTTATGAATTTTTAAGCGCAAGCCTGTGGCTAAAGGTGCCAGCGAAAAACGAGCACTCACAGGCAGTGCACTGGTGCTAGGTTCAGGTTGGGGGTGCAGCCAAAACATCAGTGCTTGATTATCTTTAGCCGCTACTTGTAAGCGTTTAGCTTGGGGTGAGGTTAAGTTTTTGGCCCACAATACAAGGTGACTGCAGCAACCACTATTAAGGCTTTGCTGCGCGCTCCAAAGGGCGTGCTGAGGGTTTTGGCAGCGTATTAATAACGTTTTACTTAGGTTTATTCCATGCTGAGCTAAAGCTTGTCCATTGAGCTGTGCTGGTGGATTAATCCATACCTGTAGGCGCGCTTGAGATTGGGCCAATAAGGGAAATAATAAACGCAGCTCACCTATTCCTGCCAAACCACAGGCTAGCTCTACTAGCCCTGTTTGGGGCCAGCCACCTTGTAAGTGTGCATCTAAAGTAGAATAAAAGCTGCTTTGGCGGCGTTGGTCTGGCCCCGTTACTTGCCGAGCGCGCCAGACCAAGCGGTCTTTTTCTAATTGTAACAGGGCCATAATTTACCTAATAAATACTGTATGTATATACAGTAGTTTGACATATTTTTAGCGAAGGTCAAGTAGAAAATAGATGCCTATTGGTAGACGTTGTTAATAGAAAAATATCAAGTGGGCAGATTGTTCGGTATTAAATAATTATTGCTCCTAAAATATCAATTAAATCCCTCTTGGCAATGCCATCATTGATAAATGAAATCCACAGTAATCAATAGAGGGCCTTAGTCGTGCCATTACAGCCTAGTCAAAATGTTTTTATCACTTGTGCCGTCACAGGATCTGGCAGTTCACAAGACCGTTCTCACCATGTGCCACGCAGCCCTGAAGAAATAGCTAACAGCGCTATAGATGCGGCTAAAGCTGGTGCTGCCATTGTGCATTGTCATGTGCGAGACCCGCAAACGGGTGTGCCAAGCCGTCGTTTAGAGCTATATAAAGAGCTCACACAACGCATTCGTGCTGCAGAAGTGGATGTAGTGTTAAACCTTACCGCAGGTATGGGCGGTGACATTGTGTTTGGTGATGCTGAAAACCCATTGCCTTTAAAGCAAGCAAGCACAGACATGGTAGGCGCTAGTGAGCGCGTAGAACACATCCGCCAATGCCAGCCAGAAATATGCACCTTAGATTGTGGCACCATGAATTTTGCCGAAGCTGATTACGTGATGACCAATACCCCGGGCATGTTACGGGCTATGGCAGAAAAAATGACTGCTATGGGTGCACGCATTGAAATAGAGGCCTTTGATACTGGCCATTTATGGCTAGCCAAAAAGTTAGTGGAAGAGGGTTTAATCACTGATCCTGTGATGGTGCAGCTATGTATGGGTATCCCTTGGGGTGCGCCAGATGATTTGAATACTTTCATGGCTATGGTGAATAACGTGCCTAAAGATTGGGTGATGTCAGCCTTTTCTATTGGTCGTAACCAAATGAACTATGTGGCCGCTGCCGTATTGGCAGGAGGTAATATTCGTGTGGGTTTAGAAGACAATATTTGGTTGTCTAAAGGTGTATTAGCCACTAATGCCCAGCTTGTTGAACGTGCTGCCACCATTGCTACAAATATGGGCTCTACATTAATGACTGCAGCTCAAGTGCGTGAGCTCATCAAAGTAGAAAAGCGGGCGCCTTTGGTATGATTAGCATGAGCGACAATGTAACCACGCAGCATAAAACCGCCGCTTGTATAGGTGGTGGCGTGATTGGTGGAGGCTGGGTAGCAAGGTTTTTATTACACGGTTGGGACGTGAACGTTTATGACCCTGCAAGCGACGCTAAGCGTAAACTAGATGCAGTGTTAGAAAATGCGCGTGCAGCTTTGCCTGCATTGGCCGATGTAGCCATGCCTAGTGAAGGTAAGCTCACTTTTTGTGACACCCTAGAAGCTGCCGTGACTAATGCTCATTGGATTCAAGAAAGTGTGCCAGAGCGTTTAGACATTAAACATGCAGTATTTGCTCAAGTGCAGGCAGCGTGCTTAGACTCGGCTATTATTGGCTCTTCTACCTCTGGTTTTAAGCCTTCTCAGCTACAAGAAAATGCCTTAAATCCTCAGCAAATTATGGTGGCCCATCCATTTAATCCAGTGTATTTATTACCCTTGGTAGAGCTTGTGCCTAGCCCTATTAATAACCCAGAAATTATTGAGCAGGCCAAAACCCTATTAACTAGCATAGGTATGAAACCATTACATGTGCGCAAAGAAATTGATGCGCACATTGCTGATCGATTGTTAGAAGCAGTATGGCGTGAAGGTTTGTGGATGATTAAAGATGGCATTGCCACTACTTCTGAAATAGATGATGCCATTCGTTATGGCTTTGGTTTGCGTTGGGCGCAAATGGGGTTGTTTGAAACCTACCGTATCGCTGGTGGTGAAGCGGGTATGGCTCACTTTATTGCCCAGTTTGGGCCTTGTTTAGAGTGGCCATGGACTAAACTAATGGATGTGCCAGAGCTTACAGACGAGCTAATTGCTACGATTGCTCAGCAGTCTGATGAACAATCGGGTCATCACACTATTCGAGAGCTAGAGCGTATTCGTGACAAAAACCTCATAGGCATTATGCGTGTGCAAAAAGATAATAACTGGGGTGTGGGCGAGTTATTAAATCAGCATGATCAGCGCTTAAAACAACTGGGCTAAAGCGACTAGTCCTGGGCCAAGATAAACAAAATCTAGGCCAGTAGTAAGGTACTAATTAGTGCTCTTGCTGGTATGATGGGCTTACACTCCTGTTGTACTGGCTTATTTAATGAACACCATTCTTCCAGTTATCAGTTCTATTTTGTTAGTCATGCTATTGGGTTATGGCCTTTCTAAAAGGTTATTGACGGAACCCGTTTTTTGGCAAGGTATTTCAAAATTATCCTACTGGGTATTATTCCCAGTGTTAATCATTCGTACCTTAGCTAACGCCACCATCAACACTGAATTACTGGTGCCTTTATTGGTCATATTCTCAGTGTCATTGGTGTTGGTTCTTATCTATTGTTTTTGGGCCTCTAGGTTACTGGGCCAAGACGGGCCTTCAGCTGCATCACTTGCTCAAGGTGGTATAAGGCATAATGGTTTCATTGGTCTGGCTGTTTTATTTGATATGTTTGGCTTGCCAGGTCAAGAAGTAGGCGCTTTAATTATTGCAGTGCTTTTGCCGCCCACCAACTTTTTGTCAGTACTTTCTGTGAGTGTGTTGGTGCGTAAAAAACAAGCACATTCGCTGTCTGCTTTAATCACAAAAGAGCTAGTGCGCAACCCCATGCTTATCGCAGTGTCTATCGGCTTGTTGATTAACGTGCTTGATTTTCCTGTACCCCATATACTTGACCAATCCATGGCTTTTTTGAGCCGTGCTGCTTTGCCGATGCTTTTACTTAGTATTGGGGCCAGCCTTAGCATACGTGCTTTAAAAGGCAATTGGCTGGTATTAATGGTGGCACTTAGCTTTAAGCTTTTAGTGTTTCCTGCACTCTTTTTAGCAGGGGCCTTGTGGTTTAACCTTACGCCCTTAGTGACGGTATGTTTGGTGGTGTTTGGGGCTTTGCCAACAGCCGTTTCAGCCTATCCTTTTATTCATCAAATGGGCGGTAATGCCAAACTAATGGCAGATATTATTACCTTGCAGACCTTAGCTAGTTTAATAGGCTTAACTTTTTGGGCAAGCTTAGCGATCCATATTACCGGGTTAGCACTATGATGTTTTCTAAGTCTTACGATTTTATACAAGGAGACTCTCCGTTACTTGTGAGCATGCCTCACTCTGGACTACAGCTTACGCCACAAGTGGCTAACACGTTAGTACCAGAAGCCTTAGCATTGCCAGATACTGATTGGCACATTCCTAAGCTATATGACTTTCTAGGGTCTATGAACGTAAGCGTGCTGCAGGCGAATTATTCACGTTATGTGATCGACCTTAATCGCCCAAAAGATGATAAGCCACTTTATTCAGGTAAAACCACAGGCTTATTTCCACATATTTCGTTTAATGAAAAACCTCTTTTTGTACAAGGCGCACCAGTAGACAAAGCTTATCAACAGGCCTGTATAGAGCAAATTTGGTGGCCATATCATCAGCAGCTAACACAAGAGTTAGCTCGTATTAAACAAAAATTTGGCTATGCCATTTTATTTGATGCCCATTCTGTTAAAGCTCAGGTGCCTATGTTTTTTCAAGGCACCTTGCCAGATTTTAATCTAGGCACAAATGACGGTGCTTCTTGTGCTTCAAAGCTTTTACACGCGGCACAAAAATCCCTTTTAAACAGTGCCTATAGCCAGGTGAGCAATGGGCGCTTTAAAGGGGGGCATATCACCCGTAGTCATGGCCAGCCCATACATCAAATACATGCATTTCAATTGGAGCTATCGCAAGCTACTTACATGCACGATAAAGACATTTATTCATTAGATAGCCACAAATGTGCTGAGGTTATTCCCCAATTAAAAAAATTAATAGAGGCTCTTTTAGCCTGTAATCCAACTCATCAATAAGAGCATTTTTCATGTATCTAAGTAAGTCACAAGTTGACGATTATGAGCGCGATGGCGCTATTGTTATTAAAGGCGTGTTTAAAGACTGGATAGATTGCCTAAGAACAGGTTTTGATAAAGTGTTGTCTTCACCTAGTGAGCATGGACGTGAAAATGTGGCTAAGGGTGATGCTGGGCGCTTTTTTGAAGACTATTGTAATTGGCAGCGCATTGATGAATTTCAACAATGGATTAATCACTCACCTGCAGCTCAAATTGCCGCACAAGCGACCTCTTCAAAACGCATTCAAGTGTTTCATGATCATATTTTAGTGAAAGAGCCAGGCACTGCCAAAGCCACGCCTTGGCATCAAGATATGCCCTATTATTGTGTGTCTGGTGAACAAACAGCTAGTTACTGGATACCCCTTGATAAAGTAACTGCGGCCAACACACTGCAAGTGGTGTTGGGCTCTCATCGCTGGCCTAAGTTGGTGCGGCCAACGCGGTGGTCTAGTAATAAGCCTTGGTATAGTAATGATGCTGATTATATGGACATGCCAGACATTGATGAGTCGCAAAATATCTTGATTCCCGAATTAGAGCTGGGTGATTGCGTGCTGTTTAACTTTAAAACAGTGCACGGTGCGCCAGGTAACGCATTAACTAGCCGCAGACGCGCTTTTTCTACGCGCTTTATGGGTGATGATGTACGTTATGCTAATAGAGGTGGCCCAACATCGCCGCCATTTGATGGTTTAATCCAAGCTGATGGTGATAAAATGCCATTAGATTGGTTTCCAGAGGTGTATAGCAATGACAAATAGGGCAACAGGCGGCTGTTTATGCGGCGCGGTTAAATATCAAGTCACAGGTGTGTTGCGCCCAGTGGTTGCGTGTCACTGTACGCAATGTCAAAAAACAAGTGGTCATCATGTGGCAGCTACCAGTGCGCCACGTGAAAATATAGCTCTGTTAGAGGAGCAAGGCCTTAAATGGTATTTCTCTTCTAAGGGTATTCGACGTGGTTTTTGTCAGCAATGTGGTGGAAATTTATTTTGGGATCATACGGATAAATCCACTGTTTCTATCTTTGCTGGCACTTTAGATCAGCCCAGTAAATTAAAGCTAGTAGAGCATATTTATGTGGAAGACAAAGCTGACTATTATGAAATAACCGATGGTCTCCCTCAGCGTGTAGGCTTTCAAATTAGTGGCGGTGCTGACCATGGCGAATAAATGCCCCCAGTGCGACTTTAAGATCACCTCACGTAATCAACTGTGTGAAGATTACAAAGCCCCAGACAAGGCCTATGGGTGCCCAGCGTGTGGCACCTTTTATATTTTGCCAAGAACCGCTGCGCCTACTTGGAAACAATGGCTTTTGTATTTAACATTAGGGTTTACTGGCGGTTTAATTTCTAGTTTAGTGCAGCTAAATGGCCATAGTCGATGGTGGTTTTGGGGCTATGTGTTATCGATTGGTGTGGGTGTTATTGTGTTTTACATCAAATCAAAATCGGTAGTGTTAGAGCCTTCAGGCTATCGAGTTACACCAGATAATGACTGATTTTATTGTTCCTTTTTGTGAGCAAAAAGTGACTATTATTTATGCAGATGAAGATATTTTAGTGGTGGATAAGCCCAGTGGTCTGTTATCTGTGCCAGGCAAACACCCGCTTAATAAAGACTGCTTAATTACACGAGTACAACAACAATATAGTGACGCTTTTATTGTGCATCGCTTAGACATGGACACGTCTGGCATCATGATATTGGCTCGCGGTAAGGCCAATTTATCGGCCTTAAGTCGCCAGTTTCAAGAACGAGAAACGCATAAAGAATATTTGGCATGGGTGTATGGGCTGCTAAAAGAAGACGCTGGTGAAATTGATTTACCACTTATATGTGACTGGCCTAACAGGCCTAAACAAATGGTAGATCATGAATTGGGTAAGCCTTCATTAACTCGTTTTGAGGTGCTTGAAAGACAAGCTGCCACATTACAAACAAAGGTGTTGTTAAAGCCTGTCACTGGGCGCTCTCACCAACTAAGAGTGCATATGGCGCAGATAGGCCACCCTATAAGTGGCTGTGATTTTTATGCTCATCCCCAAGCTCTACAACAGGCCAAACGCTTGCAGTTACATGCTTGGAAGCTAAGTTTCATTCATCCAACCACTGGGCTTTTGATGACGCAAACAGCTCCAGCCGTATTTTAGCCTAAACTTGAGTTAGGGCCAGTACGTCATTCCACATTTGCTCATCTAGCTCTACGCTACTTAGCAACACTTTATTAGTGCCGGGAAGTCGCGCTCCAGCTTGGCTGGTGATGGCTTCTGAAATAGTGTCTAGCTTGTCCCAAAATAGATCTCCAGCAACGTTGGTTGGGTCAATAATGATATAACATTGGCCTAAGTCATGAGGGTTGCCTTCAGTGGCTTTTAGAGGATCTAGCTGTGTGCTGGTGCTGCCACCAGTAAAGGCTGCTGCGAGAATTTCTGCCATTAGACCAAACCCATAGCCTTTATAACCACCAGAGGACACCAGTGACCCGCCCTTTAATACAGCGTTAGGGTCTTGAGTAGGGTTGCCTTCACTATCAACGCCCCAGCCTAAGGGGATTTGCTCGCCCGCAGTGGCTGCCATATTGATTTTGCCAATGGCAATGGCGCTTGTAGATTGATCAAATTGCATGGCTAAACCACCCTTGCCATCAGGCACTGACATGGCAATAGGGTTAGTGCCAAGCACAGCTTTAGTGCCTCCTGGAGGCGATACACAAGACTTTGCGTTAGTCATGCCAATAGCGATGTAGCCCGCACGAGCAATCTGTTCTGTGAAGTAACCCATGGAGGTGCAGGTATGAGAGTGGCAGATAGCTAAAGTGGCGACGCCGTTAGTTTTTGCAGCTAAAAGTGCTGTGTCTAAACCGCGAGAAAAAGCAGCCTGTGCAAAACCTAGCTTGGCATCTACCATCACACTAGCAGGTTTGGGTTGGTGCACTTGTGGCTCTACATCACCTTTTACACGACCTGATAATAGCTGGCTACAGTAGCTTTGTAGGTAAAATAGGCCACAAATTTTGTTGCTATGAGCCTCTGCCACACGCACAGCCTGAGCCACACAGCTGGCAATCCAAGGTTTTGCACCGTGGGCTTCTAAAGCTTTTGCAGTGGTGGCTTCAATAGTATCTAAGTCAACGTGAATAGTGGCCATAAGGGTTTCAGCTATAAAATGATTTGAGTACTGATTTTATGTTGCTTTACCTACATGGGTAAAGTAAAAATGTGTATTCCCTAGTTTTAGAAATACTTATGGCGTTAATAGACTCAAGATTTCATGTTGCTATCAGGCCTTTTTTGGCCACAGATAGTGAGCGAGTACAAGCTTTGGTAAGTAATGAAGCAGTAGCGCGGATGGCAAGCAATATCCCTTACCCCTACCCTAAAGATGGCGCTAAAACCTGGATAGCCTCTCATGGCGCGCAGCACCGCGGCGGCACTGCTATTATTAGAGCCATTGTTAGTTTGGCAACTAATCAGTGCGTTGGTGCCATCAGCATAGATCAAATCACTAGGGGCCTAAATGCCAGTGGCAACTTGGGTTATTGGGTGGGAGAGCCTTATTGGAACCAGGGTTTTTGTGCACAAGCGGGCCAATTAATGCTGCAGCTAGCCACAAAAGAATATGCTATGAAACGTGTGGTTGCGGCACATCGTGTAGATAATCTTGCTTCAGGCAAGGTGTTAGAGAAATTAGGTTTTAATGAGCTACAGCCTGAGTATATGACCCATTCTTCAGGGCAGCATTTGTTTCGTTGTTATGAAAAATTGCTTTAGGCAATAAAAAAGGGCCCCTTTTCAGGCACCCTTTTGTTACTAATTTCTACTAGCTAGATGAGCTTACGAACGACGCTCTGGACGACGGTTCGAACGATCATTACCACGCTTAGGACGAGGTGTCTTAGCGCCAGGAGTAAAGTCCTCTGCTGCGCCTTGAGACTGAATGTTTAACGGCTTGTTACGTACACGCACTTTCTTTAGTAACTGTAGCATTTCAGCAGGCATGCCTGCAGGAAGGTCTACTGTTGAGTGATCATCAAACAAGTTAATACGCCCAATGTAAGCGCTGCTAAGGTCTGCTTCGTTAGCGATAGCGCCTACAATATCACCAGGCTTAACCTGATGCTCATGGCCTACTTCTATGCGGAAACGCTCCATAGCGATCGACTCACCACTAAACTCTTCTTGCTTGCGTTCTTTGCGACGTGGACGCTCTTCTTCGTTGAATCCTGGTGTTGTATCACGAGAATCGCGACGCTCAGGCTTGTTGTCTGCCATAGTCAGTGGACGATCTTGCTGAGCCATAAATGCTAGTGCCGCAGCCACTTGCTCTGGAGCAACTTCACGTTCTTTAACAAACGCTTCAACAATGTCGCTGTAAATGCTTAAGTCAGACTGCTCAAGGGCTTTATCAATACTAGCCTTAAACTGGTCAATACGACGCTCTTTAACTTGCTCACGGCTAGGTAAGTCCATTGGAGTGATTGATTTACGAGTGGCTTTTTCGATTGAGCGCAGCATGTTACGTTCACGAGGAGCAACGAACAAAATGGCATTACCAGAACGACCAGCACGGCCAGTACGGCCAATACGGTGAACGTAAGCTTCGGTATCATAAGGAATGTCGTAGTTAATAACGTGACTAACACGAGCTACGTCGATACCACGAGCGGCAACGTCAGTAGCTACTACGATATCAATTTTGCTGCTCTTTAAATGCTCGATCGTGCGTTCACGCAGCTGTTGAGACATGTCACCGTTAATTGCTGAGGCGCGATGGCCACGAGCCTCTAGCTTTTCAGCTAGCTCTACAGTTAGGGTCTTAGTGCGTACAAAAACGATGACGCCGTCAAAATCTTCTGCTTCCAAGATGCGAGTCATCGCGTCTAGCTTACTAGTGCCAACTGCTTTCCAGTAACGCTGAGTCACGCTGTCTACAGTAGCGGTCTTGGCTTCAATCTTAATTTCTTCAGGGTTGTTAAGGTAAGTGTTAGCAACCTTACGAATAACAGCAGGCATAGTGGCGGAAAATAAAGCCACTTGGCGCTCTTTTGGAGTGTGATCCAAAATCCAAGTCACATCGTCAATAAAGCCCATACGCAACATTTCGTCAGCTTCATCTAAAACAACAGTTTTTAGTTTGTCTAGCTTCAAAGTGCCACGACGAAGGTGGTCCATGACACGACCAGGAGTACCCACTACTACGTGTACACCACGTTGCAGCTGACGTAATTGTCCGCTCATGCTACTGCCACCATAAATAGGCAATACATGGAAGCCACGCATGTCACTGGCGTAGTTTTGGAAAGCTTCAGCTACCTGAATAGCTAGTTCACGGGTGGGTGCAAGCACTAACACCTGTGGTGCTTCAATTTTTAAATCGATGTTAGATAATGTAGGTAGTGCAAAGGCAGCAGTTTTACCTGTACCTGTTTGTGCTGTACCTAAAATGTCTCTGCCTTCCAAAATATGTGGAATGGCAGCGGCTTGAATGGGGGATGGTTGTTCGTAGCCAATGCGAGTGATCGCATTAAGTACTGGCGCTGAAAGTGCCAAGTCTGCAAAAGTGGTCATGGTGTAATCCTAAATAAGTAATCTAATGACTTAAATGGACACAAATATCCACAAAGCCCGCGCATAAACAAAGCCACTCTCCCAGATGTAACAAAAAAGCCGAGATAAAATAGGAGTGATTTACGAGGTCTTTCAATGGAGCAGCCACATAAAAATAAGCGTAAATCCACTAAAGCTAATGCATAATCGTAGATAAAAAATACTACTTATCTAGAGCTAAGTCATTAATTTAGAGGGTTTAGCCATATTGTATTAATACTGGCGTATAGAAAGGGTCTCGTGCCCTTTGTTCGGTATACATTGGCCTCAACCTAAGTTTAATATTAAATATTAATAAGGTATGCCAATGCCCGGCACCTGCTGGTGCCTTACCGTGCCACTTTATTTTGAAGTGTGGCCGAGATAACGCGGATGCAAGTGATATTACGCGGCGAATATTACACTGTTTGATAATAACATGCTATTAAAAATCCATATTAATAAAAAAGGGCCCTATTTGGGCCCTTTTTTGATACCTAACCTTGCTCTTATCGAGCTAAGTACTTAGCCCTTTATGGCAGCAAGTACTGATTCGGCAGAACTGACAGAGAATGGATCGCCACCATTATTATCTTTACGGCCTGGCTCTTCTAACCAATGCTTTACCACACCATTATCTACTACCATGGCATAACGCCATGAACGTGGGCCAAAGCCTACGTTGGTCTTGTCTACTAGCATGCCCATTTGGCGGGTAAATTCACCATTGCCATCGGGAATAAATTTAATGTTTTTAACGTCTTGATCAAGCATCCACTTGCGCATTACAAAGGTGTCATTTACAGACAATACATATACTTCGTCTACGCCATGCTGCTTTAGCTCTTCGTATGCGGCTTCAAAACCTGGCACTTGAAAGGTGCTACAAGTAGGTGTGAAAGCACCAGGCAATGAGAAAACAACAACTTTTTTGTTGCCAAAAATCTCATCTGTAGTGACATCTTGCCAACGAAATGGGTTGTCTCCACCAATGCTGGCATCACGTACGCGATATTTAAAAGTAATTTGGGGTACTGTAATTCCTGGGCTCATGTTCCTTGTTCCTTTTGTTGGTACTTATATAGAGTGGTTTCGAAAGCTAAAAGCCACCGATATGTCATTGTGCAGTATCTATTATTATTTGTATAATCGTTATAAATATGTTTTTCAATAGGTATTACCGATAATGTTGAGTTTGAAAGATCTAAGTTATCTTGTTGCATTGGATGAACTGGGCCACTTTGGCAAAGCCGCACAGGCTTGTTATGTAAGCCAGCCTACTTTGAGTGGACAGTTAAAAAAGTTGCAAAATCAGTTGGGCGTAGAGCTTATAGAAAAAGGCTCAAAAAAAGTGATTCTCACCCATGTGGGTAGAGAAATAGCACAGCGTGCCAAAGCCATGGTGTTGCAAGCACATGAGCTGGAAGCCTTCGCAAGGGCTTCCAATAAACCTCTTACTGGGCGCTTAAAATTAGCCATTATTCCGTCTTTGGCACCCTATTTGATGGCCAAAACGGGGGCTTGTGTAAATGCCTTACTGCCAGGGTTAACCATCGAGCTTCATGAATTAGAAACCCATGAGCTTTTACGCCAGCTAAAAAGTGGTGAGATTGATATAGGTATCTTGGTTTTACCACAACCCCAAGCAGGCTTACGACATTTAAGCCTTTGGCAAGAGCCCCTTTGGTTAGGGGTAGGGCATGAGCACCCATGGGCCAAAAAAACCCAAGTCACAAGGGGCCAGCTTGCGGGGGCAGAACTAATACTACTAAAAGAAGGCCATTGTTTAGCAGACCAAGCCCAACAAATGTGCCAACTAAAAAGCCAATCTCAAGCTTTTAGAGGCGCAAGCCTAGAAACCCTAAGATATATGGTATCAGCCGGAAATGGCGCCACTATAGTGCCTCAGCTCAGCATGGATGCTTGGATTAGTCATGGAGAGCAAAATATCACCTATATCCCCATCACATCCCCTAAGCAAGCCCGTGAAATAGGTTTTTTAGCGCGTTCAGGCAGTGCCTATTGGCCCTGTGTAGAGGCTTTACATGGTGCTATGGCAAAGGTATTACCCAAAAATTCAGCAGATACTCAAACCGTGCCTTTGGTTATTTAAGCGGTTATGTAAGACGTTATTGGATTAGCTGTTGATAGGAACTGGTTTAGCCAGCCCATAGGTAATAAAGGCGGCAAATACCACCAGTAGGGTCGACAATAACAAACAGGCAATAAAACCAAATTGTAAAAACACAAAGCCAGAAAGTACGGTGCCTAATAGCCGGCCACAAGCATTTGCCATGTAGTAAAAACCGACGTCCATAGCCACTTTATCTTTTGTAGACATGGCAAGAATAAGGTAGCTATGAAGGGAAGAGTTAACGGCAAAGACAATACCAAAAACGCCAAGCCCTAAGATTAAAACAACGCTGGCCTGCCATTGCATATACAAACCATAAGCAATAAATACAGGGATCACTGACAGCATGCTTTGCCATTTAAAGGCGCTTTTATGGGCAAGTATAAGAGTGTGTGTGAGGGTTTTTTGATGGGGCTTTTGGGTTAACACAGGAGCCATTATCTGCACCAAACCGTAACCGATCACCCACATGGCTAAAAAGCTACTCACTTGCCAATGCTCCCAAGATAATTGCTGTGCAAGATAAACTGGTAAAGCGACTACAAACCACACATCTCTAGCAGCAAATAAGCACAAACGTGCACCACTTAATCGGTTAATAGCCACGCTCTTAGAGAGCAGCAAAGCGATATTAGGCTTGTGTTTATGGCGGCCTAAGTCGGTCTTTAATAACACCAAACTAAACAGCCAAACAATGCTTAGGCTTGCCACCATGATGAGGATACTACTGGTAAAACCAACACTACCAAGCAAGGCCCCACCCATGAAGAACCCAACACCTTTTAAAGTGTTTTTGGAACCTGTCAATAATGCTACTGCGCGGTATAAACTAGTGCTTTGGTTGCTAGGGACTAGTAATTTAACAGCGCTTTTGGCACTCATTTTGTTGAGGTCTTTAGCGATACCAGAAAGTGCCTGGGCTGCCATTACCCATGCTACAGTGAGCATGTGAGGGCTCACTAACAGCATGCATAAAGCGACTATTTGTAAACCTAAACCAATATTCATGATACGGTTCAGGCCTACCCAGGCACCAAAATAGCCCCCCAATAAATTAGTTACTACGCCAAAGAGTTCGTAAAATAAAAACATTAATGCAATGCTAAAGGCATCGTAGCCCAAGCTATAAAAATGCAGTACCACCAACATGCGTAAGGCGCCATCGGTTAGGGTAAAGGCCCAATAATTACCTGTGACCAAAGCATATTGGGCTAAGCTATTAGAGCTTGAGGGTTGCATTAGTGATCATCAGTGCAGATGTATTTAGCTAGTTGCGCTACGCGGTTTACATAACCCCATTCGTTGTCGTACCACAAATAAAGTTTTACCTGTGTACCATTAACTACCATAGTAGATAAAGCATCCACGATGCACGAACGCGGGTCTGTACGGTAATCAATAGACACTAACGGACGTTTCTCAAAACCCAGAATACCTTTTAATTCGGGAGACTCGGCGGCATTTTCAAATAATGTATTAACCTGCTCTACCGATGTTTCTTGTTGCATTTCAAACACACAATCTGTGAGTGACGCGTTGGCCAAAGGCACACGAACTGCGTGGCCATTAAGTTTGCCTTTTAAGTCTGGGAAAATGTGTGTAATAGCAGTGGCGGAGCCTGTTGTGGTAGGGATTAAACTCATGCCACAGGCCCTAGAGCGGCGCAGATCTTTATGGTGGCTGTCTAATATGGTTTGGGTGTTGGTGACATCGTGAATGGTGGTCATGGACCCATGTAAAATGCCTAGATTTTCGTGTAGCACTTTCACCACTGGGGCCAAGCAATTGGTGGTGCAAGAGGCTGCGGTCACTAGCTGATGTTGTTTGGAGTCATAAAGGTGGTGATTTACTCCCATTACTAGGTCTAATACACCGGGCTGCTTTACGGGAGCCGTCACTAGCACTCGTTTCACACCTTGATCTAAATAAGCTTGTAATAAAGCTTTAGTTTTAACCTTACCACTGGCCTCAATCACAAGGTGGCAGTCACTCCAGTTGGTAGAGGATACCAGGGTGTTTTGAGTATAGGCTATTTCTTTTCCATTTATAAAGATGCTGCCCTCACGAGCATCTATGTCAGCTTCCCATGTGCCGTGCACTGAATCAAATTTAAGTAAATGTGCGGTGGTTTGTGCATCTCCAGCAGGATCATTAAGCTGAATAAATTCAAACTCTGGCCACTGCCATGCGGCACGTAAGGTAAGGCGGCCCATGCGGCCACATCCATTAATTCCTACTTTTATAGTCATAATAAAGCGTTGCAAAGAAATTTGATAAAGGTATTGTACCTGCTTGTGGACATAAATTTAAATTAAGTAAGGTAATACAATGATAAAAGCTGGACTCTATAGGCACTACAAAGGTTTTGAGTATCAAGTGATTGATACAGTGCGCCATTCAGAAACCGAAGAAGAGCTAGTGCTCTATCGAGCACTTTATGGTGAAAAAGGTCTATGGGTAAGGCCTTTGGTTATGTTTACTGAAACGGTGCTAATCGATGGCAAACATGTGCCACGTTTTGCATATGAGGCAGATTAAACCTTAGGCTTACCAAGCAATAGCATTGCCGTCATAGTTAATAAAGCGGCCGCTGTCCTCTAGACTAATACTCCCCAACACATGGCGTAACCCATTAACACTGGTTTGAGTATCAATAGAAGCGCTTGGGCCACCCATATCTGTGCGTACCCAGCCTGGGTGTAGGGCGACAACAGTGATGCCTTGAGCTTTCAAATCTATCGACAAACACTTTACCACTTGGTTTACGGCGCTTTTGGAGGAGCGATAAATGTAAAGACCGTTATTGTCGGCCCCATTCTCAGCAATACTGCCCAAGCGCGAGCTCAATACTGCAAATGTGCCACGTTTGGATACAAGGTTTTTGTGTAACGCTTGTGCCAGCATAAGAGGCGCCACAGTGTTTATATTAAGTACATCCAGCCATATTTTCCTAGACACAGTGCCTAAGGCTTGATCAGTTGCAGTGGGGCCAAATGCACCCGCATTGTTAATAATGAGATCTAAGTCAATGCCACTAAGGGTTTGTTGTAGCGCCAAAATCCCATCGTCTTCTGCAACATCTAAGGGCAATAGTGTAAGTTGATCACAGGCCAATGCCTCAAGATCAGTGCCAGGGTTGTTGCGATAGGTGGCATAAACACGCCAGCCATTACTTAAATATTGTTGTGTAAATTCCAGACCAATACCACGATTGGCACCAGTGATTAATAACTGTTTCATGATGGATGCTCGTTGACCAAAGGGATGCTTTAATCTTAGATCAACAAGCATACTTGAGCAAGATATAGGTACTATGGCGCAGCTTTTAGCTTATGTTTACAACTATTTACCAATGGGGTTAGTGCTATAGCATCAGGATGTTGTACTATGATGTATGTCTATTTATTAATGACTAACATAACCCTTAAGTGTATACATGATTCGAATCCTCATAACCTCACTCGCTCTTTGCTTACTGCTTTTATCAGCAGGCAAAATGTATGCAAGTGTAAATGTGCCAGTATCTAGCGATGCGCATAATGTGATGCATACGCAAGCATGTAATGAGGTGATGACACAGGGGTGTGATGCTATGGGTGGTGACGGTGGTTTTTTTAGCCATTTTCATTGTCACTTAAATATGACATCTATAACCTCCAGTGCTTTTTCTATGGGCCTTGTGGAGTTGTCTTCGCCTAATTCTACTTATCAATTCAGTAGTAAAGTATATATACAAACCCTATCTACCAAACCTCCTCAAGTCACTTAAATTTCCTTCACTTTTGTTGTTGCTGTAAATCATCGCAGCTCATTACAGATTCATTTTAGCTAAAAGAGCATCGTCTCCATTGGCTTAGAGTGGCTGTGCTGAATGTGGGTACTTTACATCTAAGATGTAAATATCACTTTGTTAGCAACATCTATTACTCTTATTAAGTTGGATTTTTGGCGATGTTAAAACCTAAGTTTGTGCCTGCCAGGTGGGTATTAGTCATAGCTGCTGTGGGTATATTATCAGCCTGTAGCGATGAAAAGATTACAGGGCTTAACCTGTCTGCAAGATGGTATAGCCCTGAGCAGTTATCACAGGGCAAGGCGCTATTCGCCAATAACTGTGCCGCCTGCCATGGCGCCTTGGGTGAAGGTGCAAAGGATTGGAAAACTGTAGATAAAAATGGCTTTTTTCCAGCCCCTCCCATTAATGGAAGTGCTCACGCTTGGCATCATTCTCTTGAGGTGTTATTACGCACTGTAAATGTTGGTGGAGCTTCCCTTGGTGGCAGCATGCCGGGGTTTCAGGGGAGCCTAACTGAGTCAGAGCAAAGATCTGTAATCGCTGCATTTCAAGATTATTGGCCTGATGATATTTATCAAAAGTGGCGCGTAATTAATAGCCGATAACTTATTGAAACTGTATTTAAACTAATAATAAACCTCTAATTAGGCATCACAATGAACAATACAATTAAGCTAGTCATTTTATTATTATCAGGTCTGTTCCTGATTAGTCCTGTATCTGCAAATCACAATAACAGCCATGTGGACGTCAAAGTGGGCTCTTTGTCAGCTGCCGCTAGTAAAGGCCAGATAGTATTTAATACCAACTGTGCCTCTTGCCACGGTGTTAATGCCTCTGGAGGCATGGGTGGGCCACCATTAATACACAACATCTATAACCCAGGTCACCATGCCAACCAGTCTTTTATTAATGCCGTGCGCAACGGTGTGCGTCAGCATCACTGGAACTTTGGTGATATGCCTGCTCAGCAGCACGTTGCCTTTGGTGATATGGTGTTTCTATTAAAGTTCATTCGTGAGGTGCAGGAGCAAAATGGTATTAAGACGATTGCACACAAAATGTAAGTCTATTGATGAATAGCACACTTATTCTATCCAAGCAGGGTAGTAAGGAGAATATGAAGATGATTAATATAGCAAAAAACATAGGCACTATGATGATAGCGCTTGGCATGTTGTTTAGTGCTTTAAACGCAAACGCCCACACTGGAGCAACAGGTGTAGTAAAGCAGCGTATGGATGCTATGTCTGGTATGGCTGATGCGATGAAGTCTATGGCATCAGTGGTCAAAGGTAAAAAAGCATTTGACCCAGCGGTGTTTATAGATAATGGCGAGGTTATTCTTTGGCATAGTGAGACGTTAACTACTCTATTTCCAGAAAAATCAATCCAAGGTGACAGTGAAGCCTTGCCTGCCATTTGGCAAAATTGGGATGATTTTGTAAAAATTAATGAGCGCACAAAAAGCGACGCCAAAAAGCTAGTCGAAATGGCGCAACAAGGCTCCAAGTTGCGCCCTCTTACTAAACAATTTGTAAAGCTCAGTGGTGGTTGTAAAGCATGTCATAAAGGCTATCGGAAAAAGAAGTAAATGCTATGAAAAGTTTTAATCAATGGTCTATTACACGCAGGCTACTTTATTCGCTAGCCTCCATTGCTTTTGTGCTTAGCGCATCAGTAGTACTAGCAACACAGCATGGCGAGGCAGTTTCTCGTGGGGAGTATATCTTTCATATTAGTGGATGCGCTTCGTGCCACACTAAGAACCAGTCTTTGGCAGGTGGCGTAGAGCTGGAAACACCTTTTGGTACCTTTATTAGCCCTAATATTAGCCCAGATAATCAGTTTGGTATTGGTGGTTGGACAGATGATGAGTTTGTTAGTGCTATGCGCGATGGCGTGAGCCCTGAGGGTGAACACTATTATCCAGCATTTCCATATACATCATATGCAAATATACCCACACAGGATTTACTAGATCTTAAATCCTATTTGGATGAGCAAGAGCCTATATCTGAACCTACTCAATCTCACCAATTAAGCTTTCCCTTTAACCAGCGAAGGTTATTGGGCATTTGGAAAATGCTCAACACAAGCCCCATGTGGGCTCCAGATGTTAACCAAAGTAAACTTTGGAATAGAGGGAGTTATCTTGTGAATGGTCCAAGTCATTGTGTCCAATGCCATACGCCTAGAAACCTAATAGGAGGTATGCAGGACGCTGGTATGATCGGTAATGAAAATGGCCCTGAAGGAGAAAAGGTGCCGCCGTTATTAGATGTAAATAAATTAGGCTTTGGCCTATGGAATAAAGAGGATATTGAATTTTCTTTGGCCATAGGCATGAAACCTGACGGTGATTTTATGGGAGGAAGTATGAGTCACGTGCTGGAAAACACCACAGGTAAAATGACCGAAGAGGACATAAAGGCCATTGCACACTATCTGTATTCACTCAACAACCCTTAAGTGTTATAGGACTAAAGGGGACTCCCACTACCTTTAAGACCTAGATATGCTAGCGCGTTGAGTGTTTTGTGTGCTTGATGGCATATAATGTGCTACTTAATTAAATGAGTGCAATATTTCAATTATAGAAGCTAACTACCATGACTAATAACAAACAAGACAAAACGACACAGTTAGCCCTATCGGGAGTGACCTGCGCAGGTTGTGTGGGGCGTATTGAAAAAGCCCTTAACCAAGCTCCCAATGTGGTCGCTGCCCAAGTGAACTTTGCCACGCGCACTGCAGACATCAGTGGTGGTGATGTGCAACAGCTGATTCAAGCCGTACAAGATGCAGGTTATAACGCCACATTGATAGAAGATCCTGCATTATCTGAAGAACAGCAAACAAAAGAGTTGCAGCAGCTGTTAAAGACTCGGTCTTGGTATGCCGCTGGTGGCGTAGGTTTGGGTATATGTCTGATGTTTTTTGGCATGGACATTGCTGACCCATTTATATTGCGTGCCGTGGGCTGGCTTACCTTGGCCATGATGATGATGACAGGGGAGCATTTTTATAAAAGTGGTTTTAAAGCCCTTAAAACTGGCCATGCCAATATGGACACCTTGATCGCTATCGGCACCAGCGCTGCTTGGTTGTATTCTATAGTGGCAGTTTATCAGCCAACTATATTTCCAGAAAATGCACGCGGAGTGTATTTTGAAGCAGCCGTTATGATTATTGGTTTAGTTAACTTAGGCCAAGTATTAGAGATGCGTGCACGCCTTAAAACCCAATCTAGCCTCAAAAACTTACTTGGTCTGCGCCCAACACACGCCTATTTGGTGGGCAGTAGTGAGGGGGAAAGTGAAGAGATGGTTAATATACTTCAAGTAAAAGTAGGAGACTTTTTACGTATTAAGCCTGGCGATCGTGTACCTGTGGATGGTGTGGTAACCCAGGGGCAAAGCTATGTTGATGAATCGATGCTCACAGGCGAACCCATGCCGGTGTTAAAAAACATAGGTGATGATTTGGTGTCAGGCACTATTAATGGCCAAGGCAGCGTAATCTATGAAGCCACAAGAGTAGGTGCAGATACAGCGTTAGCGCGCATTGTAGAGATGGTAAGAAAAGCACAAAATAGTAAACCTGCCATTAGTCAGCTAGCAGATAAAGTGGCTGCTATTTTTGTACCAGTGGTGATAGTTATTGCTGTGATAACGGCCCTTTCATGGTACTTTTTTGGCCCCCAGCCTGCCCTTACATACAGTTTTGTAACCGCTATATCAGTGCTTATTATAGCTTGCCCATGCGCATTAGGTTTAGCCACGCCTATTTCGGTGATGATCGGTATCGGCAAAGCTGCACAAATGGGCGTATTAGTGCGCAATGCACAATCACTGCAACAAGCCAGTAATATAGATTGGGTGGTGTTGGATAAAACTGGAACCATTACTCAAGGGCACCCTAGTGTTGAAGACTTTGCAGTGTTTAATAATGCAGACCCCATGCATACATTGGAACTTGCTCAAGCTATAGAGCAAGCATCACAGCACCCTATTGCAAAGTCGATAGTGACCTATTGTCACAGTGTCTTGCCGGACGCTTCAGGCTCTTTAGCACCTAAGGTGGAAAGTTTCGTTTCTGTTTCTGGTCTAGGAGTGGAGGGGGTGATGGAGATGGAAGGCATGAAAAATGGTGAGTTCACTATGGGTAATGTGAAACTCATGGACACTAAAAATGTAGACCTTGGTGCTGCAAAAGAGTGGTTAGCGATACAACAAAGTAAAGGTAGGAGTTTGGTATTAGTTGCTCATCAAGGGGCACTAATAGGTGGATTTGGGCTTGAAGATGCCGTGCAGCCAGATAGTGCCGATGCTATAAAACGACTTAAATCACAGGGCATCAAAGTCATGATGCTAACAGGCGACAACCAAGCTACAGCAGTGCGTGTGGCTGGTTTAGTGGGTGTGGATGATTATGCTGCGCACTTGATGCCACAAGATAAGCTTAACCATATAAAACACCTACAAGAGCAAGGCAATGTGGTGGCTATGGTGGGTGATGGTATTAATGATGCCCCTGCTTTAAGCCAAGCTAATGTAAGCTTTGCTATGGGGCAAGGCACTGATGTGGCGATTGAAAGTGCGGATTTATGTTTACTTAATAGCTCGTTACATGGGGTGGCAGATGCCATCGAATTAAGCCATGCTACTTTACGTAACATTAAACAAAACCTATGGGGAGCGTTCACTTATAACAGCTTAGGTATCCCCATCGCTGCAGGTGTATTATTTCCTTTCACTGGGGTATTACTTAGCCCCATGCTTGCAGCTTTGGCGATGTCTTTATCTTCGGTGACGGTAGTGACTAATGCTAATCGCTTGCGTTTGTTTAAGCCTAGCCTGCGCAAATAGTTAGGCTATTTGCGGCTTTGGCTGGCTGCGGCTAGCGCCAATGGCTTGTATCAAAACGCCTAGCATAATGATACTACCACCTATTAACGTCCAATAGCCTGGGTGTTCATTAAACAAAAACCAAACCCAAATAGGGCTTAAAATCACTTCTAGCATAGTGAGTAAGGTCAGCTCTGCTGCAGGCACGTGTTTTGAACCTGCAATAAACAACACCATGGCTAGGCCCATTTGGAAAAAACCTAAAGCCAGACAAATGGCAAGGTCTGCCCAGCTTATGGCGAAGTCATCAATTGCATAGCTGGCTACTAGCATGGAAAAAATACCTGCTATTAATGCAGCAGGTAACATATCTCCACTTTTGCCTCGGCGCATAATTACGGTGAATGCGGCATAACAAACGGCCATCATCAAAGCAAAGCCCATACCGATAATGCCATCGCCACTTAAGGCATTACCTACCATTACACTTACCCCAACACTGGTTAGTGCAATAGCTGCCCAAGTGCGCTTTTTGACCCGCTCACCCAAAATAATCCAGCCAAGTAAAGCCGCAATAAAAGGCGCAGAGCTCAGTAAAAAGGTGACATTGGCTACGCTGGTGTGTAGTAGGGCAAAAATGTTTCCAAAAAATGAAGCGCCCATAAACAAGCCAGCCAATATACTAAGCTTATTGGTGCGCTTTAATGGCGTGATTAGATCACCTTTACTGCGCCATGCCATCACCATCAGTATAGTAATGACTAAGCCAACAGAGCGGAAAAATACAATATGCCAGCCGGTGGCACTATCTATATAGCGCACACCAATGCCAGCAGTACTCCACAATAGACCACACATAATCACCATAATGGCGCCGTTACGATATAACAACCTAGTAGAGCTTGTGTTAGGTGATGAGTAGTTTGGTTGCGCCCTCATGGGTTTGCCTGTGACCAAGCGGCGTATATTGGAGTTGGCCAAAGGCTTTGAGTCCAAGCCAAAGTGGCCATAATTTCTGCTTCACTAAGGGTGTCTTTCCAAGCTGGCATAAGCCCACGACCGTGCACAACAGTTTGAGTTAAATCTGCTAACGAATGGTGCCAAGCATGTCCAGTGCCATTGAGTGGCGGTGCTGGGCGAACTCCTAAAGCATTAGGCTGTGTCCAGTTATTAGCCCCTTGCCCTTTTGCGCCATGACAAGCGGCACAATGGTCTGCAAATAAAGCCTGGCCTTGGTTTACTTGGCCTTGGGTGTACCACTTGTCAAGGTCAAAATGAGAACTGCTTTGCTTGGCTAAATAGGCATAAGTGCCAAACACCGCAACCACGGCCAAACAAGCGATTAATAATAAATTTTGAGTTCTACTCATGGGCTAGTGCCTACTGTTCAAATCATATGGCCGCACTATATACTAAGCGGCTGATTAAGGTCTATGCTAGTGCATTGACTCATTGTTCTAAGTAGGGAATTATTTTATAATTTTGCACTCTTAGACATTGTCCTATTTACACTTGGCCCCTTAAATGGCAAACGTAGCATCGCTGTTAACTCTTGTTAAATTAGTTCTTCGCTTTTTGATCAGTGGCGGCATTGCTACTGCAGTGCATTGGGGTGTGTTTTGGGGCTTACTCACCTTGCAAATAGAAGCTGTTTTGGCCTCTAGTATCGGTGCTTTTTTAGGCGCTATTGTGAATTATTTTTTACAATACTTTTTCACCTTTAAAACCAAGCGACAGCATAAAAAAGCACTATTGGCATACATGCCTGCGGTGTTGATTAGTTGGCTGTTGAACTTGGGATTGTTCTACAGTCTCTATGGTGGGTTATTTTCAGATCCATTAATTGCACAAGTAGTGACCACAGGGGTGGTTATGGTGGTTAATTTCTTGTTATATAAAAAGGTTGTATTTCGTGCAAAATAACACAACTAACCAAACCTTTGACGCGGGTCAAAGTGCTGCCACACCAATTATTTCACTGATCATTCCTGTATATAATGAAATAGACGTATTGCCGCTATTATTTGAGCGAGTAAGAAAGGTGATGCAGCAGGTTAATTTGCCCTATGAAATGGTCATGGTAGATGATGGTAGTAAAGATGCTAGCTCCCAGTACCTTATCGAACAGGCGCAAAATGATGAATGTGTAAAAGCTTTGATTTTGTCCCGTAATTTTGGCAAAGAAGCGGCGCTTTCTGCAGGTTTAGAGCATGCCTGTGGTGAGGCTATTATTGTGTTGGATGCTGATTTACAAAATCCACCAGAACTTATTCCAGACATGTTGCAAAAGTGGCGTGATGGGGCAGACATTGTCGCCATGAAAAGGCGCAGTAGGCAAGGCGAGTCGCGTGCTAAACAGCTAGGCTCATATTTTTATTACCGTATTATGAATCGTATCACCGGGCCCATGCGCATCCCAGAAGATACGGGTGATTTTCGTCTCATGAGTCGCAGGTCTTTAGATTCGCTTAACCGCTTACCCGAGCGCAACCGTTACATGAAGGGCCTATTTGCATGGGTAGGCTACCCTACCCACGTGATGGAGTACGATGTGGCAGATCGTGCAGCGGGGCAAACCAAGTGGAATTATTTCAATTTGTTTGGCCTGGCGTTTGAAGGCATTACCTCATTCTCTATAGCGCCACTGCGTGCGATGGTCATTTTGGGGTTAATAACCGCTTTATTAGGTGGCATATTTGGTTTTTGGATTGTGTTTAAAACCCTCGCGTTTGGTAATGACTTAGATGGCTATCCTTCTATTATTGCCATGATTACTTTTTTAGGGGGTGTGCAGTTACTCTCTATAGGTGTGTTGGGTGAGTATGTAGGTAAAACCTATTTTGAGGCCAAACAGCGGCCACTATTTATTATTCAAGACGTGGTGCAAAAGATAGTGAAAAAATCTAGCAATACAAGCGCTACACCAACAAAAGGAACACCAGTTAATGTTACAACGGACTAATCTTATTTGGTTATTAGGCACTTTGTTATTAGTGCGGATAATAGCCATGGTAGTGGTGCCATTGGCTGATACTACAGAGCCAAGGTATGCCGAAATTGCCCGTTTAATGTTAACAACCAATGATTGGATTACCCCATGGTTTGAACCAGATGTACCTTTTTGGGGCAAACCGCCACTGTCTTTTTGGGCTCAAGCACTTTCATTTAAATTGTTTGGCATCAACGAATTTGCGGGTCGCTTGCCGGCTTTGTTGGCTTTTATTGCTACAGCTTGGATGCTTTGGCGTATGGCGGTATCTGCAGTTAGTGCTCAGGTCGCTGCTGCAACTGTCGTGGTGTATAGCAGCATGTTGCTTACCTTTTTAGCAGCGGGCACTGTGATGACTGACCCATATCTAGCTTTGGGCACCACGTGGGCTATGGTAGCGTTTTATTTGGCACCCAAAGAAAATGTTTGGTATTGGCGCTATGGGGTGTTTATCGGTTTAGGTATCGGTTTGCTAGCCAAAGGCCCTTTGGCAATCGTTATCGCTGGTGCCCCCATAGGTCTTTGGGTGCTATTTCAAGGCAAACTCATGCATTACCTACGCACAATGCCGTGGATAAGAGGCACCTTGCTTACTTTACTCATAGCTTTGCCATGGTACATATTAGCCGAGCTTAAAACCCCAGGCTTTATCAACTACTTTATTGTAGGTGAGCACTTCATGCGGTTTGTAGATCCAGGCTGGATGGGTGACCTGTATGGTCATGCTCACAAAGAAGCAAAAGGCATGATCTGGCTTCATTGGCTGGCAGGGTCTACCCCATGGGGACCTTTGGCGTTATTGCTATTGGTAGGCCATATGTTAACAGCGAGCTTACGCAAAACGGTGTGGCATGCGCTGAAACAGCCTGTGGTTATTTATGCGTTATTATGGGCTTTAGTAACGCCTGTGTTCTTCACCGCTGCGGGGAATGTCATCTGGACTTATGTACTGCCTTCTATGCCAGCTTTTGCACTACTTATGGGCTGGGCTATGGTGAAACTTAACAATGGTCAAAAATGGCGCAAGCTTGGGTTTATCTTTGTAATGTGGTTTATGCCCATAGCAGGGCTCATATTTAGTGCATTTATTGCTAACAACAATAACTTGATGAAAACTGAAAAAACGATTGCTGAATACGTGGCTCAACAGCCTCAAATTGGTGATAACTCCAATTGGTCCAGGCTTTATTATCTTGCTCCAAAATTAGAGTTTTCTGCACGTTTTTATAGCCATGATAAAGCTAAACCAGTGAAAATGGGACAGCTGGAAAACTTAGTAATGCAGCAACAAGGTGTGTTTTTGGCAGTGCCTACTGACCAATGGGAAACTACAGTAGCCCACTTTGGTGCTAGATTAGAACCCCGTATAGAAAACATGCGTTTCAAATTGGCTTTCTTAAAGCCTTAGCCATATCTTACAGCATGAGTAGGGCCTCTTTAGGCTCTCAAGAAATGAGTGACAGCGCTAAATACTACCCACATCGTGGTGTTTAGTTAGTAGGTAATGGTGCATTTGAGATGACCTCAAATGTAGGCCAAAACGACGCGGGAGCAAGAGACTTTTTAGTATCAAACTGGCCTACATTGTTTTGATCAATCATCAAAATGTGTGGGCTAAGGTGAGGCTCGTTAAGGGTGCCTTCAAGGATTCTAACTGCTTGGTCAACGGCTAGTTTACCTTGTAGTACTGGCGAATCAGTGGGTGCTGCTAAAATATGGCCACGTTTAATGCCGCGAAATACATTGTGGGTGAAGTAGGTTGATACGATGTCAATTTTGCCGCGTAAGTTACGGCTCAATAGTTCGCTCACTGCTGCATCTGCGGTAAGTGCTGTGCCTACAATGTAGTCAAAGTCGCTAGTCTCCTCGAAAACCTCTTGTAATAAGTTACGCTGGATTTCTTTGCCAGTGTCTCCCCACTTTACGGCCACTACACTTACACCAGAACCCGCTATTGCCTCATTAAAACCCGCATCGATAAATTGCACCCAACCTGATTCTATAGGGCCTGGAAACCACGCCACCTTAGCTTCATTTTCGCCTTTGGTAGGGTGGCGTTTGGCAAGGTATTGGCCTACTTTTTGTCCCATGCTATACCAAGACACGCCCGCCTTAGCGCTCACCCCAACGTTTTCAATATCGTTTACAGCAGCAATAACAGGAGTAGTTTCAGCGATTTTGCGAATGCTGGGAGATAGTCCGTTATAAGACACAGTGCCTACGATAATAGCGTCGCTACCTACCTCTGTACAATGCTTAAGCTGGGCAATTTGAGTGGCCAATTGAGGGTATCCACCGGCTTCAAGAACCGTCATGTTTATACCTAGTCGTTTCACTTCTTCCACCATGCCGTAGTTAACACTCAGCCAGTAAGGATCTTTAAGGTGAGGGTAAGTTACACACAAATGCCAGACTTGGCTTGCGCTCTTTATGGGCTGGTATTGTAATAATCGTTGTTTGCCTTCGTAGCTAAACGGGGGATCCCAAGCCACAATGCTCCAAGCTGCATGAACACTAGAGCTTACTACTAGGTATAAAAACAAACTGAAATACTGCGTGAAACGAAAAATCATAGTGCCAACTATCTTAGGTTATACATTAAAGGCTTAAAAGCGGCTGTGGTAGAGTCACGGTTGTGGTATTTTACGATTACGCTAGTCTACCTTCTGAGTGCCTATGGTTGTCAACCTTGGTGTCGGCAGTAAATTACTGTTGGCCATGACCCTAACTATTAGTTTGTTATTAGTTGCTGCCGTTATTGGCTGGCAGGGTTATGAGCGGGTGGCGAGTAAACAAAACTCGGTCATTGATGAAGCTATACCTAGCATCATCGTTGCTCATAGCTTAACTGAGATCAATGCCAGTTTAGCTACTGCCGCTCCTGCACTACTGGGTGTCACTAACGAACCTGAACGCAAAAAGATCACAGCCACCATTGAGTATCAACTCCAGCAATTAAATGACTCGTCTACTTGGCTTGGCGGCGCCAGCGACTACCCGTTTGAAAGCCTAGCTTTGCAAAGTATGAGCGTTAATATTAGTAATAACCTAGTGCGGCAAATTAGCTTGGTTAAACAACGCTTGGCCTATTTACAAAAAGCGAACCAGTTACAAAAGATAACCTTGCTTGCGATGACTAAGATTCATGATATTAGCACCTCTTTAGTGGCCAACGCTAACACCATGACTACAGCTGTAGCTTCTAGTTTGTATGATCTGGCAGATGCCAATGCAGGCGCTGCTGGCAACGATGGGCAAGATGCTTTGTATGTGGCTTTTGATCGGCTCATTGAAGTGGACTTGGACCACATGGACCGGATGTATGAGCTGCGCCAACGCTCTGCAAGCCTCATGGGTTTGCTCTCATTACTGCCTAAGCAAACCACACTGTCTGCACTATATAAGCTTGAGCAAGATATCCAGCTCAATATGGCCGTGCTTAAGCGCCGAGTTGCAGAGGTGAATGATCCAGGTCGTCGTCAACAAGGATTAGATTTATTGTTAGTGGTGGAAACTAATACTAGCCAAGATACGCTAAACAATTTGTTTTCATTACAAAAAAGTAGCATCAACGTGCTCACTCAATTGGTGGCCTTAAGTAACACCAATGTTAAGTTAACCAAAGCATTTAATGACCAAGCTGATAGTGCCAGTCGGGCTGCAGGTAAAAAAGTGCAAAAGGCCACTAATGAAGCGCGAACTGCAGTAGCTAATGGACGTAATATATTGTTGATGGCGTGTTTGACGTTAGCTGTAGTTGCGATTGGCGTATTGTGGTTTTATGTCAAACGTAATGTGTTTCGGCGTCTGACTCAGTTAAATCAAGCCTTCTTGGCAGTGGCTCAAGGAAATTTTGATTATCAATTAAAAATTAGTGGATCTGATGAGTTAGGGCGGCTTGCTAAAACGGTTCAAGTGTTTAAAGAAAATGCGCTGGCGCGCCAGCAATTAGAACAGCAACAAGAGGCTGTAGAACTGCGATTAAGGAACTATCAGTCCGAACTGCAGCAAGAGATTGGTATGCGCACTTCCCAGCTCCAGCAGCTAAACCAGGAGCTGCTGGTCACCGCCGGAAAGCATGAAGCTGCACGCACAGAAGCTGAACGAGCAAACCAAGCTAAAACTGCATTTTTGGCGACTATGAGTCATGAGGTTAGAACTCCTTTAAGTGGCGTATTAGGCACCTTACGCTTATTACAGAAAACACAATTAGATCAACAACAGGTAAAATATATTGACCTAAGCCAAGCTGCTGCCGAGGCTTTGCTTGGCATTTTGAATGGCATTTTAGATTATGCCAAAGTAGAGCAAGGTCAAATTCAGGTGGAAAACTTGCCCTACCAGTTAGCCACAGTTGAAGCTAATATGATGGCCTTAATGGCAGGTTCTGCAGCAGATAAAGGTCTAAAATTTGACGTTCATATTGCGCCACAACTTCAACATAAAACTCTTGTGGGTGACCAAGGCAAGGTACAACAAATACTATTCAACTTGTTGGGTAATGCTATTAAGTTCACTTCTGTAGGCCATATCGAGTTACATATAAGCTTAGTTGATGAAAACCTGTCAAACATGCGGTTAAAATTCGAGGTCAAAGATACCGGGTTAGGCATACCCGAAGGGTTGCATTTAACGCTGTTTAAGCCGTTTACACAATATGATGCCTCAACCTCTAGACGGTTTGGCGGCACAGGGCTGGGTTTATCTATTTGTAAAACCTTAGTAGAAGCAATGGGAGGCAATATAGGTATCAGTAACCGTATTGAAAATGATGTTAAACAAGGTGCATTGGTTTGGTTTGAGCTGCCTTTTTGGAGCGACTCAGAATTGTTGGGCTTAGTGCCTAACATTGAGGAAAGTAAGCCCGTTGTGAAAAGTATGGATATTTTGTTGGTAGAGGACAATGATATTGGACGCATAGTGGTTGAAGGTTACTTATGCCATGAAGGGCACAAAGTAACATTGGCCAAAAGTGGATTTGAAGCGGTGGCACTAGCAGATAAAACCTTTGACCTTATTTTGATGGATATCAGTATGCCAGGCATGGATGGTGTTGAGGCGACACTGCGAATGCATCAAGTGCATAAACGCCTAGGCGTAACCATTCCAATTATTGCGATGTCGGCGCATATTTTTCCTCAAGAAGTGGATTCATATCTAAACTCTGGTATGGACGGTTTTGTTGGTAAGCCGATAGATCCAGAAAGGCTAAATGAAATACTACTAGGGGTAAGTCAAGCGCAACAAAGGTTGGTGTCCATGCCTAATGAAGTGAAAGATAAGTTGATTAATGAAAAGCTACTCCATGACGATCTAAACGTATTAGGTAAACTCTGTATGTTAAAAATGGTCAGCCTTTTCATGGAATCGTGCACTTATAACCTTGCCGCTATAGGTAAAGCAAGGCAGCATGAAGATTGGGTGAAACTCAGCGATTTGGCTCATAACTTTAAAAATGCGGCTGGTAGTTTAGGGCTTGAGAGGTTATACCAACTGGTGAACCAGCTGGAAAATCAAGCCAAACACGCCCAACCTACAAGTACGGATCTCATTTTAGAAGATCTACCTGAGCTTGTAAGAATTTCAAAAAAGGCGATAAATAATTGGAGCGCTGCCCACCTAGACTAGTAAGCACTACTCATCTAGACCACTAAAGAGGTAACCTTCGCCATGCACCGTAGTGAACAACACAGGGTGTTTGTAGTCTCGTTCCATTTTGCGCCTCAAGCGCATAATTAACACATCAATAGTGCGGTCATTTGGATCCCAACTGCGATGGGTTACCTGTGATAACAAACGATCACGATTTAGCACTTGGCCTGGATGGGTCATAAATACGAGTAAAAGCTCAAACTCAGCCCTGGTCAATTTTATCTCTTGTTTGTCACGCCCTAATAGATGGCGGCGAGATGCGTCTAACAATAACCCATCAAATGGATAAATAGATTTGTGCTGTATGGGTGTTTCACTATGTTCGTGAATGCGTCGTAACAGGTTAGTTACCCGTGCAAGCAATTCCCGGGGGTTAAATGGCTTAGTAACATAATCATCAGCGCCTATCTCCAACCCTACAATACGGTCAATGTCATCCGTTTTTCCAGTAACTAACACAATGCCCATTTTGCTTTTAGCCCTTACTTCTCGGGCTAATAATAAGCCACTTTCATCAGGCAAATTGATGTCTAATAAAAGCATGCTTATGTCTTCTTGATTGATGACAATACGCATTTCTCTAGCGCAGCTTACCGCGGACACTCGATAACCCTCAGACTCAAAGTAGCCTGCAAGTTTGGTGCGGGTAATGGCTTCATCTTCTACTATGAGAATATGATGAGTCTTCATAAAAGCTACTCTTATTATTATCTAAAGGCAGTATAGCAGTAGAGTTGAGCATAAAAAAGGCACTGTTTTACACTAGGCTCATTATAAGAAATAGTGCGTATATTATTGTCGCTTAGCGTCAGTGAGTGGTCACATTTTACAATTTAAAAACGTAAGAATAGATTTTACTAAACAAAATAAGTAACATCAAAACTTAAGCGATAAAAGGAAAAACATGAATATAGCAATACTTACCTTCGAAGGGTTTAACGAACTAGATTCGTTTATAGCTGCAGGCATACTAAATAGAATGAAAAGCAATGGATGGAATGTCCAAATTACATGCCCTTCAGATACGGTCACTTCAATGAATGGAGTAACAATAAAAGCGCAGCAACCTTTGGAATTTGCAAATACAGCCGACGTTGTGGTTTTTGGTAGTGGTGTTTATACACGTGATATTGCTCAAGATAATAAAATATTAGATAGGTTGAAGCTTGATCCATCTAAACAACTAATATGTGCTCAATGTTCAGGTGCATTACTTCTATCCGTATTAGGTCTATTAAACAATTTACCCGCTTGTACGGATTTAACAACCAAGCCATGGGTTATTGAGTCAGGAGTTGAAGTGTTAAACCAACCATTTTTTGCGAAAAACAATATCGCAACGGCTGGTGGTTGTATGTCATCTTCGTATTTAGCAACATGGATAATTGCGAAATTAGCAGGTAATGAATCAGCTGAATCAGCCATTCATTATGTGGCTCCAGTAGGTGAGAAAGAGTCTGCTGTAGCACATAGTATGTCTGTGGTTTCCCCTTTTATTGAATAAAATAAAGACAATGGAATCTAGGTTGAATAATTTGATGGCTATGAATAATGCTAAACATTACGGGTTTTGGGCACAAAAAAGCCAGGCAAAACCCGGCTTTTTTGTCGTTTAAGTTAAAACTCTATTAATTTAAACCTAGCGCCAGCTTTCTTTGGTTGGCCCACGTACGTAATATTTGATCGATGGCTAGGCCAATGCAGGCCACACATACACCAAGGATTAAGCCGTTACCAACACCATTTCTGTCAGACAAAGACCCTAGTATCAATTGGCCAAGGTCATCGGTACCGATCATTGCGCCGATAATGACCATAGACAAGGCGAAAACCACGGTTTGATTAATACCTAAGGCAATGTGAGGGAATGACATGGGTAGCTCAATAGTTAACCAACGTTGTGCTCGATTCACTCCTGCCATTGTGCCTGCGTCTTGTAACGTTTGGGGCACACTTAATAGGCCTTCTACCGTATAGCGAAGGGCGGGAATTGACGCGTACACAATAATTGCGATGACTACTGCGGTGTCGGTGATACCGAACAGCATCATTACTGGAATTAAATAAATAAACGATGGGAAGGTCTGAAAGGTATCACAGTAGGTTAAAATAAAGCGCGTCGATTTAGCATTTTGTGCACACAGTGTGCCCAACGTAATACCAATAATGCCTGATACAAGTACAGATACACTCATTAGGTATGCGGTAATCAGTGCCCGATCCCACCATGGAGTGAGAGCGATAAAGAGCAAAAAAGCGCCTACGGTTAAAGCAACACGAATACCACCTACAATAAAACCAACGCCCATTACCAGCGTAAAGGTTGCAATCACTGGCATGCCCAAAAATGCACCTTTAACTTTCATTAATACAGAAATGATTAACCATTCGTTAAACCCTTTTAGGGCGAAGAAAAAAGTGTCCCATATCCAGTCCACGCCCGATTGTAAGAAAATAGCAATGGAAATGCCCTTGTTGTGCGGCACAATATAGAGGTAATTAAAGCCTTCAGGGAAAATGAACTGACCCAGATAAGCTAAGGCTATTCCAATAATGAAAACAGCCAAAAACATGAGAGAGTGTTTGTGTTTCTCCACAAAGGACAAGTCGGTAAAGTAGTCAACTTGGGTATTGGCCCACGCCAGTGATAAACGGTCAAGCACAATGGCAATCAAGACGATACAAATACCTATTTCGGTAGCAGCACCGATTTTAAGGCCGTTAAGCGCGATTAATAAATCAATACCTAACCCTTTTGCACCAATTAACGAGGCTAAAACTACCATAGCCAAACATTGCATGATGACTTGGTTTACACCAATCAATATGTCCCGACGCGCGGTAGGAATCAATACTTTGGTCAATAGCTGAAAGCTTGTACACCCACTCATCATGCCAGATTCGGCCACTTCTGGCCCCAATTTTTTGAGGCCAAGTAAGGTGAGGCGAACCATAGGAGGTGTAGCAAAAATAACTGTTGCAATAGCGCCAGCGTGGTCACCAATGCCAAAAAACACCATCACTGGAATTAAGTAGGAAAAATGTGGAATGATCTGTGCCATGTTAAGCAATGGGTTGAGTATGGTCTCAACCGTCTTACTTTTAAAAGCCCATATGCCAAACATTAAGCCAATAAAAACTGAAGTGGGGGCTGCAATCAATACGAATGACAAGGTTTGCATGGCTGGTTCCCACTGGCCAAACAAGGAAATGTAGGACATTGAAAGCCCTACTAAAAGCGCAAGTCCCCGTCCAGCCAATGCATAGCCTAAGATGGTGGCGCCACCAGCAACTACTGTCCAGGGTAATCCAGGCCATTTAGCCCACGGATTTGCTGTTGCCCAGTCCCAGCTGGAAAAGGTGACGATGGTTTTTACACCACCAAGGATTAGTTCACGGATGAATTCGATCAAAAACAAAATAAAACCAGATAACACGCGCGTAATTTCACGTACCACGGGTTTTTCTTCAAACTCTTCAATGTCTGGGTCATACACATCAATGGGCCACCATTCAAACATGAGGTAACTAATAGAGTCATTAATGTACAATGGAAACCATGAAAGTGCGGCTGGTAAACGCCATAAAAGGTTATTATCAGAAGGTGCAATAAAATGGTTTAAGAGGTAAAAAATCACTAACAGTAAAATAAACTGTAGAGATTTGTACTGCCTAAATAATGTGATCATAAGGCATTTTCGCCTCGATTTTTTTCATTATGGCCAAACAATACATGAACGATCTTGGGGGCGCTAATAGTGCCCACTGTAAGGCCCGCATCATCCACTACGGCAATAGGCAGAGTGGCGTTTAAAATCATTTCAGCCACCGTTTCAATAATGGCACTTTTTAATACAGTGAAGTCGCTCAACGTTTCATTTGGCGTATATGGATCCATGACAGATTCAATTTTAAGCACTTTTTCTCGTGGTACGTCTTCAGTAAATTTACGCACGTATTCAGTGGCTGGATTGAGCACGATGTTGGCGGGTGTATCAAGCTGCTCTATAACACCATCTTTCATAATGGCGATACGATCTGCCAAGCGCAGAGCTTCGTCAAAATCATGGGTGACGAATAAAATAGTTTTGTGCAGTACAGACTGTAAACGCAGAAATTCATCCTGCATTTCTTTTCGAATAAGAGGATCAAGTGCAGAAAATGGTTCATCAAGGAACCAGATGTCTGGTTCAATCGCAAGTGAGCGAGCAATACCAACCCGTTGTTGTTGGCCGCCTGATAATTGGCGGGGATAATAGTCTTCACGACCTGTTAAATCCACTAGCTTTACCATTTCCATGGCGCGATCTATGCTGTCATTTGTGTTCATGCCCTTTACTTGCAGAGGAAAGGCAATGTTTTCTAGTACAGTTTTGTGAGGTAATAAGGCAAAATTTTGGAATACCATGCCCATTTTGTTACGTCTTAGTTCAATTAACTGCTTATTATTCATTTTGAGGATATCTTCACCGTCAATGAATATTTCGCCAGCAGTGGCGTCGGTCAACCTAGAAATACATCTAAGTAGTGTTGATTTTCCAGACCCAGATAGGCCCATAATAATTAGCAGCTCGCCAGAGTGAATGTCAAATGAAGCGTTGTTCACGCCAACAATACATCCAGCTTCTTGAAATTTAGCAGCCTCAACCACACCATTAGCTTTTTTTAACATGCTCGAGGCATTGTCACCAAAAATTTTGTAAACGCTGTTGCAGCGAATGACAGGTTCTTTTGACGATGGTGTTGTATCTTGCAAAGACATAGGCGAGTTCTTTTTTATTGTAGATTGCTAAGGCAGACATCTATGGCCAATAACGGCAGGCCACAATGTCAAAAAAATAACCCCTTAGCTTGGGATCAAGCCAAGGGATTGGGTGCATCAGTTTAAACCAATAGATTAACTACTGAGTCCAACCTGTCCACACACTTTCGTTGTCTGCAAGCCATTTAGCTGCAGCATCTTCGTGGCTCATTCCATCTACGTCAACCAAAGCGGCCATTGAACCAATTTGTCCTGTATTGAACGAAACCTTGCTGTAGGCTGTGTACGCAGCAGGATGGCTCTTAGGGAACTTATAGCTAGCCGCTTTCTTCAACCAACCTTTTGGTGAACCACAGCTTCCGTCACCACCGTCTGCAACACGACAACCGTCAGTGTACTCTGGAAATTCGATGAAGGTAAAGCCTTCAGCATCGGTGAAGTTTGGTGTCCAGTTAAAGATAATAGTAGGACGACCTTCCTTCTTCGCTGCGGCTAGCTCTGCCCAAAGTGAAGAAGCGCCGCCGGCAAACTTAACTGTGTAGTCATCAGCTAAACCAAGTGCTTCGATACGTTCTGGCATTAGGTTACCGTGCCAGCTCTGTGGACCTTCTAACCAACGACCTTTGCCATCTGAATCAACTGTAGTAAATACATCCTTACAGTTTTTAAGCGCTTCCCAGTTAGGTAGTCCAGGACATAGATTTTGGTCAATTACCCAAGTTGGCACGCCCATTTCTTCTAGGGTTAATGCAGAGTGAGTTCCCGCATCGATCAAGCCACCTTTAGCCATTGCGTTGTAGAATGAGCCTCCAAAACTTGACTGCCACACTTCGTGTGAGATGGTAACGTCGCCATTACGAATAGATTCATATACCGCTTGGCTATCTGCTGGAACATATTCAACGTTGTTGCCCATGCTTTCAAATATGCCACCAATAACGTGGGCCATAACCACTTGGCTGGACCAGTTGTGGATAGGAATAACGATAGGCTTGGTGCTATCTGCTGCTTTGGCTACGCCAGTGGCTGATAGTAGGATGGCAGATGCGCCAGCTATAAGTGTATTTCTAAATTTCATAATTACTTCCTCAATATTATTCTTATTGCTTGATATTGATGTCATTACAAAAACCTTCATAAAAACATCAGCTGTCAAGTGTCAGCTTTTTAATAACAACCTAAGCCCTTACGCGAGACTTAGTTGGATCGTAGTGAGAAATGCCCACCACCGTTGCGGGAATGCGCTTAATATGACCATCTAGCTTGCCCACCTCTACCTGCGTGCCAGCAGTGATGTAGTCGATTGACATGCTGCATAGTGCGATATTTTGATTCAATATAGGAGAGCGAACTCCACTAGTGATAGTGCCCACTTGTTGGCGGCCCACTCGCACACACTCGCCGTGGCCTGCAATTTCTTCACCTTCTAAAATTAAACCAACCAATTGGCGCTGAGGGTTGGCTTTGCGTTCAATCAGAGCGTCACGACCAATAAAATCTTCTTCTTTGGTGTTCAATGGGACTGTGAAACCGATGCCTGCTTCAAACGGATCAGTTTGATCATTAAATTCGTAATCAGCAAAAATCAATGCAGATTCAATTCTTAAGTTGTCCAGTGCTTCCAAACCTAGGGGAGTGATACCAAACTCTTGGCCAGCTTCCCAAACCGCATCCCACACCTCACAGCCATCTTTGGGGTGGCACCATACTTCATAGCCACGCTCACCTGTGTAGCCTGTGCGTGACACAGTGACTGGAGCGCCCTGTGGGCCGCCTATGCGGCCATGGGTAATACGGAATGGGCGTAGGTCTTCAATGTTGGTTTGGTCATCTGGTGTAAAGATCACCTTCTTTAAGGTGTCACCACTTAATGGGCCTTGTACAGGCAAATTGTGCAATTGGTCGTTTGAGTCTTTGACCACTACCTTAAAATTATTTTCGATGGCTACTTTGCGCAACCACTCTATGGCACCGTCACATCCTCCTACCCAGCGGAAGTTGTCTTGGCCAAGACGAAATACCGTGCCGTCGTCAACCATGCAGCCATTGGGGTAGCACATGGCTGTATAGATTACTTGCCCAACAGCTAATTTGCGGATATTACGGGTCACCGCGTAGTTCAATAAGTTTTCGGCGTCTGAACCTAAAACTTCACATTTACGTAATGGGCTTAAATCCATCAATACCACTTTCTCACGACATGCCCAATATTCGGCAATAGCGCCGTAATTATTGAAGTGGTTGGCTAACCAATATCCATTGTATTCAACAAAGTGCTTAGTCATAGTGGCAAAGCGGTCGTGAAATGCTGTTTTTTTAGTCATAGTAGAGTCTGCAACGGCGTTTTTACGAAAGGCTTTGCCTTTCTCAAAGTGACTATCTGCGGCATAAATGCGCACATGAATGTCTGTGGGGTTCCACCCATTGGCTGGGCTAGTATCATCTGGACAAGCGGTAGAACCACAAATAAGATCTACCTGAGCCTGCATTAACACGTAATCACCAGCCCGAGTCCAAGGCTGGCATGAGCTGTGTTGATCGTAATCATCGTAGCCTGTGTTAAAGAAAAAATTAATCGCAGGCCAGCCCTTTCGAGGCGCAATACCCATTGGCCCTAGAGCGGCATTTAAATTTTCTGTGCAATTAGTGTGGCCTGGGTAACCAGAGTCATCATAATATTTAGCATTACACGCCAAATTAAATGTGTCGTGCCGCCCCACAGTGTCTTGAATGACTTTAATTACACTCACCTGGTCATCAGTGTAGAACTTGTCATGCAGGCCTGGGCCAGGAAAAGCGGAGGCCATTAGGGTACGGGTGGTCACTGGGCAAATTGGTTTTTCTATGCCTTGTGCCAAGCGAGATGCATCTATGGCAATAAAGTCTGAACATTGGCGCCCAGATACATCAATAATTTGGATGTACTCCCCTGCCTTTACGAAATATGCTTCAGCGGTGCTGTTGTGAATACGAATATCACGGCTTACCAACCCTAAAGGTTCTGGTAATTGGTCGGTAACAGCCCCCCCAGTGCCACTGACTCCTACAACGATATCGGTAGGAGGCATGGGTTGTTTTGCACTCATGTCTTCGCCAGGGGCAGAAATCAAACATAAGCAGTCTTTAGTGACAGTGAAACTTTGCTGACTAAGGGCCTTTGAATGAGCACCAAAAGCTGAAATGCCTTGGCAGCTGACATGATCGTTAGAGTCCATCCACTGTCGTAGCGATGCAATGTCGCTGTTCGCTGCTACCCCCAAGCTATTAATAGCAGGGTTACCTTCGTTGTCAAAGGCTGCCAGTTGCACTTCTTGCCCACCCTCAGGGTCGTTTAAGGTAAGCGTGGAGCCAGCAGATAGCTTTAGAGCAATGACATGCTGAGCAGGCACTGTAAAACGTTGTGTCCCATCGTCGCCCAGTACAGGGGGTGGCATGGGGTTAGCGCTGTAATAGCTAAGAGGGGTCATAGTCCAGTGGCTCAAATTATCAATACAGTCGCAATGGCTAGCAACTATCAGATAATCAGAGTACCAACATGATGTGAACAGACTTTGTCTATAGTGTGAATGGAATGTAGTATTTTGTTACTTTCTTTAACAAAATAGGCAAAAACGTTGGTACAGCTGGTTGTTATCGCACTAAATCTTTTTGCGCTTTGTTTAAGTGTTCCTCCATGGTGGCTTTGGCTGTTTGTGCATCGCGGTGGCTAATGGCCTCAAATATGGTGCGGTGGTGGAGGTTATATTCAGCCATGTTCTCAGTGCTTAATACCTTTCCACGGCTTGCCCTCCATAGTTCATGGCGGCGTACTTCATTCACTTGCTCGTAAATCCACATCATTAAGGGGTTATCACAGGCTTGCGCTATAGCTTGATGAAACGCTTCATCGGCAATGGAGAATTGCTCAGCTGTGCGAGCCATCTCTACACGCTCTAGAGCCATGCCTAGTTTCTCAAGGTCTCGTCCTGCAGCATGGTGGACAGCCAAATCTACAATGGCAGGCTCTAACATATTGCGCACTTGCATAAGCTGCATGGGGCTTGTGGTATCAGCGAATTGGCTTGCTGTTTCTTCAACAAACTGTGTTTTTACAAAAGTACCGCTGCCCACTTTTCTTTCTAACAAGCCATCTTGTTCTAATAACGTGAGTGCGCTTCTTAGTGTGCCCCTAGAAACATTGTAATGCGTAGCTAGTGCTCTTTCAGCGGGAAGGCGTTCATTGGCCTTATAAACTTGTTTGCGTATAGCTTCAGAAATAGCCCCCGCTAATGCACGTGCACCGTTTGGTTTAGACTGGCGTCTGTCTAAGGTTTGGTAGTTTAAAGGCGCAGTGCTTGGAAACATGGGGGCCACAGTGTTTGGTTCATATTAGCAATTAGTTTATCACATATGGTTTGCTTATTGGTATAGCTATTGGTACAAATATATATGCATTTTGGTTTGCTTATGAATTCTGTGGAATTTTAATATTTATTTAACGTTTAAAAAAAACTTTTAAAACAACAGTTTAACCATAAATAAGGGGGTTTGTTTAAATATGTTACAAAAAAATGCTTGCCTCATCAATTTCATAAATGTTATACCTTTACGGTGCTTTATAAGAACCTTTTGTGTACCAATTGTGTGTTTATGGTTAAGTAAGCCAAGGTTTTTAAGCCCAAAAAATAATAATATAAGGAGGCATCGATGACAGATTTACAGCAATACGTTGACGCACCAGGTCGAGATGATCTGGTAAAGCAAGTGCGCGCTAAAATCGACGAGCTGGGTATTACCTATGTGTATTATCAGTTTATTTCAGTAACAGGCCGTATTGTTGGTAAAGGTATACCAGCACGTCACTGGGAACGCACCGCCGCCAAAGGTTTCCAGCTTGTTTATGGCTCAACCGCAAACTTAGCAATCGACCGTCATGGTGAATACATTGGCTATGGTCCTGAAGCTTCTGAATTAGTGGGCATTGCAGATCCAGATACATTTGTGCAGTTACCTTGGGACAAGCGTGTAGCGCGTGTGTTTTGTACACTTTTTCGCAACCGTGAAGAACGCGTTAACCCAGGTCAATTTTTGAGCTCTGATTGCCGTGGAAACTTACGTCGTATCCACGAAGAATTTAAAGGTAAACATGGCCTAGAAATGCGCTGTGGTACCGAACCAGAAATGATGTGGTTAAAAAAGGGTGAAGATGGCCAGCCAGATGGTGGCGTTACTAAACCTACGTGTTATCACATTGACCAGTTTGAAGAATTGCGCCCCGTATTTATGCGCGTGATTGAGTATTCTGAAAAAATGGGTCTTGATATTATTCAAGGCGACCACGAAGATGCGCCTGGCCAGTTGGAACTCAACACCCAGTATGATGATGTGTTGCAAAATGCAGACCGTCTCACGACTTATCGCCAGATATGCGCCCAAGTGGCTCGTGAATTTGGCTTGATTGCATGCTTTATGAGTAAGCCATTTATGGGTGTTTCGGCTTCGGGCTGTCACCATAATATGTCTTTATGGTCTGGCGGTGAAAACGTATGCCATCCAGAAATAGCAGGCACAGACTCGCTTCCAGGCATGCCTGGACCATTTACTTATCGTGAAGGTGGGCATAACACCTTTATGCCAGTGCCAGAGATCCATGCTTCAAAGCCTGGGCCCATTGGTTTGCAGTGTATTGGAGGCGTAATTGCTCACTTGCCTGCATTAACCTCGATTGGCTCTTCTACTGTGAACTCATATCGTCGTTTATGGGATACAGGCTTTTGGGCCCCCATCTTCGCAGATTGGGGTTACCAGAACCGCACATGTGCGCTTCGAGTATCTGCACCGGGACGCTTTGAGTACCGTTCAGTAGACTCAATGGTTAATCCATACCTAATGGGTGCAGCACTACTTAAAGCCTTTGATGATGGTATGGACAACGATCTAGACCCAGGTGATCCGGAAGAACGCAATATCTATGCGGCCATGGAAGCGGGTAAGCAAGTTAAGAAATTACCTATGTCTTTAGGTGAGGCCATGATCGAACTTGAGAACGATGCAACGATTAAGTCATCAATGCCTGGAGAAATGTACACAGTTTATAGTGGTCACAAAAATGATGAGTGGGAACGCTTTAATCAGACCGTTACAAATTGGGATACAGAAACCTATCTTGATTGTTTGCCATAACTGACAAGCTTTCAGAAAACCCCGGCTGGTAAGGCTAAATAGCCTGCCAGCCAATTTTATAACTACTCTAGAAGTAAATAATTAGGAGATGCGACCATGTGTGGTATTGCAGGCCTTATCCATAAGAAGGCGGGCGGCGCAAACATCGGACAAGAAATGACTGACATGCTTCAAGCTTTGAAGCATCGCGGGCCAGATTCTACCGGTTATGCGCTATATGGCGCCCCCATTAGTAACTACATTATGCGTATCAACCTTGCTGAGCAAGCTGATACAAAAAAAGGTTTTGACGTTGCAACTCAGCTTCAATCTCGTAACGACCAAGTCGATGCGCGTATGGCTGAATTGGGCGCTCAAGTGGCTAAAAAAGAGAACTCAACTTCTTACGCATTACGTTATGAAGTGTCTTTTGATGGTGACCTTAAAAACTTAATTGATTACATTGAAGACATCGAAGGTGTTGAAGTAATGTCGTGTGGTAACGGTCTTGAGTTGATCAAAGACTTAGGTGATGCAGCTGTTGTTTCGGCTCAGTATGGCATCAACTCTTTCCAAGGTTCTCATGCAATCGGACACACCCGTATGGCTACTGAGTCTGACGTAGATATTCGTTCAGCTCACCCATACTGGGCTTATCCCTTTGCAGACGTTTCTGTAGTACACAACGGCCAGTTAACTAACTACTGGACCAATCGTCGTGCACTAGAGCGTCTGGGCAACCGGTTCAATTCAAACTGTGACTCAGAGCTCATTGCGGTTTATATAGCCAACCGTATTAGCGAAGGCGATGACTTAGAAAAAGCGATGCGCCGTTCAGTAGAAGATCTAGACGGTGTATTTACCTACCTAGTAGCTACTTCTGACTCGCTGGGTATGGCTAAAGACGTCATGGCTGCTAAGCCTATGGTGATCTATGAGAGTGATGATTTTATTGCATTGGCTTCTGAAGAAGTCTCAATCCGTAAAATTTTTGATCACGATATTGATACATTTGACCCCTATGAAGGCGAGGTGCGCGTATGGCAACTGTAAGCACGTCTGGTCAATCTCATGACATGGGATTGCACACAGAAAAGCTCACAAACCGAACTCAGCAACGTTTTTTTGATGCTGGCGAATCGGCTAATCTTACTTATGCATGGGCTCCAGAAGTCGACACAAACAAAGTAGGTACTTTGGACTGTGAAGGCATGGATGCAACTGCAATTAACATTCGTATTCGACAATTGATGAGTGAAGGTTGTGGCACCATCAATCTGAGTAATCCAGGCTCTATGCACGGTTTGTGTGTGGGTATCCTGAGTCGTTTACAACTCAACGTGACAGGTAGCTTAGGCTACTTTGGCTGCGGTTTGATCGATGGCCCTAATGTCAACATTTCTGGTCGAGTTGGCTGGTCATGTGGTGAAAATATGATGGCTGGAACCATTGTCGTGCAGAAAAATGCCGGCTCTACCTTTGGCGCTGCTATTCGTGGTGGTGACTTGGTGTGCAGAGGCGACGTAGGCTCGCGTACGGGTATCGACCAAAAGGGCGGCACCATTATCGTGGGTGGCAAGACTGGCGCTTTTTCAGGCTTTATGATGCAACGTGGTCGTATGATTATTCTTGGCGATGCTGGCATTAACCTTGGCGATTCTATGTACGATGGCACCATTTACGTAGGTGGAAAAATCGAAGGCTTAGGTGTAGACGCTGTGCCGGCTGACTTAAACGACCTTGACCGTAAATGGTTAAAGTCCAAGCTAGATCTATATGGTATGGAAGCCCCTAATGGCATCGATAACATGCAAAAGATCGTTGCTGGTAAGCAGTTGTGGAACTACGACAACCTAGAACCATCAGAGAAGAAGCTAGTTCTTTAAGAGCAGCGAGGATACTTATTATGGCAGTTGTTAATCAAAAAGAAATTATCGGCAAGAGCTTTATGTTCCCGCCGGAAGTCATGAATGACATTCACATCAAGGCCGACCTTGGTCGTTACCGGATGCGTGGTTTTTCATTGTTCAAAAAGATCCCTAGTTGGGACGACTTAACCTTTATGCCGGGCACGTTAACGCGCTTTGTAATTGAAGGCTATCGTGAAAAATGCTTGACCAAAACTGTGATCGGCCCTAGAGCCAAAAGGCCTTTGGTGCTGGACATTCCTGTATATATTACAGGCATGAGCTTTGGTGCATTGTCTTACGAGGCCAAGACAGCATTAGCGCGTGGCGCAACCATGGCAGGCACAGCGACCTGTTCTGGTGAAGGTGGCATGATTCCTGATGAGCGTCGTTACTCTGATAAGTGGTTTTATCAGTGTATCCAGTCGCGTTATGGTTTTAACCCGCACCATTTGCGTCTAGCAGATGCGTGTGAATTCTTTATCGGCCAAGGCTGTAAAGTGGGTTTGGGTGGGCACTTAATGGGTCAAAAAGTAACTGACCAGGTTGCTGAGATGCGTTCGCTACCCGCAGGTATCGACCAGCGCTCACCAGCTCGTCACCCAGATTGGCTAGGCCCAGATGATCTTTCTTTGAAGATCAAAGAAATACGTGAAGCCACCGACTGGCAGATCCCTATTCAGCTTAAGCTGGGTGCGGCTCGTGTTTATGATGACGTGCGTATGGCTGCCAAATGTGAGCCAGATTCTATCTTTATTGATGGTATGGAAGGCGGCACAGGTGCAGGCCCTCACGTAGCCACAGAAGAAACGGGTGTGCCTGGTATCGCCGCAATCCGTCAAGCGCGTAATGCTCTTGATGATGTAGGCAAGACCGGCGAAATCAGCCTTGTATACGCTGGTGGTATTCGTAACGGTGGTGACGTTGCTAAAGCTCTAGCACTAGGTGCTGATGCAGTTGCAATAGGCCATTCATCATTGATGGCATTAAACTGTAACAGAGACATCGACGAAGCTGACTTCCCTAATGAAATGGGCGTAGAAGCAGGCTCTTGTTATCACTGTCATACAGGACGTTGTCCAGTAGGCATTGCAACACAAGACCCTAAGCTACGTGCTCGTTTAAACCCGGATGAAGCTTCTGAGCGTGTGTATAACTTCTTACATACCCTCACTATAGAATGTCAGTTACTGGCGCGTGCTTGTGGTAAGACAAATATTCATTCCTTAGAGCCAGAAGACATTGCAGCTCTAACAATGGAAGCGTCTGCCATGGCTCAAGTACCCTTAGCCGGCAGCCAACACACTGTTGGCCGTCCAGACATGACACGATTCTAGGAGGATATGATAATGTCAAAAGAAGTAGATCATTATTTAACTGGCGACGGTCTGGATTCGGATCGTGAGAAAATGATTGGACAGACTATTGGTTACCGCTACGACGTTAACTTAGTGCCTGACATGGATCGCTGTACGCCTTATCTTAAGGAATACATGACCAAAATGAACTGGGACGACCTTAATTGGCTGGAAGATGTTCATATGGGCTACGAAGAAGACCGTGCCGCTGTTTTCGATAGAAATATCAATGCTTGGGTAACCATTCCCGATACAATTGATCTGCCAAACAACCAACAAGACCGTGACATGATTGCACGTGAGTTATTGGTTAAGTTTCAAATGTCTGAAAACCATCCTATGGTTCAGTTGCGTGAAGCTTACGCAAAGTTCTAACGGGTATGTGTTGGGGTAATGCCCAATACACTAGCATTAAAAAGCCCAGCAGTTGCTGGGCTTTTTTGTGGTTATTAAACTAAGCAGACCACATCAGTGCTTTTTGATGCCGTGCTTTTAATGGTGGAAGTCCAAATCTATTTTTATAGCATTTATAAAAACTAGGTAAAGATGAAAAGCCACATTTAATAGATATTTTATCTACTGTAAATTCAGATTCAAATAATAATTTATGTGCATGATTTAGGCGTTTTTCTAAATAATAAATACTAGGAGAAATGCCAATATATATTTTAAATAAGCGTTGGATTTGTCTCTTACCTAAACCTGCATACCCGCTTATTTCAGAAAGAGTTAATGGCTCATCAATATTATTTTCCATTAACGATGTCACCTCTTGCAAGGCATTAGGCCAGCTGTAAGGGCTAACTTTATTGTCCAATCTGTGCTCTTTTGGGGTGCGTAATATGCCACAATTCATCTCTTCTGCTACACAAATAGCTAATGATTTACCATGGTGAAGGTGAAGTATATGCAACATCATATCTAAGCTTGTGCTACCACCTTGGCACGTAAAGCGGTTATTGTTTACATTAAAGATGGCTCGATTAGGGCTGCCGCCTTGCTTGAGTAAGTCGTTTAAATAGCGGTGATCAATCGTCCATCGACAATCATCCAACAAACCCGCACGGTATAGGTAGTAGGGGCCAGTGCCCACACCACCTAATAAAGTGTTATTTTTGGCTAGGCGTATTAAAGGTGCAGTAAAATCTTTCAGTGGCAGCTGGTAAACATCATGGCTTGCACAAATGACTAATGCATCAAGTTGATCTAAAGCTAGATTACAAGCAAGAGGTAAGGTGTCAATATGTATGCCACATGAAGACATTACGGCACCCCCATTTAGTGAAAATAGTTTCCACTGATAGAGAGGGTAGCCTAAGCGAAGATTAGCGACTTTTAAAGGCTCAATAATATGGCCCATTTCAGCTAAATTATAACCAGGCACTAATAATGCACCGAGTTGCCAATCTTTATTTTTTATAATATTTAGTGACATATATATATACTTTTAAAATAGTTATACATGCAATTATTTTTCTGCATTGTCTAAAATATATTAGGCTTAAATTATCTTATTTACAATATTAATAATCTATTTTTTGTTGTTCTATGGTATTTTTATATATATGTTTATATTATTTATGAATAGAAATATTTAACGAAGCCATAATGTTTAAAAATGACACATAATATTTTAATATATAATTATGTTTCAAATTATAGAGTAATAATAAAAAATCAGGATGTTTTTTTAGAAGATTTTAAATAGCTAAGCATGGCCTGCACTTTTGCAGTGCGATGTAAGTCTACGTGTGTTACCAGCCATATGGTGACACACCAAGCTTTATTAGGTGGCAAGATGGGCTGCAGGTCAGTGCGCTTTGCAGCAACATGGTGATTTAAAAGGCCGATACCCAAGCCTGCGGTTAAGGCGTCATAACCTACGGATATGTTATCCACATATAAAGCCACTTGTTGCGTTTTAACATGGGAGTTAACCCATTCTTTAAAAAACCTAGGGGCCCTATTAAATGGTGGCACAATAAACTGGTGGTTGGCCAAGTCATCAACCCCCTTGGGCATGCCATATTGTTGTATGTAGCTATTATGAGCATACAAATTGAAGTGAACCGTTTCAAAAGTCTGCACAATATAATCAGGGTGAGTGGGTTTAGGCCCCACGCGTAAGGCAATGTGAGCTTCGCCATGATCTAGTCGAGCTAAGCTTTCACTCGTTGAAATATGCACCTTGCACTGGGGGTTGTCGCGGCGAAAATCCATAATGGGCGCCATGATCAGTGGAGAGCAAAGGGCGATGGTGGTTAGCTTAATGTCACCCTCTATCTGAACCTGCTTAACCATGGCTAAGCCTGCAAGATCATCTAATAGTTGCTCTGTTTTTTGCGCTGTGCGCAGCACCTCTTTGCCTAGCTCTGTGAGCTCATAGCCTCGCGCGTGGCGAATAAATACCCGCGAGCCTAACTCGCTTTCCAAAGCATCAATGTGTCTATTAACCGTGGCGCGATGAAAGCCTAAAGCCTTAGCGGCTGCGCTTACAGTGCCAAGCTTAGCAACTTGATACGCTGTTCTTAATTCTGCCCACTTTTCCATAATAATATGTACACTTTACGCGCATACATTGCGCTTATTTTAGTATTTTGTATAAAAACAATTCATTGTATATTACTGGTGTTAGCAATAAATGCAATCTGCTTAAATTTTAATAAAAGGAAACCGATGAATATCCCACATAAAGTATTGGCGTTTGCTGCAAGCAATAGCCGTAATTCAATCAATAAAATGCTGGTGCTGCATGCGTCAACTCGCTTAAAGGAAAAGGTGCTACTTAATGCTGAACTTAGCACTATAGATCTTAACGACTACGTGATGCCGATCTACTCGATAGACCTGGAGCGTGACAGTGGTATACCCGAAGAGGCAAAGGCTTTTTATAAAGCTATTGGTGATGCCGATAGCTTGTTGATCTCATATGCAGAACATAATGGCCACTATAGTGTGGCGTTTAAAAATATATTCGATTGGTGCTCACGCATTGATATGAAAATATTCCAAAACAAACCGATGGTTATTATGGCTACTTCACCAGGGCCTGGTGGTGGTGCTCGTGTGTTGAAGGCCGCCAACGAATCGGCAGCTACTTTTGGTGCAGATGTACTTGGCAGCGTTGCCATACCCAGCTTTTATAAAAACTTCGATGTAGACAAAGGTGAAATTTTGGATGCCGCACTGGCTCAAGAGCTTAACGCCCAGCTATTTAAGTTAAAGCTTGTTAAAGGGTAATCAGCCTTTTTTAGCCACAAATAAACATTATTAAAAATGAGGAATAAGACATGAAGTATGTATTTATAGGATTAAGAGTAGTGCTTGCATTAGTTTTTTTAGCAGCAGGTGGCGCAAAGCTAGCGGGTGCTGAAATGATGGTTGGTACTTTCCAAGCCATAGGATTAGGGGAGTGGTTTCGTTACCTCACCGGCGCCCTTGAAGTGGGTGCAGCAATATTGCTATGGGCACCTGGTCGTCAATTACTTGCCAGTGCAGTGCTGCTGGCCACCATGATAGGTGCGGTATTGGCTCACTTATTCATACTTGGGCCATCGCTAGTGCCTGCTTTAGTGCTGGGTATATTGTGCGCTATTGTGGCTTATCACTATAAAGAACAAAGCTTATTATCTAAGTAATCACCCTTAAATTTGCGTGGTGGTATAGACCGTCTGCCACGCAAACTCAGGCAATTTTTAACTTTGTAATGGCCATGGCTGCTGTTTGTATTGGTGGTTATTAGGGCTGCACTATTGCAGTGCACTACTTAAGACGCACCATCAAACCAATCTTTAAGATTTTCTTCGGTGTTTTCTCTTTCTTGTGTGCTTAATTTTTTCAAAGAAAACTGATTTAAACTATTTAAATAGCTAATGCCTTTATTGAGACCAATGGTCGACCAATAATAAGAACTCTCAAAGCTTTGAGTTACACCCCTACCTTCAAAAAAACGCCTTGCTAAAAACTCCATAGCCAGCGGATCACCTTCATTTGCACTTACTTCTGCTTGTTTTACGATTGCACTTTTAGAAGTTTCCATAGGTGTATCCTATTATCTTTATGCTGCCTAATCTTTCAATTATATTGATCTTTTTGCGCTAATATAAGTTAAAATAATGTGCATAATGATGGATAAATATACTGTTATGCTAATAACATTGCGCATAAAGTATATTAATGTACCGTAGTTCATTGTATACAAGCTAAAAGGCTATAAAACTAGGGAGTAATACCAACCATGTCAGACTTTATAGATAGTAAAGACCAGTCAATTATCAGCTTGTTGCAAAAAGATGGCCGTATGTCAGTGAAAGATATAGCCAAGGCGATGGGGCTAACAAGAACTACAGTGACCAAGCGCATGGAAAGGTTGGAGGCCAGTGGCGTCATTACTGGCTATTCTGCGGTAGTTAGAAAAGACTTTTTTGATAAAAAAATACGTGGATGGGTGATGATCAATACGATTCCCAATTTAGAAGAAGCAGCTATTAGTGCTATGAAAATGATTCCTGAAGTCTCTAGAATATACACTACCAATGGCCGCTGGGATCTTGCCGTTGCGATTTGGGCTGCAGACCTAGAAAGTTTTGATGCTGCACTGACTAAAATTCGTCAAGTGGATGGGATAGAAAGCACAGAAACTAATTTATTGCTCAGCTCGAGAATCGGAAACTGATTTACAAGGTAGCTAAAGAGCATGTATCTATTGTGCTTTGGGCATTCAAAAGGTAACTAGATATTGCCATGGACGTATTTATTGGTCATTTTCAGAAATATTCTTAGGATTATGGTTGTATGATGTTTTTGAGGTAATATTTTTTCATGCGTTAACGTTGATGCCAAATTCTAAGAATTTGCTCCTTTTCACAAGCGCCTGACGCCTTCACCATCAATAATTAACGAAAACTACTTATGCCTAAGTAGCCAATCATTATCAGCCTATGAGGTTGTTGAAAATTGGCTTTAGGTCTTTTTAGGTCAATTAGGGCCATCATATGTTCCGAAAAAATTCTTTAAAAGGTAATGAGACTATATTACTAATTGCCCATATGGCTATTTATAGCTTGAGTTACTTGGCTAAAAAAGGAGCGTTGCCTAGGTCAGCTGCTAGAACAGAAATCATGTCACATTGCTTACTGAAGGTAAGAGGTGGTTGTTCATTTTGGAAACGTTCAAAACTTACCAAGGCAGATTTTGAATTAGCGAAGTCGGTTGCATCAGACGAATATAAGTATGGTAAAGCAGAACAAGTGTATTCTGGAAACGATCAATTTCTCAAAGATGTGATGAATGAAAAAATTTTAGTCTGTGCCAAAAAAGTCGCGTTTTCTCATGATTTAATTGAGTCAGTAAGTTCTAAAACACTCCCGTAAGTGGCTAAACCCACTTCTAAATGAGTGTTTGACGGGTTGTCCATAGCTTAACGTCTTTAAACGGATTAGTTATGCTCCGAAAAAGTGCTCCAAAACGAAAAAAGCCCTTACTTTAACCTATTGATTGATAAGTTAAAGTAAGGGCTTTTTGGTATGTGGTGGAGATGGGGGGAGTCGAACCCCCGTCCGCCAGTCCTCTGCCATCAGCTCTACATGCTTAGATCACTTTATTGTTTTAACCTACCGCGGCCCAAGTGTCAGGGAGCATAAGGCGATCTCGATTAGTTTTAGGGTTTTCTCCACGAGCGAGGAGTCCACACGATCCTGTTCTGCGAGCCACTTCACAACCGTTTACAGGCATCCGGTGATCAGTGTAAGCGGGATTTAAGCCGCTAGTGCGTAGTTTTCGTCGTTTGCGACTATAACTTTTGCAAGGTGGGATTTACGAGAAACCTTACATTCTCGACATGCACCTCAGGGTTTGTAACCAACGTCGAATCCAGTCATCCCCTTTAGAGAGAATGATTATAACAGCATTAAATTAATAGTGTGATTAATTGCGTGTTTGGAGTGTGCAAATTTTGTGACGTGAAAATGAATGGGCAATGGTAAGCGCGCAGGCAATAGCCGGAGTTATAAAAGCGGGTTAGGCTTTCATTAATATCCTGTGTTTTTGTTTGCTCCAGTCGCGGTCTTTTTCTGTAGCGCGTTTGTCATGCTGTTGTTTGCCTTTGGCTAGGCAAATTTCACATTTAACACGATGGCCTTTCCAATACATGGCTGTGGCTACTATGGTTTGGCCCGTTTGAGAGGATGCTGCAAATAAGCGTGATATTTCTTTTTTGTTTAACAAAAGTTTACGCTCACGACGAGGCTCTGCTACCACATGAGTGCAGGCGGTCATTAGCGGTGAAAAATGTGCGCCTACAAGAAAAGCCTCTTGGTCTTTTATTACCACGTAGGAATCTGTCAGGTTTGCACGACCATCACGTATGCTTTTTATTTCCCATCCGGTTAATACCATGCCAGCTTCTATACGCTGATCTAAATGATATTCAAACTTTGCCCGTTTATTCAGGGCAATGGTGCCGGTTGAGCTCTTTTGAGTTTTTGATTTCTTTGCCATGGACGCATTCTACCTCAAGCCTGTATCGGCTGCAGTGACATTTTCTTAATAAATAGTGATATTGCTTTATTGGTAGCTCTTTTAACTTTAATATAGCCTTTTATCAAGAGTACAAGGCTGTGGCTTCTATAAATCGTTCTGCGTTGGTGATGCATTCTGCGGCTAGTATGTATGCTTTGGTGAATGATGTGGAAAGCTATCCAGAATTTTTGGATGGCTGCTCTAAGGTAGACTTAATTGAGTCATCCAAAACCAGTATGACGGCTCGACTGCATTTAGCTAAAGCAGGCCTTAGTTACCAGTTTGTGACTCAAAACACTTTAACCGCGGATGAAAAAATAGTATTAGAGCTGCAAGATGGCCCTTTTGACTACTTGAGAGGTAGCTGGATATTTACGCCGCTACGACATGATGCGTGTAAAGTAGAAATGGCCCTAGAGTTTGGTGTAACTGGGCTTAAAGGTAAGGCTTTAGGTGGGTTGTTTAGCCCCATAGCTGCTAATATGGTTGACGCTTTTTGTAAGCGTGCTGACAATGTCTATAAATGAGAATAATGTGACTGATACACAAAACATGATTAATGTAGAGGTAGCGTTTGCGCTACCAGATCAGCAAAAAATTGTGGCAATTAAAGTGCCTGTAGGTACCACAGTTTATGATGCGGCAGTGATGTCAGGTATTGTTGATCACTTTGAGGGTTTGCAGCTTGCGGGCACGCCTATGGGTATTTTTGGTAAAGCAGTGAAAAACCCCCAAGCAGAGAAAATAACACAGGGGCAAAGGGTAGAAATATACCGTCCACTTACCATAGATCCTAAAGTAGCTAGAGCAAACCGCGCTGCAAAAGCGGCGCTTAAAGCTAAGGTATAACTATAAGCCTAGGTTCAATGGATGTAGTTTCGAACTATTGCTCAATCGAGCTCACTCGGCCTTGTTTGAAAACCACCCTTACTCTTCGTTCTTCAACCTGACCATCACCTTGGAGATATCGGTAAACATAGTCCCAATGGTTAGGGTTGAAGGTGTCTATTAATAGTGGTGTACCCATTACATACTGCACTTGATCTTCGGTTAACCCTGGGCGAAGTAGCTCTATCATATCATCGGTAATGATATTTCCTTGCTGTACATCAATTTTGTGTACGCTTAAAAAATCGATGTTATTACCGATAGTAGAGCACCCACTAATAAGCGCGATAAAAAGAGACGTGATAAGATAACGTTGCATTAGCCAAATCTATGTATTGAGTCTGTAGCCAGAATCATACCTTAATCATCCAACAGTCTAAAGAGTGTAAGCAATACTATGGCATCAGAAAGCCAAGAATTACGTAAAGCGGGGCTAAAAGTCACCCTGCCACGTGTGAAGATCTACCAAATGCTTGAACAAGCTACTGAAGGCGATCATTGGAGTGCGGAAGACATCTATAAGCTGCTCATGGAGCAAGGCGAGGATGTGGGTTTAGCCACAGTTTATCGTGTGCTTACGCAGTTTGAGGCCGCAGGTTTGGTAGTGCGGCATCACTTTGAGGGTGGTAATTCAGTGTTTGAGCTGGCAACAGAAAGTAGCCATGACCACATTGTATGTATTAAGTCTGGTCGTATAAAAGAGTTTAATGATCCAGTACTCAATGAACGCCTAAAAGAAATTGCCGCTGAGCTAGGCTATGAGCTTACTAGTCGCACCGTATATTTATATGGAGTAAATAAAGGCTAACTTTATTAGCCTTTATTCGTCTGTGTAGCTATTGTTAAGTTAATGCAATAAGGCCCCAGTACCTAGCATTTCTTTGGCGTGAGCTAAGGTTTGTTGTGTTAGCTTAACCCCACCAAGCATTCGCGCTATCTCTTGAATTCTTTGATTATCATCCAGTGCTGCTACTTGTGTATGTGTTGTTTGGCCTTGGCTAGATTTACTCACTTGTAAGTGGTGTTGTGCTTGACTAGCTACCTGAGGTAGGTGGGTAATACACAACAATTGGCAATGTTGCCCTAGTTGAGATAATAAGCGACCTACAATTTCAGCCGTAGCGCCTCCAATTCCCACATCTACTTCGTCAAATATCAAGCTTGGTGTAATGCTGGTAGTAGCGATAACCACCTGTATGGCTAAGCTGATGCGAGATAACTCACCACCGGATGCGATTTTAGCTAAAGGTTTAGCGCTTTGGCCTGGGTTAGTGCTAATTAAAATTTCTGTATCATCGCGTCCATTAATTTGTAAGCGTGTGTCGGGTTTAGTTTGCATGCTTAGTTCTAATCGACAGTTAGGCATGCCTAATAATACAAGCTGCTCTCCCACGGCTTTTTCAAGTTTTTTAGCAGCCGCTTGCCTTGCTTTGGTGAGTTTGGCTGCGGCGATATCATAAGCGCCTGTAAGCTCTTGTTGTTGCTGATGGATGGATTCAAGTTGTCCTTCTTGATCTTGGTTTTGTTTCAGTTGTTGTTGCAATGCGTCTAAGTGTTCAGGTAAGTCCGCTGCTTGAATTTTATGTTTTCTGGCCATGCTGTAAATTTGATCTAGGCGATGCTCTAAGTTTTGCAAACGTGCGGGGTCTTCATCAAAACCTTGTAGGAAGCTTTGCAGCTCTATTTGGCTCTCCTCTATTTGTATCGAGGCATTAGCTAGCATATCTACTGCCGCACTTAAGTGTGGGCTATGTTGGCTAAAGTTTTGTAGCTGCTGTTGCCAGCGCTGTATGCAAGCTGTAGGGTCTTCGCCCAGAGGGTTATCTGGTAGGGCGCAACGCACGGCTTGTAATAGTTGGTCTGCGTTAGCTCTTTGTTTGTGCTCTTGCTCTAGGGCGAGTAATTCATCAGGTAAAAGGCTTAGTTGTTCTAGCTCATCTACTTGATATTGCAAAAGCTGTTGCTCTGCTTCAGATAGCTGCTGGCCACCTGTGAGCGCTTTAATTTGTCGATCAAGCTCAAGCCATTCATGGCTGATATGTGCTACTGCTTCTTGATGTGTGGGGTAATTTCCAAAGGCGTCTAAAAGGGTTTGATGGCTGTCACGGCCCAATAAATGCTGATGTTCGTGCTGGCCGTGGATGTTAATTAGTTGGCGGCCTAGCTCTTTTAAGGCTGTTATATTTACTGGATTACCATTTATATAGCCTCTGGATCGGCCATCTTGGTTAACCATGCGACGCAGTATGCAGGTATCTGGGTCTTGCGCTGTGGCTAAATGTTTAGCAGATAAATAATCTTTTATTTGGGGTAGGTGGCTTAGGTCAAAAACAGCATGAATATCGGCCCGTTCAGCGCCTTGTCTTACGCAGCCAGACTCGGCCCTATCGCCTAGAGCTAAGCCCAAAGCACCAAGAAGTATGGATTTACCAGCGCCTGTTTCGCCACTGATAGCCGTCATTCTGTGGCTGAAATCTAAGTGTAAAAAATCGACTAAGGCGTAATGGTGAACAATTAGTTGTTGCAACATAGAGCTGCTCCAGTGAATTATTATACTGTGATTATATCCAGTAGTGGTTGCATGTCCAGTATTTTTTATCTGTAGTGTTATATTTTTATTAAAAACCTAATAAAAGTGGGCAGTAATTGCTTGAATCACGCGGTGATGTCCCCATATAGATTTCCAGTCAAGCGACCTTATAGTCAAGGTTGCGAAAGTTATGTAAGGGAGAAGTCTATGAGTGAGCAAGAGCAGCCATCTGCAACTGAAGTTGAGCTGGATATTAATACGCCAGAAGACGCTGTGGAAACCGCGTCTGAGTCGGTGCTGGAAGAAATAACAGTTGAGTCAGTGCAGGCGCAGCTAGAAGTCGCTTTAGCTAAAATAGATGAGCAACAAGGTGACGTATTGCGAGCTCAAGCTGATGCTCAAAATATTCGCCGCAGAAGTGAGCAGGATGTGGCTAAAGCACACAAGTTTGGCCAAGAAAAATTGATGGCAGAGGTGGTTTCTTTATTAGATAACTTAGGCCGCGCTATTGAAGCAGGAAGTGCTGAAGGAGCTAGCTTGAAGAGCTTGCTTGAAGGCGTGGAAATGAGCCAAAAAATGCTGCTAGATGGATTGAAGAAGTTCAATGTAGATCAGCTTGATCCCCATGGCGAACCGTTTAATCCAGCGTTACATGAAGCCATGACTGCAGTGCCTAACCCAGATTTAGAGCCTAATACTGTGATGGAGGTTTTTCAAAAAGGATATACCCTCAATGGCCGTCTTGTTCGTCCGGCCATGGTAGTCGTTTCTAAATAGAATAATTAACCTTTTGTCCTTGAAAGAGTGACATAAGGCCTTATATAAGAATGCAAGCAATTAGCGCTAACCTTGAGCTTAAAGAGGGCTTAAAGGCACTAGTGTTACTGAAGCAGAATTGAAACAAAAGCCCTATAAGGGTGAATTAAGAATTGGAGTTTATGATGGGAAAGATCATTGGTATTGACTTAGGCACAACTAACTCGTGTGTGTCTGTTTTAGATGGCGGCAGCGCTAAGGTAATTGAGAATGCAGAGGGTGATCGCACCACGCCGTCTATTATTGCTTTTGCTGCTGATGGCGAAATTTTAGTGGGTCAATCGGCTAAGCGCCAAGCGGTAACTAACCCTATCAATACCCTATTTGCTATTAAGCGTTTGATCGGTCGCAAATTTAAAGACGACGTTGTACAAAAAGACATTAAAATGGTGCCATACAAAATTGAAGCAGCCGACAATGGTGATGCTTGGGTTAATGTAAACGGCGACAGCAAAGCACCACCACAGATTGCTGCTGAAATCTTGAAGAAGATGAAAAAAACAGCTGAAGACTATCTAGGCGAAAAGGTAACAGAGGCAGTTATTACTGTGCCAGCCTACTTTAATGACTCTCAGCGCCAGGCAACTAAGGATGCTGGACGTATTGCTGGTCTTGAAGTGAAGCGTATCATCAACGAGCCTACCGCAGCAGCGCTGGCCTATGGTCTTGATAAGAGCCGTGGTGATTCTACTATTGCAGTATATGACTTGGGCGGCGGCACATTTGACATCTCTATCATCGAAATCGCTGATGTAGATGGCGAAACCCAGTTTGAAGTACTGGCCACTAACGGTGACACATTCCTAGGTGGTGAAGATTTCGACCTACGATTGATCGAGTTTTTGGCGGCTGAGTTTAAGAAAGATTCTGGCATCGATTTGCATAATGACCCGCTAGCACTGCAGCGTTTAAAAGAAGCTGCAGAAAAAGCTAAGGTTGAATTGTCCAGCTCAAGCCAAACAGATGTAAACCTACCCTACATCACTGCAGACGCTTCTGGTCCTAAGCACCTTAACGTAAAAATCTCTCGCGCTAAGTTAGAGTCTTTGGTGGAAGATCTAGTATCAAGAACTTTGAAGCCATGTATTCAAGCGCTTAAAGACGCAGGCCTTGAAGGCAGTGAAATTGACGAAGTAATCATGGTAGGTGGCCAAAGCCGTATGCCTTTGGTACAAAGTGAAGTGACTAACTTCTTTGGTAAAGAGCCGCGTAAAGATGTAAACCCAGATGAAGCTGTCGCCATTGGCGCAGCGATTCAAGGTGGTGTATTGGCTGGTGACGTAACAGACGTATTGTTGCTAGACGTTACGCCATTAACACTTGGTATTGAAACTATGGGTGGTGTGATGACTTCGGTGATCGACAAAAACACCACGATCCCAACCAAGAAATCACAGGTGTTCTCTACCGCAGATGACAATCAATCTGCTGTGACCATTCATGTATGTCAGGGCGAGCGTAAGCAAGCGACACAAAATAAGTCTTTAGGACGTTTTGATCTTAGCGACATTCCACCAGCACCACGTGGCATGCCACAAATTGAAGTGAGCTTTGATATTGATTCCAACGGTATCTTGAACGTGTCTGCTAAAGATAAAGGCACGGGTAAAGAGCAGTCGATCATCATTAAAGCGTCATCTGGTTTGAGCGACGAAGAAATCGAACAAATGGTACAAGATGCAGAGATTAACGCTGCTGAAGACGAAAAGTTTGAGGAAATGGTTAAAGCTCGCAACACTGCCGATGGCATGGTTCACTCATCTAAGAAGATGATCGAAGAAGCTGGTGATAAAGCTTCTGATGAAGAAAAAGCCACAGTGCAAACAGCGATTGAAGCTCTTGAAGAAGCTCTTAAAGGCGACGACAAAGAAGCGATTGAAACTGCCACAGCTACGCTAACTGAAGCATCTGGTGTGATTGCACAAAAGATGTATGCAGAAGAAGCTGGTGCGCAGGGTGATGCTGAAGCTTCAGATGATACGGGCGCAGACGATGCTGTTGATGCTGAGTTTGAAGAAGTTAAAGATGAAGACAAAGACGAAGATAAAAAGTAAGCGCGATATGCTTGCTAGTGCTAGTTAAAACTAGCGCATTTATACAACGCGGGGCATAGCCCTGCGTTCTTGTATCTGCTTCTAGTGGTAAAAACAGGAGCTAAATGGAATAACTATGTCTAAACGCGATTTTTATGAAGTTCTTGGCGTGGCCAAAGACACCGATAAAAAAGATATTAAAAAGGCTTTTCGCCGTATGGCGATGAAGTATCACCCAGACCGTAATCCGGGGGATAAATCCGCCGATGCAAGCTTTCAAGAAGTGAATGAAGCTTACGAAATATTATCAGACGACCAAAAAAGAGCAGCATACGACCGACATGGTCATGCGGGCGTAGACCCCAACGCGCGCGGTGGCGGTGCTGGTGGCGCTGGTTTTGGTGATGTATTTGGTGATATGTTTGGCGATATTTTCGGTGGTGCTGGTGGCGGTGGTCGCTCTAGTGTTCAGCGTGGGTCAGATTTAAAGTACACCATGGAATTGAGCCTGGAGCAGGCTGTTCGTGGTGCTACAGAAGAAATTCGTATACCTACACAGGTAGAGTGTCAGCCGTGTGATGGCTCTGGCGCTAAGCCTGGCACTAGCAGTAAAACCTGTGGTACGTGCCATGGCCAAGGCCAAGTGCGCATGCAGCAAGGTTTCTTTTCGGTGCAGCAAACTTGCCCTAGTTGTCATGGTAATGGCAAGGTTATTAGTGACCCTTGTCGTTCATGCCATGGTGAAGGCCGAGTGCAAGAATACAAAACCTTGTCAGTGAAGATTCCAGCTGGGGTGGACACTGGTGATCGTATTCGCTTAACTGGAGAAGGTGAAGCTGGCGTCAATGGTGGCCCAAGTGGTGACCTTTATGTGCAAGTATCTGTGCGTGAGCATAAAATATTTACCCGAGACGGTAAGCATTTATACTGTGATGTGCCTATTAGCTTTACGGATGCGGCACTGGGGGGCGAAATTGAAGTGCCAACCTTGGATGGTCGTGTTAAGTTAAAAATTCCAGAAGGTGCGCAAAGTGGCAAAATGTTCCGCTTGCGTGGCAAAGGTGTAACACAAGTACGTGGCGGTAGTCAGGGCGATCTAATGTGTCGTGTGGCAGTAGAAACGCCAGTACATCTTAATAAAGAGCAAAAAGACCTATTGCGCAAATTCCATGACACTATGGAAGCTACCAAAGGTAAACACTCTCCTAAAAAATCATCTTGGTTTGAAGGAGTTAAGAGCTTCTTTGAAGATGGTTAAAGCAGTTTGTTATTGCCAACAACATAACGTATGGCATTTGTAGAGGTGGGCATGGCACGAATAGCAGTAATGGGCGCCGCCGGGCGTATGGGCAAAGTGCTTATTGAGGCAGTGACGCAAGCTTCAGGGCTAAGCCTAGGTGCAGCAATTGTTTCACCTAATAGCAGTTTAGTGGGAGCAGATGCTGGTGAGCTTGCTGGTGTGGGTAAATTGGGTGTGTTTGTTAAGCCGTCTTTAGCCGATGCTAGCGATGACTTTGATGTCCTCATCGACTTCACTAATCCCAAACTCACCCTTATCAATCTGCAAGAATGTGTCAGGCTAAACAAAGCCATGGTGATCGGTACTACCGGCTTAAGTAGTGCAGATAAGCAGGCGCTGCATGAGTTTGCACAACACACACCTGTAGTCTTTTCACCTAATATGAGTGTGGGCATCAACCTATTGTTGGATATTCTTCATCGTGCAGCTAGCGTGCTTCAAGATGGGTATGATGTTGAAATCATTGAAACCCATCATCGCCATAAGGTTGATGCGCCATCAGGCACTGCTTTGCGCTTAGGTGAGGTGGTTGCAGATGCCATGGGTCGTGATTTAGCAAAGTGCGCCGTTTATGGGCGTGAAGGCATTACTGGGCCTCGCTCGGCTAATGAGATAGGTTTTGAAACCATACGTGCTGGTGATGTTGTGGGCGATCACACTGTGTTGTTTGCTAGCGAAGGCGAGCGTATTGAAATTACCCACAAAGCAAGCAGTCGAATGACGTTTGCAAAAGGGGCCGTGCGAGCGTGCTCATGGCTGCAAGGGCAGCCAAGTGGATTGTATGATATGCAAGATGTATTGGCTTTAAAAGACTAGTTTATAAGCTAGAGTATTAGAATCTTCTAGACAAATGCCGTCATTGTTCTGTATAATTTCACCAGTTAACAGGCGCAATAACTTAGCTGCCAGTCATAGCATTTATAAAAAGCGGGGTGTGTCTAACACACCTCGCTTTTTTGCGACTAGAGCCAGCATTTTAATATAGCTGTTAAAAAATCATTAGCATGTATCACGCACCATACCTGAGGAGGCCCCCATTGACTACTCCCGCCATTCTGGCTTTAGAAGACGGCAGCATATTTAGAGGGGTTGCTATTGGCGCCACTGGCCAAAGCACAGGCGAGGTAGTGTTTAATACCTCTATGACAGGCTATCAAGAGATTCTCACAGATCCTTCTTACGCTCATCAAATTGTTACCCTTACCTACCCTCATATAGGCAACACAGGCACCAACAGCGAAGATGAAGAGTCTGAGTTTGTTTGGGCTGCTGGCTTAGTGATTAGAGACTTGCCATTAATGGCAAGTAACTGGCGTAATACACAGCCTCTTGATGAATATCTAATATCTAATAATGTTGTTGCTATTGCTGACATAGACACGCGTCGCCTTACCCGTATTTTACGCGAAAAGGGCGCACAAAGTGGCTGCATCATGGCAGGTGATAATATTGATGAAGCTGCAGCTTTAGCTGCAGCCAAGGGTTTTGCCGGACTAAAGGGCATGGATCTTGCTAAAGAAGTGACCGTAAAAGAAGCCTATGACTGGACAGGGTCCACGTGGGACTTAGTAGAAGGTAACCGTGAAAAAACGGATGGTCAATTTAAAGTAGTCGCTTACGATTACGGTGTGAAGCGCAACATTTTACGGATGTTGGTGGAGCGCGGCTGCAATTTAACTGTAGTGCCTGCACAAACACCTGCTAAAGACGTGTTGGCCATGAAGCCAGACGGTGTATTTTTGTCTAATGGCCCAGGTGATCCAGAGCCATGTGACTATGCCATTGCTGCCATTAAAGAGATTTTAGAAACAGATACTCCTGTATTTGGTATTTGTTTAGGTCACCAACTATTGGCACTAGCTTCTGGTGCTAAGACAGAAAAAATGAAGTTTGGTCATCATGGTGCTAACCACCCCGTGCAAAATCTTGACTCTAAGGTGGTTATGATAACTAGTCAAAATCACGGGTTTGCAGTGTCAGAAGACGCTATGCCAAGCAACTTGCGAGCCACACACAAATCTTTGTTTGATGGTTCTTTGCAAGGTATTGAACGTACCGATAAGCAGGCCTTTAGTTTTCAAGGTCACCCAGAAGCAAGCCCCGGTCCACATGATGTAGCACCTTTGTTTAATCGATTTATCGACATCATGACCGCTCGTAAAGCTAAATAACACTGCCACAGATTATTGGATAACTGACATGCCTAAACGTTCCGACCTTAAAAGTATATTAATCCTTGGCGCCGGCCCTATCATTATTGGTCAAGCTTGTGAATTTGACTATTCTGGTGCGCAAGCTTGTAAAGCCCTTCGTGAAGAAGGCTACCGTGTTATTTTGGTGAACTCAAATCCAGCCACTATCATGACCGACCCATCTATGGCTGACGCTACCTACATTGAGCCTATTCGCTGGGAAACAGTAGAAAAAATCATTGAAAAAGAGCGCCCTAGCGCCATTTTACCTACCATGGGTGGCCAAACTGCGCTTAACTGCGCGTTAGACCTGAACCGCATGGGAGTGCTGGAAAAATACAATGTAGAAATGATCGGTGCTGATGCAGACACTATAGATAAAGCAGAAGACCGTAATCGCTTTGACAAGGCTATGAAAAACATTGGCCTTGAATGTCCTCGGGCAGAAATTGCCCACACTCTAGAAGAAGCGTTTGATGTGCAAACCCGCATTGGTTTTCCGGCCATCATTCGCCCGTCCTTTACGATGGGTGGTTCAGGTGGCGGTATCGCATACAACCGTGAAGAGTTTGAAGAGATTTGTGTTCGTGGACTAGATCTTTCACCTACTAGTGAGCTGCTAATCGATGAATCTTTGATTGGCTGGAAAGAATACGAAATGGAAGTGGTGCGCGACACCAATGACAACTGCATTATTATTTGTGCCATTGAAAACTTTGATGCCATGGGTGTGCACACAGGTGACTCCATCACTGTTGCTCCAGCTCAAACTCTTACCGACAAAGAATACCAGATTATGCGCAATGCCTCATTGGCAGTGCTGCGTGAAATCGGAGTAGAAACTGGTGGATCTAACGTTCAGTTTGGTGTGAATCCAGAAGATGGTCGCATGGTGGTGATCGAAATGAACCCTCGTGTGTCTCGCTCATCAGCATTGGCTTCTAAAGCGACCGGTTTTCCTATTGCTCGAGTGGCAGCTAAGCTGGCTGTAGGTTATACCTTAGACGAGCTACAAAACGAAATCACAGGCGGCGCTACACCAGCCTCGTTTGAGCCTTCGATTGATTATGTCGTTACTAAAATACCTCGTTTTACCTTTGAAAAATTCCCTCAGGCAGATGACCGTTTAACAACACAAATGAAATCTGTTGGTGAAGTGATGGCCATAGGCCGCACCTTTCAAGAGTCATTACAAAAAGCGCTACGCGGCTTAGAAACAGGTATTCATGGCTTGGATCCTATCCTTGATATTACCCAAGAAGATGCCCGTAGCAGAATCGTTGCTGAGTTAAAAATTCCTCGCGCTGATCGTATTCAATACGTTGGTGATGCTTTGCGTATGGGTATGGATATTCCAGAAGTGTATGCATACTCTGGCATTGATCCTTGGTTTTTAGTACAGCTACAAGACTTAATTAAAGAAGAAGCAAACCTTGGTACATTGGGCCTTGCAGATCTTGATTATGGCCGTGTATACAACCTTAAGCGTAAGGGCTTTTCTGACATTCGGTTGGCTAAATTGTTAGGTCTTACTGAAAAGGGTTTCCGTCAGCATCGTCAAAAGTTAGGAATTCGTCCTGTATACAAGCGTGTAGACACCTGTGCAGCTGAGTTTTCAACTGACACAGCCTATATGTACTCTACCTATGAAGAAGAGTGTGAGTCGCGTCCTAGTGATCGTAAAAAAATCATGATTTTAGGTGGTGGCCCTAACCGTATTGGTCAAGGTATTGAGTTTGACTATTGTTGTGTGCATGCAGCTTTAACGATGCGCAGACAAGGTTATGAAACCATCATGGTGAACTGTAACCCAGAAACTGTGTCCACAGACTACGACACATCTGACCGTTTGTATTTTGAATCTGTCACGCTAGAAGATGTGCTTGAGATCGTACATCTTGAACAGCCTGAAGGTGTAATAGTGCAGTATGGTGGCCAAACACCACTTAAGCTTGCGGTAGATCTTGAAAATGCTGGAGTGCCTATACTTGGTACTAGCCCAGAAGCGATAGACCGTGCTGAAGACCGTGAACGCTTTCAACAAATGATTCAGCGTTTAGGTTTATTACAGCCAGAAAATGCCACGGTTCGTACTCAAGAAGAAGCCGTGCGTGCAGCAGAAAAAATCGGATACCCTCTAGTGGTTCGCCCGTCCTATGTATTAGGTGGTCGTGCTATGGAGATTGTTCACAAAGAAACTGAGCTTAAGCGGTATATGAACGAAGCTGTTCAGGTGTCTCACGACTCACCAGTGTTATTAGATCGCTTTTTAAGTAATGCTGTAGAAGTAGATATTGATGCTGTGTGTGACGGTGAGCAGGTAGTAATTGGTGCCATTATGCAGCACATTGAGCAAGCTGGAATTCATTCTGGCGACTCTGCTTGTTCATTGCCGCCTTATGACCTACCCAAAGATGTACAAGATGCGATGCGTGATCAAGTGAAGCGTATGGCTTTAGAGCTAGGCGTTATTGGCCTAATGAACACTCAGTTGGCATGGCAAGATGGCGCAATCTATGTCATCGAAGTGAACCCTCGCGCATCTCGCACTGTGCCTTTTGTTTCTAAATGTATCGGTGTGTCTTTGGCTGATATCGGCGCACAGGTAATGGCTGGTAAAAGTCTGGCAGACATCGGTTTTACCCAAGAGATTATTCCAGGGTATTTTAGTGTTAAAGAAGCAGTGTTTCCGTTTGATAAGTTCCCAGGTGTTGACCCAATTCTGAGCCCAGAAATGAAATCAACAGGTGAGGTTATGGGTATAGGTCAAAGCTTCGCTGAAGCTTTTGCAAAGGCTCACATTGGTACAGGCCAAGCCATGCCCATAACTGGCAAGGTGTTTGTGTCCGTGCGTGAGGCAGACAAGGTAGCAAGCCTTAAATTGGCGTCGGGTTTGTTAGACCTTGGCTTTACTTTGGTTGCTACTAGTGGCACACAAAAAACATTGTCTGAAGCTGGCTTTGAGTGTGAGTTAGTCAATAAAGTAATGGAAGGGCGCCCTAATATTGTTGATAAAATCAAAAACGATGAGATTACCTTTGTAGTCAACACTACTGAAGGTCGCCAAGCTATTAATGATTCATCACTGATTCGTCGCTCTGCTTTACAACATAAAGTGCCTTACTCTACGACTTTAACAGGTGGCCTTGCCATCATAGAAGCATTGGTATTTGGCGAAGAACAAGAAGTACGTCGTTTGCAAGATATGCACGCAACGTTAACAGCGTAAGGAAAACGAATTATGGCGATTACTAAAGTCCCCATGACAGTGCGTGGCGAAAAAATGCTACGTGCTGAGCTAACAGAGTTAAAAAGTGTGACTCGCCCACGAATTATTCAAGACATCGCTACAGCGCGAGAACATGGTGATTTAAAAGAGAATGCTGAATATCATGCGGCTCGTGAACAGCAAAGCTTTTGTGAGGGCCGCATTCAGGAAGTTGAAGCTAAGCTTTCATTGGTGCAGGTGATCGATGTTAGCCAAATCCCATATACGGGTAAGGTCATTTTTGGGGCCACAGTGACCATCATTAACCTAGATGATGATGAAGAAAAAACCTACTGTATTGTGGGCCAAGATGAAGCTGATATTAAAGCTGGGAAAATTTCTATCGGTTCACCTATTGCACGAGCATTAATCGCAAAAAGCGAAGGCGATGAGGTGAAGGTAACCACACCTGGCGGCGTGATTCATTACGAGATTGCTAAAGTTGAGCATATCGCCTGACTGCTTTAGTTGCCCTAGTGGCTGGAGCAAGCTATTTACAACACCTTTGTTTAACTTAGGTGTTGTAAATATAGGTAAAAATCTAGCCTTCTATGTTAGATTTTTTAGGGTCTGCATTTGGGTTGTTTAAATACACAAGCGCTACATTGCCAACAGCCTGAACTAGTGTGGCACCTGTCTGCTTGCACATGTCGGCAATGAGGGTGTTTTTAACCTCTCGATCACCAACAGAAAATTTCACCTTAATCAATTCGTGATCAAATAAAGCGCGATTAATTTCTGTCATTACTGTTTCGGAAAGCCCCTTAGCAGCCACAGTAACCAGCGGATGCAAGTCATGGCCAATAGAGCGGAATTGTTTTTTCTGTGATTGAGCTAAATTCATGATTGTCCAAAGATAAATTGTTGGGCGTCATAGGTCTATGGATAGGCCCTATGGCTGTGTTAAACTTAAAATCATTATACCGCATGTCTGGCGTTTACGCTTGTTAGCAGCTAGATTTACCCATTTACTTTCGTACAATTAGTAGAGATTCCCTTGGCTAGATCAAAAACCAGTAGTAATTGGCTAAAAGAGCACTTTGACGACCCCTATGTTAAACAGGCGCAAAAGGATGGATACCGTTCACGGGCCAGCTATAAACTGCTTGAAATAAGTAAAAAAGACCGCTTAATTCGCCCAGGAATGACCGTAGTTGATTTGGGTGCAGCCCCTGGAGGTTGGACACAAGTTGCGGTGCAGTTAGTGGGCGAAGAAGGCACAGTAGTCGCTTCAGATATATTAGCTATGGATTCCATTGCCGATGTGACCTTCGTGCAAGGTGATTTTACCGAGCAAGCTGTTTATGATCAGATTGTAGCAGCGCTGGGTGGTGAAAAAGCAGACCTTGTAATTTCTGATATGGCCCCCAATATGAGTGGTAACCCAGCGATTGATCAGCCAGGCTCTATGTATTTGGTTGAGCTAGCTTTGGATATGGCTCGTAGTGTATTGAAACCTGGTGGCGCATTTGTCACTAAGGTGTTTCATGGCGAAGGGTTTGATGACTTATTAAAAGACACGCGTACAAGCTTTACTAATGTACGATCACGTAAACCCGATGCTTCTCGTGGACGATCTAGAGAAGTTTATCAATTGGCAACCGGCTTTAAAGGGCAATAAACCTAGTTTATTTTTCTTACTACCGAACCCCCTCGCACAGAGGATTAGGAGTCTATACTTGAACAACATGACAAAAAATTTGGTTTTATGGCTTATCATCGCAGCAGTGCTGCTGACGGTATTTAACAACTTTACTCAAGAATCTGCGCCCAATCGTGTGAGTTATTCAGAGTTTGTGCAGTCAGTTCAGCGTGATCAAGTTAGAAATATTGAAGTCGATGGCATCATTATTACGGGTAACTTTGGCGATGGCTCTAGTTTCGAAGTAGTTCGCCCTGCGTTGTCAGATCCTAAGTTAGTAGATGATTTATTGACTCATGAAGTTGAAATAGTAGGCAAGCAGCCAGAGCAACAGAGCATTTGGATGCAGCTCTTAGTGGCTAGTGCCCCAATTTTAATTATTATTGTGGTATTTATGTTCTTTATGCGCCAGATGCAAGGCGGTGCAGGCGGCAAGGGTGGCCCTATGTCGTTTGGCAAGAGCAAGGCTAGACTAATAAGTGAAGATCAAATTAAGACGACCTTTGCAGATGTTGCAGGCGTAGAAGAAGCTAAAGAAGATGTAGAAGAATTAGTAGAGTTTTTGCGTGATCCTGGAAAATTCCAACGTTTAGGTGGGCATATCCCTCGTGGCATACTCATGTCTGGCGCTCCAGGTACAGGTAAAACCTTGTTAGCTAAGGCTATTGCAGGTGAAGCTAAGGTGCCTTTCTTTAGTATTTCAGGCTCTGACTTTGTTGAAATGTTTGTGGGTGTAGGTGCATCACGTGTGCGTGATATGTTCGAACAAGCTAAAAAACAGGCTCCATGTATTATCTTTATCGATGAAATAGATGCTGTAGGCCGTCAGCGTGGCACCGGCATGGGTGGAGGCAATGATGAGCGAGAGCAAACACTAAACCAGTTGTTAGTAGAGATGGATGGTTTTGAAGGTAACGAAGGTATCATTGTTATTGCAGCGACTAACCGTCCAGATGTACTAGATTCTGCATTGTTGCGTCCTGGTCGTTTTGACCGTCAGGTGCATGTATCCTTGCCAGATATCCTGGGTCGCGAACAAATTCTTAACGTACATCTCAAAAAAGTACCTTTGGGTGATGATGTAAAAGCTAAGCTTATTGCTCGTGGCACACCGGGTTTTTCAGGTGCAGACTTAGCTAACCTTGTGAATGAAGCGGCGTTATTTACTGCACGTTTAAACAAACGCACTGTAGGCATGGACGAGCTAGAAAAAGCTAAAGACAAAATTATGATGGGTGCAGAGCGTAAATCTATGGTGATGCAGCCTAAAGAAAAGCTTAACACGGCTTATCATGAGGCAGGCCATGCTATTGTTGGCCGCTTAGTGCCAGATCATGATCCAGTATATAAGGTGACTATTATTCCCCGTGGTCGTGCTTTAGGTGTGACTATGTTTTTACCTGAAGAAGATCGTTATAGCTTGTCCCGCCAAGGTATCTTGAGTCAAATATGCAGCCTTTATGGTGGCCGTATTGCTGAAGAAATGACCTTAGGTAAAGACGGTGTCACTACAGGTGCATCTAATGATATACAACGCGCCACTCAACTAGCACGTAATATGGTGACTAAGTGGGGCTTGTCAGAAAAATTAGGTCCGCTACTATACGAAGCAGAAGATTCTGATCCGTTTAGTGGTGCACAAGGCCAAGGAGCTAAAGGCTTTTCAGATGAAACCACATCAATAATTGATGGTGAAATAAAAGATATTATTGATAATTGTTATGCGCGCGCCAATACTATTTTACATGACAATAGAGATATTCTTGACTCTATGGCTAACGCATTGATGAAGTATGAAACTATAGACTCTGGTCAGCTAGATCAGTTATTGGCTCGTCAAGAAGTTTCACCTCCAGCTGGCTGGGATGACAATGACAATAATGGTTCAAAAACTGATGGAGGCTCTAGTCCTGATGCCCCAGAAGAGCAATCGACAGTTTCTGAAGCAGATCTAGACGCAGGCAGCAGTGACGTGCCAGGTGCTGACGAAGCGCCAAGCTAAGATGCTTTTTGCTGATCAACGGCTGGATTTAACTCAGCCCCACGTTATGGGAGTGATCAATGTCACTCCCGATTCTTTTTCTGACGGTGGAGATTTTTTTGCCAGTCAGACATTGTGTCTAGATGCAGCTATGGTTCGTGCCCGCGCCATGGTAGCGCAGGGTGCAAGTTTTCTTGATATTGGTGGTGAGTCCACACGACCAGGTGCAGATCCTGTATCAGTGCAGGAAGAAATAGACCGTGTCATTCCCGTTATTGAAGCGATTAAAGCTTCATTAGATATTGTTGTGTCCATCGACACCAGCACCCCTGAAGTGATGACCCTTGCTGCTGAAGCTGGTGCAGGCCTAATCAATGATGTGCGTGCGCTAGGGCGCAAAGGTGCCCTGCAAGCTGCGGCAGACACTAAGCTGCCTGTGTGCCTTATGCACATGCAGGGTGACCCTAAAACTATGCAAATTAATCCTTCCTATAATTCTGTGGTGTCAGATATTGGTCATTATTTTGATGAGCGTATTGAGCAATGCAACCTAGTTGGTATTCCCACAGAACGTATCATTATTGACCCTGGTTTTGGTTTTGGTAAAACCTTGGTCCATAATCTACAATTGCTTAAACATCTAAGTGTATTAGCCAACAAAGGCTTGCCAATATTAGTAGGAATGTCGCGTAAAAGTATGATTGGAAATGTATTGAATCGTCCGGTAGACCAGCGACTGCATGGTGGTCTAGCGACTTCTGTGATGGCTTATGAGCGTGGCGCTAGGATAGTTCGGGTACATGATGTTGCCCCTACTGTAGATGCGCTGCGTATGACTCATGCCATAATAAACAGTGATGTAACAGTAAGCCAGTAATGGTTAGACAAAATCTATCATCAAGCCCAAACCTCAACAATGGATAGTTTAAATAGGAATTCAGCATGAAATATTTTGGAACAGATGGCATACGAGGTTGTTGTGGAGAATACCCCATTACCCCCGATTTCATGTTAAAGCTTGGTTGGGCTATGGGAAAAGTATTCTCAGAGCATGGCCGCAGCACTGTTTTGATTGGTAAGGACACACGAATTTCTGGCTATATGTTCGAATCAGCTCTTCAAGCGGGTTTATCTGCAGCCGGTGTAGATGTGCGGTTGTTAGGCCCTATGCCAACGCCTGCCGTAGCTTATTTAACTCGTACCTTTCATGCAGAAGCAGGCATAGTGATCAGTGCGTCGCATAATGGTTATAAAGATAATGGTATTAAGTTTTTTTCTGCACAGGGTACCAAGCTAGCAGATTCTGTGGAGGCAGCTATTGAAGATAAGCTTCAAGAGGTAATGGAGTGTGTGGCACCAGAGGAGTTAGGTCGTGCTAAGCGGATTGCAGATGCTGCTGGACGATATATTGAATTTTGTAAAGGTACGGTCAGTCATCATACTAGTTTAAAGGGTATGAAAATCGTTCTTGACTGTGCTCATGGTGCTACCTACCACATTGCGCCCAATGTACTGCATGAGTTAGGTGCCGACGTTACGAGTATTGGCATAGACCCAGATGGCTTGAATATTAACCAAGAGTGCGGGTCTACATCTATTGCCATGTTGCGCAAAGTAGTGCGCTTACAAGAGGCCGATTTAGGTATCGCCTTAGATGGCGATGGAGATCGTGTCATCATGGTAGACCACACGGGTGATGAAGTAGATGGCGATGAGCTGATGTTTATTATTGCTGCTAGTCTGAAGCGTAACGGCCAGCTAGAAGGTGGTGTGGTAGGTACGCAAATGAGTAATTTGGGTATGGAGCTTGGACTCAAAGACTTAGGTATCGACTTTGTGCGGGCTAAAGTAGGTGATCGCTATGTCATGCAACAGCTTAGAGAGAAAGGTTGGAAGTTAGGTGGTGAATCATCAGGGCACCTAATTTGTAGGGACCTTACCACCACTGGTGATGGCATTGTTGCTGCTTTGCAGGTGCTTCAAGCTATGCAATCTAGTGGTAAAACGTTACATGAATTAAAAAACGAAATGCAAAAAATGCCACAAAAATTGATTAATTTACGCTTTGCTAACCGAGTTAATTTGGTAGATTTTCCAGCTATAGATACTGCAGTTGATGCCATTGAAAAGCGTATGGGTAGCCGAGGACGTGTTTTGTTGCGGTCTTCAGGTACAGAGCCTGTAGTGCGTGTAATGGTAGAAGGTGAAGATGTTGACCTAGTTAACCAATACGCTCAAGAGCTGGCCCATGATGTGAATGAGCTCATTAAGTAAGCTCAATCAAACTTGTATTGTCGGCTATTTATGCAGTAATAAGGGCAAGTCCCTTGTTTAGGCGCCTTAATTTAAGTATTATTGCGCGCTTAAAATGAATACCTTGGTTTTTTTGACGAAAGGTTATAGTGATGGCGAAAATGATAGTTGCAGGCAACTGGAAAATGAATGCCAGTAAAGAAGCTGTAACAGCTTTATTAAGTGAGCTAAAGCTGGGTGCGGTATCGGTTACAAATGCTCAACTTGTAGTGTTTCCTCCGTTTCCATACTTAGCTCAAGCTCAGGCAGAGTTATCTGGTACAAGTATCGCTATTGGCGTACAAAATATTTGTGCGGCAAGCAAGGGTGCTTATACTGGGGAAGTGTCTCTAGCAATGGCTAAAGAGTTTGGTGTTAGCTACGTTTTGGTGGGCCACTCTGAACGTCGCGCACTTTATGCAGAAGACGATGCGCAAGTGGCGGCCAAGTTTATTGCTACTCAAGCTATGCAGCTCACGCCTATTTTATGTGTGGGTGAAACCTTAAAGCAGCGTGAGCAAGGTTTGACGATAAGTGTTGTTACTGGTCAAATTCAGGCAGTCATTGATGCTGCAGGTGCTAATAGTTTTGCCAATGCAGTAGTGGCTTATGAGCCAGTTTGGGCGATTGGAACTGGATTAACAGCAAGTCCAGCTCAAGCGCAAGAAGTGCATCAGGCTATACGTGCTCATGTAGCCGATGTAGCTCCAGAGCATGCAGTAGGTTTGAAGATTTTATATGGAGGCAGTGTGACTGCAACCAGTGCTGAAGAGTTATTTACTCAAGCAGACATTGATGGCGGCCTAGTAGGTGGCGCATCATTACAAGCCGATTCATTTTTGGCCATTGGTCAGGCGGCGAAATAGATTAGTGCTTATTTAAGCATAATTAGTGTAAAGCGAGAAATTTGATGGAAGTTGCAATCTTAGTCGTACATGTATTGTTAGCTGTAGCCTTAATAGGCTTTATAATGATTCAGCAAGGTAAAGGCGCCGATGCAGGTGCTTCTTTTGGTGGCGGTGGTGCTTCCCAAACTGTATTTGGTAGTAGTGGCTCAGGTAACTTTCTGAGTCGTACTACAGCTATTTTAGCAGCTGGTTTATTTGTGACCAGTTTTGCATTGGCTATGTATGCCAAGCAACAAGCTAGCAGTATTTCTGATGTGGGTATCCCCGTTGTTGAGTCAGTAGAGCAAACTCTTCCAGTATTTGAAGAAGTTCTAACGCCTCTAGATAGCGATGTTCCTGTAACGCAGTAAAAAGTAATGCCGACGTGGTGGAATTGGTAGACACGCCACCTTGAGGGGGTGGTGAGCTTTGCTCGTGCCGGTTCAACTCCGGCCGCCGGTACCAACAAAAGTCCTGTGAGGGAGATAAGTTGCTGATTTAGATAAGTTTTTGTTTAATAGACAGGAGCAGTAGTCATGACAGTAACACAATATCCTTCGTATACTTACACCACGTTAGGTGTATGTTATTACTCTAAGTAAGTTTTTAGAGACCTTGTACATCACTATATTACAGGCAAAGTAGTGATTTTTATGCACAGATTCTGTCATCAAGGCTTTTTGTGTGTGCTGGTAGGTAATATCTAAGCTTAGTGGTTATTAGTTAAAGCGCCGTCTTTAATTTGCCGCCTTAGAAATATGAATTTTGGTAAGGCGATATCCCACCTTGGTTGAATTACCTAAAGGTTTTATCGGACTCTACCTATGTAAATAAATCGTAAATAAACAATATTTATTTTGTAAAAAAACGTATATTTTTTGTAAGCAAATTCGTAAAGCTGTTAAAAAATAAATTAATAAAGCCAAAAATAAATTCTAAATAATATTTCAAGTAGACCCTTTTCAAGATAGGTTTAGAAAGCTGTTTTATTCAATAAGATATGGTGCCGTTGTTGTTAGGCTTAACTTCTTATATAAAGCTAATCAATCGCTGGTGGCCTATTTTAAAAAATGGATTTTTGGGTTGCGCTAGAACGAAGTTATTCTATTTAAGTCTTAAGATCATTTTTTTTATGCCCTATAAAGGGCCCTTGAGTACACTGAAATCAGGGTTTTAATCAAAAAGTATAATATTAGAAGAACACACAGTCTAGATTTTAAAGCAGGTCATAAAATCAATTTATCTAACATTCATTCTCAGTAAAAAATCCAATTTAATGTATCTAAGTAGTTAGGTCATAATCAAAGCCCAAGCACGTTAGATTCTACCAATAATAAAGTGTAGTCAAAAAATACTAAAAATTTAGTGCTGAATAATCCCCATTATCGGTGACATTTTTTGTCAGGATTAAGATTGATCAATTTTAATCAAGGTTTAGTTTAATACTAAAGTCTTAGTTTGCAGTGCTATTCAAATAAGGATAAGTTAATTTACCCGTAACCTCTTAGTTGAAGACTTTGGGTGAGTTGTGGGCCAGTCCGAACGCTTGACCTTTGGCTGAGCATTCAGACATTAATAATAACGTTATAAAAATTAGGGGTTACAAATGACTTATAACTTATCCTCCGCCGATCCGGTTGGGATGTCTTTTTGGTTAATTTCCATGGCGCTTGTTGCGGCTACAGCTTTTTTCTTTATAGAGCGTGATCGTGTTGATGGAAAGTGGAAGACATCGTTGACAGTGTCAGGCTTAGTTACGTTGATTGCTGCAGTTCACTACTTCTACATGCGTGACGTGTGGGTAGCTACTGGAACTTCTCCAACAGAATTACGATATATTGACTGGCTATTGACTGTGCCACTGTTAATGGTTGAATTCTACTTAGTTCTTGGTGCAGTAACTAAAGTACCGACTCGAGTATTTTGGAAGTTGCTACTTGGTTCTGTTGCTATGTTGGTCTTCGGCTTTGCCGGTGAAACAGGCTTAATGGGCGTTACTTTAGCCTTCATTCTAGCAATGGCTGGTTGGGCATTCATCGTTTGGGAAATTTTCAAGGGCGAAGCTAGTCAGATTAATGCTGGTCTTTCAAATGCCAACGTTCAGAAGGCTTATAAGTGGATGCTAATTTGTGTAACTATTGGTTGGTCTATTTACCCAATTGGTTACTTCTTCGGTTACATGGGCGGCGGTGCTGATTCAGCAACACTGAACATTGTTTATAACCTAGCTGACTTTATAAACAAGATCGGATTTGGTGTGATTATCTGGGCTGCTGCAGTAGCAGATTCAGACTCAAAGTAAATCAATCTGTTTAAGCTGTAGGAAGAGCCAGCGGTGCTGGCTCTTCCTTTTTAACCTAATAAAATAGCAATTAAACAGCGATAAGGGTACCAGTTATGCCCCGTACACACCTTACCCATAAAAAGACTTTGCTCACAGAACTAAACCTTCTGTACAAGCGTGAAATGCCGCAAGGTCAAAGTAGCTTGGCAGCCGCTGCCGAGTATCACTTCAAAAATCCAGGGAAAGCGTTTAGAGCTCAATTTGCTTTAGCCAGTGGTTCTGCACTAGGTTTAAATATTTTAGATAATTTACATTGGGCAGCTGCATGTGAGCTGTTGCACAACGCTTCCCTTATTCATGATGATATCAGCGATGCCAGTATTCATAGGCGTGGTCAAGAAAGTATTCACCAACATTTTGGGTCTGATATGGCCCTATGCTTGGGTGACTGGATGGTTGCCAAGGCCTTTGAACTAGGAGCTAGAAATGCCCAACATAGTGGTGTTTTAGTGGCCTTATTAGCTCAGGCAATGCAGGAAACTTGTAGTGGTCAAATTTCAGATATTACTCAGCGTCAATGTTCGGACATAGAGCAATGGCAGCGAATTGCCAAAAGTAAGACTGCTCCACTTCTGGTGGCTCCAATCAAAGGTGCAGCAATAGCCGCTGGTATGGGTCCCAAAATAATAGGGCTGGACCAGCTGATAGGCTTATGTGGCCTAGCATATCAAGGCTGTAATGATATCGATGACATTATTCCATCAAGCCATCGTTCAAGTGACCTTGATGGGCGAAAGCCTAACTTAGTGATTAGCTTATTCGCCAAGGCTGAAGTGGGGCGAGAAAATTTTTTGCAGTGGTATCACACCGATGATAATAATCAATTAGGCCATTGGCAGCGTCGTATCGCTTCTAGTGGTGCCATTTTACAAGCCAGCGAGTTAGTAGATTGTTGGCTCCTAGAAGCAGAGCATCTAGTGACCCTGCTTCCCACTCAATTGCGCACTGTGGCCCAAAGCTTAGTCGCTAATGTGAAGCAGAAAACGCACATAAAAAATCAAGGGCAGATCGCTTGACAGTAAAAAAAATTGGACTAGGTAAAAAGGCGGTCATTGTTGGTGGAGGTTTTGCAGGCATAGCAACTGCGTTAAGGCTTAAAGCCTTGGGGTATGACACCACATTGATGGAGCGTTTAGGCAGCCTTGGGGGTCGTGCACAGGTGTTTGAGCGTGGGGGTTATCGTCATGATGCAGGCCCTACGGTGATTACCGCGCCATTTTTGTTTGATGAACTATTTGAGCTGTTCGACGAAACACTCAGCGATCATCTGGATTTTGTGCCGTTGGATCCTTTTTATCGTTTTCACTTTGCTGATGGCAGTCAATTTGATTATCGTGCCAGTATAGAAGACACCTTAGCTGAGATTAGACGTTTTAATCCCGATGATGCAGATGGTTATTTGAAGCTACTTGATAAGTCTAAAAAAGTTTATGATGTTGGCTTTAAGCAGCTGGCCCACAGGCCTTTTACGCGTATCTGGGATATGGCCAAACAGGTGCCAGCCCTATTGATCCTCAAATGTTACAAAACGGTTTCACAGATGGTTAATAGCCATCTTAAGCACCCCCTTATTCGCCAAGCCTTTTCGATTCACCCTTTATTGGTGGGTGGTAATCCCTTTAAAACTACCGCTATTTACACACTCATCCATTATCTTGAAAGGCGTTGGGGAGTATTTTTCTGCATGGGAGGTACTGGCAAACTGGTGGAAGAGTTGGCGGCACTTATGGACCGCCATGGTATCGATATTGAACTCAATGCTGATGTGGACGAAATTATTGTGGATAACAATCAAGCTACTGGAGTGCGCTTAAGTAATGGCAAAATAGTTGGTGCTGATATTGTGGTGTTTGGAGGTGATCCTGAAACCTGTTATCAGCATTTGTTGCCTAAGAAGAAGTCACGACTTCCCAAGGTAAAAAAGCACTATAGTATGGGCCTCTACGTACTCTATTTTGGTACTAAAAAGTTATACCCAAACATTGCCCATCATAGTATTTGGATGGGGCCTAGATTTAAAGAGTTACTGGCAGAAATTTTTGACGCCAAGCACATGAGCGAAGACTTTTCACTTTATGTTCATCGGCCTACAGCTACAGATAAGAGTTTTGCACCTCCTGGATGTGAGTCCTTTTATGTGCTTTGCCCAGTTCCAAACTTACAGGGCAACGTTAATTGGGAGACTGAAGCTGAGGTGCTGCGAGATCGCATAGTCAATGCGCTAGAGGCGACTATATTGCCAGACTTGTCTTCTGTGATCGAAGAAGTCTTTTGGATGACCCCAGAAGATTTTGAAAAGGACTACCGTTCCATGCATGGTGCTGGTTTCTCTATAGAGCCAAGACTTACCCAATCTGCTTGGTTTCGCTTTCATAATCGCGATCAAGCACTAAATAATCTTTACTTTGTTGGAGCTGGTACCCATCCAGGGGCTGGATTACCAGGAGTTATTAGCTCTGCTAAAGTGGTTGAAGAATTACTTACTGGGGTTGAAGTAGGTTCAGGTGGTTAAGCTATGACCTCTTTATCACCTAATCGTGACAATTTGATGCAGCCCCAACAGGTATTAGCTCACCATGGTAAATCATTTTACTGGGCGAGTAAGTTTTTGGGTGCTGAGCTAGCTGATCGAGCTGCTAGTTTGTATTTATTTTGTCGCTTTGTAGATGATTTAGCAGATGGTGACCTGCCTGATCGGCAGGAATCATTGAAAGATATTCGCGAGCGCTTAGAGGGAAAAAATATAGCTGCTGGGCTAGAAGTTGAGGCTTTTATTAACCTAGCTAACGACCATAATATACCGCTTAGTGCGGCCATAGAGCTGCTTGACGGCATGTTAAGCGATCAAAAGCCTACGGCGCTAGCTAATGAAGCTGAGCTGTTAAGATATTGTCATGCAGTTGCAGGTACCGTGGGTCTGATGATGTGTCGAGTGTTAAATTGCGATGAGCCCCGCGCTGATAGCTTTGCTATTGACCTAGGTATTGCCATGCAGCTCACTAATATTTCCCGTGATGTGCTTGAAGACGCCAAGATGAATCGACGTTACTTACCGGCAAGCTGGGTCAATATTCCTCCAGAGCAGATTGCTGATGCTGATGTGGCTTGCCAGCAACAAGTGGCGCAAGCCATCACTGCGTTGCTAGATTTGTCAGAGCATTATTATGCCAGTGCACAGCTTGGCATACGTCTATTGCCGTTTCGATCAAGGCTATCTATCGCTATTGCGTTGCGCGTATATCGACAGATAGGATGGGTACTCAAGCGGCGTAAAATGGTATGGTGGAATGGTCGAGTCATTGTCAAAGGTAGTGAAAAACTATGGCTTAGCTTTCGCAGTATAGCGGACCTGTGGCCCAAAAAAGTGCCACCACACCATGCCCAACTGCACCAACATTTAAAGGGGTTAGCCGGTGTCCAGCCCAGATGAAATTATTGATATAGACATTGCCATCATTGGTGGAGGCAGTGCTGGTATGGCTTTGGCAACCAAAATTGATGGTGTATCAACGAAAATATTCGAACCCAAAACTGTCGCTGAACGTGATTGCAGCTGGGCCCTTTGGGCACATCCATCCCAGCTAAACGAGCTAAGGCCTGCAATACGAGGTAGTTGGGATCAATGGCGGTTAATAGATTATGACAGTGAAGTTTTTCACCATAGTCATGCCTATCGTTATACGAGTCTCAGCGCAGCAAAGTACTTACAGCACTGTGAAACCATGCTCAAAAAGCCAGACATGATGGTAAGGGCCTCGGTTGAGAATATCTTCTTTGAGGGAGGTGGTGCACGATTTAGCGCCAATGGACAAAACTACTGTGCCCAAACCATTTATGATAGTAGGCCACCGGTCTCTAAATCTGATAGCTTGCGCCAGCATTTTATGGGGTGGGAGGTTATGCTCAAAGAACCCATAGACGATGCTAGCGTAGTCACTTTAATGGATTTTCGTGTAGATCAGTCTAGAGGGCTACACTTTATCTATGTCCTCCCTTATTCAGATCGACACTTATTGATTGAATCAACCATGATATCAGCTCAGTTAGAAGATAAAGACTGGTATCGTGATGCTATCAAAAAATGGCTTACTGATCGCAAGCTTGAGGTTGAATCTCAGTTAAGTGAAGAATATGGTGTTATTCCTATGGATACTGTTGAACCACAAAATTCCAAGGTTAATAATATTGGCGCTGCGGGTGGGGCAGTAAGATTGTCTTCTGGTTATGCCTTTAGTACGATTCAAGCGCAGATGAGTTTACTAGCAGCTTCTATAACTCAAGGTGATCGGGAAGTTGAAAGGCCCTTCTCTAAAGGTTTGATGTTTTTGGATAAGGTATTTAATCGTGCACTGAGTGCCCAAGTCGATCAAGGTGTAAGCTTGTTTATGGCTACTGCGAAAGCCCTTAATGCCGATCAATTCTCCCAGTTTATGTTAGGCAAGGCAGGCCTAGTGGCATGGGCTAGAGTAATATTAGCAATGCCTAAGTGGGCGTTTATCAAATCAGCTTTAAGGCAATTATTTAGTCATGACTAGTTGGGATCTAGCCGCTATTGGAGCAATAATATTTATTGGTGTGCCACATGGGGGTCTGGATGGTGCAGTAGCGCGCAGGATTGGCTGGCCTAACGGCATGATGGCGTGGATTGGGTTTAATCTTAGCTATGTTTTTCTGGCAGCTTTGGTGGCTTGGGCCTGGTTACAATGGCCATTATTGGGTTTGTCAGGTTTCCTCATCATCTCAGCATTACACTTTGGTGCCAGTGATATCGCCAATACTAGATCATCAATCATGGAGAAGTCTTTCTTACGGTTGCTACCACTGATATCCCACGGTGGTTTGGTATCTATTGCCATTCCTAACTTTCAGGCCTCGTCAGTGCAGTCATTGTTTACTCTTTTGGTAGGCAATACGGGTGCGGCTATGCTTATCAATACCTTATCTTTATTCTTGTTACCTTGGCTACTGTGTGTGACCGCTTATTTAGGTTATGCTTTTATATATCCAGTATGGCGCAAACCACTGCTGAGTCTCGTCTTACTGTTAATACTAGCTTGGTGGTTGCCACCGCTGATCAGTTTTGCTGTGTATTTTTGTTTGTACCACAGTCGCAATCACTTATTGCGTGTATGGTTTAGTATTAATAAAAAAAGAGAGCGCCGAAGAAGTTTTATTGAAGCTATGGTCTATAGTGTATTAGCTTGGGCTAGCGTCTTGGTATTCCTTTTCATTGTTCCAAACACCCCCACTACAGCCCTAGTGCAAATAACATTTATCGGCCTTGCGGCACTAACGGTGCCTCATATGTTGCTGGTTGACCTAGCTAATAAGCTCAATAAATGACTTTAAGTTACATATACAAAGTGCAAAACTTCTAATAGATTGGCTACATTGGCGGCTAAAAATTAGCTTTTGCACAGCCAAGGCGAATTAAGACTTAGCCCTTATAGTAATTTAGACCCGCTTTACCCTCTAGGCTTGCAAATAAATTAGTTAGGATTGAGAATGTAGTTACATATATAAGACTGCGGTTGCTTTTTATTTGTAATTTGTAATTTGTAATTTGTAATTTGTAATTTGTGTTAATGTGGCTTAAAGCGGATGAGTAATCAAGGCGCTTTAAGCTGCGTGGTAAGAGGGCTAGCGGGCGCTTCACCAAGCATATTTATCTGCGCAATAATGATAGTGATCGCGTAACACAATATAATAATCCGCTGTTTAAAAAGGAGGTGTTAATATGCCTAAAGGCTATCTCATTGGGTTTGTTAAAGTCACTAATGGGCAAGAATTTAAGGCCCGCTATAGTTCAAAAGTCGTTGGCGTCTTTGAAAAGTATGAGGGTAAGTTTCTCGTTCAAACTAGTGTTGCAAGCCATCACGAGGGTCGTGACTTTGACCGCCATGTTGTTGTTGAATTTCCAAGTTTAGAAAAAGCAGTATTAGCTGTAGATAGTAAAGAGTATCAAGAGATCAAATGCCATAGAATAAGTAATAGTGACATAGACTATGGATCATTTATGCTAGTGTCAGGCGTTTAATTATTGCGCCTTTTGAGTAGGCTTATGCTGCGCTGGGTTAATACATAAAAAATAGTGGGGTAGGTGTGCGTTATTTACATACGATGATAAGAGTAAAAGATTTAACTGCTTCGTTAGATTTTTGGTGTAACCAGTTGGGTTTGGTTGAAGTGAAGCGTTCAGAGCATGAGTCTGGACGATTCACTTTAGTATTTTTGGCAGGTGCTATTGATGAAGCTCATTCGCGTGAGACGCAGGCGCCTTTGCTAGAGCTTACGTACAACTGGGACGAGAGTGAAACCTTGAGTACAGGTAGAAGCTGGGGACACTTAGCGTATGAGGTGGATGATATATACCAACTTTGCCAAGCATTGATGGATGAAGGCACTGTGATCAATCGTCCGCCTCGCGATGGCCATATGGCATTTGTAAAATCACCTGACGGTGTTTCCATTGAATTATTGCAGGCTGGTAATGCTTTAGAGCCTATGGAGCCATGGATCTCAATGGCTAATACTGGCGTTTGGTGAGCCTGAATAATAAATGCAGCTTTTTACTAGTTAATTGCAATAAGTGTTTGACGTACAAGGAATAATTGGATATTATATGCGCACTTTGATGCGGGGTGGAGCAGTCTGGTAGCTCGTCGGGCTCATAACCCGAAGGTCGTAGGTTCAAATCCTGCCCCCGCTACCATTTTTAGGTAAGTGTTTTTACACTTACCTTTGACGGAAGTCATAAAGGAGTAATTCAGGGGTTCATGTCGTGACGCGTTTGTCACCTTGAGACTGAATACATATAGTCAACAAAAAGCCCCTCTTTTGGGGCTTTTTGCGTTTTGGGATATTAAAATGGCAGGTGCAGCAGCACAAATTGAAGCATTAGTAGCGCCAGCAGTGGTTGCTTGTGGGTGTGAGCTTTGGGGTATTGAGTATATATCACAAGGCCGTCATACCACTTTGCGAGTTTATATAGACCATGCCAAAGGCATCGGTGTGGAGCAGTGTGCTGACGTGAGTCGTCAAGTGGCTGCTGTAATGGATGTAGAAGATCCTATAACGGGTGAGTACACACTTGAGGTGTCATCGCCCGGGTTGGATCGTCCTTTGTTTAGCTTGGAGCAATACCAGGCTAGCATTGGTGAGAAACTAACGTTGAAATTGCGTTTGGCTTTTGATGGCCGTCGCCGTTTTACTGGTTTGCTCAGCGGCATCGAAGGAGATGACGTACTATTGCAAGTTGATGATGAAGAGTATTTGCTGCCTTTTGACAGCATTGAAAAAGCCAATATTGTACCGCGCTTTTAAGCTCGGTTTTATAAGTCCAAATTAAGTGAGAGCTTGAAATGAATAAAGAAATTCTGTTAGTGGCAGAAGCGGTTTCAAATGAAAAGGACGTGCCAAAAGACGTCATCTTTGAAGCTATCGAACTAGCCTTAGCCACAGCTACACGTAAAAATATCAATGAAGAGTGCGACATTCGTGTCACCATTGATCGTAAAACGGGTGCAGCTACCACGACGCGTTGTTGGACTGTGGTCACTGATGAAGTGTTCACCAACCCAGAAGCTGAGGTTATCCTTGAGGATGCTCAAGTGACTAGTCCTGACCTTGAGCTAGGTGATGTTGTTGAAGAAGAGTTGCCAACTGAAGCCTTTGGCCGTATAGCTGCACAAACGGCGAAGCAGGTCATTGTCCAAAAAGTTCGTGAAGCCGAGCGTGCTAAAGTGGTTGAGTTATACCGTGGACGTATTGGTGAAATCATCAGTGGCAGTGTTAAGAAAGTGACGCGTGACAATGTAATCGTAGATCTTGGTAATAATGCAGAAGCACTTATGGCTCGAGATCAGCTTATTGGTCGTGAAACATTCCGTATGGGTGATCGCATTAGAGCCTTATTGGCCGAAGTTCGTACTGAAAGTCGAGGTCCTCAGTTGTTCTTAAGCCGCACAGACCCGCAAATGCTGGTTGAGCTGTTTAAGATTGAAGTGCCAGAAATTTCTGAAGAAGTGATTGAAATCCGCGCTGCTGCCCGTGATCCAGGTTCTCGTGCTAAAATCGCTGTTAAAACCAATGATGGTCGTATTGATCCCATTGGCGCGTGTGTGGGTATGCGAGGTTCGCGAGTTCAGGCAGTGACAGGTGAATTAAATAACGAACGTGTTGATATTGTGCTTTGGGATGATAATCCTGCACAATTAGTTATTAATGCTATGGCTCCTGCAGAAGTGAGCTCGATTGTTATGGATGAAGATCGCCATGCAATGGATGTTGCGGTGAGCGACGAAAACTTGGCAATGGCTATTGGCCGAAATGGTCAAAACGTCCGTCTAGCGTCAGAATTAACAGGCTGGACTATTAACGTGATGTCTGAAGAAGATGCTGCGCTCAAGCAACAAGATGAAATAGGCGGTGTGGTACAAACGTTTGTTGATGCCTTAGATATTGATGAAGAGTTTGCGCAAATGTTGGTAGAAGAAGGCTTTGCTAGTCTTGAAGAAATCGCCTACGTGCCGCTTGATGAAATGTTAGCAATAGATGGTTTGGATGAAGATATCGTTGAAGAGCTTCGTACTCGTGCAAAAGATAAGCTACTTAACCAAGCCCTAGCAGCAGAAGAACAGCTAGACAAATCTGAGCCAGCTCAAGATTTGCTAGACATGGAAGGTATGGACACTCACCTTGCATTTGTATTGGCAAGTCGTGGCATTATTACGATGGAAGACTTAGCTGAGCAAGCTGTTGACGAGATTTCAGACATTGAAGGTCTGAGTGACGAAAAAGCAGCAGAATTAATTATGACGGCTCGCGCACCTTGGTTTGTTTAAACCATAGCCCGACCGACAGGAGAAGACAATTATGACAGATCAAACTGTCAACACCCTAGCTGAGAAAGTAGGTGTTCCGGTTGAGCGTTTGCTTAACCAAATGGAAGAAGCAGGCCTAACTCGCCGCAAGGCTACAGATGCTGTATCAGATGAAGAGCGTAAGTCGCTTTTATCGCATTTGCAAAAGTCTCATGGTGGAGAGGGCGATAACTCTGATGGCCCGAAAAAAATCATCTTGCGCCGTAAGACGACCAGTACATTAAAAGTAGCTGGCGCCGCTGGAAAGCGCACGGTTAATGTTGAGGTACGTAAAAAGCGTACCTACGTTAAGTCTGAAGAAGATGATCAGGCGGTTGTTATTGAAGCTGAAAAAGCTGAACTGTTAGCTCGCAAAACAAGTGAAGAAGCTCAAATCAAAGCTGATGCAGATGCTAAATCAGCTGCAGAAGCTCTTGCAAGTGCTGCAGCGAAAAGCGAAACAGAGAATCAAGCGAATAAGGTTAAGCTTGATGCTGCGGCAGCTGAAAAAGCCCCACCAGCTGTGCCAGTTGCAAAAGCTGCACCAGTAGCACCAGCTAAGGCACCTGCAAGTGCAGAAGCGCCTCGTCAAAAACCGGCTGAAGATACTAAAAAGAAGCCTGCAAATCAAAAGACATTTACTACACCTGATAAGCCTCGTGGCGGAGCCCCTGCTGGTAAAGGCAAAGGTAAAGGGCGTGCATCAGGTGGCCGTGATGATCGTAGTCGTGGCAAGGGTGCCCGTAATAAAGGAAAGCTTGCAGCACCTAAGCGTTCTGGCAATGGCGAGCATGCATTTGAAGTGCCTACTGAAAAGGTCATTTATGAAGTGAATTTGCCTGAATCTATTACTGTGGCAGATTTAGCTCAGCGCATGAAAGTTAAAGCCGCTGAAGTGATTAAGGTTATGTTTAACATGGGTGCTATGGCAACCATCAACCAAGTAATTGACCAAGAGACAGCGACTATTGTTGTTGAAGAAATGGGTCACACTGTTAAATTGGTGATGGATGATGCTATTGAAACTGAAGTAGTAGAAAGCATTAACTACGAAGGTCAAGAGGTTCCTCGTGCTCCAGTTGTGACTGTAATGGGCCACGTTGACCATGGTAAGACCTCCTTGTTGGATTGCATCCGTTCTACTAAGGTTGCATCTGGTGAGTCTGGTGGTATTACTCAGCACATTGGTGCTTACCATGTAGACACAGACAAAGGGATGGTTACTTTCTTGGACACACCAGGACATGCTGCTTTTACAGCGATGCGTGCTCGTGGAGCTAAGGCCACTGACATTGTTATCTTGGTTGTTGCTGCAGACGATGGTGTAATGCCACAAACTGAAGAAGCGGTACAGCATGCTAAAGCCGCTGGCGTACCTTTAATTGTAGCGATCAATAAAATGGACAAAGAAGGCGCCGACGTAGATCGCGTGAAGACTGAATTGTCTAGCCGTGACGTTGTGCCAGAAGATTGGGGTGGTGTGACTCAGTTCATCCCAGTATCGGCTAAAAGTGGCGATGGTATTGATGCTTTGTTAGACGCTGTGTTACTAGAAGCTGAAGTATTGGAACTTACGGCAGTTCCAGAAGCCCCAGCTAAAGGCGTTGTGGTTGAAGCTAGGCTTGATAAAGGTCGTGGTTCTGTAGCGACTATATTAATTCAAAATGGCACCTTGAAAAAAGGTGATATCGTACTAGCTGGACAACAGTTTGGGCGCGTACGTGCGATGCTGGACGAAAATGGCAAGCCTATTACTAGTGCTGGCCCTTCTATTCCAGTAGAGATTTTAGGCTTAGGCGGTACTCCTGATTCAGGAGAGGACTTTGCTGTAGTTGCAGATGAAAAGAAAGCCCGTGAAGTAGCCCTGTTCCGCCAAGGTAAATATCGCGATGTTAAAATTGCACGTCAACAAGCCTCTAAGCTAGATGCTATGTTTGAAAACATGGGCAAAAACCAAGCCTCTGTATTAAACGTTGTACTTAAAACAGACGTACGTGGTTCTCTAGAAGCGCTAACCAGCTCTTTGATGGATATCGGTACAGAAGAAGTTAAGGTGCAGGTTGTGTCTAGTGGTGTCGGTGGTATTGCTGAGTCTGATGTTAACCTAGCTGTAGCGTCTAACGCTGTGATCTTTGGTTTTAACGTTCGTGCCGATACTCCTGCTAAGGCGCTTATCGAGAAAGAAGGTATTGATCTGCGCTATTACAGCGTAATCTATGACATCATCAACGATGTTAAGGCTGCACTTTCTGGCATGTTGTCACCAGAATTACGCGAGACCATTGTTGGTATCGCAGAGGTTCGTGAAGTCTTCCGTTCGCCTAAATTGGGCCAGATTGCAGGCTGTATGGTGACTGAAGGTACTGTGCATCGTAGCAAGCCTATTCGTGTATTAAGAGATAACGTCGTTATCTACGAAGGTGAGTTGGAATCCTTGCGTCGTCACAAAGATGCTGTTGCGGATGTGCGCAATGGTATTGAGTGTGGTATCGGTGTGAAGAGCTACAACGATGTTCGTGTTGGTGACCAAATCGAAGTCTTCGATACTGTCGAAGTCGAGCGTAGTTTGTAAGGGCTAACCATGGCACAAGAATATAGCCGCACCCAGCGTGTGGCAGACCAAATACAGCGTGAACTAGCATCCTTAATCCAACGTGAGGTGAAAGACCCTCGCGTAGGTATGGCGACAGTGAGTGCTGTAGAAGTATCCCGTGATTTGTCTCATGCTAAAGTGTTTGTCACTATTTTCAATGGTAGCGAAGACGAGCAAGAAATTATAGAGTCAGTAAAAGCGCTTAACAGTGCTTCTGGTTTTTTACGCAGCCAGTTAGGCCAGCGTATGAAGCTACGTATAGTGCCCACTCTACGGTTTCATTATGACGACAGTTTGTCACGTGGTAATTACTTGAGTAACTTGATTGACCAAGCTAGGGCATCTGATCCTGAGCAGGCCACTGATGCTGAATAAGCGCTAGTGGCTCGCCAACCTAAAGGCCGTGAAGTCAGCGGCATTCTTATTTTAGACAAACCCACAGGCATGAGCTCAAATCATGCCTTGCAAAGAGTTAAGCGCATGTTTGGTGCCCGCAAGGCTGGCCACACGGGTGCGCTGGACCCTTTAGCGACGGGATTGTTACCTATTTGCTTAGGCGAAGCTACCAAGTTTAGCCAGTTTTTGCTTGATTCTGATAAACGTTATCAAACTATTGGCCAGCTTGGTGTGCGCACTGACTCAAGCGATGCAGACGGTAAAGTAGTGGAAACTAAAGCGTGTGGCCATGTTACTTTGGCTGACGTAGATGCTCAGTTACCACAATTTCGTGGCCTTATTAGTCAAGTGCCTTCCATGTTTTCAGCGTTAAAACATAAGGGGCAACCTTTATATAAATTGGCTCGAGCTGGAAAAACGGTGGAAGTTAAGCCTAGACAAGTCACCATTCACAATTTGGAACTATTGGATTTTTCTAATGGTCAGGTGCAAATGGATATTACCTGCACCAAAGGCACTTACATTCGCAGTATTGTGGAAGATCTAGGATTGGCATTAGAGTGTGGTGCTCATGTAGCACAGCTAAGGCGCTTGCAGGCGGGGCCTTTTGTCGCTGAGCAAATGGTGACCTTAGAAGACTTGCAAGCTATTATTGATGAGGCGACTAAGGGTCAGGTGGTTGAAGAAGGCAAGTGGCCAGACATTACTCCTGCCTTTGAAACCTTAGATAAGCTATTAATGCCTGCAGATACTGCCGTTTTGACATTAAATGCTGTACAATTAGCACCCCATGAAATAGAGGCGTTGCAGCAAGGTAAGGTTGTAGACCATGCCACTGACTATGCTGTATTTGATGTGGTGCGAGTGTATAGCTCGCATGCTACTGAAGTGAATGCCTTTATTGGCTTAGCTGAGGTACAACCTGAAGGTCGCTTAAAAGCTAAACGCTTGATGAGCACTTAGACTTTCATTTACGTTGCGCTGTAAATATGCACGGTGTAAACACTAACGAACCCCTAGTCATTCTAAGGAGTGGCCAGAGGGCATATTAATTATTGGAGAATTACCATGGCATTAACTGCTGTTGAAAAAGCTGCTGTAGTAGCTGATTACCAAACTGCTGAAGGCGATACAGGTTCACCAGAAGTTCAAGTTGCATTGCTAACTGCGAACATTTTGGCGCTTCAAAGTCACTTCAAAGAACATAACCATGATCACCATTCACGTCGTGGTTTGATCCGCATGGTTAACCAGCGTCGTAAGCTATTAGACTACCTTAATCGTAAAGACGCTTCGCGTTATACTACGTTGATTGGTCGTTTAGGCCTACGCCGCTAAAGTCAATTTAAGGCCACTGGATTTAGATAATCTAGTGAGTTTTAAATTTGACACAAATGCCACACGTTGCATTTGCAGATGTGGTAAATAGAGGCTAGGTGACCAATCGGTTACTTGGCCTTTATTGTATTAGCTGTAAACAAAAAGAGAGGATCGGCCCGTACTCTTATTGGCTTGGTATCAAGGCTGAAATTCAGCTATATCGAGTTAATAAGTGTACTGGTGGATTAGATCGCTCAATTGATTGCAGAATCATTATTTTATGGAGATATATATGTCTATCATTACCAAAACATTTCAATACGGTGAACAAACTGTAACTCTAGAAACTGGCCGTATCGCACGTCAAGCTTCTGGTGCTGTACTTGTTACTATCGATGACGCAATCCAAGTATTGGTTGCTGTTGTAGGTGCTAAAACTGCTAAGCCTGATCAAGGTTTCTTTCCTTTATCTGTGCATTACCAAGAAAAAACTTATGCTGTAGGTAAGATTCCTGGTGGTTTCTTTAAGCGTGAAGCTCGTCCTTCTGAAAAAGAGACGCTCACTAGCCGTTTGATTGACCGTCCAATTCGTCCATTGTTCCCTAAAGGGTTCATGAACGAAGTGCAGGTTATCTGTACTGTTGTTTCTGCTGATAAGCAAAACGACACAGATATTGCAGCTTTGATCGGTACTTCTGCTGCGTTAGCCATCTCAGGCATTCCTTTTGCTGGGCCCATTGGTGCTGCACGTGTTTCATACTCTGATGAAGCTGGATACCAGCTTAACCCAAGCTTTGAAGCGCAAGCTACATCTGATCTAGACATGGTTGTTGCAGGTACTGCTGATGCTGTATTGATGGTTGAATCAGAAGCTAAAGAGCTAAGTGAAGATGTGATGTTAGGTGCTGTTCTTTTTGCTCATGATGAAATGCAAGCTGTGGTTAAGGCCGTAGCTGAATTTGCTTCACAAGCGGCTAAACCTACTTGGGATTGGGTTGCGGATGAAGAAAATGCTGAGCTTAAAGCTGCTGTTACAGCTGAAGTTGGCGAGGCAGTGGGTGAAGCTTACCAAATTAGCGATAAAATGGATCGTTACACACGTTTAGGTGAAGTTAAGGCACAAGCTGTTGCTGCGTTATGTAGTGATGACGAAGCTGCACCATCTAAATCTGACGTGTTAGCTATGGTAAGTAAGCTTGAAAAGCACACTGTACGTTCACGTGTAGTGGCAGGCGAGCCACGCATCGACGGGCGTGATAATAAAACTGTTCGTGGTATCAATGTAGAGATTGGCACTTTGGCTAAAGCGCACGGTTCATCATTGTTTACTCGTGGCGAGACTCAATCTATTGTTGTAGCCACTCTTGGCACTAGTCGTGATCAACAGATCATCGATGCCTTGGAAGGTTCACGTAAAGATCCGTTTATGCTTCACTACAACTTCCCTAGCTATTCTGTAGGTGAAACAGGACGCTTTATGGGTCCTGGTCGCCGTGAAATTGGACATGGTCGCTTAGCTCGTCGTGGCATTCAAGCGATGTTGCCAAGCCAAGAAGAATTTCCATATACCATCCGTGTAGTTTCAGAAATTACCGAATCTAACGGTTCAAGCTCAATGGCTTCTGTGTGTGGTGCTTCTCTAGCGCTAATGGATGCTGGTGTGCCAATTAAGGCACCTGTTGCCGGTATTGCTATGGGTCTTATTAAAGAAGACGAAGGCTTCGCTGTATTGACTGACATTCTAGGTGATGAAGATCATTTGGGTGACATGGACTTTAAGGTAGCCGGCTCCGCTGCAGGTATTACAGCGCTGCAAATGGACATTAAAATCCAAGGGATTACTGAAGAAATTATGGAACTTGCTCTTGAGCAAGCACACGAAGCACGTATCCATATTTTAGGTGAAATGAACAAGTTGATCTCAGTACCACGCACTGAACTAAACGATAATGCACCTACCATGAAGACGATCAAGATCGATCAAGATAAGATCCGTGACGTCATTGGTAAAGGTGGAGCAACTATCCGTGGCTTGTGTGAAGAAACTGGCGCCTCAATCGATATTGAAGATGATGGTACAGTGCGCGTTTATGCTGATGATAAAGCAGCTGCAGAATTAGCTGAAGCTAAGATTCTAGAAATCACTGCTGAAGCTGAAGTTGGCGCTATTTACGAAGGTAAGGTTGAGCGCATTGTAGACTTTGGTGCATTCATCAATATCCTTCCTGGTAAAGATGGCTTGTTACATATTTCTCAAATCTCGAGTGAGCGCGTTGAGAAGGTGACTGACTATCTAGAAGAAGGCCAAACAGTGAAGGTTAAAGTGCTAGATGTTGACGCACGTGGCCGCATTAAGCTGTCTATGAAAGATATGGAAGCTTAATCGCCCAAGAGCTGAGCTAAAGAAGCCCAGCTTAAAAGGAAAATTGGCAATCGTGAAAAAAAGCCTCTGATCATTAATGGTTGGGGGCTTTTTTATGTCTAGACGACTACTAATGTGTCGCTTTTACTAATATAATGGTCGCCTTTAGAATTCTGATCACCCGTATTTAAAAAGGCACTCTTTTGACCCAGTCACAGCACATTTCTCTTGTTAAGCAAAAAATAAAAATCGTTCTGTTAGAAGGCGTCCACCAATCTGCCGTTCAAGCTTTACAGGCTGAAGGCTTTGATAATATTCATTTTTACGCAACGGCTTTACCAGAAAGTGAGTTGATTGAAGTGTTAAAGGATGCTCAGTTTGTGGGCCTTCGCTCACGGACTCAAATTACTAGAAAGGTGTTAACTCATGCACCTAAGCTCATGGCCATAGGCTGTTTTTGCATCGGCACCAACCAAGTTGATCTTGATGCAGCTCTAGAGATGGGTATACCTGTCTTTAATGCACCTTATAGTAATACACGCAGTGTGGCCGAGCTGGTTATTGCTGAGGCGATCTTGCTTTTGAGGGGTATTCCAGAAAAGAGTGCTAAGGCACATCGAGGCAAATGGCTAAAATCAGCCAGTAAATCGTTTGAGATAAGGGGTAAAAAGCTAGGCGTTGTGGGTTATGGATCAATAGGTTCACAATTAGGCATTATGGCAGAATCCATGGGCATGGAAGTGATCTATTATGATCAAATCACCAAATTGAGTTTGGGTAACGCTTCACCTTGTAGTAATTTAGCATCATTGCTTATGCAGGCTGATATTGTAACCTTACACGTGCCAGAAACACCCTCTACACATTGTTTAATAGGGCCAACTCAGCTAGCACAGATGAAAGAGGGTGCAATACTTATTAATGCCTCTCGTGGCACTGTAGTTGATATTGATGCGCTAGCTAGTTGTTTAAAAAGTGGCAAGTTATTAGGTGCTGCTATTGATGTATTTCCTGTTGAGCCAAGATCTAACGATGATGAATTTGTGTCGCCATTAAGGGGCTTAGATAATGTCATTTTGACGCCACATATTGGCGGCTCTACGGTGGAAGCTCAGGTAAATATAGGAGTTGAGGTGGCTGATAAGCTTATTCGTTACTGTGACAATGGTGCTAGCTTGTCAGCTGTAAACTTCCCAGAAGTCTCGTTACCCAACCATGACAATGCCCACCGTTTGCTGCATATACACGAAAATATTCCAGGCACCTTGTCTAAAATAAACAACGTATTTTCTGAAAACAGTATCAACATTTCGGGGCAGTATTTGAATACTAACTCGAAAGTGGGTTATGTTGTTATAGATGTGGATGCCAGCTGTTCTGAGCTGGCTTTAATGAAGCTTAAGCAAGTCGCTGGCACTATAAGCTGTCGTGTATTGTTTTAGTTTTTAAGGGTCTTTACGCCTTCGCCTGTGCCCAAAAATAGAATGTCCGCGGGGCGCTGGGCAAAAAGACCATTTGTTACCACTCCAGTAATTTGGTTGATCTGTTGTTCCAGCTTTTTGGGGTCAACAATACTTAAGCCATAAACATCTAGGATCACGTTGCCATTGTCAGTCACAAAATCCTGACGCCAAACAGGCTCTCCACCAAGGCCCACAAGTTTGCGGGCCACATAACTGCGGGCCATAGGGATGACTTCTACAGGTAGTGGAAATTCACCTAATACGTCCACTAGTTTTGACTCATCAGCAATGCAGACGAACGTTTCTGCCACAGCTGCGACAATTTTTTCTCGCGTTAATGCACCCCCTCCACCCTTAATAAGGTTAAGGTGAGAGTCACTTTCATCAGCACCATCGATATAAAATTGCATGTGGGGCACAGCATTAAGTTCCAACACCGCAATACCATGGCCTTTAAGCCGCATTGCGGTGGCTTCTGAGCTAGCTACAGCGGCATCAAAATCGTGTTTAATGTTTGCCAAAGCATCAATAAAGCAATTGGCTGTAGAGCCTGTGCCGACACCGATAACAGACTGGCTATTAAGGTGTGGAACAATATGGTCGATTGCTGATTGTGCTACAGCTTGCTTTAACTGGTCTTGAGTCATGGTAATGATCTTATGAGAGACTAATAGCGTGATTATACAGGAATTTTCACTATACATTGTAGACGCTAGTGGCTTCTGCCATTAATATGAGAGGCCAAGTTAAATGCGCTACTTCGTGTGTAAATTATTACCCAATTAGAAGAAATACTATGTCAGATCGTTACATCAAAAAAATCCTATCATCCAATGTTTATGACGTTGCTGTAGAGACTCCTGTTGACGTGGCTCGCAGTTTGTCCAAGCGGTTGGATAATAACATTTTGATCAAAAGAGAGGACTTACAGCCTATATTTTCTTTCAAGATACGAGGTGCCCATAACTGTATTTCACAACTCACCCAAGTTGAAAGAGATTGCGGCGTGGTCGCTGCGTCTGCAGGTAACCATGCACAAGGTGTAGCGATGTCAGCTAAATATTTAGGCATCAATGCCACCATTGTGATGCCCAAAACTGCACCAGACATCAAAGTTAATGCGGTAAGGGCACTGGGCGCTGAAGTCATTTTGTATGGAGATACATTCCCTGAAGCCTATGCCTATTCTTTGACCTTAGTTGCTGAGTCAGGAATGAAGTATATCCATCCTTTTGATGATGAGCATACCATTGCAGGTCAAGGTACTGTGGCAATGGAGCTTCTGCGACAGGTTCAAGGTGATATTGACGCCATATTTATCCCTGTGGGTGGTGGCGGTTTAATTGCTGGCATGGCAGTGTATATCAAGTACTTACGACCAGGCATTAAAGTCATAGGCGTAGAGCCAGAAGATGCATGCTGCCTTAAGGTTGCCTTAGATGCTGGTGAGCGTGTCATTTTATCGGAAGTGGGTAACTTTGCTGAAGGTGTAGCTGTAGCCCAAGTTGGAGAGCGTAACTTTGAGCTGGCACAAAAGTATGTCGATGAAGTGATTACAGTAACAACGGATGAAATGTGTGCGGCCATTAAAGATATTTATGATGACACACGTGCAGTTGTGGAGCCTTCAGGTGCTTGTGCGTTAGCAGGATTAAAGAAATATGTAGACCGTGAGAAAGCTCAAGATCAAACACTAGTGACGGTTTCTTCAGGAGCTAACCTTAACTTTGATCGATTACGGCATGTTGCTGAACGTGCTGAAATCGGAGAAGGTAGAGAGGCTATAATTGCAGCCCAAATACCAGAGCGCCCTGGTAGCTTTGAACAATTTTGCACCGCCTTAGGTGAGCGTAATATTACTGAGTTTAACTATCGCTATGCTAGTGATAGCCAGGCACAAGTGTTTGTTGGTGTAACCTTAAAGGCAGGCGAAGGCAGTGCTGCACCACTTTTGAGTCAGCTAGCTGATAATGGGATTGGCGCAGTAGATTTAAGTAACAACGAGATGGCAAAAAGCCATGTGCGTTATATGGTGGGCGGGCATGCCAATGTCGACAACGAAGTAGTTTACCGTTTTACCTTCCCAGAGCGGCCAGGTGCACTGCTTAAGTTTTTGAAAAAACTAGGCCGGCCTTGGAATATTTCAATGTTCCATTACCGTAATCATGGATCTGCTTATGGTCGTGTGTTGGTTGCCATGCAAGTGCCTATGGCAGACAAAGAGGTGTTTGAGGGCTACCTTGATGAGCTAGGTTATGCGTTTAATGAAGAAACAACTAACCCAGCCTATCAGTTGTTTTTGGCACCTGAAGCGCATTAATTGGTAATAAATATAAGCGGGATTAATTACGAACATTGCTCCAGCCAGGGAATGTATCCAAGGATCCAAAGCTTAAGTTACTGAGCGGGCAACTTAGGCAATGTGATCTCGACTCTGAGGCCGCCTGTAGGGCGATTACTGGCTTCTATGGTGCCAGATTGAGCCCTGATGGCTTGTTCAGCAATGGCCATGCCAACGCCGTAACCACCACTTTGCTGGTTGCGGCAAGCTTCTACGCGGTAGAAAGGCTCAAATAAGCGCTTCAAAGAATCTTCTGGCACTCCTTCCCCCTCATCTTCAATACGAATCACTACAGACTCTGGGGTGACCTCAGCTCGTATAAATACTCGCCCTTTCTCTGGTGTATAGCGGATAGCATTACGTAATATGTTTTCTACCGCACGTGAAACTAATTCTTGTTGGCCTGTTAAGAGATTTTTTTCTGGCTGCACTAAGTGTATTTGGTGTTTGGACTGAGTTTCAAATTCAGCATCTTGGGTAAGTTTGAATAAGAGCTCACTTAAGTCGTAGACTTCTGAAATAGGGCTTAGGTCGCTTTGTTCTAGGCGCAGTAGCGTTAACACCTGGTCGATCAGCGCGTTCATTCGCTCTATTTCGCGCTCAATACGATGCAAAGACTGATGTTCTGTGTCGGGGATCTTGCGCGCGAGCAGTTCCAAGGCTATTTGCTGCCTAGCTAAAGGGGTTCTTAACTCGTGTGAGATGTCTCTAAATAAGCGCTGCTGGTTATTTACCAATAGACTAATGCGTTCTGCCATGTGGTTAAACGCTAGGCCTACTTCACCGATCTCATCATTTTTTTGGCATGACAAATCGCTCAAACGAGTGTTCAGATTGCCACGAGCAAATGAATGAGTTGCTTGTTTGAGTTTGCGCAAAGGGTCTGTGATGTGCCACGTCACAAAAGCCGTTAATAAAGCGACAATAAGTAATGCTGTGACGATTTGTAGAATCGGCAAATGTTTGAGCCAAGTAGGGTAAGGCCCACTATTGTCCCGCAGGGCTACAAACGTGTAGATGCGATCACTGCTGCTGGAAATGATGTAAGGCTGAAAACCTTTTAAATCTCGCTTGGAAAGCCTGCCTTGAGTTAACGGCAAAGTAAATTCAAGCCAATTTTTTGGTAGATGAGCCAGGCTAATAGGCCGTCGCTTTGCATCTAACATAAAGCCTGTGACATCAAATTCTAAGCGGATGTAATGAAGCCACTGTGTCAGCTCTGCAGAACCTTTGGTTTCAAAAATGTCGGCAGCTTTAATGCCTAACTTTACTACCTTTTGATATTGATCTTGATCACGTTCTTGAACAATGATTTCCGATAGAGTGGCTACAGAAAAAATAGCTGCAATGAGGGTTAACCAAAAAAAGAAAAATATTTTCCAATATAGACTACGAAATATGGATAGCCACCTAAGCGTTAATGACATACTGATACCCAACACCGCGTATGGTTTTAATGCGGGGTTCATTGCTTAGGAACGGCCCTAATTTCCGCCTTAGATTGCTCATATGCATGTCTACACTTCTGTCATACAAAGCTAACTTACGACCCAAAGCATTCTCTGTTAGTTCTTCTTTGCTTAGTACCTGTCCCGCTTTTGCTAGCAAGCTTGCTAATAAGTTAAATTCTGTGCTTGTGAGGTCTATCGTCTCACCTTGTTTGGAAACAATACGAGTATTGTGGTTTAGCTCTACATCTTCGCGGATAATGATTTGACGTTTTCCACTGGCTTCTAGGCCTGATTTGTCCATCTCTACACGCCTTAATATGGCACGAATACGAGCTGAAATTTCTCGTGGGTTACAGGGCTTTGGTAAATAATCGTCGGCCCCCATTTCAAATCCCACTATACGATCTACTTCATCGCTTCGAGCGGTCAGCATGAGTACAGGTGTTTTATGGCTAATGCGAAACTGTTTGAGAAGGTCCAAGCCATTCATTTTTGGCATCATGATATCAAGGACTAAAACATCATACTGGCCGTTTAAAGCCATATTAAGTCCTTGCTCACCATCAAAGGCTTGATCTACATGGAAGTTTTCTAGAGACAAAAACTCGCTTAACAGCTCATTCAGTTCTTGGTCGTCTTCAATTAATAAGATGCGTGTGGTCATGGGTTAAGGCTCCAAAAATAAGCAGTCTTGCTCAGGGTATAGGTGCAATTGTGTCACAATTTTGAGGTAAGTATTGTATAAGCTAAGGATTTTACAGAATTTTACGTGTCACAGGAGGGGGTGTTTTTTTTAAAAAAAACGTGTAAAAGACTCCCCAGGATGGCGATTCCAATGGTTGCCCTGAACCCGAAGGTTCAAGGTGGGAGCCCCTGTTTAGGCAGAAGGCGTTCCAACAAGTGGACATGCACAGAGCTTAAGCGAGGAGCTCCCTGATTATATAAATCGGCTCAAGGACGTTATTAGATGTCAAGCACCACAGGGAGTCTATGAGTATTATAGGCTGGTGCTTTTAAGAATGGAACCCGAAAAGCCAACAATAACTAGTTTAGGCTGTCACTGACTTTTTTGTCCAGATGCTCAAGCGCTGTTTCAAGGATGCCTAATTGCGTTTGAGTTTCTATTAATTCTGCACTCATATTGAGAGCGGCCATGACTGCCATCCGTTCTAGCCCCATTACTCTGCCGCTAGATTTTATACTTTTTAGCTTTTCATCTAAGTTATATGCAGCTTGCCTTAGATTGGCTTCTTTGCCAATTGGACAAGTGAGAGTATAGCTTTGTGATAAAATGGACACTTCTACTGCTTGTAAATCACTCATGATGCGCATCCGTTGCTTGGTCAAATAGACTAATCAAGTGATTGAGATCGTCTTCTAGGGCCTGATTTGAGAGTTGCTTAGTAGGTCGGGATTGCTCTTTTGCCAATGTATTTTCAGCTTGTTGTTGCAATAGTTCTTGCTCAAGTACACTCATGCTAATTTGAAGCTGAGCATGTTCGTGCTGCAAAGTGCGGTGTTGAGTTAACAACTGGTCGATGTGGTGTGCTAAAGCGTTAATGGTCGACATTGTTGGGCCACTTAAAAGGTAATCTAGTCATAGATTTTATAGTAAATTGAGCCGCTGTCTAGTGACACTCTGTAAAAGCTCTAGAGAATGGCTACAGCTCAGGTATAATGTAACGATATTTTAGCCAGAGCCAAACTCATGACAGATACTGCCCCAAAACTAAACTACATATTTGATGACTTTGCGGACATGTTCGTTGAATTGGGAGCCTTTGGTACACCCTCAGAGCTACATGGCTTGTTGACAGGGCAGCTAGCTGCTGGAGTGCGTGTAGATGCCCAAGCATGGCTAGCTATGGTTGTGTCTCACCTGGATGTGCAGACATTAGAAGATGATGATGATAAGGCTGAGCTAGTCGCATTGTATGATCTAGTGCTTGAACAATTGAGCGCAGCTGATTTTGGTTTTCAACTATTACTGCCAGAAGATGATACTGAATTGACCTCTAGAACAGAGTCCTTAGGCGCATGGAGTAGTGGTTTCTTAAGTGGCTTTGGTTTAAGTTTTGACCACACTAAACAGAGCCTATCTATTGAAATTACTGACGCTATGGAAGACTTGGCAAATATTGCCCAAGTCTCTTTTGACGTCGATGATGAAGACCTAGAAGGTGAAAGTGCAGAAACAAGCTATTTAGAGCTTGTTGAATATGTTCGTTTGGCTGCCATGATGGTGTTTGCCGAATTTAACGTCTCTGATTCGTCACCTCAAAAATCGCCACAGCAATTACATTAGAGCGTAGCAATTATTTTAAGGACAACACCCATGACTAAGATAGCTACCATAGAGTATGTCCAAAGACGTAACGCTTTGTTACAGCAGTTACCTATAGGTGCTGTGGTAATTGTCAATTGTGCGAGCGTACAAATCCGTAATGGAGATGTGGAACAAGACTACCGACAAAATAGTAGTTTTTACTATTTATCTGGCATGGTGGAACCACACACTACATTAGTTTTGGTTAATAGTGTGGATGGCCCACGAAGCATTCTTTTTTGTCGCAGCAAAGACAAGTTACAAGAGATTTGGCATGGTCGTCGCCTAGGTGTGGACGCTGCTCCAAAAATTTTGCTGGTGGATGAAGCCCATGTAAGTGAAAGTTTGGAACAAAAGCTTGTGGAGTTGTTAGACGGTGCTAGTCAGGTAGTTTATCGCTTTAGCCAAGATGAAACCTTTGAATTAGTGCAACAAAGCCTTGCTAAGCTTCGAAGGTTGTCACGTCAAGGTAAAGTATGCCCTACAACGTTAGTAGATCTTGACCCCTTGATAGATGCTATGCGTTTATTTAAGTCAGGCGCTGAAGTAGAGCAAATGACCCAGGCCTGTAATATCAGTGTGGCTGCTCACAAAAGAGCAATGAGTGTATGTAAAGTAGGCATGAACGAATACCAATTAGCCGCAGAACTACATCACCAATTTTCTATACAAGGCAGTCAACGCGTCGCTTATGGCTCTATCGTTGCTGGTGGTGACAATGCGTGTATTTTACATTACACAAATAATGATCAATCTTTACAGGATGGTGACCTAGTCTTAATTGATGCTGGTTGTGAGTTGGATCACTATGCTTCCGATATTACCCGCACATTCCCAGTAAATGGACACTTTAGTGACCCACAGAAAATCATTTATGAAATTGTGCTGGCGGCGCACAAAGCAGCTTTAGAGTGCATTAAACCTGGCGCTGTATATACAGACATGCAAGATGCCGCAGTGAGAGTCATTATCCAAGGATTAACCAATATTGGTTTGTTGACAGGAACCCTTGAAACTAATATTGAAAACCAAAACTATCGTAAGTTTTACATGCACAATATAGGGCATTGGCTTGGCATGGATGTGCATGATGTAGGTGCGTATAAGCTAGGTGGAGTGTCTCGACCTCTTACGCAAGGCATGATCACTACAGTAGAGCCAGGGATCTATATTGATCCAGACGATATGACAATCCCTTCTCAATGGCGTGGCATTGGCGTGCGTATTGAAGACAATATACTGGTGACAGAAACAGGCTATCGCAACCTCACTGGTGATTTGCCTGTGAGTGTAGTAGACATTGAAAGGTTGATGGCTAGCTGATGAGTGCAGAACTAGAACAACGCTTAAGTGGAATTCAGCCAACGAAGCACTACGACATTGTGATCGTGGGTGGTGGATTAGTAGGAGCGAGTTTGTGTTTGGCGCTTGCCGGCACAGCAAAGACGTATGGATTATCTATTGCGATACTTGATGCTGCGCCTATTGATACTTCATTTCTTGATAGCGCACCTATTGAGGCAACCACCATTAATGCGCTGGGTGTTTTGGATGGGCGTGCAACCGCGCTTGCTCTTGGCAGCCGTAATCTATTAAATAGCATAGGTTTGTGGGATTATTTAGATCCTCACGCTCAAGCGATTAGCAAAATTCAAGTGAGTGACCAAGGTCAGCCATATAAGAGTGAAATGCTCGCTGATGAGATGCGAAGAGACGCCTTGGGTTATGTGTTACAAAACCAAACCATGGGGCAGGTCTTCTTAGAGCAAATTATAAAGCGTTGTAGCGATTGTGTTGATCTTATTGACCAAGCTCAAGTCGTATCTATAGACAATGCGCGTCAAGATAGCCATCTAGATTACCAGCGCTTTGGACAGTCTAGCTCCATTACTGCCCAGCTTATAGTGATGGCAGATGGAGGTCGATCAGCTTTGCGCCAAAAACTGGGTATGTTTGACCAAGTGCATCATTATGATCAAGTGGCTTTAGTTGCTAATGTGGAACTTGATCAATACCACCAAGGATTGGCTTGTGAGAGATTCACTCCGTCTGGCCCGTTAGCTTTACTCCCTTTGCCCACTATGGAAGGTAAGTTTCGTGCAGCCTTAGTATGGACACAGCCTATTGCGCGTCAAAATGAATTACAACAGCTCAGCGATGAACAGCTGCTACAAGAAATCCAGCTCCAAGCAGGATACCCAATGGGTGAGCTTCTTGCCATCGGCGATCGTCAGGTTTATCCGCTGGCTTTAAGCGTTGCTTTAGAGCAAGCAAGGCAAGGTTTGGCTGTGGTTGGTAATGCCGCTCACACTTTACATCCTATTGCAGGGCAAGGGTTTAACTTAGCGCTGCGAAGTAATTTTGCATTAGCACAATCTGTACTAAAGTCATGCAAACAAGGCGTTCCTATTGGTGACTTGGCTAATTTAAATGAGTTTGTTACAGCTAGTGGCTGGGATAAAGATCGTGTTATTAGTGCTAGTGATAAAGTAATGAAGCTGTTTTCGAACAAAAAAATCCATTACAGCGTACTACGGCAATTAGGCTTATTAACTATGCAGCAGATACCTTTAGTGAGAACTATATTTACTCGCGCTGCCATGGGCCTAGATGTGCCCTTAGCAAAGGTGTTGGCTATGCCACCTATTAGCGCTAAGGATTTAAGCGGTAGTGAGGAAGTATTGTGAGTGAATTTGATGTAGCTATCGTAGGTGCTGGCATGGTGGGTGCAAGTCTTGCCTGTGGTCTTATTGATGCTGGTTTTAATGTGGCATTAATCGAGTCCGGTGAATTGAATTCATCGCAAGATTGGCCTTTAGGGCAAGTAGATGCACGTGTTTCGGCCTTGAGTTTAGCATCTGAAAACTTACTAAAAAATTTACAGGCTTGGCCAATTATAGAAAATATGGCGCGGTTGCAGGCCTATGATGCAATGCATGTATGGGATGCGTGTGGTACTGGAAAACTTCACTTTACTGCTGCCGAACAACACCTGCCTTATTTAGGGCACATTGCTGAAAACCGCACTATCACTTCAGCTTTACACCAACTCCTAGAACATAAAAAATACCACTTATTCGAACAAGCCCAAGTGGTAGATATGTCACCTGAAGAGGTTGCGCCTCGCACGTTGACACTGGGTAGTGGTGAGCAAATTACTGCAACTATCGTTGTGGGGGCCGACGGAGCTAACTCCAAAGTTAGACAGTTAGCTGGATTACCTACCAGAGAATGGGACTACCCTCATCACGCTTTGATTACTCGAGTAAAAGTAACCAAATCACATCAAAATGCAGCATGGCAACGCTTCACTGAAGACGGGATATTAGCCTTTTTGCCACTTCTTAGCGCCGCTGAAGAAGGTCTGGATCAGCATTATTGTTCCATAGTGTGGTCACAGCCTAAGGCGCAAGCGCAAGCCATGCAACAATTGCCAGAGAGTGATTTTTGCATGGCTTTAACTGGTGCGTTTGAGGGACGCCTAGGCGATGTTATCGCAAGCGACAAGCGTCACGTAATACCTCTTAGGCAGCGCCACGCTAAACGTTATGTTCAAAATGGATTAGTGTTGGTCGGTGATGCTGCTCACACTATACATCCATTAGCTGGCCAAGGGGTCAATCTTGGGCTGCTTGATGTTTCAGCTTTAGTAGACACGTTGCAACAAGCACATCAACAAGGTTGTGACATTGCCAGTATTGGTGTGTTGGAGAAGTATCAAAGCCAAAGGCGTAATGATAACTTGCGCATGATGGCCTTGATGGAAAGTTTTTCACGATTGTTTGGTAATCAGCATCCAATGCTAAGTTTACTACGCAATACAGGTATGAATTGGGTACAAAAGTTAAACCCTATTAAACAACATTTAGCGCAACAGGCTATGGGTGTGGGTGCGCATCTGCCTCCCTTGTCACAAGCGCCAAAACAGTAAAAATACACTTGAGGACACGATTATGAGTAACTTACCCCAAGGCTTGAGCTACGTTGAAAGCCATGAATGGATTCGCAATGAAGGTGACGGTATTGTCACTATAGGAGTGACAGACTTTGCCCAAGAACAGTTAGGTGATGTGGTCTTTGTGGAGTTGCCAGATGTAGGAGCAGAGCTTGTGTCTGCAGATGAATTTGGTGTGATCGAATCAGTTAAGGCTGCATCGGACCTCTTTGCTCCTGTTTCTGGTGAAGTTATTGCCATTAATGAACTGTTAGCTGATGATCCAGAACTTGTGAATACAGACCCTTATGGTGATGCTTGGTTGTTGCAAATACGCTTATCCCATCCAGAAGAATTAGAGCACCTGCTAGACGCAGACGCTTATAGTCAGTTGTGTGAAGAATAAATGCCAGATCTAATTTTAAAGCCAAAATCTGATCGCCGTTTACGTCAAGGCCACTTGTGGATTTATAGTAATGAAGTGGATGTTGTTAAATCCCCGCTACACAGCTTTCCTGCTGGAGAACAAGTGAATGTATTGGATGCCAAAGGAAAAGGCTTAGGCACGGCTATAATTAACCCAAAACAGCTTATTTGTGGCCGCTTGGTCAGTCGTAATATTGATGAGCCGCTTAACCGTGAACGCTTAGTTAGTCGATTAAGGTCAGCCTTAATAAGCAGGGAGCAGCTGTTTGAAGACCATTGTTATCGATGGGTTTATGGAGACAGTGATGGTTTACCTGGTTTAGTAATAGATCGCTTTGATAATGTCATCGTAGTGCAGGTTTCAAATGCAGGCATAGAGCTATTGCTTGAGCAGCTGCTTGAAGCGATTAATGAGGTGGTTCCAGAGCTTAATATTTTGCTTAAAAATGATGGCAAAATGCGTTCTATTGAAGGCTTAGAAAACTACGTGCGTGTGGCTCAAGGCGAAGTGCCCATGCTGGTTCCTCTCAAAGAAAATAATGTAAAATTTTTAGCACCGGTTTGGGAAGGACAAAAAACGGGATGGTTTTATGATCACAGGCTAAACCGCCGCAGAGTGCAAAAGCTATCTGAAGGTAAGCGTGTTTTAGACATGTTCAGCTATATTGGTGGCTGGGGTATTCAAGCAGCCGCCGCTGGTGCTAGTGAAGTAATTTGTGTGGATGCCTCTGCTCAAGCGTTGGAGCTAGTGCATCAGCAAGCGCAGCTAAACGGCGTGGAAGATAAAGTTCATAGCATCAAAGGTGATGCATTTACCGCTATGAAGCAACTGCATGAAGATGGAGAACGCTTTGATATTGTTATTATTGACCCTCCAGCTTTTATTGCTCGTCGTAAAGATATTAAAGCGGGTGAATTGGCCTATCAAAGAGCTAATCAGCTAGCTATGCGGCTTTTAAAGCCAGAAGGTATTTTAGTGTCTGCTTCATGCTCCATGCATTTAGAGCGTGCAAGACTGACTCAGCTATTACAGGAAGCGTGCCGTAAAAATGGGCGCATGGGCCAGGTCTTAGAGCAAGGTGGCCAAGGTGGAGATCATCCTGTTCACCCTGCTATCCCAGAAACTGAATACCTTAAGTCCGTTATTTTACGCACTTGGTATGAGGTTTAGTGACTTATTGATTAAGTGCTTTACCGTAAGCTCATTACTGGCCAACCGTTTGCTAGTGCATGGGCTTTAAGGGTAGCATCTGGGTCCACAGCGAAGGGTTCGTCTACTAGTTCCAAAAGGGGCAAGTCATTGTGGGAGTCACTATAGAAGCAGGCGCCTTCTATCGTTTTTTTGTGTAACGTCATCCAAGCATTCAGCTTATCAATTTTTCCTTCCTTAAAGCATGGTGAACCACTTAGTTTGCCAGTATAACGGCCGTCTATGCATTGTGTAGGTGTAGCAATCAAGTGCGGTATATTTAAGTATTGAGCTATAGGCGCAGTTATAAAATCATTAGTTGCGGTAATGATAACTAACACATCCCCTGCCTCACGATGCTTTTTTAGTAAGGCTTGAGCTTTTATAGCAACCATTGGAATAACTGTAGTTTGCATAAACTTTTGGTGGATAACTTTCAGTTGTTCAGCGCTGTATCGCGTCAGTGGGGCTAGAGCAAACTCTGCATAAGCCACCATATCCAGAGTGCCGGCTAGGTAGTCTTGGTAGAACGCGTCATTTTTAGCCGCGTAGTCATCCCCATCAACAAGTCGTTCAGACACCATAAACTGCCCCCAACCATGATCGCTATCACCAGCCAATAATGTATTGTCTAAATCAAACAAAGCGAGCCTTCCTTGCATGGGTATACCTGTATAAATATCTATAAATTGTAGTTAAGTATATTATTTTAGCTCATTTTCATCTGTTGTTGTTGTTGTCTGCCGTTTTGTGGAACAATGGGACAAATATATTTTGTATGGTGCAAAGCCGTGATCGATAAAGATGGTTTTCGCCCCAATGTAGGTATTATTCTGGCAAACTCCCAAGGACAAGTGCTTTGGGCAAAGCGGTTGGGTTGGGATGCATGGCAATTCCCCCAAGGTGGTATTGATGCGCATGAGACGCCAGAACAAGCCTTATTTAGGGAGCTCAAAGAAGAAATTGGCCTGCTGCCAGAGCATGTAGAGGTGCTTGCTTGCACCCGTGGCTGGCTCAGATACCGTTTGCCTAAGCGAATGATTCGCCAAGGCCAACAGCCTTTATGTATTGGTCAAAAACAAAAATGGTTTTTGTTACGTATGTTGGCACCTGATAATGCGGTTCAAATGGGCACTACTAACAGCCCAGAATTTGATGCGTGGGAATGGGTAAGCTATTGGTATCCAGTGGACCAAGTGGTGTCGTTTAAACGCGAGGTATATCGTCGGGCAATGAAAGAATTGTGTTTACGGCATTCACGTTTGGTTTATCATCATGGTTTGGTTATTCAAAGTCATAGCAAAGGCTAAGATCTTATTGTTCAGCACTGTGAATCAAAGCTTTAAGTAAAAACTATAGGTAGGAATGGAATGCTTCATAGTCTGCGTAAAATAATACAAGCGGTAAGTGCCGCTGAAGATTTGCAATCGGCCCTGAAATTGGTGGTGCATCAAGTTCGACGCGCCATGCGCACAGATGTGTGTTCTATATACCTTTATTTTCCACAAACTGATAATTACGTGCTTATGGCCAGTGAGGGCCTTAATCAGGCTTCTATCGGTTCAGCTTGCCTGTCTTCTGGGCAAGGCTTAGTTGGTTTGGTAGGTCTTAAAGCTGAAACGATTAACCTTAAGCAAGCTGCGCAACACCCCAATTTTCATTACGTACAAGAGACAGGTGAAGAGGCCTTTAGCTCCTTTTTAGGTGTGCCTATTATTCACCACCGTAAGGTGTTGGGTATTTTAGTGGTGCAGCAGCGTGATGAACGCCAGTTTGATACTGAAGAAGAAGCAGTGCTTATTACTTTGTCGGCTCAGCTTGCAGGGTTTATAGCGCACGCAGAGGCTACAGGGGGTGGTTTACGCCATGATGCTTTAGCTGATGGTGAAAGTTTAGACCTGCATTATGAGGGCGTCAGTGGCTCGGGTGGCGTAGCAATTGGACATGTAGCGGTGATTGCCCCGCCTGCTGATCTAAATAAAGTGCCAGATCGTAGGTGTCGTGATGCAGAAACTGAGGTTGAGGCCTTCCAAACCGCTTTAGAAGCGGTTAGACGCAAGATTAAAATAATTAGTCGCACCTTAGCGCGCAACTTAAAAAACCAAGAACAAGAGTTGTTCGAAGTGTATATGCGTATGTTAGACGATAATGCTCTTGCAGGAGAAGTGATTCAGCATATACGTCAAGGTCAGTGGGCCCAAGGCTCATTGCGCCGCGTGGTGCAACAACATATCCGTTCCTTTGAGGCAATGGAAGACCCTTATTTACGAGAAAGAGCGTCTGACATAAGAGATCTTGGGCGACGTATCTTGGCTGAGTTGCAACAAACTAATACCGAAGTGCGTAGGTTTGAAGATTCAACAGTGCTGGTCGCTGAAGAAGTAACTGCTGCTATGCTAGCCGAAGTGCCAGTTGATAAGCTTAAGGCTATCATTTCTACATTGGGTTCGAATAACTCTCATGCTGCTATTTTGGCGCGATCCATGGGAATACCTACCATTATGGGCGCAGTAGACTTTCCATATCGTCGCATGGAAGGCCAAGAAGTGGTTATTGATGGTTATATGGGGCGGATATTCCTTAATCCAAGCCAAGACTTAAGGCGTCAGTATGAGCAAGCTATTGTTGAAGAGGACTCATTTACTAAAGAGTTAGAAGTGCTCAGACTTGTGCCTGCCCAAACTCGCGACGGCCACACAGTGCCCTTGCTCGTTAATACTAGCTTACCTTTAGATGTGGGTCGTTCACTAGCTCAAGGTGCACAAGGAGTGGGTCTATATCGCACTGAAGTACCTTTTATGATTAAGGAACACTTTCCTTCAGAGAATGAACAAACCCAGTGTTATCGAACTCAGCTACAAGGCTTTGCCCCTCTTCCTGTGACCATGCGAACATTGGATATTGGTGGAGATAAAAACTTACCTTACTTTGCCATAAAAGAAGACAATCCATTTTTAGGTTGGCGTGGTATTCGAGTGACGTTAGATCATCCAGAAATATTTTTGGTGCAAATTCGAGCGATGCTTAAGGCCAGCGAAGGCTTAGATAACCTGCGTATCATGCTGCCTATGATTACTCATGTGAGCGAGATAGATGAATCAATCCGCTGGATTGACCAAGCTTTTTTAGAACTGTGTGAGGAGGGTTATAAGTTAGTGAGGCCGCCCATAGGCGTAATGATCGAGGTGCCTGCTGCTGTGTACCAAGCCAAGCACATAGCCCAGCGTGTGGACTTTATGTCCGTGGGAAGCAATGATTTAACGCAATATATATTGGCCGTTGATAGAGATAATCCTCGGGTAGCGGAGTTGTATCACACTATGCACCCTGCCGTATTAATGGCTTTGCAGCATGTAGTAGATGCTGCTAAATTTGCAGGCATTCCCGTAGGTTTGTGTGGTGAATTAGCGGGTGACCCCGCTGGTGCTTTATTGTTGATGGGAATGGGCTACGATAGCTTGTCTATGAACGCTGCAAGCCTTCCAAAAGTGAAGTCTGTTATTCGCAAATTTAGCCTAACCCAAGCCCAACAAATGTTACACAAAGCCTTAGAACAAGCTGGTGCAGATGGTGTGCAGCAAGTTATTCAAGAAAACCTAAAAGCGGCTGGGCTAACGCGCCTACATAGTCGATATGTGGACAATTAAACCTGCGGCAATGCCCCACATCATAATACCAATAAGACCATCTAGCACTCGCCATGCAGAAGGGTTTTTAAATAAAGGCATGAGCCACTTGGCTCCCCAAGCCAAACTAAAAAACCACATAAAAGATGCGCTCACCGCGCCTAATCCAAACCATAGTTTTTCACTACCAACATATTGGCTGCTAATACCACCCACTAAAACCATGGTGTCTAAATAACAGTGGGGGTTGAGTAAGCTTACACTTGCAGCCACAGTGATGGCTTTAGTAAGTGAGTATTCACTTGAGCTGTCCTCTATATTGATAGTGTGTCCACTGACTGCTGATTTAAACGCCAAAGCCCCATAAATAAACAAAAACACAGCCCCTGCACACGAAATCCATAATAATAAATCCGGTTGTGCTTGTACCAATGCTCCCATACCAAATATGCCTAGGCAGATAAGGCTAGCGTCAGTCAAACTGCAAAAAAGCGCTATTGCGTATTGATGTTGATCGCGCAAAGCTCGGTTCAGTAAAAAAGCATTTTGCGCGCCAATAGCAATAATAAGTCCAGCACTAAGTGCTAGGCCATTAAGGAAAATTAAGCTGGTATTCACAGTTCTTCAGACATCCAAGTAAAGTGTTGCGTTAATGGTTTTAAATGGTCAAAACAGGTTTCAAAAACATCCATATTTCCTATACGGTCGCGCAATACACTAATGCAGGAACGGGTGCCATAATCATAGTCTGGTGCGTCAATAAAGCAAGAAGATAATCGCCTTTCCCAGTCAATGGCAATGCCTGTATTAGGTAGTAGATTATCCTGCGCTATAGCTGTATTAAGCATTATCTGTTGCAGGTTTTGGTGCAGTGGAGGTTGGTGTAAAGCGCACATTAAACTGTGTTTAACATGCTTTACTTTGGGCCAGTTACAATCTAGCACGCCATTACTTAGGCCGTATAATCCTGGAGGAAGTACTTTGGGTGGTTGCTGCTCATTATTAGTGCAAAACACCAACTCATGGTTATCCCAGAGCAGTAAATTAAATCCCGCAAACTGATCCATTTGAAGAGAGTTTGCATAAGCTAGACTTGTATCATTTTGGCGTAAAAAATTAATGACTAATTGACCTCGAGTTTTAAAAGCCTCAATACTTGTGCTTTTGTCAGTTGCCTTGCGAAAATTTGTGACGCCAGCCCAGCGGCCATCTTTGTGTATTCCAAGCCATGTGCCGCCTGCGTCTAGGTCTTTGCCTGCAAGTATTTCAATATCTGGCCACCAGTGCATGTTTTTAGTGGGGCGCTGAAGAAATTCATCGCGATTAGCTGCCATAATCAGAGGCCAGTCTGGATTGAGTTGATGGGCGAAAACAATGAGGCACATGAAAGATTGAGTCTCCTAAACTTTGCGCTTATGGGGCTAAGCGTAGATAATAGCTTTTTTATTAGTAAGATGTGAACGAATGATTTTTGTTGCTTATATGGCCCTAGGCGCATTAGCCGGACTTTTAGCTGGGCTCTTTGGTATTGGCGGCGGCATTGTGGTCGTGCCAGCTTTAGTTTTGGCATTTAATCTTCAGGGCATAAACCCTGAAATAGTATTTTATATGGCGATCGCTACTTCTTTAGCCAATATTATGTTTACGTCTTTATCTGCTATTCGCATCCACCAAAAAAAAGCGTCTATTCAATGGTATTTAGTTAAGCCCATTGCAGTGGGTATGCTGATTGGCTCGTTTGTTGGTGTGAATACCGCTCTTACTATTCCTGCTATTTATTTGCAGGCAAGTTTTGGTGCCTTTGCCATCTTCTTGAGCTTAAGAATGATGTTGTCTCAATCAGGCGAGGGTGCCTCCAATCTGCCTGGTGTTTTGGGCTTAGGTATTGCTGGTGTATTTATAGGCTGGGTGTCAGTGCTTTTTGGTATTGGTGGAGGTAATTTGTTGGTGACTTGGCTATCTAATCGCCAGTTGGTCATGCAAAAAGCAGTGGCCACAGCTAGCGCATGTGGCTTTGCCATCGCAATTTCAGGCGCAGTATCCAATGCGATTTTGGGGTGGGGCAACCCCATGTTACCAGCATACAGTTTAGGCTATATTTATTTGCCAGCGTTGCTTGGTATTGTGGCTACAAGTTTTATTGCAGCTTCTTATGGTTCTGTGATTGCACATCGTTTGCCGGCAAAATTACTCAAACGACTGTTTGCATGGATGCTACTATTAATGGGGTTTAGAATGTTAACTAGTGTTTGGTTTTAAGGATAATAATGCTTACTTTTCCTAATATCGACCCAGTTCTTATACAATTAGGGCCCTTAGCCATACATTGGTATGGCCTGATGTATTTGTTGGCTTTTAGCTCTGCTTTTTGGCTTGGGAGTAGACGAGCTAAGGCTGCTGGATTTAGTAAAGAACAATTAAGTGACGTAATATTTTTTGGTGCTATTGGCGTCGTTTTAGGTGGGCGTTTAGGTTATGTGCTCTTTTACCAGTTTGAAGCTTTTATTCAAAATCCAGGCATGTTGTTGCGTGTTTGGGAAGGTGGAATGTCGTTTCATGGCGGTTTTCTTGGCGTGGTTATCAGTGGTATTTGGTTTGTACGTAAACATCACTTCAAATATCCACAGGTGATGGATTTTGTGGTGCCGCTTGTGCCACTAGGTTTGGGTGCAGGGCGCTTAGGTAATTTTATTGGTGGGGAGCTGTGGGGGCGACCAACTGATATGCCCTGGGGTATGGTGTTTCCCCATGTGGATGCTTTGGCACGACACCCATCTCAGCTATATCAACTGTTACTCGAGGGTTTGCTGTTGTTTGCAGTGCTTTGGGTATACTCAGCTAAATCTAGAGCGCCCTTGCGGGTTTCAGGTTTGTTTTTGCTAGGGTATGGGTTACAAAGATTTTTAGTCGAATTTGCTCGTCAACCTGATGCCCATTTAAATTATGTAGCCTTAGATTGGATGACTCAGGGGCAGTTATTATCTATACCAATGGTTGCGATAGGGGCGTATTTATTAGTACGCAAGACTTCGATTAAAGGTTAAAATACCAAGTATCTTATTATCTGGGTGGGTTTTCTATATGCAGCAATATCTTGATTTAATGCGCCATGTGCAAGGTACAGGAGCGCTGAAGGAAGACCGCACTGGAACTGGCACCTTGAGTGTTTTTGGCTACCAAATGCGGTTTGATTTGTCCAAAGGGTTTCCTGCGCTGACTACTAAAAAACTACATCTTAAGTCCATTATTCATGAGTTGTTATGGTTTTTACAAGGTTCTACAAACACCCAATATTTAACCGACAATGGAGTACGTATCTGGGATGAGTGGGCAGATGAAAATGGTGACTTGGGGCCAGTGTATGGGTCCCAATGGCGTTCGTGGCCCAAGCCAGATGGTAGCCATATCGATCAAATTAGTCAGCTTATCCAGCAAATAAAAACCAATCCAGACTCGCGCCGGTTAATTGTGAGTGCTTGGAATGTAGCTGATGTAGAGCGTATGGCGTTGCCACCTTGCCATATGATGTTTCAATTTTATGTAGCTAATGGCAAGTTGTCTTGTCAGCTCTATCAGCGTAGTGCCGATATTTTCTTAGGTGTACCTTTTAATATTGCAAGTTACGCATTGTTAACCATGATGGTGGCTCAGGTTTGTGACTTGGAGGTTGGAGATTTTGTGCATACGCTAGGTGATGCACACCTGTATTCAAACCATTTAGAGCAAGTTGAGCTTCAATTGTCTCGTGACACCATGGTATTGCCCAAAATGCATATCAATCCTTGCGTGAATAACATTTTCGACTTCACTTTTGATGATTTTCAACTGCATGATTATCAGTCTCATCCACATATTAAAGGGGTTGTTGCAGTATGACTATTGCCTTAATCGTGGCTGCTTCGCAAAATAATGTGATCGGTCGCAATAATGAATTGCCTTGGCACTTACCCGGGGACTTGCAGTATTTTAAAACCATGACACTAGGTAAACCTGTCATCATGGGGAGAAAAACCTTTGAATCTATAGGCAGACCCTTACCAGGAAGAGACAATATCGTCATAAGCCGTCAAACAGATTATGCTGCGAAGGGGATTGAGGTAGTATCAAGTCTAGAGCAGGCAATAGCTCTAGGTGAGAGTATTAATCTCATTAATGGCATACAAGAAGTGATGATTATTGGTGGTGCGCAAATATATGAAAAGTCTTTAGACTTAGCTGATCGGGTATACCTAACAAGAGTTCAGTGCAAGGTGGAAGGTGACGCCTACTTTCCGGCTTTAGATGATGACGAGTGGCAAGAAATTGCTCGTGAAGACATTACAGCTAAAGAGTCCAATCCCTTTGATTTTAGCTATTTAGTGTTGGAACGTAAGTAAATACACTATATAAGCTATGCCATTACTTTTGGGTAATGGCATAGCTTTACTATACTTTTACCACCTTTTTAAGGTGGCCTAATCTAGCAAGCTAATATCGCGAATAGCGCCCTTGTCAGCGCTGGTCACTGTGCTGGCGTAGAATCTAAGTGCAGAGCTAACCTTACGTGGGCGCTCAGCTGTAGGCTTCCAGCCCTTCTTGCCCATCGCATTCATCGCTTCGCGGCGATGACTAAGCTCCTCATCACTAACTAACACGTCAATGGTGCGATTAGGAATATCAATACGAATACGGTCGCCGTGCTCAACCAAGGCAATGTTGCCTCCACTAGCAGCTTCTGGCGACACGTGACCAATTGACAATCCAGAGGTGCCGCCAGAGAAGCGGCCATCAGTCAATAAGGCGCAGGCCTTGCCTAAACCTTTGGTTTTAAGGTAACTGGTAGGGTATAACATTTCCTGCATACCTGGACCGCCTTTGGGACCTTCATAGCGAATGACAACCACATCACCTTCTTTGACTTTGTCACCCAAAATATCGGCTACTGCCTGATCTTGGCTTTCACAAATGTAAGCAGGTCCTTCAAATAACCAAATGCTTTCATCAACACCTGCGGTCTTAACCACGCAGCCATCTTGTGCCAAATTACCTGTAAGTATAGCTAGACCACCTTCAGTGGAGTATGCGTTGGCCAAGTTGCGTACACAGCCATCAACACGGTCATCATCAACACTTGGCCAGCGCGTCGCTTGGCTAAATGCAGTTTGCGTGGGAATGCCTGCAGGACCTGCTTGGTAGAACTTTTTAACTGCCAAATCGTCAGTGACAGTAATGTCCCATTTGGCCAATGCTTCAGACATGGTATTGCTGTGCACTGTGGGTAATTCTGCGTGTAGTAAACCTGCGCGATTAAGTTCGCCCAAAATTGCAAACACACCACCCGCACGGTGAACGTCTTCCATGTGGTACTTGGGTGTACTAGGTGCAACTTTACATAATTGCGGTACTCTGCGAGAAAGCTCGTCAATATTGCTCATGTCAAAGTCAATCTCACCTTCTTGGGCTGCTGCCAATAAGTGTAAAATCGTATTGGTAGAGCCGCCCATTGCAATGTCTAAAGTCATGGCGTTTTCAAACGCCTTAAAGCTAGCAATGTTTCTTGGTAGAGCGCTTTCATCATCATTTTCATAATAACGCTTACACAGCTCCACTACGGTGCGACCTGCCTCTAAAAATAACTCTTTGCGATCTGCGTGTGTTGCCAATAAGCTACCATTACCAGGTAAAGATAAGCCTAAAGCCTCTGTTAGGCAGTTCATGGAGTTGGCGGTAAACATACCAGAGCAAGATCCACATGTAGGACAAGCTGAACGTTCATATTCAGCAACTTCTTCATCACTAGCGCTATCATCAACAGCGATGACCATTGCATCAACAAGATCTAACTTACGATCACCTAGTTTCGTTTTGCCTGCTTCCATCGGGCCACCTGAAACAAAAACACAAGGAATGTTTAGGCGCATGGCGGCCATAAACATACCTGGAGTGATTTTGTCGCAGTTAGAAATACACACCATTGCATCCGCACAATGGGCATTGACCATATATTCTACAGAGTCCGCAATAATGTCCCGTGATGGCAAAGAATAAAGCATGCCGTCATGACCCATAGCAATACCATCGTCCACAGCAATAGTATTAAATTCTTTAGCTACACCACCTACTTTCTCGATTTCTCGTGCAACCAATTGCCCCATATCTTTTAGATGAACATGGCCTGGAACAAATTGGGTAAACGAGTTACATACGGCAATAATGGGCTTTTGAAAGTCGGAATCAGTCATGCCAGTTGCACGCCATAAAGCACGTGCGCCTGCCATATTACGGCCAGAAGTGGAGGTTTTAGAACGATAAATGGGCATGAGATAGGTGCCTTATAATAAAAGTTATTAAAGTGGTTATGGTAATTCTTTACTAAATACTTTTGAATTACGTTGAAAATTGTATAATGACTGCCTGCTAGTAGGTAAGTGCTCTAAGTCCGCAGCAACAAAACCATTTTCTATAAACCAATGAGAGGAGGCCGTAGTCAGCACAAAGAGTGCTTGTAGACCCATATGGCTAGATTGCTTTTCTATATGACGCAGCAATATTTGGCCCCTATCCCCCCCACGATAATCAGCGTCGATGGCCATGCAAGCTAGCTCACCCTGGCGTGCATCATCAAATGGATATAATGCAGCACACCCAATAATAGCATTGTCTCGTTCAATCACACTAAAGTAATGAATTTCAGACTCAAGTAATTCACGTGAGCGGCGCACTAATACGCCATCATCTTCTAGGGGGCGAATAAGTTGTAAGATTCCACCTACATCATCAATACAGGCGTTACGAACTTGCTCGTAGCTTTCCTTTATTATCATAGTACCTGAGCCATCACGACTAAATAGCTCACTTAACAAAGCACCATCTTCTTGGTAGCTTAGCAAGTGTCCTCGGTCTACTCCAGCATCACAAGCTTTGGATAACACGTCAATATTCATGGATAAGTCGGTCCAACTATCCCCACTATTTTGATGCTGGTGCACTAAACGATGGCCGGCCTTGGTGAGTAACTCGGCCACTTGCTCGCCACGTGAATTGGTGATGCCTTTGTCAGCTCCAAACACTATTAACTTGTCAGCTTGCAGGCTTGCGGCCACACGCCCTGCAACCTGTGCTGCAGCAAGGTTAAACGTTTCTCCAGTAGGGGAGTATCCCAAACATGAAATAAGCACAAGATTACCGTCATCCAGTTGCTTGCCAATAGCTTGCGAATCTACCCGCCTCACTTCTCCGGTATAAGAGAAGTCGACGCCGTTTTTTACGCCAATCGGACGCGCTGTAATAAAGTTTCCACGACTGGTACGAATTCTAGAGCCCTGCATCGGCGAATTGGCAATGCCCATAGAAAAACGGGCCTCTAATTGCATGGCTTGGCGGCCTACAGTAGATTGAACTAAAGCCAGCTGCTCTAAATCTGTAATGCGCAAACCGTTATGAAATTGCGCTTGCACTAAAGCTTTGCTGCATGCTTTTTGTATTTGAGGTCGACTACCATGCACTAATACTAATTTAACACCTAAACTGTTGAGCAAGTTTATATCATGGATAGTATGGGAAAAATTATGGTGAGCTAAGGCTTCGCCAGGTAAATAAATAACAAAAGTTCGTCCGCGGTGAGCGTTAATATAGGGCGCAGAATGGCGAAACCAGTTTACATATTGCTGATTGGTCTCGATCACTTTAGATTACCTGTCGCTTTGGTATGAGAAGGGTACTATTAAGCCGCGCTAATGCGCTTGTGTCAATCACACAAAGGCGACTTACTTATAAAAAATGAGTCATATAAAATTTAATGGCACAAAGAATCATCTATTACTTGATTGTAGGGGAATTTTTCCGTTAGTGTCTATACTAAACGCAGCGATAACAAGCGGCAAATCAGTATAATTTTGCATCAGCAATAGCCACGCTGCGGGCATATATTTTTAGGAGTAATGGGTATGGCGATTATTGTCGCGCCAGAAAATCAACTTGTCATAGACGCACTCAATAGCTCATTAAAAGACGAGCTAATGCAGTGGTTTGAAGCCTTTACGCCATCCATAAATTCTCCTTGGCATCATCATGACACACAGCTACAACTAATTAATGTCATTACTGCTAGCCCATTTGTAGCAAGAACGCTCTCACTAAATCCTCAGCTATTGGATTACAACTTTGTGATCAGTGCTTTTTCTAAAGTTAAGTTGCAGGCTTTGTTAGCGCAAAGTATGAGTAAAGTCACTAACGAGACTCAGCTAAACCGGTGTTTAAGGCAATTTAGAAAAGCCCATCAAGTCCGCTTAATATGGCGTAATCGTTGTTGTTTAGGCACCAGCCAAGAGTTAGTTGAAGAGTTATCTAACCTTGCTGATATTTGTGTGGGTGAAGCTTTGACCTGGCTGCACCAGGACAGTATTAAACAATGGGGGCAACCTACAAGCCTTGATGGGCAGCCACAAGAGTTGGTGGTGTTAGGTATGGGTAAGCTTGGTGGTAAAGAGCTTAATTTATCTTCTGATATAGATCTGATTTTTAGTTTTCCAGCAGGAGGCCAAACCCAAGGTGGCAGGCGTAGTATCGATAACCAACAATTTTTCATTCGGTTAGGACAGCGTTTAATTCAAACTATTGATTTGGTTACAGCAGATGGTTTTGTCTTTCGGGTAGATATGCGTCTAAGGCCATATGGTGCCAGTGGTGCATTATCCCTAAGCTTTGATGCTATGGAAATATATTATCAGCAACAGGGGCGTGAATGGGAAAGGTATGCATTTATTAAAGCTCGAGTGATTGCTGGTAATCAAGATCAGGGTCGTGTGTTGTTAGAGCTTTTGAGACCCTTTGTGTATCGGAGGTATTTAGATTTTAGTGCTATTGAATCTTTACGTAGTCTTAAACAAATGATTGCTAGTGAGGTACGCCGGCGTGGTTTACACCAAAATGTGAAGTTGGGTGCTGGTGGTATTCGTGAGGTAGAGTTTATTGCCCAAGCATTTCAACTTATTCGTGGAGGGCGAGATATTCGGCTGCAAACCAGTAGCTTAATGTCGGTATTAGACTTATTGCCTGAGACTGCCGGTTTGGCGTCTGAAGAAGTGGAGACTTTACGCCAACATTATTGGTTTTTGCGTGATGTTGAGCACGCCCTTCAGGCGGTTGAGGACCAACAAACCCAAGACTTACCTGCCCAAGAGTCTGAGCAAGCACGACTCGCTTTTGCTTTAGGTTTTTTTTGCTGGAATGACTTACAAACGAAGATTAACCTTGCAAGGGATTTTATACATCAACAATTTGAGCTGGTGGTGGCACTAAAAGAGGATGATAAAGTACAAGGCCAAGATCATCAATTAATTCAACTGTGGGAGGAAATATCTCACAGTGCCAGACAAGAAGAGCAGTTTACACTTCAGTCGCAGTGGCAAGACATATTAAGCCAAGCAGGCTTTGCTGATGCAGACAATATATTGCAACACTTATGGTCGCTGCATCAAAGCCGTTCTGCGCAAACAATGCAGCCAGTAGCACAAGAGCGATTAGCTAAGTTAATGCCAAAAATTTTGCAGATATCAGCTCAACAAAATGATTCTGCCCTTACTTTGTCTCGCGTACTGGTGCTTATTGAAGCTGTATTAAGGCGTTCTGTGTATTTGGTGCTATTGCTAGAAAATCCAACAGCGTTAAAGTTGTTGGTGGAACTTTGTTCTGCTAGTTCATGGTTTTCTGACTTTTTAGCACGCCAGCCTTCATTGCTTGATGAGCTATTGGACGTTAATAGTTTATTTAATGTACCTGATGCTGTGGAGCTAAAGCAGGAGTTAGCACAAAATCTTTTACGCCTGCCAGAAGACGACACAGAGCAGCTAATGGAAGCGCTTAGGCATTTTAAACATGCCCATTTGTTGCGTATTGCAGCCCAAGAGGTCACAGGGCGTTTGCCATTAATGAAAGTTAGTGATCAGCTGACCTACGTTGCTGAAGCGGTAGTGGCCCAAGTCCAGCACCTTTCATGGCGTGAGCTGAGCCTGCGGCATGGGCATCCTCAAAATGAACATGGCCCAAGTGATGATTTTATCGTTGTGGGTTATGGAAAAGTAGGTGGGTGGGAACTTAGCTATGGGTCGGATTTAGATTTAGTATTTATCTATGACATGCCTTCTCAAGCCGAAACTGATGGCCCTAAACCCATATCTAATAGTGTGTTTTTTACGCGCCTTGGTCAGCGCATGATTAACTATTTGAATACACTTACAGCAGCAGGGCAGCTATATGAAGTGGATATGCGCCTAAGGCCAGATGGAGCTAAAGGTTTATTAGTGTCTACTTTGACAGCGTTTACTCAATACCAATTACATGAGGCATGGACCTGGGAGCATCAAGCACTTGTCAGAGCAAGGCCTCTTTCGGGTAGTCATCAGTTGTCTAACGACTTTATTGCTGTGCGTAAACACATATTATCTCAAGTTAGAAACAGCGCTTCTGTAAAGCAGGACGTAGTAAAAATGCGAGAAAAAATGCGACACCAGCTTGCCAGTAAACCAAATGCAGACGGCCAGACGCTAAAATTTCATCTAAAGCACGATGAGGGTGGCATTGTTGATATTGAATTCATGGTGCAGTACGGTGTGCTCGCATACGCTCATCAGTGCCAAGCACTCCTTAGCTATACCGATAATATTCGTATTTTAGACGCTTTTGAAAAACAATTAATTCTAAGTACATCAGATGCCCATGATTTACGTGAGGCATATCAAAAGATGAGGGCTGCTGAGCACCGACTCACACTACAGAATAAGGCAGGGGAAGTGTCTGTTGACGACTTACAAGAACATAGGTCCAAGGTGAAGAATATTTGGGCTGCCACGATGATGTCTTAAATATCTTTCTCAGAACGCTCAACTATAAGGCTTTAATAGATATCAGGGCTGTTTTTTGGGCGTGTTTTAAAACGTCGATGTAACCACAAGTACTGAGTGGGCTTAAGGCGAACTTTGGCTTCAATAGCGGCATTTAAAACTGCGGCATCTGCCTCCAACTGCCCACTTGGGATACTTGCCAAACTGTCAGTAATGCTAAGCAAGTATGCTTGATCAAGTTGAGTGCGGTGGTGACTAAACTGAAGCACCTTAGCTCCAGTGGCAGAAGCCAGGCGACTTATAATAGGGGTAGTCGCTGTATCTATGCCAAAAAAAGGTGCAAACACGGAGCGCTGTGGCCCAACGTCTTGATCTGGAGCAAGCCATACTATGTTGCCTTGTTTGAGTAAACGTATGACTTGTCGAATATCTCCTCGCTCTACTATTCCTGGCAGATGGGTTAAGCGTCCTCGGCGAATTATACAGTCCATTAGTGCATTGCCATGGCGCTGGTAAGTGGCATAATACGGATAATGTTGAGCTAGTAAAATACCACCTAAATCTAGGCTTGTATAATGAGCACCGACTAGAAGTACGCCACGCCCTTGAGTTTGGGCTTGTTCTATTAGCGCGCCGCCTTCAATTGAAACCCTTTGAGTTAGATTTTTGTGGGAACTCCACCACGCCATAGCGGTCTCAATAATGCCAATGCCATTGTCTGCAAACGTTTGACGCACCATCAGGCGCTGCTGTGCAGTATTTAGATCACTAAAGCACAGGGCTATATTGGTTTGTGTAATAGATCTTCTGCGGCTAGATAGCTGATATAATAGCCATCCAATCGCTCTACCAGCTGCTATGCGCCAGGCCCACGGCAAGGTGATAATTAAGCGAAGAATGCTCAATCCAAACCAAATAGGCCAGTACTTTAGGCTGTAAAACTTGGCGAGTGAGGGTTTAGTGAGAGGCATATAGTGTTCGAACAAAGTTATTAAATAAATGACTAAATGAGTTATGAACTTAATTAGCCTGATATTATGCTAATCAATTAACAACAAAGTGATAGTTTACACTGAGCTAGCAATACCAGCTAGAGAAACTAATCTACTATCCATTTAAGGACAATAAATGAGTAAGCCTTTAAGCCCAGATACGACTGTTAGCGCTGGGCCTCCTTTAGCGGCTTGGAAAGCCTATAAGCGTTTATTGGGCTATGTGTTTCAACACAGGTTAGTGTTTGGTGTTAGCATTATTGGTTTTGTGCTTTTTGCACTGACCCAACCTGCGTTTGCCAGCTTAATGGAATACATGGTGGACAGTGTAGGAAGTAGTGACGCAGATGCTCGCATTATTATACCTGTAGCAGTAGTGGCTATATTTTTTGTACGTGGTATTGGTTTCTTTTTGGGTAACTATGGCATCACCTACGTGGCTAGACGTGTAGTTCATCAGATACGCTTAGATATTTTTGATCGACTGTTAGTTCTCCCAGCTAAGTTTTATCATACCAATTCATCTGCAACCTTATTGTCAAAGCTTACTTTTAACGTTGAGCAGGTGACAGGTGCAGCAACGGATGCGTTAAAGATCTTTGTTCGTGAAGGGCTCACAATCGTTGGCTTGCTAAGCTACATAGTGTATTTAAATTGGCAGCTCTCGTTGGTATTTTTGACTGTGGGGCCATTTATTGGTTGGGTAGTAAATAAAGCATCTAAACGCTTTAGAAATATTAGCGCCAATTTGCAAGATAGTATGGGGCAAGTGACGGCCAGCGCTAGTGAAGCGATTAAGGGTTACGAAGTAGTAAGAGTGTTTGGAGGGCAAGACCAGGAGCGAAAGGCCTTTGGTGCTGCAAGTAATAACAACCGTCAACAGGCGATGAAATTAGCGTTGGCAGAATCTATTTCTACACCATTGGTGCAAATGATTGTGGGCTTAGCGATGGCCGGTTTAATCTATTTAGCCTTGCACCCTAGTATCATCGACGCTATGAGCGCTGGGCAGTTTATTGCCTTTATTACCGCTTCTGGCATGCTCACTAAGCCATTGCGCTCTATGACTGAGATTAATAGTATTTTACAACAAGGCATTGCGGCTTCGCAGAGTATCTTTTCTTTGTTGGATGAAGCTCCAGAAGTAGATCAGGGTACTAAATCTATAGGTCGAATTAAAGGGCTGATCACCTTTAATAATGTTGATTTTAGTTATGACAAACAACCCTTATTGAATAAGGTCAACATTGTTATACAGCCTGGCCAAGTCGTTGCATTGGTAGGGCGTTCAGGCAGTGGTAAGTCCACTTTAGTGAATTTGTTATTGCGTTTTTATGAGCCTCAGTCTGGCCAGATTTTGTTAGATGACAATGATATTCAAGACCTTAGCCGAGTCGACTTACGTCGACAAGTGGCGCTAGTTAACCAACAAGTCGTATTGTTTAATGGCACTATTGCACAGAACATTGCTTACGGCGCTATGAGGAATTCTAGTGAAGAGCAAATATTAGCGGCCGCTAAGGCCGCGCGAATCACAGAATTTACAGATCGCATGAGCTTGGGGCTAGATACCATGATAGGGGAGTCTGGAGTCCTTTTATCTGGCGGCCAGCGCCAGCGCATAGCTATTGCTAGAGCGTTATTAAAAGATGCACCTTTGCTGGTGCTTGATGAAGCCACCTCGGCACTGGATACAGAATCTGAGAGGCATATACAAGCTGCGTTTGAAGAGGTGATATTAGGGCGCACCACTTTAGTTATTGCACACCGCCTTTCAACCATAGAGCAAGCTGATGTAATTTTGGTAATGGATAAGGGTCAATTAGTAGAGCAGGGAAGTCATCAGGAGTTAATGGATAAAGAGGGTATTTATGCTCGCCTGCATCAATTGCAGTTTCAGTCTTCTCGACCAGCTCAAGTAGCTAAAGATGATACAGGATTAAGTGATGGCTAATAAGTTATATAGCGTTAAGCGCGTGGTAAAAGCATGCGGTTATTCTTGGCGTGGTCTGGTGTTTGCATGGCGTAACGAAACTGCTTTTCAGCAAGAGATCCTAGCTTTTTTAGTGCTATTTCCACTGGCTTTGTGGTTGCCGGCAACGCATTTAGAAAGTGCAATATTGATAATGAGCTTGTTTTTTGTGCTTATTGCAGAGCTATTTAATACCGCAGTTGAAGCAGCGATAGATCGCCACGGTGATGAGCAGCATCACTGGTCTGGGGTAGCTAAAGATGTAGCTTCTGCTGCAGTGCTTTTAGCTTTGGTGCAATGTGCTTTGGTGTGGGCGCTAGTGCTGCTCTAATACACCAGCATTAGGGTAGCTTTTCCAGCATGGCTGCTATTTGTTGGCGCACAGTTACTGGACTATAGTGGTCTATTACAGTTAGATAAGCGGCTTCACACAAAGCATGTTGTTTTTGTGCATCTAAATTAATAGCTGCAGCTATGGCATTGGCTAAGCTATCAGCGTTAATATCACACAATAAACCATTGTCTTGATGCTTAATAATGCCCTGTGGGCCTCCACATCGGGTGGCAACCACAAGCCGTTTACGTGCCATGGCTTCGATCACTACCATGCCAAAGGTTTCACTACGAGAAGGCAGGCAAATAATGTCTGCACCATCAATAAATTCATCGCGCTTTTGGTTGCTTATCCAGTCTAAACGCTGGGTAATGTCGCTTAAGCCTAATTTTTTAATCAAAGTGTTTATCTTGTTATTCCAGCGCCCTTTTCCTGCAATGACAAGCCTAAATTCTATATTACGATGATGTAAAATGGCAGCCGCTTGTAACAGTAGGTCTTGACCTTTAGTGCGGCGCATAATGCCCATGCTGGCAATCACAGGGATAGATTGGAACGGCCTAGATTTGGGTTCAGTGGCGTTTAGCTCAACTAAATTAGGAATAATTTCTATTGCACCTGTGTAGCCTTTTTTGCGGGCAAATTTAGCCACTACAGGTGAAACACAGACCAATAGATCTGCTGCATTTATGCCGGCGCTATTGTAACTGTGTAAAATTAGTACTAATTGACAATTTGCTGGCAAAGCTGCTCTTACAAGCTGGGCATCGATAGGTTTGTGAACGATGACCAAATCCACATCTTGTTGAGCAAACAGTAGTCTAAGCTTTTTGATTGCAATGTGTTTTAATAGTGGCAAGCGTGTGCGCGGATAATCCAGCAGTACATAATCGTGCTTGCGTTGTTTTAGTAAAGGCTCTAATTGTGCATTTGGACGGATGACGCAAGTGACTTGATGGCCCAATTGGCGTAAATTGTCACTGTAATGCAAAAAAGTCTGCTTGGGGCCGCCTAGGTCTTTACCAGAGATAAGGTTGACGATTTTCATTGTTGTTGGCGTCACTAATAATAAAAGTTAACATTAGTTTAACAAACAAAAGGTTATTTTGTACCCGTGGCACTCTTTGTTTACACCTCTTTATGTTATTTAGCTTTACCTTTTGGCATGGTCTTGCACTTGCTGTTCATATGGCGTCGCCCTGAGTTTCGTGCAGGCTTTTGTCAGCGTTATGGATGGTTACCAAAAAAACAACATCACCCTGTGTTAATTCATGCCGCAAGTGTGGGTGAGCTTAATGCTATTGCACCTTTAATAAACGCTATTATTAGCCATCTAAAACTTCCTGTTCTTGTGACCACTACCAGTGTTACTGGGCAAGCCCGATGCCAACAGTTATTTGCGGCTAATGACCGTGTCAGTTGGGCTTTCTTGCCCTTTGACCTTGGGCTAGCAAACAAACTGATGTTATGGCGTGTTAAGCCACGGGCAGTTTTGTTAGTTGAGACAGAGCTATGGCCTAATTTAATCGCAAGTTGCGCACGGAAAAAAATCCCTACTATTTTGGTTAATGGGCGCTTATCAGAACGATCCGCCAAAGGCTACGCACGTTGGCCATGGCTGGTGGCGCCAATGCTCCAAAAAATTACTGCATTATTAGTGCAAGATCAAGCGACAGCGCAGCGGTTTTTAAGCTTAGGTGCTGCATCTAATACAGTTTCAGTTCTGGGTAGTTTAAAATATGATTTAGTCATGCCTGACAGCTATCTTGATGTGACAACGATGGTAGCTGGAGGTCTGTGTTTTGTGTGTGGTAGCACCCGAAGTGGCGAGGAGGCTAGTCTATTACAAGCTTGGTCGCAGTTGCCTGCACGTATTGAAGGTACCCTTGTGCTTGTGCCAAGACATCCACAACGATTTGAAGAAGTGGCAGACTTATGTCAACAATCAGGCCTGCCCTGGTTAAGGTACACCCAAGTAAGTAAGCCAAGCAATGCTCAAATCCCAAGTTTTATTGACTCCCAACAGCATTCTCGCAGGGTATTGTTGGTAGATGCCATGGGCGTGCTGTTTGATTTTTACCGCCGTGCGGATGTTGTTTTTGTAGGTGGAAGCTTAGCCGATAAAGGGGGGCATAATCCCTTGGAGCCTGCTACTTTAGGTAAGCCTGTGCTTATGGGGCCAAATTGTTTTAATTTCACCCAAGTGTGTGACCAACTAGAGCAAGTGCAGGCGTTGAAAGTGACTACCAGTGCGCATTTATTAAAAGATATGACTGCGCTATTAATAGACCCTTTGCTAAGAGAGTCTATGGGGGCAGCAGGTGCACAGCTTGTGAATCAACAAAAGGGCGCGCTTGCACGAAACCTACTTTTTATAGAGGCTGTGTTTGAGCAGGCCCTAAAAGAGTGATGAATTCCGGGTTATCAAAACGCTGGTTATGGTTTAGTAGTATTAGTTTTAGTCTAGTATTGATGCCACTATTATTGGCCATTGTTTCATTTGCTTCCTATATCTGGCAGGCACAATGGTTAAGCTATATTTTTGATACATATACTTGGCGTGTGGTTTGGTTTTCTTGGTGGCAGGCCAGTTTATCAACTTTAATTAGTTTGTCTGCGGCTGTGTTAGTGGCCCGGGCATTAGCGCGCAGGCAGTCTTTTGTAGGGCGGTGGTTGTTGCTTAGGTGTTTTAGTGTGGCATTAGTTGTGCCTACCATTATTGCTGTGTTTGGTATCATCTTGTTGCATGGCAAATACGGTTACGTCAATCAGTTGTGGTCTTGGTTTGGTGGCCAGCCCCAAAGCTATGTCTACGGTATTACGGGCATTTTGTTAGCTCATGTATTTTTCAACTTACCCTTGGCCACTCGAATTTTATTGCAGAGACTAGAAGCCATTAATGGGGAAACTTGGCGTTTATCAAGTCAGCTAGGTATGAACTCAAAGGATTTGTGGCGTCATATTGAGTGGCCACACATTAAAGGAGTGCTGCCTCAATTGGCAGCCCTAGTATTTGCCTTGTGCTTCACTAGCTTTGCTATAGTGATGACCTTGGGTGGCGGACCTAAAGCCACTACCATTGAAGTGGCTATTTTTCAGGCTATACGCTTTGACTTTGATATTGCCAAAGCGGTGTATTTAAGCCTATTACAGATGGTTTTTTGTGGTGTTATTTTATGGGCAGGGTTGAGACTTGGAAGGTCTATTGATATTTTTGTGAGCATCCAAACATCTACTAAAAACCTGCGACCAGACCTCAAGCCATTTTGGGGTATTGTGAGTGATACGTTGGTATTGGTGCTGGCGACTTTATTGGTGTTGGTGCCGCTGTTAGCGGTAGTGATCGCGGGTATTAACACTGCTTGGTTTGATGTTTTGTTTGACCTGCGATTGTGGAACGCGTTCAATAATACCTTGTGGGTAGCCCTAGGGTCAGCTTCTGTGAGCCTATTAATGGCCTCGGGGTTGCTGCTTGCCCAGCGTCATTGGCGTGATCGTAACGCATCGGCAGCTTTAGCCGTAGAATGGATGGGATCTGTGATTTTAGTTGTACCACCATTAGTATTAGCCACAGGGCTATTTATAGGTCTGAACCGCCATGTAAACATATTCGCTATTAATCTTTATATTGTTGTATTAGTAAACGCTCTTATGGGGCTGCCTTATATGTTACGTGTTTTGTCAGTTGCCTATTTGAAAATTGATAAAGATTATGGACGACTATGCAGTAGCTTAGGCGTGCAAGGTTGGCATCGACTACAACAGGTTGAGTGGCCTATATTGCGCAAACCTATCAGTTTGGCATTAGCTTTAGTTGCAGCTATGTCAGCGGGCGACCTAGGGGTGGTTGCTTTGTTTGGTAGCCCAGACATACAAACTTTGCCATTACTTATGTACCAGCGCTTGGGCAGTTATCAAAGTGATGCGGCAGGAGTGACTGCAGTAGTTTTGCTAGGGTTATGCCTGACTATTTTTGTGGTTTTAGAGCGTCTAGTAGGAGGCAAAGGTGATTAATTTTAAGCAAGTAAGTTGCTGTTTAGGACAGCAGCAATTTCTTTATGATTTGCAAATCGCTCAAGGTCAGGTGGTAGCTATCATGGGCGCTAGTGGCTCTGGCAAGTCAACTTTACTCAATTTGCTTGCCGGATTTATAACCACCGATGATGACGCAGCTAGAATTATTATTGGCGATCAACGGGTAGATTTGCTTGAGCCTGCAGTAAGGCCTGTGACAACTTTGTTCCAAGAGCATAATCTGTTTGCCCATATGTCAGCATTTAATAACTTAGCTTTAGGGATACGGACAAGTCTCAAGTTGAGCGAGATTGAAAAAACCCAAGTCGATAAAGCGCTAGAACAGGTAGGCCTGAAAGGTTTAGGGTCGCGCTTGCCAAAGGAGCTTTCAGGAGGTCAAAGGCAAAGAGTGGCATTAGGGCGTGCGTTGGTTCGCCGCAAACCTGTATTGTTGTTAGACGAGCCCTTTAGTGCATTAGATCCAGCGTTAAGGCAAGAAATGTCAGCTCTAGTTAAGCGCTTGGCAATGCAGAATCAATTGACGGTATTGCTTGTAACCCATGAGCCTAAAGACGCTTTAGAGCTGGCCAATACTGTGGTCTTTATTGAGGCAGGTAAAGTCCATTGGACTGGGCCTAGTGCCGCCTTTTTGCAGCACAAGGATACGCATATTAAAGCCTATTTAGGTCAAAGCTGCTAACCTTACATTATTGCTACGAGGTGAGATAACATGATGCATAACGACGATAAACCATGGGCCAACAAGCAAATTTTAAGTCCATTTCCAGAAGTTCCTGTGACCTTAGAGCATGATAATCATGTGCTCATTATCGGTGCAGGTATTTCTGGCCTAGCAAGTGCTTGGTTTTTGCAGCAACAAGGCTTTGTTGTCACTGTGTTGGAAGCAGGCAACCAAGTCGGTGGCAACTTACAAAGTGTACAAAAGCATGGTTGCCAATGGGAGCGTGGGCCCAATTCTTTCATCAATAATCGACCAGCTATGGCGCAGCTTATTGAACAAGTGGGTTTAAAGCCCCACATTGTTCTGGCAAACAAAGCCGCTCATAGACGTTACATTGGAAAAAAAGGCGCTATGCTGGCCTTGCCTTCGAATATTAAAGAAGCCCTTACCACTGGAGTGCTTAGTACTTTTGGGAAACTAAGATTACTGATTGAGCCCTTCGTTGGCAAAGCCACATCTGAAGAGAGTATCGCCGAACATGTTAGGCGAAGGCTAGGCCATGAAATGCTTGATTGGTTGATTGACCCATTTATCTCTGGTGTATTTGCAGGTGATCCAGAAAAGCTCTCAGTGCGTGCTGCAGTGCCTAAGATCTATGCTTTGGAGTCTGAGTATGGGTCTATGATTATAGGTGGCGTGGCGAAAATGAAAGCCAAATCGCGTCAAAAAAAGCTTGAAAAAGAGCAAGGTATTTCATCCCTAGATGGTGCGATGATGAGCTTTGCTGGTGGTTTATACCAACTGCCTGCTACCTTGGCACAAAAGCTAGGCCCAGCTATCTCACTCAACACTCAAGTGGATAATATTACCTATAGTGCGCAGTTTGGTTATCAAGCTATGTCGGGTGATCAAATTTGGCAAGCATCGCAGGTCGTCTTAGCCGTGCCTGCAGCTCAGGTGGCTAGACTAATAGACGATTTAGTGCCCACAGATGAAGCGTTATTAATGCAAGCCAAGGCGTGCTTGCAAGCTATTGATTACCCTGCTGTCGCTAGCATCACTATGGCCTTCAATAAAGATCAAATCGAGCATGCTTTAGATGGTTTTGGTTGTTTATTGCCTACTAAAGAAGGTAAGCAAACATTAGGTGTGTTGTTCCCATCGAGTATTTTTTCTCAAAGGTGCCCAGATGATCAACACCTTATCACTGTGTTTATTGGTGGTGGTCGTGGGCAACATGCAATGACCTTAACACCACAGCAAAGAACAGATCTTGTGATGCTAGAACTATCTCCCTACCTAGGCATTCAAGGACAGCCTTTATGGCATGAAGAAAGTTTATGGCCCAAAGCTATTCCTCAGTATCAATTAGGGCACCTACCTAAGGTTGCGTTAATAGATGAGGCACTAGCACAGTTTCCTGGATTACATCTGCGCAGCAACTGGCGTGATGGTGTGGCTGTGGGTGATTGCGTTGAAAATGCCCTCCAGTTAGCCAATATGATGAGCCAGAAGTTAGTCAAAGCTCAGACAAAGACTGAGACCATAACGTAAGCCACAATATAGCCACCCTCCAAACATCAACAACAGGATAACCGATAGTCATGTACAAACCCGTGCTTAACCAATCAGATGTACGTATAGCCGATCGAAAAACTGTATACCAAGGTTTCTATCAAGTACAAAAGGTCAAGTTGCAGCATCGTTTGTTTCAAGGTGGCTGGAGCAAAGTGCTAGATCGAGAATTAGTGTTGCGTTTGCCTGCTGTGGCGGTGCTCATGTACGATGCCACCACCGATCAAGTGGTATTAATCGAACAATTTCGAGTGGGTGCTATGACTCATGAAGAAGGCCCATGGCAGCTGGAAATGGTGGCGGGTATGATTGATACATTAGAAACACCAGAACAGGTTGCCGTTAGAGAGTGTAAAGAAGAATCTGGGGCTATTATTGATCAAAATGATTTAGAGTTAGTATGTAAATATTTGGTCTCCTCTGGAGGCAGTAATGAAACCTTAGCAATCTACTGTGCGCCTGTGGATGCTAGCCAAGTAATTGGTGTGCATGGGTTGGCTACAGAAGGTGAGGACATTCAAGTGTGTGTTTTAGAACGCCAGGCTTTAGGGCAGATGTTAGAGCAAGGTAAGCTGACCAATGCGGCTACCATTATCGCTGCCCAGTGGCTTCAACAGCATTATCTTAGGCTGCAAAAGCAGTGGAGTAGGGTATGACGTTACATATTGCACAAATTACTGATTGTCACTTGCAAGAGAATCCTAATACGCCCTATAAGGGGATTGATGCCGATGCCCATGTCGATCAATGTTTGATGTGGTTGCGTAATTATGGGCCAGTAGATGTGTTGATTTTAACTGGTGATTTGAGTAATTTTGGTAGTCAAGCAGCTTATATTCGCTTAAAGAATAAGCTCAAAAAATTACCTTACCCGTGTATTTGGTTGCCGGGTAATCATGATAATGCAGCTACTATGGCTCAGGTTTCTGGTCAGGAGGTAGGCCAACTGCGCGTATTAGATTATGAGCATTGGCGCTTACTCATGTTAAACACCACCGAGCTAGCAGATGGTTGTGGCGGGGGAAGTATGTCATCAGCGCAGATGGAAGAGCTGAAACAGGTGTTAAAATCTGATTCAAAAACTCCAACATGTGTGTTTATGCATCACAATGCAGTGCCTGTTAATTCCTTATGGCAAGATAATATTATGCTGGGTAACTCAAAGCAATTTAATGCGGTCATTGCAGCGCATGCGAATGTTAAGGCCGTGGTGTGTGGGCATGTACATCAAGAATTTGATAAGTTAATAGGCGGTGCAAGATTTCTTGCTACTCCTTCAAGTGCAGTGCAGTTTGCCTGTGAGCAAAAAGAAGATAAGGTGCAAGAAGAATTAGGCCCAGGATTAAGGCTGTTTAGCCTGCTAGATAATGGTCAAATATCAACTAATGTACAAAGATTACCTAAGCATAAAACGTCTCAGTTGTGATTAAATACTGCTACTATTGCAAATTAGCGACGAGGTGTTAGATTGTCGCTAACCTTAAAATGACTTTTATTGGCGAAATAACTCCATGGCACAAGATAATTACACAGCAGACTCTATTGAAGTATTAAGTGGCCTCGACCCAGTTAAAAAGCGCCCTGGTATGTATACCGATACCAGTCGACCCAACCATCTTGCGCAAGAAGTCATTGATAATTCAGTAGATGAAGCTTTGGCCGGGCATGCTGATCAAATCGACGTCATTCTTCATAGTGATCACTCACTCACGGTGGTAGATAATGGTCGTGGTATGCCAGTAGACATTCACGCGGAGGAAGGTGTTAGTGGTGTCGAGCTTATTCTTACGCGCTTGCATGCTGGTGGTAAGTTTTCTAATAAAAACTATCAGTTTTCTGGCGGCTTACATGGCGTAGGTATTTCTGTTGTAAACGCTTTAACTTCAAGTTTAGAAGTAAAAATTAGGCGCAACGGCCAAGTGCACCGTATTACTTTTGCCGATGGTTTTAAGGTGAGTGACCTAGAGGTGGTAGATACCGTAGGCCAGCGTAACACGGGCACTAGTGTCACCTTTTTACCAGATTCTCAATATTTTGATTCAGCTAAGTTCTCTGTGGCGCGCCTTAAGCATGTGCTGCGAGCTAAGGCTGTGTTGTGCAGTGGTCTCAAGGTCACTTTTTTAGACCTTACCAGTGCCACTAAAGAAAAGCACGAGTGGTTTTATCAAGAAGGCTTAGAAGACTATCTGCAAAGTGCTAATGAAAGTTTCAATTGTCTGCCAGAAACGCCATTTGTGGGTAGTCGTAAAAGTGAAATTGAAGGTGTAGATTGGGCAGTGCAGTGGCTTCCAGATGGTGGTGAACTAACCCAAGAAGGCTACGTAAACTTGATTCCAACGTCTCAAGGCGGCACCCATGTGAATGGACTGCGCAGTGGGTTGTTGGATGCGCTAAGGGAGTTTTGTGAAATACGTGCACTGCTTCCTCGTGGAGTGAAGCTTGGGCCAGAAGATATTTGGGACCGGTGCTGCTTTGTCTTGTCGGTAAAGATGCAGGATCCACAGTTTTCTGGTCAAACTAAAGAGCGGCTTTCTTCTCGCCAGATAGTGGCTTATGTGTCTGGGGAAGTGAAAGATGCATTTAGTTTATGGCTCAACAAACATACAGACGAAGGTGAAGTGTTAGCAGAGTTAGTGATTAATCATGCTCAAAAGCGCCTGCGCGCTGGTAAAAAGGTCATTCGTAAAAAAATCACTCAAGGCCCAGCGTTACCTGGAAAGTTAGCAGACTGCAGTGGCACTGACGTGAGTCGTGGAGAGCTATTTTTGGTGGAAGGTGACTCTGCCGGTGGTTCTGCAAAGCAGGCTCGTGAAAGAGAGTTTCAGGCTATTTTACCCCTGCGTGGAAAAATATTGAACACATGGGAGGTGGATTCTGGACAGATTTTGGCCTCCCAAGAAGTGCACCATATTGCTGTTGCGATGGGTGTAGATCCAGGGGCTGATGATTTAGAGGGATTGCGTTACGGCAAGATTTGTATCCTAGCTGATGCCGATTCAGACGGCTTACACATAGCGACATTGCTGTGTGCGTTGTTTGTACGTCATTTCAAACCACTTGTGGCAGCCGGTCATGTGTATGTGGCTATGCCGCCTTTGTACCGAATAGATATAGGTAAAGAAGTATTTTATGCCCTTGATGAAAGCGAGAAGCAAAGTGTGTTGGATCATATAGCGGCAGAAAAAAAACGCGGTAAGGTGAATGTGCAGCGCTTTAAGGGGCTAGGCGAAATGAACCCATCTCAATTACGTGAAACTACCATGAAGCCTGACAGTCGCAGACTGGTGCAGTTAAGCTTAGAGCCAGGTGATGGCACTATGGAAGTGATGGACATGTTGTTGGCTAAAAAACGCGCAGGCGATCGCAAAACTTGGTTGCAGGAAAAAGGTAACTTGGCGCAGGTAGACTAAATTACACTCACTATGAATAGTTGAAGCTAAGTCTTTATTAAATAACAACATTATCTTTGCATACCTTTGCAGTGCGTACACTCACCCTCACATTTGTGTACGTACAATAGAGTTAGCCCGATCGGGTATCAACTAACTCACAAGGAGAAATATTATTAAAACTTATATCAAGCGCAGCTTAATCGCCATACCGGCTATAGCGTTGCTTAGTATGGCGGGAACAGGATTTGTGATGGCAGATAAAAAAGACTGTCATACAGGTGGAGCAGAGCATAGGGATCAAAAAGGCTCTGCTAAGGCGGATGGTAAGCATGGACACAAAAACAGTAAAAAATTGATGCACCGTATGGCTAAATCTCTGAACCTAACTGATGTTCAAGAAGGCGCCATTAAAGAGCTTCTGCAAGCTCAATATGAAGATATGACAAAGCATCATGAACTGATGGCATTGACGCTTGGTCAATTGGCTAAGTTAGACTCTGGTAGCGAGGCTTATATCGCTAAGGCTCAAGAAATTGGAATCTTGCAAGGTAAATATATGGGGCAGCACCTAATAGATCAAGGTAATACTGAAGTCAGAATCATGGAACTGCTGACTCCGGAGCAATCAGAAAAATACCAACAAATGCATAATAAAATGGCACATTATTAAGCGCATTTGATGCAAAAGTCTGGTTGAAAGAGTTAATGCTCTAATAAGTCATAAAAATAGACATAAATGACCTTAACAAAACCGCAGCAATTAACCTTGCTGCGGTTTTTTAGCTTCAACTAGGATATAATTTCGCTCTTTTATATTCCCTGATCTAGGTTTTTTAGCAGGGGTAACTTGGACGTCATCTCATGGCCATCAACACCCTGATTCGTAACTTTTCTATCATCGCTCATATCGATCATGGTAAGTCCACTATAGCTGATCGTTTTATCCATATGTGTGGTGGTTTGTCGGATCGTGAAATGGAGCAGCAAGTGCTGGATTCCATGGATATTGAACGCGAACGCGGTATAACTATTAAAGCTCAAAGTGTGACGTTGGACTTCCATAGTAAAGATGGCAAAACTTATCAGCTAAACTTTATCGATACGCCAGGCCACGTTGATTTTTCTTACGAAGTTTCGCGCTCTTTAGAAGCCTGCGAGGGTGCTTTGTTAGTGGTTGATGCAGCTCAAGGCGTAGAAGCCCAATCTGTTGCCAACTGCTATACAGCTTTAGAGCTAGGTTTGGAAGTGGTGCCTGTGTTGAATAAAATGGATCTTCCTCAAGCTGATCCAGATAAGGTGAAGCAAGAGATAGAAGAAGTCATTGGTATTGATGCAACTGATGCCGTAGAGGCTTCTGCTAAAAGTGGCTTAGGCATGGAAGCTGTGTTGGAGCAATTAGTAGAATTGATTCCACCTCCAGTAGGTGACGAAGACAAGCCGCTGCAAGCGTTAATTATTGATTCATGGTTTGATAACTACCTTGGAATTGTTTCCTTGGTGCGTATAAAAAATGGCGTATTGCGTAAGAAAGACAGAATTATCGTCAAATCTACGGGCATACAATATGGTGTGGAAGACATTGGTATATTTACTCCAAAGCGCAAGCAAACAGGAATACTAAGAGCGGGTGAAGTAGGTTACGTTGTTGCAGGTATTAAAGATATTCATGGTGCTCCTGTGGGCGATACCTTAACTCATCTTAAAACCGCTGATGTAGAAAGCTTGCCAGGCTTTAAAAAAGTTCAACCTCAAGTGTATGCAGGACTATTTCCTACCAGTTCTGATGATTACGAAGATTTCCGTGAAGCGCTCGCCAAATTAAGCCTTAATGATGCCTCTTTGTTTTATGAGCCTGAAAGTTCAGATGCACTGGGCTTTGGTTTTCGTTGTGGTTTCTTGGGCATGTTGCACATGGAGATTATTCAAGAGCGCTTAGAGCGTGAATATAATCTTGATTTGTTAACCACGGCACCTACTGTAATTTACGAATTAGAGCTTAACAATGGTAATGTGGTCTACGTAGATAACCCATCAAAATTACCAGATATGGGTGGTGTTGCAGAAATGCGCGAACCTATAGTTGAAGCTAATATTTTGGTACCACAAGAACACCTAGGTAACGTGATCACCTTGTGCATACAAAAGCGGGGTGTACAAAAAAACATGCAGTTCACTGCAAGCCAAGTAGCGCTGACTTATGACATGCCTATGAGTGAAGTGGTATTAGACTTTTTCGATCGACTTAAGTCTGTGAGTCGAGGTTATGCATCTTTAGAGTATAACTTTGTTCGTTTTGAAGAAGCTAAGCTTGTGCGATTAGATATTCTGATTAACGGTGAGCGAGTGGATGCTTTGGCTGTGATTATGCATCGTGATCATGCTCAGACTCGTGGCCGAGCGTTATGTGAAAAAATGAAAGAGCTCATTCCCCGTCAAATGTTTGACGTTGCTATTCAGGCAGCCATAGGTGGCAATATTGTGTCTCGTACTACGGTTAAAGCCTTACGTAAAAACGTGACAGCAAAGTGTTATGGTGGTGACATTAGTCGTAAGAAAAAGCTCTTGTCCAAACAAAAAGAAGGTAAAAAGCGCATGAAGCAAGTGGGCAGTGTTGAAATTCCACAGGATGCTTTTTTAGCCGTATTGAAGATCGACAGTTAAAAAGATAAATTGGCAGGCAGTTAGGAGAACTTACATGATGGATTTTGATTTTGAGCTATTGCTTACTGTATTGGTAGGCATATTCGGTACTGGCTTTGCCTTAGATGTATGGTTATGGAAGCCTGCTCGTGCAAAGGCCTTAGCCCTAGCTACAGCCAATGCAGCGGGAGAGTTACCTCAAGAAGCCCAAGAAAAGATCATGCGCCAGCCAATGTTTGCAGATTATAGTCGCTCGTTTTTTCCCGTGCTTACGTTTGTGTTAGTGCTGCGGTCTTTTTTTATGGAGCCTTACCAAATCCCTTCAGGTTCTATGTTGCCTACCCTTGAAGTAGGGGATTTTATTGTTGTTAATAAGTTTGAGTATGGTGTGCGTTTGCCTGTATTGGGTACAAAAGTGCTTGATTTTAATGAGCCAAAAGCAGGCGATGTGATGGTGTTTAAATACCCACAAGATCCGTCTATTAAGTTTATTAAACGGGTGATTGGTGTGCCAGGAGATACATTAGAGCTGCGCGAAAAAGTGATTTATATTAATGGTCAGCAGATGACTCAAACTTATGTTGCTGATGCTTCGCCAACTACAGAAATATATACAGAGCAGCTAGGTGATAGCGAACACCAAATATGGCGCAATAAAAGCCCTGGAAAAAATGGCAAGGTCACTATACCTCCTGGACAGTACTTCGTGATGGGAGATAATAGAGACGGCAGTAACGACAGCCGCTATTGGGGATTTGTGCCTGAAGAAAATATAACAGGTAAGGCAGTTGCTGTGTGGTTGCACTGGGAAAGTTTCTTTAGTTTACCCAACTTCAGTACTGCAGGTAGCATAGACTAATATGAAAGCGCCTGCTCAGACTGCTTACCAGCAAAAAATTGACACCTTGTGTGCTGCGATTGGCTACTCTTTTAATGACACTAGTCTTTTGGACTTAGCGCTTACGCATCGTTCGTGTGGGCACCACAATTATGAGCGAATAGAATTCTTAGGGGATTCTATTGTGAATTTTGTTATTGCTAATGCTTTGTTTGACAAATTTCCAAAAGCACGTGAAGGCCAATTAAGCCGCCTGCGTGCAGGTCTGGTGAAAGGAGTGACTCTTGCACAAGTAGCAATAGAGATGCAGGTAGGCCCATGTTTAAAGCTGGGTGCGGGAGAATTAAAAAGCGGTGGGCAGCGTAGAGAATCAATTTTAGCAGACGCCACCGAAGCTATTATTGGCGCTATTTATAAAGATGCAGGAATGGCTGTTTGCCAAGAACGTATTTTATCTTGGTTTGCCTCTCGTCTAGACAATCTAAGTCTGTTAGATAATCAAAAAGACCCTAAAACACGCTTGCAGGAATACCTGCAAGCAAAGAAGTGCGATTTACCTGTTTACCACCTCATTGGTGTTAAAGGGCAGGATCATGAACAGATGTTCACCATAGAATGCCACAGCGACTTATTGGATAAACCTACCAAGGCAGAAGCCTCAAGTCGTCGTATCGCAGAACAGAAATCGGCCACGTTAGCTCTACAGCAGCTTGGTCAAGAGTCTTTATAGCAGAAAATATACCATGACAGATTTAGATACTTGGCTAGCAGCCCAAAATGACAGCAGCACAAAATGTGGTTATGTCGCCATTGTTGGAAGGCCTAACGTTGGCAAGTCCACATTGCTTAATCGCATTTTGGGTCAAAAAATTAGCATTACATCTCGTAAGCCTCAAACAACGCGCCATCAAATTTTGGGTATTAAAACTCAAGGTGAGGTGCAAGTGGTCTATGTAGATACCCCTGGATTACATATTGACCAAGAAGATAAGGCGATTAACCGTTATATGAATAAAGCTGCTTCAAGTGCCCTAAAGCACGTGGATTTAGTCATTTTTATGGTAGATCGTACGCGTTGGAATGATGCAGACGAGCATGTGTATGAAAAGGTTAAAGCTGCTAATTGTCCCGTTATTTTAGCCATTAATAAAATTGATATATTGGATGATAAGCAGTCTTTGTTACCCTATCTACAAGAAGTGCAGCTGCGCTTACCAGATGCGGTGCTTGTGCCTATCGCTGCCCATACAGGCGCTTCTGTAGAGCAGTTGGAGCAGTGTGTGCTGGATCAGCTGCCAAATGGTCGTCACTTTTTTCCAGAAGACCAGGTGACCGACCGCAGTGCGCGCTTTATTACGGCTGAACTCATTCGTGAAAAAATCATGCGCCAACTTGGTGATGAGTTGCCGTACCAAATGACTGTGGAAATTGAAGAATTTGCCCAAGATGGCCCAGTGCTGCACATAGGCGCTCTCATTTTAGTGGAGCGTAAAGGGCAAAAGCGTATTCTTATTGGTGATAAAGGCGATCGAATTAAGCAAATTGGACGTGATGCCAGGGTAGATATGGAACGCATGTTTGAATGTAAGGTAATGCTCAAGCTTTGGGTAAAGGTCAAAAGTGGCTGGTCTGATGATGAGCGTGCCTTGCAGAGTTTGGGCTACGATGGTCTTGACTAAAATAAGATGACACAGCAGCAACCGGCCTACGTATTACACAGTCGTCCATGGCGAGAAACCAGTGTGATAGCAGACTTGTTTACGCTTAATCAGGGTAGAGTGTCGGTTATTGTTCATGGGGCGCGAAAAGCTCAGGGTAAGAAATCTGCCAAAAGAGCTTTGGTTCAGCCATTCACACCGCTGATGGTCAGTTTTACAGGGCGTGGTGAAGTGCGTACCAGTGTGCAGTTCGATGCGGCAGGTCCACCTTTAACGATCGTTGGTGATTACCTTTACAGTGGGCTGTATGTTAACGAGCTTTTGCTCAAGTTATTGGCTTTTGATGATCCTCATCCCAACTTATTTGCCTATTACCAAGCCTTATTAAATGGCTTAGTAGATAATCCCATATTAGAGCAATCTTTGAGGCCTTTTGAGGTCCATCTAATGGACGAACTGGGGTATCATATGGTGCTAGATAAAGACTACATTAGCTTCAAAGACGTTGTCCCTGAAGGCAGCTATGTGCTGCATCCGCTGCAAGGGGTTTGTTTAAGTCAAGGCATAGATAGTGAACAAGCTAATACACCCTTGATCAGTGGGCAGGTGCTATTGCAATTAGCTGCAGGTGAATACACACAGACACAATGCCTTAAAGTAGCCAAATATATGGCGCGCGCTAATTTAAATCAAATATTAGGTGGTAAGCCACTACAAAGCCGTAATTTATTTCACACTATTGCAAAAAAATAATTCAGTTTGGTGGATAAAACTATAGGCTAGTTTTAATCAAAAGAGGACAGGAAATGGTTGATCCCAATCGAATTTTACTCGGCGTAAATGTTGATCATGTTGCTACATTACGTCAGGCCCGAGGCACGCGATATCCCGATCCAGTAAAAGCAGCTTTAGATGCAGAGCAAGCTGGAGCAGATGGTATTACGGTGCATTTGCGCGAAGACGCGCGCCATATTCAAGAGCGAGACGTGCGAGTAATGGCTCAAGTATTACAAACGCGTATGAATTTTGAAATGGCAGTCACTGATAAAATGATTGATTTAGCTGTGGAAATTGCGCCAGCTTATGTTTGTTTGGTGCCAGAGAAACGTCAAGAACTCACCACTGAAGGTGGCTTAGATGTGGTGTCTCAAGAGGCAAAGATAAAGGCAGCATGTGCGCGCATGCAGGCTGTGGGTGTGGAAATTTCTTTGTTTATAGATGCTGATAAGCGGCAAATAGATGCAGCAAAACGCACAGGGGCTCAGTTGATAGAGCTCCATACAGGAGCTTATGCAGATGCGACTAATCATGCCCAACAACATGCAGAGCTAGCTCGTATAGCCAAAGCAGCCACATATGCTGCCAGTATTGGACTTGTGGTTAATGGTGGCCATGGGCTTAATCTTCAAAACGTAGAAGCCATCGCTGCTATTCCTGAGTTTAATGAGCTTAATATTGGTCACTCTTTGATCGCAGATGCGTTATTTGTGGGTTTACCTGAAGCAGTAAAAAAAATGAAGGCATTAATGTTGGCTGCTCGTGAGTCTCATCGTCCCAGTCGTGTTTAATAAGGTAGGGCGAAACACCTATGGTTAAGGCAATAGGCACAGATATAGTGGCAACAGCTCGGATAGCAGCCGCATTGGAGCGCACTGGGCGTAAGTTTGCCCAAAGAATACTTACTGAGTTTGAAATGGCTCAGTTTGATGCGTCAAGTGCCCCTGCAGCCTTTTTGGCTAAGCGCTTTGCTGCCAAAGAGGCTGCCGCTAAAGCTCTAGGCACAGGTATTGGTCGCGGTATTTCTTGGCAGCAAATGCACATTGAGCATGATGAACTAGGCGCCCCATTACTTATCCTAAGTGGCGCAGCAGCGCAAAGGCAAGCCGAGTTGGGTAGCCAAATCGCACATATAAGTATTGCAGATGAATTAGATCAAGCCTTAGCTTTTGTAGTGCTAAGCTAGATAATGTTAACTAGAGGTTAGTATGCATCACTTCCCCACCATAGCAGACTATGTAGGCAGTACTCCCTTGGTGCGCTTGCAACGTTTACCAGGCGAAACCAGTAATATCATCCTGGCTAAACTTGAAGGTAACAATCCTGCAGGTTCTGTTAAAGATCGCCCCGCTTTAAGTATGATTGTTGAGGCAGAAAAACGCGGTGACATCCACCCAGGTGACGTGCTTATCGAGGCCACCAGTGGCAACACTGGTATCGCTTTGGCGATGGTTGCGGCGATTAAAGGCTACAAGCTTAAACTAATTATGCCTGATAATATGAGTTCAGAGCGCAAGGCTTCTATGGCAGCTTATGGAGCTGAACTGATTACAGTAACGCCTGAGCAAGGCATGGAAAGTGCTAGAGATTTAGCCATGGCAATGCAGGCTCGTGGCGAAGGTAAGGTGCTGGATCAGTTTGCTAATAGTGATAATCCATTAGCCCATTACCGCACTACTGGCCCAGAAATTTGGCAGCAAACCCAAGGTAAAATCACCCACATGGTGAGTTCGATGGGCACTACAGGCACCATTATGGGGTTATCAGCCTATTTTAAGGAGCAAAATCCAAACATTGAGATTCATGGATTGCGCCCCACACCAGATTCACAAATTCCGGGCATTCGCCGCTGGCCGGAAGCTTACATGCCAAGTATTTTTGATGCAGCAAAGGTAGATGCCATTATCGATATGGATCAAGCTGAAGCTGAAGCCACTATGAAAGCCCTTGCCACTGAGGAAGGGATATTTGCAGGGGTGTCCTCTGGTGGCAGCGTGGCCGGAGCGCTGCGCCTGTCAAAGCAGGTAGAAAACGCCGTTATAGTTTGTATTATTTGTGATCGTGGCGATCGCTATTTATCCACTGGAGTATTTACATAATCATGGCTCGTTTATCGCCTTTACAGCGCAAACTTAAACTAAAAAACCCTTCAGCGTCCGCTAAACAAAAGCGCTCTCAAGCTCAAGTAGATATTGAAATTGTCACTTTGCCTGTGGGCAAACATCTTAATCTTGAACTTGAAAATCTAAGCCACGATGGCCGTGGTGTCGGGCGTTGGGAGGGGAAAACAATTTTTGTTGAGGGCGGATTAAAAGGCGAATCTGTCAAGGCTGAAGTGCTTAGTGACCATAAAACTCATGCAGAAGCTCGTCTGTTGGAGCTAAAGCAGCCCAGTGATCAGCGCGTAACACCATTTTGTCCAGTCTATGACACGTGTGGTGGTTGCCAGTTACAGCATCTAGAGCCTTCGGCCCAAGTGAGTTACAAGCAGGCGGCTATTGCTGAGCAATTACGCCGTTTGGCGAACATAGAGCCTCAGCAATGGGCCCAGCCTATTGTAGGAGAAAATTTGGGCTATAGGCGGCGTGCGCAGCTTGCTACGCGTTATTTCGCAGACAGCAAAACCTTATTGTTAGGTTTTCGTCAAAGTGGCCATAAGCACATTGTGCCTATTACTCATTGCCCAGTATTAGAGCCTGCTTTGTCTGATTTACTTGTGCCTTTGCACGACGTATTAGTAACAATGGCGCACACTCAGTGGGTGACCCATGTAGAGGTATTACAAGCCAACTCAGGGCCGTGCATTAGTTTGAAAGTATCAGATTCACTCATTATGGATGACCAGTTATTATTAGCTGCTTTTGCTAAACAATATAGTGTCAGCCTAGTTTGCCAGCAAACTGATCATGATGACCTGTGGCTTAGCGGCACTAAAGACGGCTTAAGTTATAGTGTTTCAGTGGCAGGCATTGATAAGTCGATTGAGTTGGATTTTACAGTGCAAGATTTTGTTCAAGTTAATGCCAAGGTCAACCAAGGCATGATTAATCAAGCTATTGAGTGGCTTGAACCTTGCGCAGGGGATCAAGTATTAGATTTATTCAGTGGTGTGGGTAATTTTTCCTTACCCATTGCCAGTATGGCTGATCAACATGTCACAGTGTTAGCCCTAGAAGGCGACTATGCCATGGTTAAGCAAGGTCGCGAAAATGCTCGACGTAATGGCTTTGCTTTAGTAGATTTTGAACATGCAGATTTGTTTGAAACCAGTGCTCGCAAACAGTGGCAAAGAAAGTCTTTTAATAAAGCTTTATTAGATCCGCCGCGAGCAGGGGCTAAAGGAATCGCTCAGATGCTTAAAGGCCAGCCACTAGAGCGCGTTGTGTATGTTTCGTGTAATCCAGCCTCTATGGCCAGAGATTTAAAAGAGTTTCAAAGTCTAGGATTGCACGTTGATAAAGTGGGTTGTATTGATATGTTCCCTCATACTCCACACTTAGAAGTGATGGCATTGCTTGTTCGTACAAACGTAAAAAGAACGTAAAAGTCACGCGCTAATATGGGTAAGGAACTAAAATAGTGGGAACACTTTTGGTGTGATAATTAACAGGATTTGAGTATGGTACAGGTACGCGCGGTTCACCCCACATACGCCGATGGCAATGTCGATATTCAAGCGTGGATGGCAGGCCTGAAAAATGTGGTAGAGCTATCAGATGCGGGTGTGTTGCAACAAGCATGTGAGCTGGCCCAAAAAGTGCGCGACCATGCTAGTAAAAGTGAAGATATTTGGGCCACGCAAGAGGTTGATTGTTTTCGCACTGGCCTTGAAATGGCTGAAATATTAACGACGTTGCAGGTCAATGAAGAGACTTTAGTGGCTGCAGTTTTGTATCGCGCCGTGCGCGAAGATAAACTATCTTTAAAAGAAGTTAAGGACACTTTTGGGCCAGTTGTGGCTTCGTTAATCGATGGTGTGCTGCAAATGGCTGCAATAAGTAGCTTACAAAGCCCCACACGAGATAGTATTTTAGGCCAGTCTGATGGGCAGCTTACCAATGTGCGTAAGATGCTAGTTTCCTTAGTGGATGATGTGCGCGTGGCACTGATCAAGCTTGCTGAGCGCACCTGCGCAATTCGAGCAGTAAAAAACGTTGATCGAAAGAAGCGTTACCTTGTCTCCCGTGAAGTCTTTGATGTATACGCCCCATTAGCTCACCGTTTAGGTATAGGTGCCATTAAGTGGGAGCTTGAAGACCTTTCATTTCGTTACCTTCAGCCCAATGCCTATAAAGAAATTGCGTTCTATTTAGATGAGCGGCGTATGGATAGGCAAGATTATATTGAGCGCGTATTAGCTAACCTAACGCAGCAGCTTACAGGTGCAGGTATAGTGCCAGACGTGATGGGTAGAGCTAAGCACATCTACAGCATATGGCGCAAAATGCAGCGCAAAAATATTGAATTTTCCCAAGTTTATGACGTACGTGCAGTGCGTGTGTTGGTGCCTGAGCTTACTGATTGCTACACCGCTTTGGGTATCGTTCATGGTTTGTGGCGCAATATTCCCCAAGAGTTTGATGATTATATTGCCACGCCTAAAGAAAATGGCTATCGCTCTTTACACACTGCAGTAATAGGGCCGGAAGGTAAGGTAGTAGAAATACAGATTCGTACTTTTGCCATGCATGACGAGGCCGAGCTTGGTGTGTGTGCTCATTGGCTATACAAAGGCACAGACGTTAATAGCGCAGGTAATTCATATGACGATAAACTTGCATGGTTGCGCCAAGTATTAGAGTGGCATGACGAAGTAGGCGATGGAGATGAGTTTGTTAATCAAGTTAAAGGTGATGTGGATCAAGACCGAATTTATGTATTTACTCCAGATGGACATGTAGTAGATTTACCAAATGGTGCCACCCCCATAGACTTTGCTTACAGAGTGCATACGGAAGTGGGCAATACCTGCCGTGGGGCAAAGATACATGGCCGCATAGTGCCGTTAACTTATGAGCTTCAAACTGGAGATCAAGTTTCAATAATGACCTCTAAAGGCGGAGCGCCTAGTCGAGATTGGATGAACCCAAACTTGGGTTACGTCACGGCAGGCCGCACGCGAGCGAAAATTGGCCACTACTTTAAGCAGCTGGATAAAGACAAGAATGCAACCGCAGGGCGTCACTTAGTAGAGCGGGAAATGCGTCGTATGGCCATTGCTGGGGTAGATTATAGTCTCATAGCGACACAGATCAACTTTAAGCAAGTTGATGATATGTATGCCGCTTTAGGTGCTGGAGACCTGCGACTAACTCAGGTTATTAATGCTGCCCAACAGCAAGTAGAGCCTAACTTAAAGTCTAAAAAGCAACTAAATCTTAGTCTTTTGAATGGTAAATCTAAGTCTACATCTGCTGTGGGTAATGATGTTCAAATTGCTGGAGTAGGTAATCTACTCACCAGTATTGCTAATTGTTGTAAGCCGGTTCCTGGGGATGGCATTACTGGATTTATCACTCTTACACGAGGGGTGTCTGTGCATCGGCAAGATTGCCTTAATGTTATGAACATGGCCGAGCGTGATCGCCAGCGTATTATTGAGGTGAATTGGTCTGGCAATAGTGAGCACACTTATCCTGTAGATATCTATATTGAAGCGGTGGATCGCTCTGGATTGTTGAGTGAAGTTATTATGGTGTTGGGTAATGAAAATGTTAACTTGGGTAATATAACGACCAATGTTGATAAAAAAACGCATTCGGCTACCATCGCCATGACAATAGATATACCCCGTTTAGACTTGCTGGGCCGGATTTTAGATAAAATCAGCCAGCTTCCTAACGTATTAGATGTAAGGCGGCAAAAAAATGGTTAAAAGTTCACTCCAAACTAGCGATGCAATGCAAAATTTATTAGATATTATGGCCCAGTTGCGTAATCCCGATGGTGGCTGTCCGTGGGATTTAAAGCAAGATTTCCGTAGTATTTTGCCGCATACCTTAGAGGAGGCCTACGAAGTTGCAGATGCGATAGAGTCTGATGATCGTATGCAGCTGCGTGATGAGCTGGGTGATTTGTTATTTCAAGTGGTTTTTTACTGCCAATTAGCACGTGAAGAAGGCAGTTTTGAATTTGCTGATGTAGCTCAAGCCATGGCAGATAAGCTTATTCGCCGCCACCCACATGTCTTTGGAGATAGTGTTCATAATGAAGAGCAAGGCAGTGCCGTTATAGATGCTGAACAAGTGCTCAAAAACTGGGAAAGTATTAAGCAAAATGAACGCGAAGCTAAGCAACAACACTCTGTGTTAGATGACGTGCCCAATGCCTTGCCCGCTATGCAGCGTAGTGCAAAACTACAAAAGCGGGCAGCTAATGTGGGCTTTGACTGGCCAGCCGTGGCGCCAGTTTTAGCGAATATGGCTGAAGAGTTAGAGGAAGTTCAACAGGCTTTTGCTAGTGGTGATAAAGAACACACCTTAGAAGAATTAGGTGATCTAATGTTTGCCTGCGTGAATATGGCCAGACATTTGAAGCAAGATCCTGAGCAAGTAATGCGTGGTGCTAATGCCAAATTTGAGCGACGCTTTCGTTTTTTAGAGGCTCAAATACTAGCGTCAGGTGAACAGCTAGAAAATGTCAGCTTAGAACATATGGATGCTGGCTGGAACGAAGCTAAGGCGCAAGGTCTGTAACGTTTGACATATCCACTTACTATAACCGGTATAAACTAATTCCACTTTAGGAGCATGGCGCTGAAGCTGTGTTTTAGTTAAACTACGCGGCCATGTAAAACTTGTGGCTGTGTAATGGGTTTCTTAGCAAGCAAATAATAAATGTTGAACACTTTGTGTTGTCTTATTGTTTCTTTGCTAAGGCATCTTAATTTAATCGAATATAGGTTAATTGAGCGATTAAATAAAAGCCATAGTATTTAAATTTTTGGAGTTACATCATGAAATTAATCCTTTTAGGCGCGCCAGGCGCGGGTAAAGGCACTCAAGCACAGTACCTTACAGAAAAATTTGGGATCCCCCAGATTTCTACGGGCGATATGCTCCGTGCTGCCGTAAAGGCGGGCACTGACTTAGGCAAGATAGCCAAAAAAATTATGGACGAAGGTGGCTTGGTTTCAGATGAATTGATTATCAATTTAGTTAAAGAACGCATTTCACAAGATGATTGCAAGGAAGGTTTTTTGTTTGATGGTTTTCCTCGAACTATTCCCCAAGCTCAAGCATTAAAAGATGCTAAAGTGTTGATTGATGGTGTGATTGAAATTGACGTCGCCGATGTGGAAATTATTCAACGGATGAGTGGCCGTCGTGTGCACCCAGGCTCTGGTCGTACATATCACCTCACTTTCAATGCGCCTAAGCAGGCGGGTAAAGATGATGTAACAGGTGAAGATTTGGTGCAGCGTGCTGACGATCAAGAAGATACGGTACGCCAGCGTTTAAGCGTATATCACGAACAAACAGCGCCACTAGTTGACTTTTATAAAGCACTTATTGTGTCTGAAGGTGTTGCCGCGCCTGCGTATCACTACATTGCAGGTGTGGGTAGTGTGAGTGATATTAAAGAGGCTGTCTTTTCAGCGCTAGATAAGTAACCTTACCCATGGCCTATATACTGGCGCTGGACACTTCTGGAAATTCCTGTAGCGTGGCCCTATGGAGCGACACTGGGCTTTTGATCGGCCAAGAAGAGCTTGCGCAGCGTCAACATACAAAACGCTTACTACCCATGGTGCAAGAGCTGTTACTTGAGGCTGATGTTAAGATGTCTAGCCTTGATGCTATCGCTTATGGTCGTGGCCCAGGATCTTTCACAGGCATTCGCATTGCAGCAGGTGTGGCTCAGGGCCTGGCTTTTGGTATTGGCTGTAAAGTATTGCCTATATCCACCCTTGCCGCTCTTGCATTGCGTGCCCATACTTATTCAAGCATGGCTGGTTTATCTTACGCCTGTAGTTTAGATGCCCGTATGGGCGAGGTGTATTGGGGAGAATACATTATTGATGAAAATGATCCCCAACTTGCTGTTGCACAAATTGCTGAAAGAGTTTGCTCACCTTTGCAGGTTGAAGTAATGAACAGTAACTATGTGGCTTGTGGTAGCGGTATGTCTGTTGCAAATATGCCCCAAGGTATTATCACTAGTGCTCAATCAGTGCGGTCTGAACTAGAGCCAAGGGCTTTAGAAATGGTTCGCTTGGCGGCGGCGGGTTTTTTACTAGGACACCAGTGTGCGCCTGAATATGCTTTGCCTGTTTATTTGCGTGACGAAGTTACATGGCAAAAACTACCACGTTATCAATAGCCTTCCACTTTTATTGAGGATTGCCCCATGGATTGGATACAAGCCAGTATCATTGCTTTAATTCAGGGCATTACTGAATTTTTACCTATTTCTAGCTCTGCCCATCTGTTGTTCCCAAGCCTATTGTTAGGATGGCCTGATCAAGGTTTAAGTTTTGATGTGGCGGTTCACTTAGGTAGTCTATTAGCTGTCATCATCTATCTGCGCAGCGATTTAATTGCTATGGTTTTAGGCCTGTATCAGTGGCAACAGGAACGACGCCTAAACCCGCAAGCAACCTTGGCGCTAATGTTAATAGTGGCAACGCTTCCGGCCATGTTCTTTGGCCTGATATTAAAAGATTGGATAGAAGTGAATGCACGAATGCTGTGGGTAGTTGCGGTCACTACATTAGTGTTTGGTTTGCTGCTAGGCTTTGCTGACTGGCGCAGCCGCAGACAACATCAAATGTCGGCTATGAATTGGCGACATACTATATATATAGGCTTAGCTCAGGCTTTGGCTTTATTGCCAGGTACTTCCCGCTCTGGCATCACTATGACAGCTGCGCTGATGCTTGGTTATACGCGAGAAGCAGCCGCTCGTTTTTCATTCTTAATGTCTATCCCTATTATCTTAGCAGCCTCTAGTCTTATAAGTTTTGAGTTGGCAACTACAAAGGTTGTTATTGCTTGGGTGCCTATGCTGATAGCGTTTGTAGTGTCTTTTTTGAGCGCTTGGTTATGTATTTTTTTGTTTATGCGCATAATTAGTCGCATGGGTATGTGGCCCTTTGTCGCTTATCGTATTGTTTTGGGATTGGGCTTATGTTGGCTGATATTACCCACATTAAATTAGCAGTTGTAGCAGCAGGATTTCAGTCATTAGAGAAATCTCTTGCGTTAGACCTTAATGTGCCAGTGATCAAAAAACCAAGTGATAAGTATGACTTTATTTTACGTTTCACTGCACAAGGTTTGGGGTTAGAGCCAGTAGATGGGCGCAGTGGTGCGGTACGTGTAGATTTTGCAGCGGGTAAGTCGCGCCATCGTAGAGTGTTTGGTGGTGGTAAAGGGCAACAGGTGGCAAAAGCTGTAGGTATGCAGGGTTCTATACGGCCTAGTATCTTAGATGTGACAGCAGGGTTAGGTGGCGATGCCTTTGTTTTGGCTAGCTTAGGATGCGCAGTCACTATGGTTGAACGTCAGGCTGTAGTAAGGGCACTCCTTAAAGATGGCTTAGCTAGAGGGGAGCTAGACATTGATGTGGGCGATATTGTCGCTAGTATGCGCCTTAAGCAAGGCGATGCCTTGTCTGTAATGGAATCTTGGGAGGGTGTTGCTCCGCAAGTAATCTATTTGGACCCGATGTTTCCTCACTCTGGTAAGTCTGCTCAAGTAAAAAAAGAAATGGCCATTTTTCGAGACTTGGTAGGTAGTGACCAAGATGCAGATCCTTTGCTTGCAAAAGCTCTAGACTTAGCCACTCACAGGGTAGTGGTAAAGCGACCTCGTATCGCACCAGATCTTGGTCAGCATAAACCTATGTATCGGCTTGAAGGTAAGTCTAATCGATTTGATATTTATGTGAATAAAAGCTTCTCATCCAAATAGATTAGCTTAGAAAATTAATAGTGTGGCGGCGGCTCATTTGCCTCTGGCCCACCTTGACCAGCGTCAGCTGCTTGTTGCAAATTTTTCATCTGCTGCGCGAGCAAACTTAAAGTGCGCTCTATCCTAGTAAGGTCTTTTTGTTGTCTGCTTACTACCTCGTTAAGAGTGTCTACGGTTTGCTCTTGAAAGGCGATTTGTTGCTGTAGTTCGACGATATCGGCGTTATTTGTCATGATATGCTCAAGAAGTTGCAAAAAAAGGGGCTTTTATAAATCAAGTGTTTGATTGGGCGCGGGTTTTTCTATAATCTTGCGTGATTGTACCGACTTTATGCAAGTTCGCATATGTAAATAGGCAAAGGTGGCGGTGCAATGGTGTTATTTAAAACAATAAAATTAGAGATATCGAATCATTATGAGACGTACATTATTTATTTATAGCTTCATTATTAGTTTAATTGCCGCTTTGGCATTACCGTTTATTTTAGATGAAATTGTTCATGGTTCAAACATTGTTAACGCTCAGTTTGAGTTAGTAGCTGGTGTAGCTTTTGCCATGTTCTGGGTAGCTACTCTTGCTACTGGTGTTAAGTTTGTTTCTGCGGGTGCAGAAGACGATGACCAATGGGATGAAATGGATGATGATCCAAATCGCGAATCTGGCACGGTTAAGTGGTTTAACGTTACCAAAGGTTTTGGTTTTGTAACGCGTGATCAAGGCGATGACGTATTTGTTCACTTTCGTTCTATACGAGGCAAAGGCCACCGTTCATTACTAGAAGGTCAGCGCGTTCGCTTTAGCGTCACTGAAAGCGACAAAGGCATTCAAGCCGAAGATGTCTCTATCGTAGGGTAGGTTTAAAATTTAAACTGGATATTAACAGCTTGCGTAATCCGCTAAGCTGTTAAATTTTTTCTGAAATAAGATATGTATCGATATATTTATACAGGAATTATTTATGAAACAGCAGGATAATCAAATACACGACGATGAGATTGATTTAGCAGATTTGGTTAGATCCTTGTGGAGAGGAAAGTGGTTAGTTGTAGATATAGCTATTGCCACTTTAATGTCTGCAATAGCTTACCTAATGTTAGTGCCTAAAACCTATACTGGCAGCTTTGAAATATCTACCTTGCCTGCAGCGCAAGCTGATGTTTATTCTGAATTTAACACCTATAAGTTTATGTCTGCGGATAAGCAAAGATTTTTGTCTTTGTTTACTGATGATATCAAGCCACTTAGTGAGATTAGAAAACTTATTAAGTCTTCCAGTTACCTTGAGAAAAAAGCCGATGAAACTGATCAAGAGTTTGAATCCCGTGTGGCTATAGTGGCTAATTATGATTTTTCTCTAGTACCACCTGCACCAAACGCTGCAAAAAATCCTCAGCCAAACTGGGTGATGAATATCACCACTCAAGCTCCAGCGCTAGCTACTCAAATAATTACTGATGCTCTGGTGATTTCAAATGACAATGTAAATAAGTATCTAGTAAGTAATTTTGATCAACTTGCTCAAGCGTATGCTCGAAACAATCGCCTTGCTATTGAAGACCTTGATTTAAGCAAACGTAGAGCTCATGCTATCTATGAGTTTAAAGCGGAAGCCAAAGTGAAATTTTTGCGTGAGCAGGCCAAGATTGCTAGAGTAATTAACCTAAGGGATGGGAAGTTATTAAGCCAATCTTATGTGAATGGATCGACTGTCGTGAATGCCTCCAGTCAAGAAGAGCCAGTGTATTTAAGAGGTTATGTGGCGATTGAGCAAGAAATTGAGTTAATTGAGTCTCGCCAATCACCTAGTTCATTTGTTAGCCAGACGCCTGCTATTGAGGAAGCTAGGTTGAAACTATTGCAAGATACAACCCTCACAAGAGCTAAACAGCTATTTGCTAGCACCCCTATCGGCACTGAGCAATTTACAGCGGCAATCTATGACATAAGCGCGCTTGAGTACAAAACTAAAACTAAAACTTTACTGGTGCTGATCTTGGCGGGTTTGTTGGGAGGCATGTTGGGCGTGCTGGTGCTGTTGATGCGTAATATTTTGATCAAAGAGGATTAAGGTTTTTGATCAGTTTTCGCTTTTTTAGCTTTGTAGCAGGCATAAAAAAATCAACTTCCGTAAGGTCGTTGATTTAATTACCAATATGCGTGGTACCAGTTACAGGCAAATAGGAAACACTTTCTATAGGTCAGACCGAACAAACTGTAGGGCAATAGGTAATACGATTTACTGTAATTAAAGCTATGCGGACTATTGTTTTAATAATAGCTACACGGATTGTTAAGGGACGAAACATGAGTATCAAAAAGCTAATTACAGGTCTAACGCTCTCGCTTGTATTGGCTTGTGGCGGAGCTAGTGCTGCTGATTTCAGCAAAGGTCTTGATGCATTCAATGCAGGTGATTATAAGACCACATTATCAGAGTGGATCCCTTTAGCCGAGCAGGGAGATGTTTATACTCAACATACTCTTGGAGTTATTCTCGGTAATGGCAATGATGCTATTAAGGATATTAAGAGTGCGGTAAAGTGGTACACCTTAGCTGCTGAGCAAGGTTACGCTGATTCTCAATATAATCTTGGGGTTATGTACGACAATGGCGAAGGGGTGCCAGAGAACGACAAAACTGCAGTGGAGTGGTATAAGAAAGCTGCTAAGCAGGGAAATGATCTAGCCCAAAAGAGACTTGGGTGTATGTACAGCTATGGTAAAGGTGTATTGGAGAACGATACAACTTCAGCAAAGTGGTACACCTTAGCTGCTAAGCAAGGAGATGCCCGTGCTCAAAGTAGTTTGGGCAGTCAGTATCGAAGTGGCGAAGGCGTTCTCAAAGATAATCAACGTGCTTATATGTGGTTCTCCATAGCTAGTTTTAACGGCAACCAGGTTGGGGATATTAATAAAAGTAGCGTCGTTAAAGAAATGACCCCAGCTGATGTATCCAAAGCACAGGCCATGTCTAGCCTATGCTTAGAAAGCAACTATACGGATTGCTAGAACACCTATATCAACAAACTAACCTAAACACACCTCACACGGGCCTAGTGGCCCTGTGAGAGTAAGCAGCCTTTAAGCTGTTGTTTTAACTATCCTTTAGGTCGCAAAACCGTATCAATTACATGTATTACACCATTCTTCTGAGGTGCGTCAGCAATAGTGACAGTAGCCACATTGCCATTTTCGTCAGTGAATGTCACCTTTTGGTTATCGTACTTTGCTGTCAGCATACACCCACCAACAGTCCCTACTTCAGCCATACCTCCATTATCAACTGCCATTTTGATAACGTCTGCGGCCATCGCTTTTGCTGCAACCACGTGACAAGTTAGTATTGTCTTAAGTACCTCAATATTTTCGGGCTTTAATAATGTATCAACAGTACCTGCAGGAAATTTAGCAAAGGCTGCATTAGTGGGTGCTAAAACCGTAAATGGCCCATCACTTTGTAGGGTGTCTGCCAAACCTGCCGCCGTAACTGCCGCAACCAAAACAGCAAGATCGTCTGAGGCAGATGCATTCTCAACGATAGTTTTTGATGGAACCATCTCAGCACTACCAACCATAACCCCATGTCCACCGGCAACTGCTTGTGCCGCTGCCAGCGTAATAACAGATGCAAACACAGTTTGAGTAATATATTTTTTTAATTGCATTTTTGTTCTACCTTTTGGATTAACTATTAATTCTATGACGGCCTACAAAACCAGTAAACTGCCTTTCCTTTTAGGATGGCAACATTTTTCTTGCAGGGCTAGATCTCAATCTAGCCAAAATAAGTATAAGTATTCAAGCGTCAGGGTGGGTATAGGCACAGCAAAGGAGTGAAAGGATAGTGCTCGTTTTGTGCAAGGGGTTACCCCTACAGGGCACAATACATAGAAATGGGGAAGTTGAGCTTTCTTCAGTATAGTCAGTTGGTCAGGGCAATGTTGATCGTTATAGAGTGTCTTTGAGGGCGCCTCAGGCTACCTGCAGCTGCCTATGATGGCCCTAAATTATTTTTTTAGAATTGGCTTCTGATGTGTCTCTGAAGCACCTACAGTTAAAGCTGAGCAGTGTCCTGCCCCCACCCCATGAGTTTTGCTCTTGGTTTGGCATTATGGTTGCAAATGTTTTCAAGGAAGTTTTCAAGGAACTAATGCTTCAGGCATAAAAAAGCCCCATGTATTATGCGTATCATGAGGCTTTCAATGTGCGTGGTACCAGTGCCCTACTTCGAGTCCTAAGGGATGTCTCAGAAGCGCCCATATACATGCAGATACAACGATATCAGTGACTCTCCTCATGGTCAAGAGGATTAAATTGGTGCATACCTGTGGTCTA
>Ga0209532_1000029_pt1 | contig 164122 bp, 204 predicted proteins | sample COG_02_FD_184746 | JGI IMG/M metagenome (GOLD analysis project Ga0209532, IMG submission 184746) | Pelagic Microbial community sample from North Sea - COGITO 998_met_02 (SPAdes) (version 2) | ecosystem: Environmental > Aquatic > Marine > Neritic zone/Coastal water | place: Helgoland, sampling... | reverse complement strand
ACTAACGGTACAAGAGGCCTATCAGGTCAATCAAATACCTCAGGTACATCAGGTTCTTCAGGTTCAACGGGTACGGCAGGTACAAGCGGTAAATCAGGAGCAGATGGAACAGCAGGAACTTCAGGTGTATCAAATACTTCAGGTTCTACAGGTACTTCAGGTAAGTCAGGAGCAGATGGAACCGCAGGAACCTCAGGTAAATCTAATACTTCAGGATCAGGAGGTACTTCAGGTACTTCAGGTAAATCAGGAGCAGATGGAACAGCAGGAACTTCAGGTAAATCAAATACTTCAGGTTCTACAGGTACAAGTGGTACTTCCGGTAAAAGTGGAACAGCAGGTACAAGCGGTAAATCAAATACTTCAGGTACATCAGGTACTTCAGGATCATCAGGTACTAATGGTACAAGAGGCCTATCAGGTCAATCAAATACCTCAGGTACATCAGGTTCTTCGGGTTCAACAGGTACAGCAGGTACAAGCGGTAAATCAGGAAAAGATGGTACTGCGGGTACTTCAGGTGTATCAAATACTTCAGGTTCTACAGGTACTTCAGGTAAATCAGGAGCAGATGGAACAGCAGGAACATCAGGTAAAAGTTCAACTTCAGGATCAGCAGGTACTTCAGGTAAATCAGGAGCAGATGGAACAGCAGGAACCTCAGGTAAATCAAATACATCAGGATCATCAGGTACATCAGGATCATCAGGTATAGATGGGGGTAGTGGTGAAAGTGGCGAAAGCGCTACAAGTGGATCATCAGGTACTTCAGGTACTTCAGGTAAAAATGGTACTGCTGGAACTTCAGGTGTATCAAATACTTCAGGAAGTTCAGGTACAAATGGTACTTCAGGTAAAAATGGAACAGCAGGAACAAGTGGTAAATCAAACACTTCAGGTACATCAGGTACTTCGGGTTCCTCGGGTACTAATGGTACAAGAGGCCTATCAGGTCAATCAAATACCTCAGGTACCTCAGGTACATCAGGTTCTTCAGGTTCAACAGGTACGGCAGGTACAAGCGGTAAATCAGGAAAAGATGGAACAGCCGGAACATCAGGTAAAAGTGCAACTTCAGGATCAGGAGGTACTTCAGGTACTTCAGGTAAGTCAGGAGCAGATGGAACAGCAGGTACTTCAGGTAAAAGTGCAACTTCAGGATCAGGAGGTACATCAGGTACTTCAGGTAAAAATGGAACAGCAGGAACAAGTGGTAAATCAAACACTTCAGGAACATCCGGTACTTCAGGTTCCTCAGGTACTAACGGTACAAGAGGCCTATCAGGTCAATCAAATACCTCAGGTACCTCAGGTACATCAGGTTCTTCAGGTTCAACGGGTACAGCAGGTACTTCAGGTAAATCAGGAGCAGATGGAACAGCAGGAACATCAGGTAAATCTAATACTTCAGGTTCTACAGGTACTTCAGGTAAGTCAGGAGCAGATGGAACAGCAGGTACTTCAGGTGTATCAAATACTTCAGGATCAGCAGGTACTTCAGGTAAATCAGGAGCAGATGGAACAGCAGGTACTTCAGGTGTATCAAATACTTCGGGATCAGCAGGTACTTCAGGTAAATCAGGAGCAGATGGAACAGCAGGAACCTCAGGTAAATCAAACACTTCAGGTTCTACAGGTACTTCAGGTACTTCAGGTAAATCAGGAGCAGATGGAACAGCAGGAACTTCAGGTAAATCAAATACTTCAGGTTCAACGGGTACGGCAGGTACAAGCGGTAAATCAGGAGCAGATGGAACAGCAGGAACATCAGGTAAATCTAATACTTCAGGATCAGCAGGTACTTCAGGTAAATCAGGAGCAGATGGAACAGCAGGAACCTCAGGTAAAAGTGCAACTTCAGGATCAGGAGGTACTTCAGGTACAAGCGGTAAAAACGGAACAGCAGGTACGTCAGGTACTTCAGGATCATCAGGTACAACTGGTTCAAGTGGTGTAGGTGGTGCTGGTGGTGTTTCAGGTGGATCAGGTACATCTGGTACATCAGGAAAAGATGGTACTTCAGGATCATCAGGTACATCAGGTACATCAGGTACTTCAGGTACTTCAGGTAAAAATGGTACAAGTGGTACATCAGGTATAAACGGTGCCTCAGGAGCGAGTGGAACACCTTTAGAGGTTTGGGTTGATGATAATACATCATTAGATTATGCTGCAAATATTAAGATAAATGGAGCAAATTATACACAAGCATCACCATTTACATTAAATACAGATTTTTCATTAGGTATTACAAACCCATTCCAAATAGGTAAAAACCAACCAGACTTAACTAATACAAGTGCAATTAATGGTACAGGATTTATTGAATATCTAATCCCAGGTGCAGATGGTTTTACTGGGGAATTTTATACTGGTGGGGGGAATGCAGGTGGAGTAACTCAATTTGAATTAGTAGCTTTAAACAGTGCTGGTAATTGGGATGAAGCAGATGCTGATTTATCATCAACAAAGAATTTATTGGGTGTTGCATATAAGGCAACCGGAGTATTGGTTGATGTTATATTAAGAGGTATGATTAAATCTAAGACTTTTAGTTTTACTGTTGGAGCACCAGTTTATGTTTCAAGAACACCTGGGGGTTTCACACAATCATTAACAGGATTTGTTACTGGTGATTATGTAAGATTAGTAGGACATTCCATAGAAACTAATGTTTTATATTTCAACCCAGAACCAACATGGATCTTAATTTCATAAAAATATGCCTCAAGTAAATTTAGCCCCATATACTACAAACAGCTCTAACTATGCTTTAGGTAATATTAGAAGAACGGGTGTAGGTTCCTGGACTTCTATTAGAACAGGCACACCAGTTTCAGGAAATGTGTCTCAAACAGGTAATTCTACTAAAAGTATTGGTGTTGCTTGGACTGGAGGTAGTAGAGGATCATATAGCTTATATAGAAATTATATATGGTATGATGTAACAGCCTACCAAAGCGTTTTAATAACTTCAGCAGAATTAACTTGTCCTACAACGGCAGGGGTAACTGCTTTAGCACTTCCAGTAATAGCAGTAGATAGTAGTACTGCTTTTAGTAATAATTCAAACACAACATTAAGTTTAAGTCAATTTCTTTCTACTTCTTTTGTAGCTTATAGTAATTCTACAAATTGGGCACAAACCACAGGTTTCCAACAAATAACCCTAAATAGTTCAGCAATAGTAGCAATACAAAATGGAAATAATTTTGGAGTTGGTATTATAGACCATAATTATGATTTTCAAAATGTTCAACCCTCAGGTATTGGATTTGATGGTTTTTATTTAGGTGATATGTCAAATGCAACACAAAGATCAAGATGGACATTAACTTTAAATTACATAGCAGGATGGTCAGCCGGAGACATGAATGGAGTGGCAAGTAGTGACATGGGGGAAGTTAATGGTGTAGCTATAGCAGACATAAGTGAAATTAATGGTATTTAACAATAGTTTGGATATGTAATTAATATTTATTATATTGTCAAGTAGTTTTAAAAAATAGTTATATGAAGAAAATCTTATTTATAGCGCCTCATCTTTCAACAGGAGGACTCCCACAATATTTAACTAAAAAAATTGAACTTATTAAAGATGAGTTTGAAGTATATGTAGTAGAATGGGTAGATTGTACTGGGGGGAAATTAGTTGTAACCAAAAATAAAATATTAGAATTAGTAGATAATAATAAATTTTTTACACTTGAAGAAGATAAAAGTGAATTATTTAATATTATAGATAGGATTACACCAGACATTATTCATTTAGAAGAAATTCCTGAGTATTTTATGGATGATGATATAGCTCGAAAGTTATATGATGTAAATAGAAGTTATTTTTTAGTAGAAACATCACATGATTCTTCTATGGATACAGACACTAAAATATTCTCACCAGATAAGTTTATGTTTGTGTCAAACTGGCAAATAGAACAGTATAAAAACATAGATATACCTAAAATACTGGTAGAATACCCAATTGAATATATCCCCAGACCTAATAGAGAAAATGCGTTAAAACGCTTAAATCTCGACCCATCAAAAAAACATATATTACATATAGGTTTATTTACTTCTAGAAAAAACCAAAAAGAATTTTTTGAATATGCTGAAGCATTACCTGAATATGAATTTCATAGTGTAGGAAACCAGGCAGATAATTTTAAATGGTATTGGGAACCTTTAATGGAAAATAAACCAACTAATTTAACTTGGTGGGGTGAACGAACTGATGTAAATAATTTCTATCAATCAATGGATTTATTTTTATTTACATCTAGAGGAAGTAAAAATGATAAAGAAACAATGCCTCTAGTAATACGTGAAGCTTTATCTTATCAAATACCACAACTATTATATAATTTAGAAGTTTATCAAAATTATTTTGAAGACTATAATACAATTAATTATTTAGATTTTGCAGATTTTAATAAGAACGTTAAATTAATTAAAAATCAACTAAATACCCCTTCTATAATACCCCCAGATGTTGAAGAAAAAGAAGCATATGTGATTTGTACTTACCCAAATACACAAGCAGTAGTAGATACCACAATAGAATGTATTAAATCATTAAGAAAAAACAGTAATAGAAAAATAATTATATCCGCACATTGTCCTGTTCCAAAGGAATTACAGGGTATGGTTGATTATGTTTTTTATGAAAAAAATAATTTATTAACAAAACATACATTCTACTCAGGTTATTGGATGTATCATGATCAATATGATACCCATGTAAATTTAAAAGGTGAAGATAATGATAGATATCACGGCCCAGCATGTTATACATCCTTCTATAACCCAGCAACATTTGCTAAAGAATTAGGGATTGAAAAATTATACTATATTAACTTTGATTATATTCTTAAAGATAGTAGTTATATAGATTATATATCTAAAAAATTAAATACTCATGATACTTTCTTTGGTGAATATGAAGCACAAGAAGGTAAATGTTATTATACATATTTCTTTGCAGTCAAACCAGATGCAATTTTAAGACATTGTGATTTTATAGAAACTGAAAATCAATATAATAGTCTTATGGATAAGTATGAGGCTGAATCTAATGGTATTGAAAATTTATATTATCATATATTTAAAAATAATATAAATAACTATATTGAACCAAAAGAAAAATTTGAATCTGATGCTGAAAAGTATTTTGAATTTGAGGATTATTCAATGATTGAATATTATACTATACTTCCTACAGATGTAGATAATCATTTTTGTCCTTGGATAACTATTTCTAATGCTAAAGAAAGTAAGAATATCTACTATACAGTAGAAAAAAATGGTGAAGTTATCATTGATAGATTGCTAGAAGTTAGGGGAAAATTTTCATTTTGGGATTTAGTAAAATATGATTTAGATGATAACATCATAGTTACATTTGATGTAAAAGATACTAATACTGGAGAAAGTGTAAAATATCATAAATTTAATTTAAATAAAGATTATTTTTTAAATACAATGCCTAATAATGGTATGTTTAATTGGAAAGGAGATAGAAGTAGATACAACCCAAAAATTAAACTAATGCATTTAGTTACAGAACCAGATGTAAATGAAAAAGAAATAAGATCAGTAAAAAATATTAAAGAATTTTGTGAATCAACAGGTATAGAATACGAACAAAGAATAAATAAAATATGGACTGACTTACCCCCAATTGATACTTGTAATAGACCTGAAGATGTTCAAGACAAACCAGGATATTATAAACTAGCACCAGGACATTATGGGTGTTATAAAGCACACACAAATGCTATTATGTCTGAAAATAATAAAGATTATGATTATATTTTAATCTTTGAAGGGGATGTTATTGTTGATTCCCCATTTGATGAATTAAAACAAGCTTTAAATCGTTTTAGTAATCTATCTAAATCTAATAATCAGGACATTATAGGATTTGGCAACCCTTACCAAAATCGTAATTTAAATGGGCCTAAAATTGAAGACATATACACTAATATATCTCCATTTATACCTGCACAATCTTATTTAATAAATAAAAATAAATTACAACTTATTCAAGATAAAATTAAAAATACAAAATGGGATGCTTTTGATATGTGGGTATGTAATGTAGCTAAATTAAAAGTAGGAACAGCAGAAAAAATTTATACTAAACATCTACCAGGATTTAGTATAATTGAGCAAGAAATAAAAACAACAGACGAAAATAGTCCTTTAATATACGCTGGAGAATGAAAATATGCCATGTAGACCCAGCTTGTGGGTTAGATATCCCACCAAAAAATTGGGGAGCAATTGAAAAAATTATTTGGGAATTTATAAATAATCAAAAATTACTAGGCCATGAATCTACCTACAAATTATCTTCTCATATTAATCTTGGAGAATTTGATATTGTACATTGTCATGTAGCTAATTTAGCAATTGGTTTACAAGAAAGAAATATACCCTATATATTCCAACTTCATGACCACCATGCATTTCATTATGGTAAAGACTCACATATATTTAAAGAAAATTTAAAAGCTATAGAAGGATCACTTTTAACCTTACTACCAGGTAAATTTTTAGTTGATTATTTTAACCACCCCAAAGCACAATATTTTTCTCATGGGGTTAATGTTAATGAATTTTATCCTTCACCTAACCCAAATCCTATAAAAATAACAAACCCCAAACTGTTGATGGTTGCAGCTAATGGTTTAGCTGGTGATAAGGGTTATGATAGAAAAGGATTTAAATATGGATTAGCTTTAGCAGCAAAACATAATTTAGATATAACCATAGCAGGTCCAAACTTTAATAAAGAATTTTTTAATCAACATTTAGAAATGTTTAATTATCCAAAATTAAACTTAGTCTTTGATACACCCAACAATAAATTATTAGAATTATATCACAAACATGATATTTTTATTCACCCTACAATGCTAGAAGCAGGCCACCCAAATTTAACTATGATTGAAGCCGCAGCTGCTGGTTTACCTATAATAGCAAATTGGGAATATGAAACAGATTTTCATGGTGCTTGGAGATCACCACGTGATATATTTCACATGGAAGTAGGGTTAAAAGATATAATAAATAACTATGACTATTATAAAGTTAGAGCAGTAGCTACTGGAAAAGAATTAAGCTGGAAAAACAGAACAAAAGATTTATTAGAAATTTATAAAAATTTTATATAATATGAAAGAAATTTTAATCCAAGAATATAATAATTTATCTAAATTACTTATTAAACCAAAACCTCAATCTAACTTTTACCACATTAACTTTATTAATGGGGCTAAATTAGAAATTACAGGTAAAATAGATAAAAAATATAACATCCAATTTTACGACCAAAATACATTAGAATTACTTTTTGAAAGTGAAATTACAAATAATATGTGGACTAAATTTAACAAAACATATTATATAAATTATAATATTAAAGTAATAGATTTAGAAAATAATACAGTTGTTTTTGAACATAAATTTAATGCAAAAAACAAAAGAGTTTATATTCATTTTGCCTCAAAAGCCTTAGGGGATACTATAGCATGGTTTCCATTTGCTGAAGAGTTTAGAAAAAAGCACCAATGTGAATTAATTGTTTCTACTTTCCATAACAGTATGTTTAAGGAAAACTATCCAAACATTAAATTTATAACTCCTGGAGAAGAACAATTTGACTTATATGCTATGTATGAAGTTGGGTGGCATTATAATGAAGATGAAAAAATAGATTATAATAAAAATATATCAGATTTTAGAAAACATGGTTTACAAAAATGTAGTGGTGAAATTTTAGGAGTTAACCAATCAGAAATTAAACCAAAACTAACATTCAAAAATACAGGATCTACAATAGAAGGAAAATATGTCGTTATAGCACCCCATGGGTCGGCACATGCTAAGTATTGGAATTATAAAGGAGGGTGGCAAACAATAATAGATTATTTAAATAATAAAGGTTATAAAGTAGTAATGATAACACAAGAATTATTAGGAGACAAATGGCATGATTCTAAATTAGGAGGAACTTTAACGGGGGTTATTGATAAAACTGGAGATTACCCTTTAAGTGAAAGAGCTAATGATATGTTAAATGCTAAAGCTTTTATTGGTATTGGAAGTGGGTTAAGTTGGTTAGCTTGGGCTTTAAAAACCCCTGTAGTAATGATATCAGGATTTAGTGAAGCTTATAGTGAATTTGAAGATTGTGAAAGAATATCATCACCTAAAAATAAATGTTCTGGATGTTTTAATAGAGTAAGATTAGATGCAGGAGATTGGGAATGGTGTCCTGATCATAAGGATACAGATAGAATGTTTGAATGTACTAAATCAATAACACCAGATACAGTAATTGCTGCTATAAACCATCAATTAGAAAAATCTCTTTGATATTTATAACAAAATTATAGAATGGCAATTAAACTTTCAAATACAGGCATAACACCAGGAGCAGTAGTTAAATCCGCTGAAGTTTCTCAATCTATAGATGCTTTTACAGGTACTATAGCCTATGATATTCAACAATCAGGCTCATTTAGCCAAACAGGTTCTTCTATACTATCAGGTTCAGTTTATCTACCAGATAATACTCATATGGGGATTGGTACTGCACCATCTCCAACAGCTGGAGTTAAATTAACTTTAAAAGCAAATGACTCTTCAAATGATCCAACAATCTTATTAGAAGCATTTGGAGCAGCAGATTCAGCTACTATAGGGTGGAAAAATCCTGATGTAAGGTGGAATTTAGGGTTAGCTGGAGGAAGTTCTGATTCTTTTGTTCTACAAAATCAAACAACTAATAAGTTTCCTATTTTAATAGATTACTCTTCTTCTGATGCATCAATAGTACTTAGAAATGATAATGGGTCAGATTTATTTCAAAAAGTTGGTATTAATTGGCCTTATGGTGAGATGGGTTTTGGATCACCAAATCATACACTTTTAGTTAGTGGCTCTGTAACATCATCAGTAGGTTTTTATGGTGATTTAATAGGAACAGCTTCTGTAACGGATAAGGCTAAAGTAAGTAATATGATTGCAAATCAAACCAATCCAGTTTTAGTTATGCCCGGAACAGTTGATGGAGGTTATAAAGATGTTATGGCCGATCCATTATATCTTAACTTTAATAATATAACAAAAATATTAGAAACAACTGCATCATGGGCAACAGAGTCAATTTCTGCTTCTTATAGTGAAACAGCATCTTATGCCTTAACAGCTGAATCAGCAAATCCTCTTTGGTATGATGGGGGTACTTATATCTCATCTTCTTACGGTACTATTGTAAGTGGATCGACAGCAGAATTTGTACTTTATAGAGGGGGTGTAACCAATACATCCTTAGTATCATCATCTGCAGTCCACTCAATAAATTTTTCTGGAAGCAATTATACAGCTTCAAGTGCTGTATCCAGTATTGTTATAGGATCTAATAATATATCTTACGATTATAATGGAAGAAGCTACATCCAAAATAAAAATGTAGGAGCTAGTGCTACATTAAATATTGGGGTAGGTGGCGTTGGAGGAACAACATCTTCAGCAATAATAATAAATAGTAACAATGAAACCTCAATTGGTTCATCATCACCTGCTTTTAGTTACCCATTAGGATATACAGCTGGAGAAATACATTCATATGTCCAAATGCAGAATAACCACCAAGATTCTTCATCAGTATTAGCTGTAAAAGGTGCAAATGGAAGTGACGGTATTATTTATTTAGGAGGAAATGAAGCATATGGTGGAGGTATTTTATATCATGGTGGGGGTGGAACTTCCCAAATACCTACTGCATTTGCTAGTCAGAAAACAGCATTATATAGAAGTAGTCAATCTGTTCCATTCCCAGTAATAGATTTTCCTACAGATAATAATCACATTATGGCAAGGTTAGATTCTAGCCCTGAATCTGATGCTAATTTAGATTATTTTGGTATGGGTCCTTCAGGTAATATAGAGCCCTATAGAAGAACTTACATGCTTAATGGGATACTTACATCTGGTGCAGGTAATTCTGTCTCCTTAGGTCAAGTATCTGCCGTTCAATCTGGTACTTATTTAGTAAAATTAACTGTAGGTAAATCTAATAATCAATCCCCAACTGACGTTGGAGCTATAATAGAAGAAATACAAACCTTTTATGTAGATTCATTTGGAAATCAACCACAAGCTTTGATTACTGGAACAGCACCAGGCCCTACAACAGTAGCTGAGGGATCATTCGGTAGTGGAAACACAACCATCCAAATACTCCCCATTTCAACCGGTTTTCAATTCCGCGCTAATGGTAATGTAGGAGAAAATATGAACTTACAAGGCTTTGCAGAAGTAACATTTTTCCCTAATTCTATTTAATAGTTTTTAATAATAATATAATTTTAATAACAAGTTTTAATACGTATAAAAGATGACAAAATTACAAAGTGAAGAAATCAAAAAGGTTAATGATTTAAAAAATAAGTTTAATGAAACAGTACAAGCCCTAGGTAGTATTGAACTTCAACTTTTAAACATCAATTTAAAAAAGGAACAACTTAAAATGGAAGCAGTCGAAATTCAAAAAGAAGAAATAGATTTAGCAAAAGAGTTAGAGGAAAAATATGGTAGCGGAACTATTTCTTTAGAAACTGGTGAATTTTCTCCAACTAAATAGACTTTTGACAGAAAACCATATATTTATTATCAAAATATAACAATTACATAACATGGCAGAAACATTAATTTCCCCAGGAGTATTAGCAAGAGAAAACGATCAATCCCAGATTACATCTCAACCAATACAAGCCGGTGCAGCAATAATAGGACCAACAGTAAAAGGTCAAGTAAACATTCCAAGGCTTATTACCACTTATAGTGAGTATCAAGCTAATTTTGGTACTACCTTCGAAAGTGGGTCGGCAAACCAAAAAAGTGAATATACTTTCTTAACTTCAATCTCAGCTTATAATTACTTCTCAAATGGAGGTACTTCGCTAATTGTTACTAGAGTAGCCTCAGGTTCTTTTTCACCAGCAACTTCTTCTAAGATTGCTAATGATCAAGAAACAGGACAAATTTTAGCTACAACTAATTTATTAGGATCTGCCGTAGGTGGTGGAGGTGGAGATGCTACATTCTCTGGAACACCTGCTTTTACAGGAGGAACAGGAACAGGATTAACACTTAACGCAGCAGTAACAACAAATGGGGGTGTTAAAGTAGCAGTAGATACTTTATTAGATAATTTAAATGCAGGTACAAATCCAACAGATGCAGTAGATGGATCTTACACAGTTCCATTAGTTGGAGGAACAGGAACAAATTTAACAGCTTCAATTACAGTATCAGGCCAAACAGTTACTTCTATTACAACTCCCCTAGCAACATCAGGTTCAGGTTACACAGCTTTAGATGCTTTAACTTTCCCAGCAGGTGCTTTATCAGATGGTCAGTTAAAAACAGCTCAAGATATATTATCTATATCTAATGGTGGCGCTTTAGCAATAGGAGCAGGTGGTCCAGCAACTGGAGTAGCTATTACAACAGTTACTGGGGGTACAGTACAAACAGGAACAGGAGCAACAGTCGATATAACATCAGATGGAACAAATGTTTCAGTACTAACAGTAAATGCATTAGGAACAGGATATGTTACAGGTAATGTATTAACAATTACACAAGCAGATTTAGTTACAGCTGGATTCGCAACTGCAGCAGCAGATTTAACAATTACATTAACCCCTGCAAATGTTGAATTATCAACAGCAGGAGCCTTAACATTACAAGCTGCAGATTTATTTTACTCACTAACAACTTTAAATGCTGCTACAGAAGGTACAGGATATGAAGTTAATGATCAATTAACAATTGTAGCAGGTGCTATGGGTGCAAATTCATCAGAATGTATAATTACATTAGTAGATGCTGATATAGTAGATGGAAATGCATTTATATTAGAATCAATTGGTCAAGGCCAAATCATGAATAGTACAGGAGCTGAAAATTCTCAAGGTGCTTTAACAAATGGATCATCAAATAATTTAAGATGGGAAATTACATCACCAAATACCTCTTCAGGTACGTTTAGTGTAGTAATTAGACAAGGTAATGATAATACAAGAGCTAAATCAGTACTTGAAAGCTTTACTAATGTATCATTAGACCCAAAATCATCAAATTATATTTCAAGAGTAATTGGTGATCAAACACAAACAGTAAAAGGAGTTGGAACAACAGATGTTTACCTACAAACAACTGGATCTTATGCCAATGCTTCAAGATACGTAAGAGTAAAAGAAGTTAATTTCAAAACACCAGATTATTTAGATAATAGTGGACAAGCAAAACCAGAATATACAGCTTCTATACCAGTACAAGCTTCAGGAACATTTGGAGATGCAGTAGGTAGTATTTTAACCGGAACTGGAAAATATTATGATAAAATTACAGCAGATGATACTCAAGGATTAGTTGGAGATAATTATACAACTGCAATTAATTTATTAGCAAATAAAGATGATTACAAATACAACATTATCTCAACACCAGGTTTAACTCAAGCAGATTATACATCAACAACCAATAAATTAATTTCTAACACAGAAAATAGAGGAGATAATATTGTAATATTAGATCTTGAACTATATGCTAAGTCTATTACAAATGTTACTACAACGGCAGCAAGTAAAGACTCATCATATGCAGCTTCATATTGGCCTTGGTGTATGGTAACAGATCCAGATTCAGGACAAAGAGTTTGGGTACCAGCAGGAACATTAATTCCAGGAGTTTATGCTAATAATGATAGAACAGCAGAAGCATGGTTTGCCCCAGCAGGTATTAATAGAGGTGGATTAGGTCAAGTAATTCAAGCTGAAAGAAAATTAACTCAAGCTAATAGAGATGAATTATATATTAATAAAGTAAATCCTATTGCAACCTTCCCAGGAAGAGGAGTAGTAGTATTTGGTCAGAAAACACTACAAAATCAAGCATCAGCTTTAGATAGAGTAAATGTTAGAAGATTGTTAATTGCACTTAAAAATTATATTTCTCAATTATCTGATAATTTAGTATTTGAACAAAATACAGCGGCTACAAGAAATACATTCTTAAGCCAAGTTAATCCATATTTAGAGTCAGTACAGCAAAGACAGGGTTTATACGCGTTTAAAGTTGTTATGAATGATTCAAATAATGGACCCGATGTAATTGATAGAAACGAATTAAGAGGTGCTATATACATACAACCTACTAAAACGGCTGAATTCATTTACTTAGATTTCAACATTTTACCAACTGGAGCAGAATTTCCAGCATAAAAGTTAAAAAGTATAATATTTATAATTGAATAAAAAAATTAAAAAAACATAAAATGGCAGTATTAGATCCAAACGAAATATTTTTCACAGCATTTGAGCCAAAGGTAGCTAATAGATTTATCATGTACGTAGATGGATTTCCATCATACATTATTAAAGGTATTAGTGGATTAGGGTTCGCACAAGATGAAATTACATTAAATCATATCAACACTTATAGAAAAGTTAAAGGTAAGTTAAGATGGAATGACATTACGATGCAATTATTTGACCCTATAACACCTTCAGGAGCACAAGCTGTAATGGAGTGGGTTAGATTACACCATGAATCAGTAACTGGTAGAGATGGTTACTCTGATTTCTATAAAAAAGATTTAACAATTGATGTGTTAGGTCCTGTAGGTGATGTTGTTTCTGAATGGATCATAAAAGGAGCATTTATCAAAGACGGATCGTTTGCTGATATGAATTGGGACACTGATGGTGAAGCTCAAAACATTGATTTAACAATTGGAATGGATTACTGCGTGTTGAATTTCTAATAAGAAATTATATATTTTTGAAAAATAGCTTGGCTTCGGTCAAGCTTTTTTTTATATTATATATGTATACGCGAATATTAAGTTATAACAAATAAAATTTATATGGAAGAATTTAAACTACCTACTGAAAACGTAGAATTACCTTCAAAGGGATTATTATACCCTGAAGACAACCCACTATCTTCTGGTATGGTTGAAATAAAATATATGACTGCTAAAGAAGAAGATATTTTAACTAACCAATCATACATTAAAAAAGGAATTGTACTAGATAAACTACTACAATCACTTATAGTTAATAAATCTATTAAATATGATGATATTATCGTAGGAGATAAAAATGCACTACTTATTGCAGCCCGTATCTTAGGATATGGTGCAACCTATGACTTTGATTATAATGGCGAAAAACAATCAGTTGATTTATCTACATTAGAAAATGTTCAGTTCAATGAAGATTTAATTACAAAAGGAGTAAATGAGTTTGATTATGAACTCCCAAAAATTAAAGCTAAAATATCTTTTAAAATATTAGATGGAAAAGATGAAAGAGCTATTGAAAGAGAACTTCAAGGACTTAAAAAGATTAATAAGGATGCTAATCCTGAAATGTCTACTCGTTTAAAATATATTATAACAGCAATTGAGGGAAATCCTGATAGAAAATCAATTAGGGAGTTTGTAGATAATTATCTGCTAGCCCAGGATTCCAGGGCATTAAGAAACTATATAAAATTAGTTCAACCAGATGTTGATCTAACTTTTTTTCCCGACGGAAGGACTGATGACGCAATCCTCCCCATTGGACTTAACTTTTTTTGGCCTGACGCTCGATAATGCGCCCGGAGTTAGAGTAAACGTATTTAATACAATACACGAAATTGTATTCAATGGTAAGGGTGGATATGATTGGAACACTGTGTATAACATGCCTATATGGCTACGTAAGTTTACTTTTAATAAACTAAAAAGTCATTATGATGAAGTTGAAGAGAATAGAAAAAAAGCTAATAAGGGAAAAGGCACACAAATAGATTTAAATAACCCAACTAAATCCCAACCACCAAAAAGTATATCACCCCCCTCTTACGTTTCAAAAAGAACGCAAAAATAGGTTTTTCTAATATTTATAATAAAACAAACCTATAATGGCTGATAATAGTTTAGACCCTAAAAAATACCAACAGGTAGTTGAACTTCTTAAACAGATAAGAAGAGGCTATGAATCTTTAGGTAAAGCAAATCCTTTTACGGGTCAAACAGCACGTGAGTTTATTGACGCTATGGAGGATGCTGATGATGCTATTATTAAACTAGTTGATGGTGTAGATGAATTAGATAAGCAATTAGATAATGTTGGGAAAAATGCAAAGGGTTACTTTGAAACTTTAATAGGTTTAAATGGTGCCCTAAAAAAGCAAAATGAAAGTCTTAACATTACTAAAAGAGCAACCAGCCAAATCCAGGGAATTGCTGAAAAGTTAAAAGATGATCAAGAGGGTATTAACAGACTAAACGCTAAAGAACTTGCCCAACTCCAACAAAAATACAAATCCCAACTTTCTAACTTTCAAATAGCTAATAAAGAAATACTTTTAGGAAAAGATGGTGAAAAATTAAATGAAGCTAATCTAAAAAAACGTTTAGCATCATTATTAGTACAAGAAAAGATTACTGAGGGTCATGCTGATATGATAATGGAGATGCAGGCTGAGTCTTCAGTTTTAACTGACATAAACCAAAAATTAGCAGACAGGCAAGCAAAAGAAGCAAAGGTTGCTGAGTACAATGAATTAACCAATAAAGCATTAGACTCAGCTGGTGGGTTAATGAAAAGTTTAGGATTTGGTAAATATGCTGATATGTTTAAGGACATAAGTAAAGAAGCTAATGAATTAACTGAAGAACTTTACGACCAACAACAAGCAGCTAATGATTTTAATACGGAATTAAAAAAAGCCCAGGCAAACGGTGAAAGAACAGGTGAAGAGCTTAAAGATTTAAGTAAACTAGGTTTAGAGGATGCCGACATTGAGGCAAAAGTTTTAGGAGATACACTTGTAAAGGGAGCTACAAAGTTTAAGAAGGAAATGTTAGCTGCTTTAGATGTAGCTATACTTAAGGGTTTAAAAGATGGAATTAAAAAGTTTGGGGAAGAAAGAGAAGATTTAGCTAAAACATTTGCCCTAGGGAGAGATGATGCTAATAATTTAAAATCTTCATTAAATGTAGCTGCTAATTCTAGTGGAGAACTTCATTTTAATATTGCAGATGCTGTTAAAGGTATACAAGAATTCAACCAAGAAATAGGAGGTGCTGTTAAACTAACCCAAGATGAATTAAAAACATTTTCATTATTATCTAATGAATTTGGGTTAACCAATGAACAAGCAGCTCAATTTGTAAAATCAGCAAAATTAAGAGGTGAAAGTGCTGAAGATCTTACTGCAACCTTAAGAGGACAAGTAGCAATTTTAGCAGAACAAGAAGGAGTAGCAGTAAACCAACAACAAACATTTGCTGCCATTGGTAATATTAGTGCTGCTAATAGATTATCAATGGAAGGTCAAGGTAAATCATTAGCTAATGCAGCATTCCAAGCTGCTAAATTAGGAATGAGTCAATCACAACTTGAAAAAACATCATCATCACTATTAGACTTTGAAAGTTCTATAGCAGCAGAGATGGAAGCTGAATTAATGACTGGTAAACAGTTAAATTTAGAAGATGCCAGAAGAGCTGCTTTAATGGGTGATCAAGAAGGATTAGCCAAAGCAATATCTAGAGAAATAGGAACAGCTAAAGATTTTAGTAAAATGAATGTTTTACAACAACAATCATTAGCCAAAGCCTTTGGAATGTCAAGGGAAGAATTAGCAGAAACTTTAGAAACCCAAGAGCTTTTAACAGGTGAAGCTAAATCTATGACAGCTGCTTCTGATGCTTATAATAAAGCAATGGAGGATGGAGTTATAACAGCTGATGAACAAAGACAAATTGGATCTGATCAATTAACAGATCAACTACATGCTGAGGCTGCTAGTAAAAGATTTGCAGATGCTATGGTAAAATTAAAAGATCAATTAACTCCTATTATGGAATCCATATCTAAGATATTAGATGGATTAATGGATATGGTTGAAGCTGCCCAAAGTGTAGGAGGTTTATTTACAAGTATAGGTAAATATATGGGAATTATATCTGGGATTAGGATATTTGCAAGAATGAAAGCAGGTTTAGGAGTATTAAAAAATATGTTTGGTTTTTTAACTAAAATAGGAGGAGCTGCATCATCTTTAGCAAGTACATTAGGGTTTGGTTCAACAGCTGCGTCATCAGCAGCATCCACATCAGCTAATGTTGCTGAGGGGGTTGCAGGAGCATCTACTAAAGCAGCAGCATCAAAAGTAGCAACAGCAGGTGGTGCAGCTGGTGGAGGTATGATGTCTAAAATTGGAGGACTTTTTAGTAAAATAAATCCTATAAATGCTTTAAAAGATGCTATTAAACCTGTAATTGGTAAAGCTGCTTTAGGTCAAACTTTAAAATCATTAACAAAAAGAATTCCTATAATAGGAAGTTTTATTGAAGGAGTATTTGCAAACTCAGACATTAAAGGAATGATTGCTGACGGTAAAACTAAAAAAGAGATAGACGTAGCAATAGGAAAAAGAGTAAATGAAGGTATAGGAGCAGTTATTGGGTCCGCTGGTGGAATGGCAGCTATTCAAGCTTTAAACATAGCACCAGGTTTAGGAATAGCTTTAACCCCAGTTGCAGGTATAGCAGGAGATTGGTTAGGAAGAAGATTAGGAGGGTTAATGCCAGGACAAGAAACTGTAGGGGGTATTGTTAGAAATACATTCTATGACAAAGAATCAGAAGCTGCGGGTATAGCAGAAGATTTTATTTCAAGACCAGGACAACCTATTCAAAAGTTTAGAGCTGATGATATTATAATGGGGGGAACTAATCTTACAGGTGGGGGTGATAATTCTCAAGTAGTAACTCTATTAAAAGAATTAATATCAGCAGTAAAAAGTGGCGGTGATGTTTATATTGATGGAGCTAAAGCAGGTAAAGCAATGGTTATGGCGACTTCCAATATTTAATAATATTTATAACAAAACAACAAATTAAACACATACAATTATGGCAAATTCAATTCAAAAAATGTTTGATACTGATGGATCACCTTTAGGTGTTCCTGTATCACCAGCAAGCCCACAAGCTCCAGACGCAGTTAGCATTGTAGGTAATTCATTACTCCACAATCAATACTCAAATATTGGAGACCCAACATTAACAAATCCAGCATATGATAATTTTGGTGCAGGAGCTATGGGATATACTAATCCAAGTACTTCTCAATTAGGTGAACAAACACAAGCATACCAAGAACCAGTAAACAGATATGCAAATAACTTACCTGAAGGAGCAGCAGGAATCTAAATTTAAAATATGCCTCTAATTAATTTCCAAACAGATTTTACAAATCTGCCTTGGGGGAGAGACAGACGTAATAGTGACGACAGTCGTCAACCTTATATTACTAAAGATATTCCTCAAGGTGATGATAACCTTCCTGTAAGATCAGGACCGGATTTTATCGTTAGGGGAGGATTAAAGGCAGTTTCAAATGCGTTAGATGATGTAGGTAGATTAGCCCAAATGTTTGTGGATACTAAAAATCCATCAGCAGGTTTAGGATTTATAGCTAAACAAAATATATTATCTAGAACATCAGTTAAAACCCCAGCTTCATTTGGTTTAGGATATGCCGGTTTTACACCTTATGTTTGGGGTGTAAATGAAAATGGACTAATAGCTGAAGGTGGTGGTAATATAAATCAAGGAGTTTATACTCCTATAGGTACTATAGCAACAGCTTTAGGAAATGGGTTAGGATTTCATGCAAATTTATTAGGTTTAGACCCTTTTTCCCCAATGAGTGGTGTAGTAGAAGGGGGTTTATTTCAGGGTGATTTACCTCCAGGGATGAGTTTATTAGGTTTAAATACCTATGAAGCAGCTACTAAACAATTAAATGAAACAGCTGAAAATAATAGATTAGTAACATTCTTAACTAGGGCTGAAGAAGTAGGCAACAGCCCAGACCAAAATATTTTTGCTTATAGTGGAGGACCGGGTGCTATTTTAGGAATAGGTAAAACAAATATTAGATTTGCAGATCAACGAACAGGAGTAGCAAATCCTCAATCTGTATCAAACCCTGGACAGTTTTATTTAGGTGGAGTTACTAGAAGATCATATCAAACTGATGATTTATCAAAATTCCAATACCAACTTTCCATCCAAAATAGTGCCACAGCTAAATACGGCCAATTATATTTAACATCAAATGAAAAATTTAAATTCCAGAGAAATAGAGAATTTTTATTTGATGATGTTAATGGTCCCGCAATATTAAAAGGAATAAATGGTCCTTACCAAACTTTTAATTATAAGGTAGATGGGTTAGTAAATGAGATAAATTCATTTACAGATGATGAAACTGGAGAAGTAACAACATATAATACTCAAAAATTTATAGTAAATAATAATGTATTATACAAAAATAACTCAAGAACATATTCACAACCACAATTAATAGGTAAAGAAAATGTAATTGAAGGAGGAGCTGCGGGTTTATACCCTACAGATTTTAGAAAAGAACTATATGATGTAGATGGAGTTAATTTAGAAGATACAAAAGTATCATCTGTAATAGGTTTATCCCCTAACTATAGAGTTAAAAATATAGATGAAAGGCTTAATATGGGTATGCCTGGAAAAGAAGGTGGTGAATACAGAGCAGATTACACTGGAAATAAAAATGTATGGAATTATGGAATCCCAGCAACTGAATTACAAGCATTAGATAAAATTACAGCTATGCCTATGTATGATGGTACAGGGCCTGACGCAAACCAACCAATTAATGATTTAGTTAAGTTTAGAATAGCAGCTATAAATAATGATGGCACAGATGGTGAAGCTGTTTATATGCATTTTAGAGCATTTTTAGATAATATGTCAGATAATTATGAAGCTAATTGGAATAGTATTAAGTATGTTGGAAGGGGAGAACCATTATACAATTATGAAGGGTTTGGTAGAACTATATCATTAGGTTTTACAGTTGCAGCACAATCAAAAGCTGAACTTATCCCCATGTATAAAAAATTAAATTATTTAGCATCAACTTTAGCTCCTGATTACACAGCAGCAGGGTTTATGAGAGGAAATTTAGTTAGACTAACAGTAGGGGGATATTTATATGAACAGCCTGGTTTTATTACATCATTAACATATGATATACCTGATACTTCAACTTGGGAAATAGCTATTGATGCTGAAGGAGGATCAGATGGTAGTGTTAAAGAACTCCCCCATGTTATTAAAGTAAGCGGGTTTTCATTCACTCCAATTCATACATTCCTACCAGAAAAACCAAATAATGCAAATAATCCAAATAGTAAATTTATTGCATTAAGTAATGGGGTTAATAATAATTACAATGATGTATATGAAACATATCAACCAACTGCAGGTAGTGGAGGAGATAACCAAAGCCAAACATAATGAATAGGTATTCTAACGTAAAAGAAATAAGAAATACAAATGAATTTGTAGGCACTATTGGTACTAGATATTATACTAATAATACTTATCCCGAAGTTCCCCCAAATGAAAATGATATATGGGTTGAAACAGAATTTGGTGATAGATTAGATTCATTAGCATTTCAATTTTATAATGATGTTACCTTATATTGGGTAATATCTATAGCAAACCCAAATAAGATTAATATGGGCTCCTTATTTTTAGACCCAGGTGCCCAAATAAGAATCCCAACAAATATAGTCCAAATAGTAGATAGTTATAATATATTAAATAGGTAAAAGTTATGGGTCAATCATTTACAGGAACCCCTTTTGATCAAGGTGTAAAAACTCAAATAGAAACAAGACAAAAATCTTTAGGAAAATATACTAATATTCCTTCTAAAGATCTTCAATATTATAATACAAAAACCCCATTTTTAAGGCTAGCAAGTTCAGTTGATTTAGAATTTTATAACCCCCTAAAAGGAGTACCTAAACAGTTAAAAAATCTAGGATATCCTGTAGATACATGGGATGGGTATTACTTAGCAAAAAATATAATACTTCAAGGAGGAGTAATGTCAGCAGATTTTGATGAAGGGTCAAACCCAGGAAAATTAAAATTTGGTTTAAATGATGGTAATAGCGTTTTTAATGGTGCTTATGGGTGGGGAGGTACATCAGAAAGAGGATATGTTCCTATGCCTGGTATTACAACAGCCGATGTAACATATTATAATAATGGAGCTTTAGCTAAGTGTAACATTAATATAAAATGCTTCAGTAAGGCTCAATTTCAATTAATTGATATACTCTATTTAAGACCAGGATATACTTTATTAATGGAATTTGGACATTCTGTATGGTTAGATAATGAACAAAATCTAAAATCTATGGATAGTTTCTTAACAGAACCTATGTCTAAATTTCTTTCACCCGATGAAGGAACAAACCAATACGAAATTTATCAATCTATTAAAACGGCTAGAGAAACATATGATTATAACTATGAAGCTTTTTTTGGTCAGATAAGTAATTTTAATTGGCAGTTTAATAGTGATGGTAGTTATGATTGTCAAGTCCAATTAACATCCTTAGGAGATGTTATTTCAGCCCTAAAATGTAATATTACAGACCCTTCTTTAATAGAAATTAAAACAGATACAAGGGGATGGTGGAAAAAATTATGGACATCAGATCCAGACCCCACACAACAACCCCCATTAGTAGCAAATGCAAATAAAACAATAGTAAATAGAGAATTATATGGTATATACCAAGCTGCTCAAGTTTCAGATCCTCAATTACAACTTTTAGATTATGAACTTGTAGATTATAGAGGTATAGATGAAAGTGGAAAACCTGAAACCCAATCATCTTTAACATTTTCTAAAGGACTACTTACAATTCCCGGCACAACCGCAGATATAGAAGAAAACCAATCACCCCAAGTTTATATAAAATATGGAGCTTTTTTAGCTTATTTACAATCAAAAATTCTATTATATGATAATAGTACTGATACACCTTTAGTTGTTTTTGATATGGATTTTAAAAACCTCGATAAAGATGAAAATGTAATATTTAAAGTACCAGGACAATTTTCAGCAGATCCTAGAATATGTATAATTCCTTATTCAAATACTAACATAGGAGAAGGTGTAACTCTACCCCAAACAAAAATTAATGAAGTTGTTTCTGCAACAGCTTGGGAATATCAAACTTATTTAGGTAGAGTAGGTAACATTATGGTAAATGTTAATTTTTTAGCTACTTGTTTAGTAGATGCCTCTGATGAAAAAGGTAATATTAATGTTATTAATTATCTTAAAAGTATTAATAATGGATTAATAACAGCATTGGGAGATATAAATGAATTTAAAATCAAATTATCCGATGATGGTTTAAAATTAATATTTAATGAAAATATCCCCCAAAGAAGAACACCAGATACCCCAACAAGTGAATATACTAGATTTAATGTGTATGGTGTAAAACCTGGAGTTGAGGGAAGTTTTATTAGAAATGTAAGTTTAAATGCTTCAATTCCTTCAAATTTTGCTACTATGATATCTATTGGGGCCCAAAGTAATGGAAATCAATTATCTGAAAATGCAACTTCGTTTTCAAATTATAATATGGGGTTAGCAGATAGGATTATAAAAGTAAAAGAAAGCATTTACCCTAAAAAAACACCAACTAATGAAGATGAAGTAGATGAAGTAACAATAAAAACTAATTTTGATGATAATATAAATGCAACTAATGAAGAAGGTGCAAGTTTATTTTTAAAAATTTATGGGGATGCAAGTTTAAAATTTTTAAATGATAACATAGGTTCTCTAGTAAGCCACAATAAAACTCATGCTTCTTTATTAGTAGGAAAATTAACTAAAGATAACCAAATACAAGCTCCTTTCTTTTTACCATTTAACTTCCAACTTGAAATGGATGGACTTTCAGGTATGAAATTATATCAGAAATTTTTAATGACTGATGACATTTTACCACCCACATATACTAATGATGGGGTTGATTTACAAATTACGGGTATAAATCATAAAATAGACACATCATCTTGGATTACAGAGGTAACAACTCAAAGTGTAGCAGCCGAAACTTTAGGAGCTCCCGCAAGACCAAAACAATTAGTATCATCACAAACAACACAACAATCATCAGCCCAAGGCGATGCATTACCTTTATCAACAAATGAGGCACCAGCATCTGATGATCCAGAATCAGTTGAAAGGTTTAATGCTATGCAAGCCTCTTACAATTATGTATTTAGTAGAGATGGAGAAATAAGTGGGATGTGTGCTAGATATTCTTATAATTTAGCTTTAAATTACATGAGATATTTACGAGATAACAACCCAGAAAAAAGACAATTAGCAGCAGGGGGTAATGCTAACAATAACCAAGAATATTATAATAATTTAACAGCCTTAGGATATACTAAAACCCAATCTGTTGTTACTAAAACACAACTATTAAATGACTTAGCTACCCGTACTTGGGGTTATGGGGATGTTGTAGCATACTATTGTAATAATGGTCCTACACAAGAATCCCATGTAAAATATGGTCACACGCAAGTTTATGTAGGGACTATTAACTCTGTTGGGTGGACAACATCAACAAGATCAAATTATAATACAGATTTCCCATATAGATCTAGAGTAGGAGATAATTGGACATATTTAATATTTACAGCACCCGCAGAATAATTATGTATATACCAAAAAGTAGAATATTAACCAATCAATATAGTAATGATAACTCATTAGTATATAAATCAAATAAAGAAGTTTATACGGGATTTTACTACAAAACCTTTGAAGGTAAATACTTTACAGGTAAAACCCAAAATGACCCACCTAATGAAGAATTAGAATTAATAGAAGATATAAATTCAATTCCTATTGTTGAGCAACCTCAAAATTCAATAGCTTATAGTGATGCACCTACTATATTTGAAGATATTAACACACCCGGATACTCAGAAAGTATGGTAGTAAAATATGCTACTTTACAAAAAGTGGATTTATCTAAATCTACCTTAATAAATATGCCCACACAGGAATATCCTTCTCCAACAGAAGAAGACTATAAAGTTGGTAGTTTTACTAGATATTTCTGTGTTAAAACAAACCAACCAATTTGGCTTGAAATATCATCAGATACCTTTGATAAACTTGAAAGTAGAAGCGGAGAATGGTTGTGGCAACCTTACAAATTAGTAACTTTACAATGGGCTTTAGTAGGAAGTGAAAATTACGTAGCTACTACTAATAAAAATATTATAATATTAGCAGAAAGAAGAAATAAAGTAATAGGGTTAAATGAATTTTTAAGAGGTAATTGGTTAAAATATTATAGAACTCCACTTGCCAATGCTTTAATAGGATAATGAGGTAATAAACTTTAATTTTAATTTGGCTAAACCCAAATTATTTCTTATATTACGTTAAAATAAAGTTATGTTTTGGTTAGTAGAATCTGAGGATCAAATAAAAAGGTTTTTTCAAAGTAGTTATAAGGAAGCATTTGTAGAAATAATTCCATATAATGACACCGTACACCCCACACAAAACCAAGTTTGTGCCGTTTATATTCGTCCGTTAGTATCCACAAAAGGATTCATGTTGCCCATTTCGCATAGCGAAACGATTGATACTAGTATTGACAATATAAAACACATATTATCAAAATATGATGCATTGTACGTGCGTGATAAAAAGGAATTTTTACATTATTTTCCTTTAAAAACTCTTTATGACATAACACTTAGTTCTCATACGTATATACGTGAAACAACACAAACCCACTCTTACTTCTACAGCAAGATGGGTGATAAAAAAGATTTAAACCGCATTATTCCAATAGTAAAACATTATGAATATTGTGAAAACCTATTTAATGATTTAAAAGATAAAATAAATGAGCCAATCAACGAATTTTACAACACAAAAGCCTCAGTGGTATTCAACGCCGTGGAGCGAAGTGGTTTACGAATTGATAGAGAAAAATTCCAATCGCACTTTCACGATGTCGATGGAGAGTATGTCTACACACAATTCAACTTTAAAACCCTTACAGGAAGACCAAGTAATAAATTCAAAGGAGTAAATTATGCGGCGATACCCAAAGATGACGGTAGTAGAGACAGTTTTATCGCAAGTAATGATTGCTTGCTTGAGCTTGATATTGGTGCTTATCATCCTACTTTGTTGGCTAAGTTGGTCGATTATGATTTTGGTGATGAGGATATTCATGCTGCCTTTGCTAAAATGTATGGGGTGGATTACCAAAAAGCTAAGGAGTTAACATTTAAACAACTATACGGAGGAGTATTTGATAAGTATAAAGATCTGGAATTCTTTAGAAAAGTAACGGCATATACGGATGATTTGTGGGATACTTTTCAATATCAAGGCTACATTGAATGCCCTATCTCTAAAAAAATATTCAAAAGAGATGAATTAGATAATATGAAGCCTCAAAAGTTGTTAAATTATTTGCTTCAAAACTTGGAGACGTCATATAACATTCGTATATTGTGGGAAATATTTAAAACATTAAACGGTGCTAATACAAAATTAATACTATATACTTACGATTCTTTTTTGTTTGATTTAGATAGAAGTGAAAGGGTAAAAATGGTGGAGATATTAAATATATTTAAAGATTATAAATTAAACATAAAATTCAACTATGGCAACACATACAATTTTAAATAAACCTTCGCATATGTATAAGGTAGACGACTTTCAGGAGTTGGATAACTTAAACATTAGCGATTTGAATAATAAATTATTTTGCACCTTTACAACTTTAGAGGAATTAGATGGCCTTTTAGACCACATAACATCTAGTTATTCTATAATGTATAATAAGATATTTGTTTTACATATAAAAAGTAATGATGAATATGTTTGCACATATAACATAGATCAGGGAAACATATCTCATTTAGATAGAAATTCATTACCACCTAATACTATAATGGTGCATAGGAAAAAAGATACTAATACTTTATATACTATCAATGCCCTAAATGAATTAATTAAAAAATTAAATGGGGGAGTAGTTGATACTAAATTCCCAATTGATTGGCAACATTACAGAAACACAGTTCTTCTTACCCAACATGATGAATTAAAGCAACTGAAAACAAAGATTTTCAAGATTATTGAACTTTAGGTTGGTTTACCCAAAAGAAGTTCTTATATTAACACAGTTATTAAATTAAAATTAAAAGTTATAAAACATGGATTTAAATGCAATTAAAAAGCGTCTGAATGATTTTCAAAATCAGACAAACAGTTCCGGAGGTCAACAAAAACAACTATTCTGGAAGCCAACAGTAGGTAAACAACTAATTAGAGTTGCACCTAACAAATACAACAAAGATTTTCCATTTACGGAAATGAAATTCTACTATGGAATTGGTAGTAAACGAGTAATGGCATCTCCTTCAAATTGGGGTGAGAAAGATCCAATTATGGAATTTGCTAAACAACTTCGTGGAACTAGTGATAGAGAAAATTGGAGACTAGCTAAAAAATTAGACCCAAAAACACGTATTTTTGCTCCTGTAGTTATTCGTGGGCAAGAAGATGAAGGTGTTAAGCTGTGGCAGTTTGGTAAAGAAGTTTATCAAGAATTTTTGAATATGGCTGCTGATGATGAAATTGGTGATTTTACTGATATTGCTGGTGGTAGAGATATTAAACTATCTACAGTAGGACCAGAAACAACAGGTACTCCTTATAATAAAACATCAATTGGACCATCTTTAAAAACATCTCCACTTCATGATGATGCTACATTAGTTGAAAGTTTGATGAATGATCAAGCAGATCCAATGAAGGTATTTAAACCACTTTCATATGATGAAATGAAAGTAGCCCTTCAAGAATGGTTAGCCCCAGAGGGTAGTGAAGAAGAAGGAGAAATAACTTCAGAACCTGCAGTAGCGTTTGACAGTGATGAAAAAAAGTCTAATTACTCATTAGATACAACATCTACCAATGTTAAAAAGTCAAAAGCCGCACAATTTGATGATTTGTTTTCAGATGATAAAAATAAATCAGACGATTTACCGTTTTAATAAATAATTTATGGCTAGAAAGAAAAAATCACTATCGGAGGCAGTCTCCTCAGAAATACAGGCAAATTTTAACTTAGATGGGTTTAAATCTAAAAAAGGTTTAACATCCAAAGCTAAATTTAAGGATCAAGAATGGATTCCTCTATCACCAGCATACCAGGAAATAACGTCAGTACCTGGTATTCCTATGGGTCATATAGTTTTACTTAGAGGTCATTCTGACACTGGAAAAACTACAGCTCTATTAGAAACAGCAGTTGAAGCTCAAAAACGTAAAGTACTTCCGGTTTTTATCATTACAGAGATGAAATGGAATTGGGAGCATGCTATACAGATGGGTTTAAAAGTTAATGAAGTTGTTGATGAAGAAACAGGTGAAATAACTGATTATAATGGTAATTTTATTTATGTAGACAGAGAAACTATCCATTCAATTGAAGATGTTTCTGGATTTATTCTTGATTTAATTGATGAGCAGAAAAATGGTAACTTACCTTATGATTTACTATTTCTTTGGGATTCAATTGGTTCAGTACCATGTGAAATGTCTATTAAATCTAATAAAAATAATAATGAGTGGAATGCTGGAGCAATGTCAACACAGTTTGGAAATAGTGTAAACCAACGCATTACATTATCTCGTAAAGAATCATCTCCATATACTAATACTTTAGTTTGTATTAATAAAGTATGGACAGCAAAAGCAGAATCACCAATGGGTAAACCAAAACTTATGAATAAAGGTGGATTTGCTATGTGGTTTGATTCAACATTTGTTGTAACCTTTGGTAATATTATGAATGCTGGAACTTCTAAAATAAAAGCTATTAAAGGAGGAAAACAAGTAGAATTTGCTAAACGTGTAAATGTTCAGGTTGATAAAAACCACATTAATGGTATGACAACAAGAGGAAAACTTGTAATGACACCTCATGGGTTTATTTTGGATAATGATAAAGATTTGAAGAAATATAAAGAAGACCATGCAGAAGAATGGGCTGCTATATTAGGTGGAAGTGATTTCAAGATCGCAGAAGAAGATCAAGAATATCATGATATAACATCTCACACAGACGAGCCACAATAAACTTTGATACCCGGGATATCTTTCGTATATTCCGGGTATATAAAAAAATCACAATGAAACAAAAGGAATTATTAAATCTCCTCAACAATATTGAGGAGCATGGGGAAGAAACTGTAGAAGGGGAAAGAATTCTAATGATAGATGGATTAAATCTATTTTTTAGAAACTTTGCAATGATGAATATGGTAAACCCCGATGGGGTTCATATTGGGGGGTTAGGCGGATTTTTTAGATCTTTAGGAGCTGAAATTCGTAGAGTTGATCCTACTCAAGTTTATGTAATATTTGATGGTGCTGGGTCAGCTAATGCTAGGAAAAATCTCCTCCCTGAATATAAATCAGGTAGGGATTTACAACGTATTACTAATTGGGAAGCTTTTGATGATATAGAAGATGAACATGATGCTAAAGTGGATCAAATGGTCAGGGTAATTCAATACCTAAAAACTTTACCTGTTAAAACTATAACATTACCTAAAGTTGAAGCTGATGATGTTATAGCATATTTGTCAGATATTATCCCTGAAAAACCAGAAGATAAAGTGTTTATAGTATCCTCAGATAAAGATTTTTTACAACTAATTAATAAAAATGTTATTGTATATCGCCCTATGGAAAAGGAATTTTATACTGAAGAAACAGTAGTTGAAAAATTTAATATGTCCCCTCATAATTTTATTTTATATAAAACCCTAATGGGAGACAATTCAGATAAAGTAAAAGGAGTTAAAGGGTTAGGTGAAAAGAAACTAAGAAAACTATTTCCTGAATTAAGTGAAAGAGATTTATCATTAGATGATATCTATAATATTTGTGAATCAAAATTTAAGGAAAATGTTATATATGCTAGGGTAATTCAACATATTGATGAATTAGAAAAGAATTACAAAATAATGGATTTATCTAACCCAATGTTAGATGAAAATGATAAAAAATACCTCACTCAGGTTGTGAAAACTAATGATTATCATTATCTTCCTGATCAATTCGTAGCATTCTACAATGAAGATAAATTAGGTGGAATGATAAGAAATGTTAATTTTTGGGTAAAGGAAATATTTGAATCATTGCAAATTAAATAAATTAAAATAAAAGTTATGACATTAACCAGTTTAAATCAATATGGAAACCATTTCCAAATAAAGGTACTATCTTCACTTTTAACCCATAAAGAATTCTTAACCAATATTCATGATATTTTGAGTGATGAATATTTTGATAACCAAGCACATCAATGGGTTATTAATGAAATTCTTAGGTATTATGATAAATACCATACTACGCCTTCAATGGATACCCTTAAGGTAGAACTTCAAAAAATTGAAAATGAAGTATTAAAACTATCAGTAAGAGAACAACTCAAATCAGCATATGAATCATCTGATGAAGATTTAGAGTATGTTCAAGAAGAATTTTCAACATTTTGTAAAAATCAACAATTAAAAAAAGCCTTACTTAATAGTGTAGATTTACTTAAGGCTGGGGATTTTGATGGGATTAAATATCTAGTAGAATCTGCATTAAAAGCAGGAAACGATAAAAATGTAGGTCATGAATATAATAAAGATATCGAATCACGTTTTAGAGAAGATTCAAGAACTACATTACCAACTCCTTGGGAAAATGTCAACGACATATTGCAAGGTGGATTGGGAAATGGAGATTTTGGTCTTATATTTGGCAATCCAGGAGGTGGTAAATCTTGGTCATTAGTTGCCTTAGGTGGGTATGCTGTAAGGATGGGATTTAATGTTTTACATTATACTCTTGAATTAGGCGAGCAGTATGTTGGTAGAAGATATGATGCTTTCTTCAGCAAAATCCCAGTAGACCAAGTACTTAAAAATCGAGATAAAATTGAAGAAATTTTACCTCAACTTCCTGGAGAACTTATTATCAAAGAATTCCCTACAGGAAGAGCAACAATTTCAACAATTGAATCTCACATTCGTAAAGTAGAAGATTTGGGAACTAAAGCAGATTTAATTATAATTGATTATGTAGATCTTCTCTCAACAAAGAAAAGAACAGCTGATCGTAAAGGGGAAATTGATGATATTTATACAAGCACTAAAGGACTTGCTAGAGAATTAGATGTACCAATTTGGTCAGTTTCTCAAGTAAATCGTGCAGGTGCAAAAGATGATGTTATTGAAGGAGATAAAGCAGCAGGATCATATGATAAAATTATGATTACTGATTTTTGTATGTCTTTATCAAGAAAAAAACAAGATAAGGTAAATGGAACAGGAAGATTTCACATTATGAAGAATAGGTATGGTATGGATGGTTTAACATTTGGTGTAAAAGCTGATACATCTACAGGACATTTCGAAGTTCATGATTACAATCCAGATGACTATGAATCAGATGAACCTACCCCACAAAATAAAGGTTATGGTGATTTTGATACCTTTGATAAGCAAGTATTAAAAAATAAATTTTTTGAATTAAATAAATAAAAATAAATGGCAAAAACTTCCCTACTAAAAGAACGTATAGTATATAAACCTTTTGAATATCAGGAGGCATCAGATTTTTGGTTACAACAACAACAAGCTCATTGGTTACATACAGAAGTTCCAATGATGAGTGATGTTAATGATTGGAAACAAAATTTAACAGAGAATGAAAAAAATATAATTGGAACTATATTAAAAGGATTCGCTCAAACTGAAACAGTTGTAAATGATTATTGGTCAACTTTAGTTACAAAATGGTTTAGAAAACCTGAGATAATTAAAATGGCTGTTACATTTGGGGCTTTTGAAACTATTCATGCTGAAGCTTATTCTTTGTTAAATGAAGAATTAGGGTTAGATGATTTTAGCGAATTTTTAGAGGATGAAGCAACAATGGCTAAAATTGATGCCTTAACAAAAGTAAGAGATTCACATGATGGTACTCCTAATTGGCATGAAAGAGCTAAATCATTAGCTATATTCTCAGCATTTACGGAAGGTGTTAATTTATTTTCTTCATTTGCTGTTTTATTATCTTTTAAATTAGATAATAAACTTAAGGGTGTAGGTCAAATAGTTGAGTGGAGTATTAGAGATGAATCATTACACTCAAATGCTGGGTGTTGGCTATTTAGAACCTTAATGCAAGAACACCCTGAATTTAACACCCCAGAGTTGAAAACTGATATTGAAGAAGCAGCTAAATTATCTTTAAAATTAGAATTAGATTTTATTGATAAAGTTTATGAAATGGGGGATTTAAAAGGATGTCCAAAATATGATTTAGTATCATTCATTAAACATAGAGTAAACACTAAAATGGGTGATTTAGGATATGGCGCAATTGTTAATGGTATAGATAAAGACGCAGTACAAAGAATGAAATGGTTTGATAGTCTATCAGGTGGTAAACAACACACAGATTTCTTTGCGAATCGAGTTACTAACTATTCCAAAGGAGTTCAAGATTGGGATGCTAATTCAATATTTTAAGATATGGAAAATAACGCACTACAAGTAGATTATAGTAATTGGGAAGCTGGAAAGCAATACCCAGAATGGATGGATGAAATATCTTTAGCTACAATTTCCAAAGGATACTTACTCCCAGGGGAAACCGTAAGAGTAGCTTATAAAAGAGTAGCCAATGCAGCTGCTATAAGACTTAAAAAACCAGAATTATCTAATAAATTTTTTAAAATAATGTGGAATGGTTGGTTAGGATTAGCATCACCAGTATTATCAAATATGGGGACTGATCGAGGTTTACCAATTTCATGTTTTGGTGTTGATACACCTGATTCTATACGTGGTATAGGCCTAACAAACGCAGAGCTAATGAAATTAACAGCATCCGGTGGTGGTGTTGGAATCTCATTATCTCGCATTAGACAACGTGGGGAAGAAATTACAGGAAATGGTAAAAGTGAGGGTGTAGTGCCTTGGGCTAAAATTTATGATTCATCTATTATAGCTACTAACCAAGGAAATGTTAGAAGAGGAGCAGCATCCGTTAATTTAGATATTGAGCATGGAGACATAGATGAGTTTTTACAAATTCGTAGACCTAAAGGAGACCCTAACAGACAGTGTTTAAATCTCCACCAATGTGTTGTTGTAGGTGATTCATTTATGAGAAAATTAGAAGCTAGAGACCCAGAATCAATGAATAGGTGGGCTACAGTTTTAAAATCAAGAATGGAAACTGGTGAACCTTATATTATGTATAAGGATAATGTTAATAAAGATAACCCAATTGCCTATAGACTAAATAATTTAGATGTAAGTATGACTAATATTTGCTCTGAAATTACTTTATTTACAGATGAAGAGCATTCATTTATTTGTTGTTTATCATCTTTAAACTTAGCTAAATATGAAGAGTGGAAAGATACAGATACTGTAGAATTAGCTACTTGGTTTTTAGATGGGGTAATGCAAGAATTTATTGATAAATCTAATGGTAAAGATTCGTTAAGGAGAACCCACCAACATGCCAAAAAAGGTAGAGCATTAGGTTTAGGTGTAATGGGTTGGCATTCATTTTTACAACAAAAAAGCTTACCATTTAATTCAATTGCTTCAACTGCTTGGACTCACACTATTTTTAGTGATATTAGAGGGAAAGCAGAAAAAGCATCTATGGATTTAGCTAAAGAATATGGTGAACCTCTATGGTGTAAAGGTACAGGTATGAGAAATACCCACTTATTAGCAATTGCCCCAACAGTATCAAATTCAGTTATTGTAGGAGGTATCAGTGCAGGTATTGAACCATTACCAGCAAACATTTATACTTTTAATGGAGCAAAAGGTACATTTATTAGAAAAAATAAAGTACTACAAGCATTATTAAAGGAAAAAGGTGAAGATAAAGATGAATGGTGGGATCAAATGTTAGTTGATGGGGGTTCTGTAATGAATTTACCCGATACTATTCTAACACCAGATGAAAAAGAATTATTTTTAACATTTCCGGAAGTAAACCAATTAGAATTAGTAAGACAAGCAGCTCTAAGACAAAGATATATAGATCAAACTCAATCTTTAAATTTATCTTTTGATGTAAATGATTCACCAAAATGGATTAATCAAGTGCATTTAGAAGGGTGGAAATTAGGAATTAAAACATTTTATTACCTAAGAACTGATTCAGTTATTAAAGGAGATTTAGGAAGTAGAATGGCAGATTGTGTATCTTGTGATGGGTAATATATTTATAAGGGTAAATCATAAAAATTAACAAAAATGGCACGTAAAAAAGCAATTAAAAAAGAAGTAGTAGTTGAAAAAATCTCAGCTATTAAAAAAACAATCAACGCAGTAAAATCTTGGTTGGAAGGTAATGGAATTGAAGGTATATTAGGTCTAGTTGCAGGTCTATTACTTTGGTCTTTTGGTTTTAAAATTTATGCTGGGTTTGCATTTGGTGTATTTGCTACACGAAATTGGGATTTAGCTAAAGCATGGGTATTAAGAGTACTTAATAAATAGTATAAAAATAATTTATTAAAACTTTGAAAAGGGGGTGCATCAGCACCTCCTTTTTATGTATTTATAATTGAATAAGTTTTCATCTAAATCATGTTATATAATGAACTATATTAAAGATAAATTAATGGCATTTAGAGATATATTTAAAGATAACAACGATATAAACGAAAAAAGCGTTATAGGGTTTATGTCATTTGCAGTAATGGTAATATTTGCGGTAGCTGATTTAGTTACTGGTTACTTTAGTAAAGACTTAGTAATAAATGAGTTTATATATGAATCGTTTTTAATAATAACTTTAGGTTGTTTTGGGATTGCGGGATTAGAAAAAATCTTTGTGGGGAAAAAGAACCCCAATAAAACAGAATAACTTAAAATTAAAAAATGAAAAAACTAATATTTATTGCTTTATTATTAATAGGAACCCAATCCCAAGCTCAGGGTTTATTAGATTCATTTTATCAAGACTTCCTAAAATATGGTACTATATATGGAGCTGGAGAAGTAAGAAATTCCATTGAGGCATCAGAACCAACATATTTTTTAAGAACTAACCCAGATGGCAGTCTTTATTCTATTCCTGATGTAGTAGATAATACTCCTATTTATCCATTTGATTATAGATTAGGATTTGGTATAAGAAAATTAGCTAGATTTAATTATGAAAGAAAACCTAAAAATTACTATGATGGTACTGAAGAACAATTAGTGTTTGGTGCCCCCACATCTGCAGTTACAGGTTTAGAATATCAATTTCATTTTGAAAAAGAAAGATGGAGAGGTGAAAATTTTACAAATTATAACTTTTTTATAAAACACACAGGAAAATATCATATTGTAAAAGTTCAATCTAGAGAAGTAGGTAAAATAAATTTAAATTTTAACTCTGCTGAAGTAAGAGGTAGATTACCAATTGGTGAAAAATTTAGTATATCAGCAGGTGCTATTTTAAGAGGACATGAAAGAGCATATGGTTATAATCCAGTAGAAATATGGTTAAATGAAACACAAATAATAGGTGGTCAAGAATACCCAGTTAATTATTGGTATGAGTTAGGCTATCAATATGGTTATCAAGATGTTTTTTATACACAAACAAGTACTGATCCTAATACTGGAGAAGAAATAACAACCCAAGATTGGTGTTGGATTGATTCAAATGGTGCTGAAGTAGCTCATTCAGATTTAGATTTTAGAGAAACAATAATGCCTGGATTAATGAATCGTTTTAATGGTGAAGCTTGGGATTTATTAGATCCTTGGATGGAAGTAGCTCCAATAGTAGGTATAGATTTTTATCATTATAAAAGAGATTTTTGGTTACATGCCTATGCAAATTATATTCTTCCATATCACAAATATATTGCTGGAGAAGAAGAATTTAGTTATCTTAATAGAAACAATTGGGGTAAAGGTGGATTAATACAAGACTCAGAACTAGAACAATGGAATGATTATTCAGCAGGAATTAGTTTTGGTTATAAATTTGGAAAAAACTTAGGAATTTTTGCAGAAGGTGAATTTTCAAAAATGTGGGATAGTAGATTATATCAAACTAGTTTTGGAATAAATTATACATTTAAGTAAAAAATGGCAAAACAAATAGGAGAAGAAACAAAAGTAACGTTAGATTTAAAAACTATCGGAATGGTACTAGTAGGAGTAGCTACTGTAGTAGGTATGTGGTTTGCTCTACAAGCTGATATACAAAAAGCTAAAGAACTCCCAGTACCCCCAATAGATCGTATAGAGTATGATTTAAAAGATGAATTAATTCGCCAAACTATTATGGATACTCAAGATGATGTTGAATCAATATTAGAAGAATTAGAAAAAATTGATCAACGTCTTTATGAATTACAAAAACAAAGATAATATGAGAAATCTATTAGTATTATTATTTTTATTTCCTATATTTATTTTTGCTCAAGATAGAATCCCTGAAAAATATTGGATTAATGATAATACTTTTGAAGGTGTAATTTCTCCTAATGGAGGATTTGAAGATGATTATCATGAAGTTATTGTTATTGAGTTTTATGCAGATTTTAATAAAAGTAATGCATTTAGTGATTGGAAAAAATTAGATGATTTAGAAGGGGTTAGTTATTATCGTATTGATATAGCAACCTCCCCTAAACTTAAAAAAGAATTAAGAATTCGAATGGCCCCAACTATTTTACTTTATCTTAAAGGAGATGCATATATAAAATTCACAGCAAAAGCAGGATTAGATTTATTATGTCCTGTAGACTATCCTAAAATGTTAAGAGCTATAGAAGTAGTTAAACAAGAATCAGCTTACTAATATTTATAATAAACAATTACTATAAAATGGTATTAAAATTAGGATCAAAAGGTTTAGAAGTTAAAAAATTACAAGAATTTTTAAATATTTTAGCTGATGGTAAATTTGGTAAAGGAACTGAAAAAGCAGTTAAAAAATATCAATCACAAAATAATTTAATTTCTGATGGGATAGTAGGCCCTGTTACTTTAGATTATATGGGGTTAATAAGTACAGACAATTCAGAATCAGTATACACTACATTTAATGATTTATTAATCCATAAACATTACTTACCTAAAGGTGAATATAAAGAAGGTAATATTGAACCTGAATTTTTATTCCTTCACCATACTGCAGGGTGGAATAATCCTTACAGAACAATTGATCATTGGGGGAGAGATAATAGGGGGGCAGTAGCAACAGAATTTGTATTAGGAGGACAATCAATAAAAGGAAATGATGATGAATATGATGGAGAAGTTGTTCAAGCTTTTCCTGAAGGATGCTTTGGGTGGCATTTAGGTAAAAATGGCTCACAACACATGCATGTTTATTCTGTTGGTATCGAAGTAAACAACTTTGGATACTTAAAAAATGGTAAAACATATGCAGGAACTACAGCAAATGAATCACAAATCGTTACATTAGATAAACCATTCAGAGGATATAAAACATGGCACAAATATTCAGATAAACAAATAGAATCTTTACGTAAATTAATTTTACACATTGCAGATAGAGATAATATAGATGTAAGAGCAGGTCTTCCTGCTTTAATTAAAGAAAAAGGGGCTAAAGCCTTTGAGTTTAATCCAGATGCTTATTATGGTAAAGTAAAAGGATTATGGACACACACCAACACACGTAAAGATAAATTTGATATGTTTCCACAACCAGAACTTTTAGAAATGTTAATAAATTTATAAACAATGCAAACTAAATTATCAATAGTGGGAATAACATCATTTTGTACATATCTTTGTACGTACTTTCTAAACTTATCAATGGAAAATATGGAACAGTATTTAGCTGTAGTAGCAGTATTATGGTTAGATGGCATATTCGGTATTTGGGCTGGAATAAAAAGAGAAGGATTTAAAACATATAAAGCTCTAAAAATAACAAAAAATACATTTGTGTGGTTAGCTATTTTAACAGTTATTTTAATGGTAGAAAAAGGATTTACAGGAGCAGGTTGGCTATCTGAAGTAATTATTGTACCGTTCATGGTATTACAGCTAATAAGCGCTCTTAAAAATGCATCTATGGCAGGTTTAATTAAAGTTAAAGAATTAAATAAAATTTTAGACCGAATAGATAAGCATAAGGGTTTTAGAAGCTAAAACTTTTTATTATGTTTGAAAAAATCAAAGAAAGAATATTCCCTTTCATTATAGCACTTTCTGCTTTATCAGTAAGTGCATCTGCTGCTTTTTATTCAATAAGTGGCCTTAGTAAACTATTTGCAGGAGCAACCTTTGCTGTTATCGTAATGGCAACATCTTTAGAAATAGCAAAACTAGTAATTGCATCTCTTTTATATCAATATAGAAAAGGATTACCTAAATTTTTAAAATATTATCTATCAGTAGCTTGTATAATATTAATTCTTATTACATCAATGGGAATTTATGGATTTCTTTCATCAGCATATCAAGAAACAGCAGCAAAAGCCGGAAATATAGATTCCCAAATTGCATTAGTTGAAACCAGAAGAGATAATACTAAGGGGCAACTTGACGTATATAACGACGAAAAAGAAAATATCAATAAAGCCGTTGCCGATTTACGTACTGGACTAGCAAACAACGTTATACAATATACAAACGCCGAAGGTGTATTGATTACTACAACTTCAAGAGCAACTCGTAATGCTTTAGAAAAACAATTAGATCAAGCTATTGATAGACAAACTAAGATTAATGATAAGGTAGATATTTTAAATGAGAAATTATTTAATTATGAAACAGAAATAGTCGAAATAAAAACAAGTAGTTCTGTCGCTAGTGAATTAGGCCCTTTAAAATATCTATCAGGATTAACAGGTTTACCTATGGATCAAATTATTAATTATTTACTATTAACTATTATATTTGTATTTGATCCTTTAGCAATTGCTTTAGTAATAGCTGCTAACTACGCATTTGAAAGAATACGCCCTATTACAAAAAAAAACCTTTATGGTGAAAAAGTTATAGTTAAACCAAAAGATAATGAAGAAAACATTGATGATGATAAATTTACTGATATTTATGATTACGAAATTGATAAGGAACCCACAAGCCATACAGAAGAATCGGCATTCCCACAAGGGTACTCATCAGAAATAGAACAATTAGAAAAACAAATTCAAAATACCTCAAAAAATCGAAAAAGAGGTCCTAGAGGTTTAGCAGCTTTAAACAAAAAGTTGAATAAACTCAAAGGAAAAAATAATGATGATGACGACTTAGTCATTCGTTATTAAAGAATATCCAATTCTGTTACTTTAGGTTGGATATATTGGTCAATTTTATTATCGTTCCGGTTCGACATTTGAATAATGTATATAGGTCACGATAAGTTATCCAAAGTAGCTGGCCACTACGTTTTCAAATATTAATTATTTATTAACCAAAATCAAAAAAATGAAAAAGATGATTTTAACACTAGCTTTAGGACTGTTTATTGCAGTTGGAGCTAACGCACAAGAAGTGCAAAACGCAAAAGGTGATTGGTACGTTGGTACTGGTAACATTGCAGATGTATCATGGACTGAATGGTCTTTAAGCCCAACAGTGGGATATGCTATAACAGATGACCTTATGATAGGGGCAAATGTTTCTCAAGCAGATTCTTCTAAGGATGTAAGTTTAGATCTACATGCAAGATATTTCTATAAAGGATATTTCGCATATGTAGCTACAGACGGACTAGACACAGATGGTATGAAATTAGGAGTTGGTAGAATGTTTGCCTTTCATAAAGGTGGAATGTTCCTAGATCCGAAAGTTGTGTACGATACACAAGCTAAAACTACTAACTTACAGTTAGGGTTTGGTTTGAAGTTTTAATTATTGTTTAACTTAAATTAAATTAAAATGGAAAATGTAATTAAGTATGTAACTGGATTTTTTGGAGGTTTGTTATCAATTATGATGGCAGTTCTTCCAGTAGCGATCCTATGGAATGTTTTAACTGGTCAAACTATATTCGGAATGGATGTAGTTGGTAACTTAACAGGTTTAATCTCAAGCTTTGGTGAGGGTGGATTTGTTGGTTTAGTAGCACTAGTTATTTTAGCTCAATTCTTTATTAATAAGAAATAAGCTTAATCTATATAGTAGAGAAAGGCGCCTTAATTGGCGCCTTTTTTCTTTCTATGCGAAAAAATTTGGAGAAGCGGAAGAGGGTTCGTATATTTACGTATAAATAAGGGCGTTAAGCCAAGTATAAATTAAATAAAAGTTATGTCAAAAGAAATTAAAGAAACATTAAAGAAAGGTAAAGTTGATTTTACAGTCACAGGTATTACTACTTATTGTAAAGGTGATGATGGTAAGTGGGGGATGAATCCAAAAGTATTTACTGTAAGTGAAAAAGGTGATTCAATTAATTGTGATTGGAATGGAATGAATGTTACTAAATGGGGTCCTACCTGTGTTACATTATATACATTTGATATGTTAGGTAAAAAATCAGTAGGGAAAATTAATTATAAAGACATTACACTAAAAGAAATAAAAGTAGAATGTTCAGCAGCATTAGATAATGAATGGGCTAACGAAAGTATTTAATTAAAAAATAAAATTATGTTTATAGACATTGAAGTATTAGCAGATCAATGGGAATTAGAACAAGAACTAATAACCCAACTCCAAGAAGAATTATTAGAAAACCCAGGAATTTTCCTTACTGAAGAAGGGGAAGAAGATGATTTACCATTCTGATATGAAAGTTCCAAATAATTTATATGTAAAGTGGACTGATAAAAAAGGCTATGGAGTCTTCACAGACACACCTATTAAAAAGGGAGAACTTATTGAAAGATGCTATTGTATAAAAACTGGTAGTCCAAAAGACCATGTTAATGGTACTTTAATGGATTATGTATTTAATTATCCTAGAGGTACTAGTATGGATAATGGAGCAGAACATGTATTACCTTTAGGTTTTGGTTGTATATACAACCATAGTAATGATAATAGTAATGCAATGTGGGATAATACTAAAGATATACCTTACCATTTTGATTTTATTGCTTTAAAAAATATTGAAGTTGGGGAAGAAATTTGCACTTATTATGGAGATGAATATTGGCCAACTAAAGACATATCACCAATATAACATGAAAACCCCTAAAAAACCAAGTGGAAGAAGAGCTTTACCTTTTTATTGGTGGAGGCGTTTTAGAACTCATAAATCTTTACCTTATAAATTTTCCCTTTTAGATAAAATTAGAAACGGGGATTTTGAATACCCAGAATACTTCCAACAAGCAGAATGGGAGTTAAAGTGGATGAAGGATGAACAAAAAGAATTTATTGATAATTACCAAGGTCGAGAACCAGAGCAAGATAGACTTTATCTTGAAATTGAGTTGCGTGCTAGGAAACGCTATAATAAATTGTTTGAAGATGGTATGAAAACCGAGTATGAAAGAATGGATGATTTAAAACAAAAATTGGGTAAAGTATTTAAAATTAGTAAACAAGAAGTTCAAGATATTATGGAACAATTTGGAGGTACTACTGAAGAGTTGTATTTTCACATAGCAAAGATTAAAAATTATAACATAGACACTTTAAATAAATTAAATGCAAGTAAAACTATTAAACATTACTCCTAATGCTGAAGAGCATATTGTGGAGATTGCACGTGTATCTAGTTCACGTAAGGATAAGAAGACTAATGCAGCAGGCCTTCTCAAATACCTTGTACGCCACAAGCACTGGTCGCCGTTTGAACATAGTCACGCGACGTTCGAAATTGAAACTTCCAAAGCAATCGGAATCCAGCTCATCCGCCACCGTTCGTTTTCTTTTCAAGAGTTTAGCCAACGATATCAAGATGTTAATAAAGTTGGATCCATTTTTGAACCCATCGAGCTTCGAGAACAATGCGAAGACAACAGACAAAGCTCAACCAAAGTAGTTAATCCTATTATAAAGGGAGTAGACCTAAAAACCATTCAAACTACAGCTTTAAACGCTATCAACGGACTTTTAAATAACTCCCATATTCTTTATAATCAACTTTTAGAAGCGGGAGTTGCTAGGGAGCAAGCTAGAATGATTTTACCATTAACTACTACTACTAAAATTCAAATGACTGGATCGATTCGTTCTTGGGTTCATTTTCTTGAATTAAGAGATGATGAGCACGCCCAAAAAGAAATACAACTAATAGCAAAAGAAATTAAAAAACAACTAAAAACAAACCTTCCAGTAATATCGGAAGCCTTAAATTTTTAAAATGATAGAATTTTTTAAACATGCTTTAGGATTATGTGGTGAACATTGGCACCCAAACATTTTTACAATTATCTTAGGTGGGCTTGGATTATCCGCTCCATTTTCGTATATTAAATACAAATTAAACAGTTATGGCAATAAAAATAAGTCACGAAACACCCCTATGTCTATTAAACGATAGTAGACGATTTAATGATTATGACTATTGTCTTCCCCATTTATTGGATGAAGAACCAGGTTATTTAGAATATTTTTTAGAATCTAAAAGACAAGGTCGTTATATTATAATGGATAATTCTCTTCATGAATTAGGCGAAGCCTATAACCATGAACGTCTTGTATATTGGGTTAATGAATTAGAACCTAATGAATTTATAGTACCAGATGTTTGGGAAAATTGTGTAGAATCTATTCAAAATGCTGAAATATGGAATATTTATGATTTTCCTGAAGGAGTTGAGAAAGTTGCTGTAGTTCAAGCAAAAACAATTCATGAAGCTTCACAATGTGTTAAAGCTTATAAAAATTTAGGTTACGGTAAAATTTGTTTTTCATATGGGGCTTCTTATTATAATGATGTTTGTCCTCACCCAAATAAGGATTTAGGTAAAGCTTTAGGAAGACTTTATGTAATTTCAGCTTTAATGAAAATGGGAGATATTAAACAAGATGATAGAATTCATTTATTAGGATGTGCTGTACCCCAAGAGTTTGGGTGGTATGAAGGTATTAATTGCATAGAATCAATTGATACATCAAACCCAGTTATGGCGACATTAGAAGATGTTCAATATAGAAATTATGGTTTATATCAAAAACCAAAAGCAAATATGAATGATTATTTTTATATGTTAAATGATCAAGTTGATTATGATCTTTTAACTTACAATTTAGATGTGTTTAAAATGATAAATAATTTATAAAATGGCAAAACTAACAAGAAATGTAAATTACGCAAATTACAGATGGGAAGAATATGTGTTAACCGAAGAAGAATTAACACAGTGGAAAACGGGTGATGAAGATATCCAACAAGAGATTATAGATAATGCAGATTGGGATCTAGTAAGAGATAAACCAATTGATGATTACAGTGAACCAGAATTTATAGAAGAATAAAGATATGTTAAAAAAACAATCAATAAGGTCTAATCAGACCATTTTTATCAATAATAATGATAAATCAGCAAGTAAAGATGAAATTCTAGCACTTAGTGAATTTTGGACTGATAGAGAAGAAGGATTATTTCGAAAACTTCTTAAACAAGGTGGAAGTACAAAAATACAAGGTACTCATTTTAAAGTGGTTGTTGAAGAAAAACAACTTAAATTACGTGACATGCAATAGCGTTTGCCTATACGCTTAAAATACCTGGCAAATATAAATAAATAAAAATGACACAATTGGAATTAAATTTTAAGGACTCACGACGTCCGAAACACGCAGTAGTATCACTTTCAGGTGGTATGGATTCAAGTACATTATTGCTTAAATGTCTTGATAAATTTGAAACAGTAACAGCTTTATCCTTTGACTATGGTCAAAAACATAAGGTTGAACTAAAAAGAGCAAGAGCATTAGTTGATTATTTAAATAGACAATGTACTGACAATAATTGTTATGGTGGTTGTAGAATTAAATATCAGGTTATTAAATTAGATGGATTAGTTGATTTACTAGATTCAGCATTAGTTGAAGGTGGTGAAGAAGTACCAGAAGGGCATTACGCAGCTGAAAATATGAAAGCTACTGTAGTACCTAATAGAAATAAAATATTTGCTTCTATAACTCAGGCAGTTGCTTTATCAGTAGCAAATAGAACAGAAGAAGGAACATCAATTGCTTTAGGAATTCATGCCGGGGATCATGATATTTACCCTGATTGTAGACAAGAATTTAGAGATGCTGATGATCATGCTTTTAGAGAAGGTAATTGGGATGCTGAAAGAGTAGGTTATTATACTCCTTATCTTAAAGGTGATAAATTTACTATTCTTCAAGATGGAGAAGTATTATGTGAAAAATTAGGTATTGATTTTGATGAAGTTTATGCTAGAACAAACACTTCATATAAACCAACACCTGAAGGGTGGTCTGATTACAAATCAGCATCATCTGTAGAACGTATTGAAGCGTTCATTAAATTAGGAAGACCTGATCCAGTACAATATGCCGATGAAACAGGTCCTGTTGATTATGAAACGGCAAGAATATATGTTGAACAAGTTCTTTCAGAATACGAAAAAGAACAATTAAAAATTAAATAAAATGGAAAATAAAGAATTAAATAAAGAAGTAGATAAAATAGTTAACCAATTAGCAGGTGCTAATATAAAAGAATTACCTGATGCTTACATGCACCAAAAAATCAGTTTTATTAAATCTGGTGTAAGAATTTTAGGTTATTGTTTTATCCCATTTAGCTTGGGTTGGGCAACTGCTTTTCTTATATTGAGTGAAGTAATAGGTATAATCGAAGAATTAGTATAAATTAAATAAATAAAAAATGAATAGAGGAATTTTGTATTTCAGCGCACCATGGTGCGGACCTTGTAAAGTAATGTCTCCTTTGATGGAACAAATGGAAAAACAAGGAAAAATTAAGATGAAAAAAATTAATGTTGATTATGATGCTTCAATGCCTCAAAAATATAACATTAAAAGTGTACCTACTATGGTCTTAACAGATTTAGATGGTAATGAAATTAAAAGAACAACAGGAAATATGTCTGAGGTTCAAATAATGGAGTTTTACAATGGGTAAATTTTCATCAAGTAAAGTATTTGACGGGTTTAGTACAGTGTTTCGTCAATGGAAAGCTGAAGATACACATTGTAGATTTTTACATGGATATGGTATTAGTTTCAAAGTATATTTTGAAGGTGATTTAGATGATAGAAACTGGGTTTGGGATTTTGGTGGTATGAAGCGTGCTAAAACCCAAATTGAGGGTAAATCACCTAAGGAATGGATGGATTATATGTTTGACCATACTGTTATCATTGCAGAAGATGACCCAGGTATGAAAGGTTGGGAAACTATGAATCAACTAGGAGTAATTCAATTAAGAGTAATTGAAGCTACAGGTGCAGAAAAATTTGCAGAATATATTTATAATAAGCTCAATGATTTTGTATTTGAAGAAACAGATAATAGAGTTAGAGTAACAAAAGTTAAATTTATGGAGCATGGAAAAAATGCTGCATATTATAGTGAATAAAAAACCACTTAAAAAAATTGTATGTTAAAAAGAATAGAAGATTATAATAAAAATCTACCTGTTGTAGAAATTTATACAGCAGTTCAGTCAGAAGGATCAAGAGCAGGTTACCCAACAGTAGTTATTAGAACAACAGGTTGTACTCATCGATGTTATTTTGGAGAAGGTGGTTGGTGTGACTCTTGGTATACTAGTATTCATCCTGAAAAAGGACATTTTAATTTCAAAGACATTATTGAAATGTATGAGAAAAATCCTCATATAAAAGAAATGATGTTAACTGGAGGCTCACCTACTATGCATCCTGCTTTGGTAAATGAATTAACACATTTTGCACATGAAAATGATATTTTTATTACTATCGAAACTGAGGGATCTCATTTCCTCCCCACAGACTATCCTATTAATTTATTATCTATTAGCCCTAAGTTTAGTAATTCTGTACCAGTTGTAGGTGTTTTAACTCCCCAAGGTAAAGAAACGGATGAAAAAATGATTAAAACTCATAATAGGCTTAGACTTAATTATGATGCAATGAAACAATCAATTGAATATCATTCTGATTATCATATCAAACCAGTATGGGACGGTAAGGATGAAGGAGCATTAGCTGAGATTATGGAATGTATTAAAACATTAGAAGTACCTCAACATAAAGTATGGTTTATGCCTGCTGGAGATTCAAGAGAAGCATTATTTAAGTCATACCCAGTATTATTTGATTGGGTTAGGGACAATGGTTATAGAATGACATGGAGACCTCACATTATTGCCTTTGAAGACAAAAGAGAAGTATAATGTCTAAAGAAGAAGCACTTGAAATACTGGAAGAAATATCAGAAAATGTTAGTGTTTGTTGTGCTATAACAATGGAACCAGATGAAGTTTTACTATTAATAGATAAATTAAAGAAATACTTAGAAAATGTATAAATACAATGCAAAATTAGATAGAGTTGTTGATGGAGATACTGTTGATGCCCTTGTAGATTTAGGATTTAATACTTGGAAAAAAGTAAGAATTAGAATGGTAGGGATGAATGCCCCAGAGTCAAGAACTAGAGATTTAGAAGAAAAAGCAAGAGGAATTGCTGCTAAAATTAGATTAGAAGAATTACTAGAAAAAGGATCATTTATTTTAGAATCTCAAGGTGTAGGTAAATACGGTAGATGTTTAGGAATTATATTTGTTAATGAAGTAAATGTAAATAAACAATTAATAACTGAAGGACATGCTGTAGAGTATAATGGAGGGAAAAGATAAAATGCATTATATAACCCAACACCCAATTAAAAAATCAGATTTAGGATTCCATGGAAATTTATTTGGAGGAAAATTACTAGCTTGGTTAGATGCAGCAGCTGCTTCTTATGCTTCTGAGTTTTGTGATACCCCACGAATGGTAACTAAGAGTATAGATAAATGCATTTTTAATAAACCTGCTAAAGAAGGTCAGTTATTAAAAATATATGGTGATGTAAAAAAAATTGGAACTACTTCTTTAACATTATATATGGAAGCACGTTCACATAATGTTTATAATGGAAAGCAAAATGTTATTTTAGCAACAAATATTACATTTGTTAGAATAGATGAAATGGGAGATGCTATCCCAATATCAGATAGAGTTAAATCAAAATTAAAAATATGAATCAATTAATTAGTGCTAAAGATATAGATATCCAAACAAAAATAGTTGCAAAACAAATATCAGATGAACATAAAGGTGATAAAACTCCTGTAGTAATGGTTGGGTTACTTAATGGTTGTTTTGCGTTTTATGCTGATTTAGTACGGGCTATGCCAATTGATGTGGAATGTGATTTTATGCGCGTTAAATCGTATATAAATCGTAAACAAGGCGATATAGTTATTGCTAAAGACCTTGAGACTCCTATTAAAGGTAAGCATGTTTATATTGTAGATGACATTTATGACACTGGAAATACTATGAAAGTTGTTATTGATTATTTAAATGTTAAAAAACCAGCTTCTATTTCAATTGTAAGTTTAGTTACTAGAAAATCATCCCCAACACCTCCAGTTAAAATGTTTAATGCTTTTAAGATTGATAATGAGTGGTTAGTTGGATTTGGGATGGATAATGAAAAAGGTTATTTAAGAAATTTACCTGCTATTTATTCTCTATAATATTTATAATAAAATACTATGGGAAGACCTCTTAAACACGCTACATCAAAACCTGCAAGATCTATGAGGCAGGGGAATATTGCTGCTCGAGTAGGAAAAGGAAATATTGGCCCTACATCTGCAACAGGATATTATAATGCAATTGAACCTACAGAAATTGGTAAGTATGTAGTTTATAAAATGTTAGGAGCTTCCCAAGCACCTTTATCTTTTACTCCTCAAAATGATAATGAATTTTTAAGATTAGCTAATCAAGAAGGAGCAGGAGTTTCTGATGTCACATCAGCTTTAGAATGGTTTGCTACGCAAAATAATTTTACAGTAGCAGCAATAATTAATTCTACAGGAAGCTTGAACGTTGATCCTTTTTGTATTTTTGATGCATTAGGTAATAACCCATCACCTCAAGGCAAATGGTTTAATTCAGTTGCTCCTTTAGATAATATGAATGTAGATAATAGAGAGCATGCTTTATCTGAAATTGTATGTATGGAAAATACTACTGCTTATTGGGGTGCCCCCTATACTGGTACTATTATTTATGAAATAAATGGAAGTAGTATTACTACAAAGGTATCAGCTACATCAGCCCCTTCTAATGGCTCATTTGCAGCTATTGCTGGTCGTCGCTATGTAGGTAATAAACCAATATCAATTAAAGGTGTAAGTAATGGTCATGCTTTTTGTCCTATTTCTTATTATGGTAAAGAGTGGGGGTATTACTATTCTAGATATCAACCCCCAATAGTATTTTTCTATTGTCTTAAAGATAATACATCTATACAAATTTTTGTAGCTAATTCCTCATCAAGTGGTGGTAGAACCGGAATGGCGAATACTACATTACTTACAACTATTACTGGAAATGAAAATGATGTAGTAAATTATACATTTCCATCCTCACCAGATTATAGAAATTATTATATTACAATTAAATCAAATGAGCCTGTAGTAATGACTGCTAGAGGCACCTTAGGAGATAAATCAATTGGAGCTTTAGCAGGTGAGTATAATTATAGAAGAAGAAATGCATATGAAGCAACTGCTGAAAATACATCACCTTCTACTCAAGCTACTAATGTAGTTTATGATAATTCTTATAATTCTTGGGCATTATCTATTGCAGATGGTTCAGGTGGGGATAATGAAGTAAGTATGCCTTTAGATATGTTAACTAAAAATTATACTTTTGGAGAACGTTTAAATTCTTATTATATTGTAAGTCCTTATGCTAGTAATAATATTACAATTTCTTCTTGGAATGGTGGTAGTTGGGAAATATTCTCAACTCACACAGTTAATGGAACAATAACTAGCCCTGCTTTTGCTGAAAGTGGATCACAAAGTGGTGGTGGGGGTAATTTTAATGGTAACAGATTATGGAAGTTTACAGGTGATGATCCCTTTTACATTGTTGTTAACGATAATGGTAGAGATGAAGAAATGTTATTAGGATGGAATACCGGAGAAGTAGATACATTTTTTATGTAAAAATTTATATTTAGTTTGGAGTTAACCAAACATATTCGTATATTAAATCAAATAAAAAGTTATATTAATGGAAAACAAACGAAGAAAAATTCACGAAGAATTAGAAGTAGTACAAACAGGTTTTGCAAATGGAGTTGCTGAAGGATTTCCCCTAGAACAATCTGAAAAAGATAAAATGATTGATGAAGCAGAAGTAGCTTATGGTCAATTTTTAGATGCTTTAAAATGTGATTGGAGAAATGATCCAAACTCAATGGAAACCCCAAGACGTGTAGCTAAAGCATATGTAAATGATTTATGGGCAGGTAGATATACTGCAATGTCTCCTATTACATCATTTCCTTCTGATGGTTATGATGGAATTATTATTGAAAGAAATATTCCTTTAACATCAATGTGTTCACACCACCACCAAACAATTGGGGGGGTAGTTCATATTGGTTACATAGCAGGAGAAGGTGGTCAAGTAATTGGTTTAAGTAAACTAAATAGAATCGTTGAGTTATTTGGTCGTAGAGGAGCTATCCAAGAACAATTAACATCAGCTATTCATAATGCAGTATGTAAAATTACTGAAGGTAATAAAGGTGTTATTGTTACTATTGTTGGTACTCATAATTGTGTGAGTTGTAGAGGTGTAAAACACCAAGGAGCAGCTATGGTTACAACCAAAGCATCAGGAGTATTTAGAGATAATGATAATTTAGCAAGGAAAGAATTTTTTGACAGTCTGAAGATTAACAACGGAGGACATAATATTTAAAATAATAATAGTTATGAGTAAAAGTAATGTACCATTTGTAAATGAAGTAGAGGAATTTAATTCCACTATGGGTAAACCAAACAATTATGAACCTACAATCCCTGAAAAAAAGGAGTGGCAATTTGTTTATGATTTCATCCTCGAAGAACTCGAGGAATATAAACATGCTTGTGAAACAGGAGATATTGTTGAGATTCTTGATGCTTTATGTGATATTGCCTACGTTTCGTTGGGTAATGGAACTATGCTACATGGTCTTAAGGATAAGATATGGCCAGCATATCAAGAAGTACAAGGGTCGAATATGTCAAAGGCTTGCTCAAGCGAAGAGGATGCACAAGCGACCGTGGAGCTTAGATCAAAAGAGCAAGAGGAACCATGTCACTATGAGAAGGTTGGAAAATATTATATTGTCTATAGAACACGTGATAGAAAAGTGATGAAAAATATTAATTACTACCGCCCGGACCTTAAACAATTCTTTACTAAGGAAGAAATTAAAAATTCATAATTTTTATTAAATTGTGGATATGTATAATCGTATACAAATTTTCAATTATTAATTAATAAAAAACAAAAAAATTATGGCATTTAATCAACCAACGTCTAGCGCAAGAGCTACACAAAACTTCAATTACACCGCAGGAATAAACCCCTCTGATGTAGTAGGAGGAAGACTTAACGACATCGCTGCTTACTTAGGCGAAGTACAAAGAGCAAAATCATCAGCTACAATTACCATCCCATCCGGTATTGCAACAACTAATTTTGAATTAGCTAGTTTCATACCAGCAGGATCTTTAGTATCATCTTTAGGTATTTTCTTTACTGAAAATGTTGCTACGGCTGCAGGTACATTAGCAGTAGGATTTGGTAACGTCTCAGGAGATGTATCAATTGTAGCATCAACAGTATTAAATGGTCCAGGTGACAATTTTAATATTAACTCATTTACATCTACTTCAAGTAAACATAAAGTAGAACCTTCAGGTAATGCAATTGAATTTGCTGCTGGGTCAGAATTATGGTTTGGTAATGCATCATCATTATGGTTCCAATCAATAGTAGCTACAGGTGCATTAGATACACCAGTTGATGTTAAAATAGTAATGGAATATTTAGCAGTTTCAAACGTATAATATAACATTTCTTTAAAATAATTAGGGCTTAACTTGGAGACGGGTTAAGCCCTCATTATATTTACGTCTAAATAGGTTATAGATGTATAAAAAATGTTTTGCACAACGAAAAAAAGGAAATCAATTTTTGATTCACCTTTGGGAAGATACAGGTTATAGTAAAGTTGAATGGACTAATCAAGCTTATGTCGAGTGTGATGATAATCAATCTACTCACACAGGTCTAAATGGAGAATCTTTAAAGAAAATAGCAAATTGGAAGTCAGATAATTCTAAACTTCACTTCCATGATATGACCCCATACCAGAAATTTTTAGTAGAAAAATATGGGGTTAATGATGAACCTTCTACTACCCAAAAAGAATTTTTCTTTGATATTGAAACAGAAATGGGTGATGCTCTTACTGAAGATTATATCAAATCAGCTCCTAAAAAAGTAACATCAATTGCTTGGTACGATAAACAAGTAGATGAATGGGTTATTTTAATTTTAGACCCAAAATCTAAATTAAAACGAACAAAGGCTAAAACAAAGGAAATTATACCTTGTGCTACTGAAGAAGAGTTATTACTTAAATTTCTAGAACGATTTAGAGAAATTGATCCTGATATTGTGGTAGGATGGAATAGTGATTATTTTGATATTCCATATTTGTATTATAGAATGTGTAATGTATTAGGGCAAGATGTAGCACGTTATTTATCCCCAATAGGCTATGTTCGAGAAACCCCTTGGTTTAAGGATCAATATATCCAAATTGCAGGAGTTGAATCTTTAGATTATATGAGACTACATAAAAAGTTTAGTTGGAAAGATGAGCCATCTTTTAAATTAGATGTTATTGGTGAAAAATATGCAGGTTTAAATAAAATTGAATATGATGGGAATTTAGATAAATTATTTGAAGATGATCCACTTAAATTTATTCAATATAACTTTCGAGATGTTGAAATATTAAAAGTATTAGATGAAAAATTAGAATATTTATCATTAGTAAAAAACTTAGCTCATAAAGGTAAACATAATTATAGTGAAGTTTATGCTAATACAAAAACTCAAGATGGAGCAATTTCAGCTTACTTACTAAGTAAAAAAATAGTTCCACCTGCTAAAGATCGTAATCCCCTATCTAAAAAGAATTATGCTGGTGGTTATTTATTCTGTCCTAAGGCTGGTATTTACAATTATGTATTTGATGAGGATTTAACTTCACTATACCCTTCAATTATAATGACTATTAATATTGGTAAAGAAACTATGGTTGGTAGGATTATAGATGCTGACGACAGAAATAATCGTTTAGGGTTAAATGATTTAAAACGTAGGGATCCTGAAGAAGAATTTATAGTAGAGAATATTAAAAGAAGTAGAACAAAAGTTAATGTTGGTCGATTAATTTCTATGATAGAACAAAATGAACTATCAGTATCAGCTAATGGGGTATTATTTAACACAAATCGTGAATCAGTACTATCAACCATATTAAAGAAATGGTTTGATGAAAGGGTTTTATATAAAAACAAAATGAAAAAAGCATATAAAGCCGGGGATAAAGAGGCAGGTGCTGGTTTTCATATGAAACAATATACTATGAAGATTTTACTTAATTCATTATATGGCGCTACGGCTTTAGGGTCATTCCGTTATGGGAATGTTATATTATCTGAAGCTATAACGCTTAGTGGACAGCGAATTATACAGGAATCTGCACTAGCAGCTAATAGACATATGAATAAAGTAATGAAAAATGAAATAAAATTATGAAGCATTTAGAAGATACTCCTTGGTGGATTTGTGATCCTGAAGATACAAATTATGTTGCATACTCTGATACCGATTCAATCTATATACATGCAGAACCATTACTTAGACATTTATACCCTAACTTTGAAGAAATGTCAAGTGAAGAAAAAGATGATGTTTTAGAAGAAGCAGCTTTAAAATACCAAGATATTATTACTGACTCCTATAGTGATCTAGCATCAGATTGTTTTAATGCTAGAGGTAAACATAGACTTGAAATGAAAACTGAATGTGTGATCAGATCAGCTTATTTTAGAGCTACAAGAAGATATGCTCAGTGGATTACTAAACAAGAAGGAATTGTAAAAGAATCACTTGATGTAAAAGGTCTTGAATTTAAAAAAGCAAATTTCCCTCCAGTGTTGGGTAAATTTTTTCACAAGACCTTAGTTGATGTTTTGAAAGGAGAACAACAAGAAGAGATAGATAAAAGGTTAAAAAAATTCAAAACCCAAATATTAGATGGTACAATTCCTCTTACCGAATTAGGTAACCCAACATCCGTAAAAACATTAAATAAATATACTGAACGAAAAGCAAGGGCAGGAGAAATGTTTACAGTAGTAGCTAAAGGAGCTCCAGCAGCTGTAAGGGCAGTTATAAGATATAATGATTTACTTAATTTTTGGGGGTTAAACAAAACCCACCGTCAAATTGCTCAAGGTGATAAAATTAAATGGATTTACTTAAAACCAAACCCATACCAAATTGACGCAATTGCCTTTTTAGAGTGGGATTTGCCAGAAAAAATTCGTATGTTTATTGAGCAAAATGCAGATAGGAAAAAGATTTTCGAATCAATACTGCTTAATAAACTAGAAGGATTTTATAATGATTTAGGGTGGACTTTAAATTTAAACCCTTATAAAGAAATGTTTTTTAAATTTTAAATATGATAAATAAATTAACTGTACAAAGTATAATAGATAAATATTATCTAGGAACAAATGAATCCGTAAAATGGGTTATTGAAAATAACTCACTTAGTATTGATTTTATGACACCTACTAAAGATGTTATTGGTAAAGTAACTTGTAAAGATTTTGAATTAGAAGATAGTAACTTAGCAATTTACGATACTAAAAAACTAAACAGTTTAATTAGTATTTGTAATGGAGATTTACTTTTAGAACTAGAAAAAAGAAATGCAATTTATACTAAGCTAAAAATATCAGATCTTAATTTTAATCTCAATTATGCATTATCCGACCCTTTACTAATTGGTAAAGTTGGTGAAGTAAATGAAGCTGAGTGGGTTGTTAAACTAGATTTAACTCAAGAAGACGTAGTTAATATTATTAAAGCAAAAAGTGCATTAGCACAAATTGATAATATGTTAGTAACAACCACAACTAATTTAGATGGTGAAAATGTTGTTGAATTTGTATTTGGGGATGAATCAGGACATAATAATAAAATCACATATCAAGTATTAGGGGATGTAAAAGAAACAGATTTAAAACTACCATTTAATTCAGACACATTTAAAACAATCCTACAAGCTAACAAAGATATGGATGGTGGACAATTACTATTAAGCAGTATGGGATTAATGAGATTAAATTTTGATTTAGATAATATTTCTTCAAATTACTTTATGGTAAGGAAAGCAGAAACTGAATTTTAACATATGTATAATAAATTGACCTAAGGGCGCACGTTTTATTTTATTAATCGGTGATCGAAAGACACCACAAAACCAAATGATATGAGTACATTATTTTATGAACACACCCCATTCGATATTTTATATCGAAATTTTTTCAAAGCAGATGAGCAATATGCCCCTGCATTAAATTCCAAACAACCACATCCTCTAGACATCTACTACGATCAAGAAGGCATTTACTTCGAGATTGCGTGTACTGGTCTTACTAAAGAAGATATTAACATTGAGATTGAATCTGATGTTTTACGTATTTCTTATGATAAACCAAAAGATGAGGAACCAAAAGATCTATCAGGGTATATTTACCATGGTTTATCTAGAAAGTCATTTAGTTTAGGATATAAAATTGCTCCTAAATTTGACTTAACAAAAATAAATGCTGAAATGGAAGATGGATTATTAAAAATTGATATCCCACTTTCAAAAGAAGCAAAACCAAAAGCAATTAAAATCAAGTAACCTAAATGCGCCTTTAGGTTGGTTTATATTGATTCTCTTCGTATATTCACGTTATAAATAAAAAATAGTTATATGTCAAAAATTACAGATCCAAGGATGAAGCCCTATTACATAGGCAAAGATTCACACTGTTACACAGTATATGAAGTAGTAACTCCACAAGAAAAATATTTAGAAAAAGGTAGTGAAGGTAAAGATTATGAAAAACCTGTAGCCCACTATTCTAGCTTTGGTAATGCTTTGAAAAAAGTTATGAAAGAAAAACTTCATAATGAAACAGAAGAGTATACAAGTATCAAGGATTATATTGAACGATGGGAACAGTTACAAAATGAAATTACAGAAATTTTAACACAAAAACAATTATAATGAAATTAGAAGCACTATTTAATGCTGTTATTGTAAAACCAATAGAAGCAGAAGAAACACAACATGGTAATATCATTGTCCCAGATATGGGGAATGATAAAAACCAAACAGGAGAGGTTATAGCTGTAGGACCCGGCCAAAACACATTAATGGGAAAATTTAACCCAACAATCACTAAAGTAGGAGATGTTGTAGTATTACCTACACAAGGTTTTACTAAATTGCCATATGATGGTGAAGAATATTGGGTTGGGCCTGAAAATCAAATTTTAGCAAAAATTAACAAATAATAATAAAAAAATGGGAATGGATTATAAAAAAGAAATCAAATTTGGTCCGGAAGCAAGGGCTGAATTAATGGAAGGTATTAATACTTTAGCAGATGCTGTTGTCTGTACTTTAGGACCTAATGGTAGAAATGTATTAATTGACAATCAGGGTTATGGAGCAGTTGCTCCTCCAACACACACTAAAGATGGGGTTACTGTAGCCAAAAACATTACTGTGGATGGTTTAATTCCAAATTTAGGGGCTCAAATGGTCAAGACAGCTGCTATTAAAACAGCAGATAAAGCTGGAGATGGTACAACAACATCAACTTTACTAGCACGTGAATTAGTCAAAGCAGGATTATCATCTCTTAACAATGGTGAAAATGCTGTTGAGATTAAAAGAGAAATTGAAAATGCAGTTAAAGAAGTTGTTTCTGTTATTCAAAATAACATTAGTAAAGAAATTTCAAGTGAAGAACAACTCCAACAAATTGCAACAATATCAGCAAATAATGATATTGAAATTGGAAAACTTATAGCAACAGCAATTGAAAAAGTAGGACAGGATGGAGTAGTCCATATTGAAGAATCAAAATCTGGAGATACTTATCTTGAAACTGTAGAAGGAATGCAATTTGACAGAGGTTATAAATCACATTTCTTTGTTACAAACAACTCAGATATGTCTTGTACACTAGATAACCCATTTGTTCTAATTGCTGACCATAAATTCACACAAGTAAAAGAATTACTTCCAATTTTAGAAAGCGTTTCTAACCAAAATAGATCATTATTACTTATTACTGATGATATTGATGGTGAAGCATTAGCTACATTAATTGTCAATAAAGCAAGAGGAATACTTAAAGTATGTGCTATTAAAGCTCCTGATTTTGGAGATAGAAAAAAGCTAACACTAGAAGATATTGCTACCTTAACTGGGGGTACTGTTTTTGATAAAGATAAAGGTATGAAACTTGATAAGTTTTCATATGATTGGTTTGGAGAAGCTCGTACTGTTACTATTACTAAAGAACAAACTACAATTGTAGATGGTAAAGGAGCAGCTGAAGATATTGAAGCTAGAGTATCTGAATTACAATCTCAAATTGATAAAGAAGATACACCTTATATTATTGAACATTTGCAAAATCGATTAGCAAAAATGATTGGTGGGGTATCTATTATTCATGTAGGTGGTTTTACTGAAACTGAAGCAAGAGAAAAGAAAGATAGAGTTGATGATGCACTTCATGCTACTAAAGCAGCATTAGAAGCTGGAGTAGTACCAGGAGGAGGATCAACACTATTATATGCCTCTAATGGTTTAAATGGTAATAGTATAGGTGAAAAAATTGTAAAAGAAGCATGTAGAAAACCATTTACTCAAATCTTAGTTAACGCTGGTAAAACCAAAACTGAAGGAGAAATTATTGCTAATAAATTAATTGAGTCTGGTGATGGATATTGGGCAGGTTATAATGTTAAAACTGATGAAGTTGTAAATATGGAAGAAGCAGGTATTATTGATCCTTCTAAAGTTACAATCACAGCACTACAAAATGCAGCATCCGTTGCAGGTACTATTCTACTAACTGAATGTGTAGTTGTTGATCATGCTGACCAAAAATCTCCAACCCCAGACGGAAACGGACAATTTTAAACTATGGAAAAGAAAGTTGTTGAACACAATGAGTTGATTGCTACTAGAGTACCTCCTGGAGACAGGTGGTCTCTAGTTGGTGATCCAACTAAAGAAGTTTTTAATACTTTAACAGATGCCTTAGAAGCATTTTTCCATCAAACAAATTTTAATGGAGCTTTTAGATTAGATCCTATGAATAGTAAATTATATGCTATCCAATCATCAGAAATTGAGGTTAAAAAAGAAGCACCAAAAGTCTATGGAATGTATGGAGAATTTAGACAGGGAGTTTAAATTTGGTTTTTTAAATAAAAGTTATTATATTCACGTATGAATAAGAATCATAGTTTATTAGTAGAAAAGTATCGCCCCATTAATTTAGAAAATTATGTTGGGAATGAACATATTAAAAAAAGTATTAAACAATATCTAGGACAAAATGATATTCAAAATCTAATTTTTTATGGGCCTGCAGGAACAGGAAAAACAACTCTTGCTAAACTTATTGTTAAAAACCTTGATTGTGAGCATCTTTATATTAATGCCTCAGATGAACGTGGTATTGAAACGATTAGAGATAAAGTGTCAGGGTTTGCGTCATCAGCTAGTTTTAAACCACTTAAAGTGGTCATTTTGGATGAAGCTGATTTTCTTACTATACAAGCGCAAGCTTCTCTCCGTAATGTTATTGAAACGTTTTCGCGTACTACTAGGTTTATCTTAACTTGTAATTATGTAGAACGTATTATTGATCCGTTACAATCAAGGTGTCAAACCCTAAAAATTGTACCACCTAGTAAAGTAGATGTTGTTAGACATTTACAAAAAATTACTGAAAAAGAAAATATTAAATATCAGACTGTAAATGATTTAGCAATAATAGTTAATCAATTCTACCCAGATTTACGTAAATGTCTTAATACAATTCAGTTATCAACTCAAGATAATGAATTAAAGATTGATAAATCTATATTAGTATCATCTAACTATATGTCTGAAGTAGTTAGTGAACTATCAGGTAAAAAATCATGGAAAGGTATTAGACAAATTATAGCAGATGCTAATGTTCAAGATTTTGAAGAACTATATCGTTATCTTTATGATAATGCTGATAAATTTGCTCCTGGTAAAGAAGGAATGGTAGCTTATTATGTTAATGAATATTCATACCAATCTAACTTTAGAATTGATAAAGAAATTAATTGTATGGCCTTAATAAACCAACTGATTACTTTATAATGTACCCCAACAAAGAATACCATAACGAAAAACTTACATACACAAAACAAGGAGATTTACTAGATAGTAAAGGTTTACCTGTTATGATGGAGTGGGAAAGAGATATTATGGAACATGATGCTAGTATTATTTGTAAAAATGGTGGTGATATTCTTAATGTAGGTTTTGGATTAGGTATAATTGATAATTATATTCAATCTTATAACCCAAATTCACATTGGATTATAGAATCTCATCCTGACGTTTATAATAAAATAGTAAAAGATGGATGGTTAGATAAACCTAATGTAAATGTTATTTTTAAAACATGGCAGGAAGTATTAGAAGATTTACCAAAATTTGATGGTATTTATTTTGATACTTGGAATGAAGACCAATTCTTATTTGATGCGTATGCTAATAGAATTTTAAAAGAGGGAGGTATTTATTCATTTTTTAATAACCCAAGAACATCAGATAAAAAGTTAAACCCTTTAACCCAACAAATATTAAATGAAAACTTTGACATAATAACAAACCCTGTAGAAATTAAAGGACCTATAAAAAATGCTGAATCATATTTTGATAAGGACATTAAAACTTATTGGAGTCCTGAGTGTAGATTAAAAAAGAATGAAAAGATTTATTGAATTTGCTCTTATTTGGTATAGTCAACAGATGGCTATTCCATTTTGGATGATTGGACACGTTCATTTATCTTTGAATACATATCAAGACTTACATGAAATAATCGCTAGTGTAGGTTTAAATATTTTAGTAGCGATTGGATTTATAATAGATTTTAAACAAAATAGTAATAATAAAAAAAAGTAAAATGGCAGAACAACAACAACAAATGAATGTAGATGTTAAAAACACTACAATTATCCAAACCCCAGAAGGTGGGGTAGTTTTTCAACAAGGAGTATTACTTCGTAAAGTATCCAAATTTGTAGTAGGTGCTGATGAAGATGCATTAATGCCAATTCCAGTATTTTTTGATCCTTCAACCGGTAAAATACTTGAATCAACAGTACCAGCTGAACTTAGAGAAGAGTATAAAGATTATACACTTGCCTAATGAAGCTTTGGGATTGGTTAGATGAAATAACCGTTAAGAAAACACCAGCATCTCAATTCTCATCTGAGGATTGGGATAGCTGGAATTCTTACATGGTTCATAGATTTATGTCTATGGGGAAGAATAATATAGAAATATCTAACATGGCACAAAGATTCTTACCTACAGATAAAATAGGAATTTATAATTTTTATTGTAATATGATTCCTAGAAAAAAAGTATGGAATAAGTATATTAAATCTGGAGTTAAGGGTAAAAATAAAGAATTAGTTGAAGTAATAGCTAATTATTTTGAAGTTGGATCCCACGAAGCAGATGATTATATTGATGTTATAGGTAAGGATGAAGTTAAAAATATCCTTAAATCTATAGGAATAGAAAAAAAGGAAATAACTAAATTATTTAAAACATGACAACAGAACTATTTAATATGCTTAAAACATCAGCTGAAGCTGATAGAGCTAAAGCATTATTATCACTAGATTTATTAGGAAACAAAGCAACAGGTATTGGAGACCATTCAACAGAAGATTTTTATAAAAATGCTGAAGAAGCACTTATAAAATTAGTAGATGCTGATGATCGACTTAATACTTTAAAAATTTACTTTAACAACAAAACAGTAATATAATGGGAAGTACAGTAGAAAAATATTATGACCAAAAGTCTGCAGAAAAATCTACAATTACTACGGAAACAACAAATACTATAGAGATATTTCAAAGTGAGTATCCTGAACTATCTGATGAGTTTATTAGAATTCAAGCAGAAATGTATGAAATGTTTGCTCGTAAACATATGGATTATGGTTTAAACAATATTGCCTTAGGTGGTGACATATTAAATAATAATGATGATAAAAAGTTTTCATTAACAGGTTTAGCTATTAGACTTACAGATAAAATATCACGTTTGAAAAATCTTTTAGTTAATGGAAGAAATTTTGTAAAAGGTGAAGGAATGGAAGATACATTCATTGATATAGCAAATTACGGTATAATTGGTCTATTAGTAGGCCGCGATAAGTGGAAAAAATAACATGGCTAGAAATACAAGATTAGTTAGTATAAAAGGGTGTCCTATGGTAATATTTGAAGCACCTGAATGCATTTCAGATGAAATTGTTAAGTACAACAATTTTTGGGAATATGAAGTATTTGATAAATGGAAACAACACTTTCCAAAAGAAGGATTAATGTTAGATATAGGAGCTAATATTGGAGGACATTGTATACAATTTCACCACCATTTCCCTAATTTAAAAATATGGGGTTTTGAACCGTATCCTCCTAATTATGAATTATTAAGAGTAAATGTTGAAAATCTTCAAAATGTTCATAGTTTTTCTTTAGGAGTTGGAAGTGGAAATTCTATGGTTCACTTTGGAAATGAATATTCTAAAAATTGTGGATCTGTAATGGTAGTAAATCCGGATGAAAATTGCTTTACTAAACCTTACTCTAATTTTGTTATAGCTTTAGATACCATTAAATTCCCAGAGCCTGTCAAATTTATTAAAATTGATATTGAAGGTCATGAATATTCAGCTTTTGAAGGTGCTAAAGAATTATTATTAAGAGATAAACCTTTAGTATGGTTAGAAGATCATGGTCAACCTTTAGGTGAAGGAGATTCAATTAAATATCTAGAAGGATTAGGATATAAAATGTTAGATAGTTATTTAGAAAGAGACGATAAATCGTCAACATCCTCAGACTTTTTAATGTACCATCCAGACAATGTTTGGTATAAATAATTAGGATACTCAATAATATTTTCGTATATTTACGTCAATAAAATACATAGTTTTGGCTAAAAAAAAATTACCTGTAATAGTTAGAGATATAAGAGAAAATCCCCCAACACCCGTTAATTTTGGTGTTGAAAAAAATATCTCATATTCTCAATTATCAATGTTTACTCAATGTCCTAAAAAATGGTCTCTACAATATAGAGATGGTCATAAAATAAGTGAACAAAGTATTCATATGACTTTTGGTACAGCCCTACATGAGGTTTTACAACATTATTTAGATGTAATGTATGCCAAAAGTGGTGCAGAAGCAGATAGGATTGATATTAATGAATTATTTGAAGATACCTTAAGAGAATGTTATGCTAAAGACTATAAAAAAAACAAAAATCAACATTTTAGCACACCTGAGGAGTTAAGAGAATTCTATGAAGATGGGAAAGCTATATTAGATAATTTTAAAAAGAAAAAAGGTGGTTATTTTTCTAAAAAAGGGTGGTATTTAGTAGGTTGTGAAATACCAATAGTTATGGCGCCTAATTTACGTCTTAACCGCGTTAAATACATGGGTTATTTAGATATCGTAATGTATCATGAACCAACGAATACATTTAAAATAATCGACATAAAAACGAGTACAAAAGGTTGGAATAAGTACACTAAAAAGGATGAATCCAAACAATTCCAATTAATACTTTATAAGTACTTTTTTAGTAAACAATATAATATTCCAATTGAAAATATAGAAATTGAATTTTTTATTGTTAGAAGGAAAGTTTATTTAGATGGTGAATATCCTCAAAAACGTATACAAACATTTGTACCTGCTTCTGGTAGAAATAAAGTAAACAAAGCTACTAAAAATTTAGATGATTTTATAAATAGAGCATTTAATTTGGATGGCTCATATAAAGATACTACATTTATGGCAAAACCAAGCAAATGGAATTGTACATTTTGTCCTTATAAAGAAAATAAAGAACTATGTAGCGCAGTTGGTAAATCTTTATAATCTGCATATATGTATAGACAAATATATTAAAAAATAATAATTATGTCACAAACAAAAGAAATGACACTTACGAGTGTAAAAGTAAAAAGCAATTTATTCGAAAATTTTAAAATAGAATGTGTAAAACGGAAATTTAGTTTCCAAAAACTTGCTGATCGAGCTATATTCTTATATCTTACAGATGAAGATTTTAGGAAAAAAATTAATAATCAAACTAACTTAGAAATTAAAGACTAAAACAAAAATGAAAGAAGGTTATATTAAACAAGATAATAGAAAGAAAATTCTATTGTTAACTGATGATATTAGAGTACATTCAGGTGTTGCGCAGATTGGTAGAGAAATTATTTCAAAAACTTCTCATCGTTATAATTGGTGTCAATTAGCAGGATCAGTCCAACATCCAGAAAAGGGAAAAGTACAAGATATATCAGCAGATATTAACAAACAAGAAGGGATTGAAGATACTTATTGTAAGTTATATCCCGTAGATGGTTATGGAACTAGTGATATTTTAAGGGAAGTTATTAAAATAGAAAAACCAGATGCAATTCTTTTAATTACAGATCCAAGATATTTTAATTGGGTTTTTCAAATGGAAGATGAAATTAGAACTAAAATTCCAATTGCTTATCTTAACATTTGGGATGATATGCCTGCCCCCCAATATAATGAGGAATTTTATGAATCTTGTGATGCTTTATTTGGTATTTCAAAACAAACTACAGCAATTAATAAAATTGTTTTAGGAGATAAAGCTAAAGATAAAATTATTGAATACATCCCTCATGGTTTAGATAATAAAAAATTCTTCCCAATGGTAGAAAAAGATGAGGAGTTTACAAAGTTTAAAAATCTACTAACTAAGGGTGTAGAAAAAGACTTTATTTTACTTTTTAATTCAAGAAACATTAGAAGAAAATCTATCCCAGACGCTATTGCAGCTTGGAAATTATTTGTAGATACATTAACTAAAAAAGAAAAAGAAAAAGTACAATTTATTTTACATACAGACCCTGTAAGTGATGCTGGAACAGATCTACCAGCAGTAATAGATTATATAATGGGTGAAGATGATGAAACTGTAGTAATTTCAAACCAAAAACTCCCACATACTCATATGAATTATCTTTATAATATGGCTGATGGGGTTATATTATTATCTTCAGCTGAGGGTTGGGGATTAGCATTAACTGAATCTTTACTTACAGGAACACCTATTATTGCTAATGTAACTGGAGGTATGCAAGACCAAATGAGATTTGTTGATGAAAATGGAAATTGGTATACTAATTCAAAAGAAATACCATCAAATCAATTTGGTACATATAAAGAGCATGGAATATGGGCACTACCAGTTTTTCCAAAAGCAGTAGGTATGGTAGGTTCACCTATGACACCTTATATTTGGGATAGTAGATGTGATTTTAGAGATGCTAAAGATAGAATTATTGAATTATACAAAATGCCTAAAGAACAAAGATTTACGCAAGGTAATGCTGGTAGAGAATGGGCTTTAAGTGATGAAGCTGGGTTTACAGCTGAACATATGGGTAATAGATTTATTGATGGAATGGAAAAATTATTTTCAACTTGGATGCCTAGAGAAAATTTCACATTTTGGAAAGATACAGATTACAAATCAAGAAAACTTAATCATAAATTAGAATATTAAATGAAGAATACATTTGTTATAAGCGCTCCAGTTGATACTTACTCAGGTTACGGAGCCCGAAGTAGAGATTTTGTGAAAGCATTAATTGAGTCAGATAAATATGATATTAAAATTATCCCTCAAAGATGGGGAGATACTAGAAAAGGATTTTTAGATGATTTTCCAGAATGGAACTTTATGAGAGAATATCTCACCCCTCAACTAACGTCAAAACCCGATATTTGGTGTCAAGTAACAGTACCCAATGAATTCCAAGCTGTAGGCATATATAACATTGGTCTAACGGCAGGTATCGAAACTACAGCATGTGCCCCTCAATGGATTGAAGGGTGTAATAGAATGGATATGATACTTACATCCTCAAACCATTCTAAACAAGTATTCGAAAATACTTCATTTGAGATACAAGATAAAAATACAGGTAAAAAAGGTGAATTAAAATGTACTACCCCAGTAAACGTATTGTTTGAGGGAGCTAATTTAGAAATTTATAAACCGGTTAAAGAATTCACAAATAAAAAGTTATATGATCATATTAAGGATATTCCTGAGAAATTTGCTTATTTATTTGTTGGTCATTGGTTACAAGGAAGTTTAGGGCATGATAGAAAAAATGTAGGTTTATTAATTAAAGCTTTTTATGAAGTATATAAAAATAAAAAAAATTCACCGGCATTAATTTTAAAAACCTCAATAGGGAAGGGATCACATATGGATAGGAGAGAAATACTTAAAAGAATGAAAAGTATTAGAGATACTCTCCCAAAAACAGACAGATTACCTTCAATTTATTTAATTCATGGGGATCTATCAGATGCTGAAATTAATGAATTATACCACAACCCAAAAGTAAAAGCTATGATTAGTGCTACTAAAGGTGAGGGATTTGGAAGACCATTATTAGAGTTTGCTTTAACAGGTAAACCCACAATAGCAACAGCTTGGTCAGGCCATATTGATTTTTTAAATCCTAAATTAGCACCTTTAATGGGGGGTAAATTAAATAACTTAGATCAATCATCAATACAGAAAGATGTACTTATTGAAGGTTCACAATGGTTTGATGTAGACCATCAACATTTGGGTCACTTCTTAACAGATGTTAAGAAAAATTATAAAACTTGGAATCAAAAATCAAAAACATTAGCTGGTAGATTAAAGAAAAACTTTAGTTATGAAGCTATGAAATCTTTATTAATTGAGATTTTAGATGATAATGTTAGTGTTCCAACACAAATTCAATTAAACCTCCCAGAAGTTAAAAAATCTGGATTACCTAAATTAGAATTACCAATACTAAAATAAAATGGACGATTTAAAAACGTGTGATAGATGTGGCTCAGATGCTTGCTATGTACAAGAAGTAAATGAAAAAATAAAAAATTACCAATGCTATGGTTGTGGTTTTATTACTAATAGCTTATTAGTAAAAGATACTGAATTTTTTGAAGAACAAATGGAATTACTCCCAAATCTTTATAAAGAATTAATGGGTGAGGATGATGATGGTAAAATTTGGATGCCTTCAACAGTTAATATGCCTACAAAAGGAATGATATTTGCTAATGGTAAAAGTATTGAAAATTGGAAGTGGGCTGCTGTATTAGCTATACCCGTAAAGGACGAAGAAAAAGAAAAATATCCAATACCAAATAAGGAAGGGGAATTTTATGAGTGGAGAATGGATATGAATAATGTAAAGGAATTCCCAGAAACAGATTATATAGAAGCTTTAGATTATATTGGAATTTTTAACCCTGAGAATTAATGAAAGTATTAGTAACAGGTGGTGCAGGTTTTATTGGTCACAATTTAGTATGGAGACTTTTAGATGAAGGGCATGAAGTTCAATCATTAGATAATTATTCTACAGGTACAGTTAAAAATGAAGTTGATGGTTGCAAATATTGGCATGGTGACATTTCAACAATAACTAATCTTAATAAAGATTTTGATTTAATATTCCACTTAGCTGCTCAATCTAGAGTACAACCTTCATTTGATAATCCAACTAAAACGTTTAGGGTAAATGTAGAAGGAACTGAAACTGTGTGTAAATTTGCTCTTGATATAGGAGCAAAAGTAGTATATGCGGGTTCATCTTCAAAACACCATAATCCAGCAACTTCACCCTATGCTATGTACAAATACTTAGGTGAGGGAGTATGTAATTTATATAAAGAATCATTTGGGGTAAATATTGAGGTTTGTAGATTTTACAATGTATATGGTCCCGGTGAAGCATTAGATGAAAAAAATGGCAATGTAATTGGTATTTGGAGATCTAGGATATCAAGGGAATCTCATATTGAGATTGTTGGGGATGGAGAACAAAAAAGAGATTTTACTCATGTGGATGATATTGTAGATGGATTATATAGAATTGGTTTATCTAATTTTTATACAGGTGAAGCTGATTTTCAAAGGCCATCATCAATTAAAGCTTGGGAATTAGGGACTGGAGTTAATTATTCTATTAAAGAATTAGCAGAAACTTTCCAAAATAAAACAGGCTGCGCCATTAAATTTACTACAGACCAACCAGGTAATTATAGAAAAACTTTATGTACTGATACTACAGCACAGGATATTTTAGGTTGGAAACCTAAAGACCAATTATTATATTATATTAATAATTTAAAATTCTAAATGAAAATAAGCTACGCTATAACAGTTTGTAATGAAGCTGTAGAAATACAAAGATTAATATCATTTCTCCTAGAAAATAAAAGAAGTGAAGATGAAGTAGTAGTACTATTTGATTCTAAAAACGGAACTAACACTGTTGAAGAATATTTAAGATCTCATTCTATTAATGGTGAATTTATTTGGCATAAAAAAGAATTTGAAGGACATTTTGCTGATTGGAAAAATTATTTAACTTCTTTATGTGATGGTGATTTTATATTTCAAATTGATGCTGATGAAATACCCCATCAAACTTTAATTGAATACCTCCCAGAAATTATTGATAGTAATCCTAAAAATGAAGTAATCAGAGTACCAAGGGTAAATACAGTACATGGTTTAACTGAAGAATATGAAAGACAGTGGGGTTGGAGAGTAAATGCTTTAGGTTGGGTTAATTGGCCTGATTTTCAATGGAGAATTTATAAAAATCACCCTAAAATTAAATGGGTTAATAAAGTACATGAAGTATTAGAAGGTTATGATACATGGTCTAACCTAAATGAAGTTGAAGAATTTGCTTTATACCACCCAAAAGATATAGAAAGACAAGTAAAACAAAATAATTATTATAATACCCTCTAATATGAAAATAGGAATAATAGGACAAGGTTTTGTTGGTAATGCAATTTATCAAAAGTTTAGTAAATATTATGATGTTAAAACATATGATATTAAAGGTATGATTCATTGTAATAGTAGTGAACAAGAAACATTAGATAACGAAATAGTATTTATATGTTTACCAACACCAATGAGTGCAGAAGGTAATTGCCATACAGATATCGTTGAAGCAGCTATTAAACGTGTATTTGAATTTGGAGTTGCTAAAACAGTAGTTATTAAATCAACTGTACCCCCAGGTACGTGTGCAAAATGGAATAAGCAATTTAATTCACTTGATGTTGTATTTAATCCTGAGTTTTTAACTGAAGCAAATGCTGTGCAGGATTTTGAAAACCAAACTAGAATTATATTAGGAGGACCAAGACCTGCTACTACTAAATTAAAACAACTATATTCTAAAGTATTTCCTAAAGCAGCTATTGTTAAAACAGATTCATCATATGCTGAAATGGTCAAATATGTTACTAATAGTTTTCTAGCAACTAAAGTATCATTTGCAAATGAAATGTATCAAATATGCGGTGCTTTAGATATTGATTATGATAAAGTTGTAGAATATGCTACATATGATGAAAGATTAGGTAAATCACATTGGAATACACCAGGACCTGATGGAGACTTTGGATATGGTGGGCATTGTTTCCCAAAGGATGTTAAAGCATTAATTCATTTAGCAGAAGAATTGGAATTGCATCCAACTATGTTAAGAGCCACCGATAAGAAAAACAATGTGGTTCGAAAAAATAGGGATTGGGAAAAAATGAAAGGAAGAGCAATTATATAATTATTAAAAAAATGGACAAACAAAAAACAGTATTAATTACAGGAGTAGCAGGACTACTAGGAAGTAGATTAGCAGATTGGATTATTGAAAACAAACCAGAATATAAAGTAGTAGGTATTGATGATTTAAGTGGTGGTTTTGAAGAAAACATTAACCCAAAAGTAGATTTTTGGACAATGAACCTTACAGAACATCCAATTGAAAATTGTTTTGAAGTAAATAATTTTGATTATGTATTTCATTTTGCTGCTTATGCTGCTGAAGGATTATCTCCATTTATTCGTTGCTACAACTATGATAATAACTTAAAATCTACAGCCCGCATAGTTAATGAGTGTATAAAACACGACGTTAAAAGACTGGTATTCACGTCAACTCTCGCAGTATATGGGCATGGTGATGGTGGAATATTTGATGAATCCCAAAGACAATCTCCAATTGATCCTTATGGTGTAGCTAAATATGCTTGTGAAATGGATATTCAAATTGCTGGAGAACAGCATGGTTTAGATTGGTGTATTGTTAGACCCCACAATGTATATGGTATTAAACAAAATATTTGGGATAAGTATAGAAATGTATTAGGTATTTGGATGTATCAACATTTAAATGGTATGCCTATGACCATATTTGGTGATGGTGAACAAACACGAGCCTTTAGTTTTATAGACGATTCTCTTGAACCTTTATTTAATGCTGCTGTTAGACCCGAAGCTAGTAATGAAATTATTAATTTAGGGGGTATTGAAGAAATTTCAATAAATGATGCTAATAAGCTTTTATGTAAAGTAATAGGTGAAGATGCTGAAGTTCAACATTTAGAGGGTAGACATGAAGTAAAACACTCAATTCCAACTTACCAAAAATCAATAGATATATTAGGGTTTAAATACAAAACCTCAATGATTGATGGTTTAACCCAAATGTGGGAATGGGCTAAAGAACAACCTATGAGAAATAGATTTGTATGGCCAAGTTATGAATTAGAAAAAGGAATATATAGTTTTTGGAAAAATGAAACTAAAAAATCTAATAAATAAAAGCCATTATTGTACTATAGGCCATATAGGCAGTGAAAGCGATCTACAACTCCATGAAAGGTACATACTATACAATCTCCCAGTACTAAAAGAGTACAAGGGTCATATAGTAGTAACTAACTATTCAGGAAATTTCCGAAAAGAAAATAATACTTTGTGGAAAAAGTACTTCCCAGATTGTATAATTTTAGATTTGGGAATGAATAGGGGCCATTCATTTGGGATAGCAGACCAGGAAAATGCTATAATTGATTATTGTCACGCTAAAGATATAAAATGGATATGTAAATCTTCTTATGATGTAGTATTCCAACCTACCATATTAGATATTGAAATTGATGATAGTGAATTTTATTATATGAATGGTATTGGTTTTGGGGGAATGGAAAAATATAATTTTGATTTAGATAAAATAGCTAAAGAAGATTTTTATCCACAAACAAACTTTTATTTTATAGATACGACTAAAGTAGATTATCTCTACGATAAAGAATATGTTGATGATACTTACAATTTTATTCAAAATTTAGAAAATTATAGTGGTAGAGTCTGGGAATATATTGAAGGATGGACTTGTGAAGATTTTCTAAAAGAATGTGTAATTAGAAATAATCTTTCAAAATATCATTTGGTTTCTAATAAAAGTTATCGTATATTATTGGAAACAATAAAAAAACAACAAATACACGATTGTAGTCACAAAAACATCATGATAGAAGGAATATGTCATTTCCAACATCTTAACCAAAATATTTTAATTATATGATAGTAAATTTAGAACAACTAGTAAATGATCTTTACAGAACCCCATCGGATATTAATGAACATATCCCTACAATAATCAAATTATCTCAAGAATGTGACCATATTACAGAAATGGGTGTAAGAGGAATTTTTTCAACTTGGGGGTGGTTAGCAGGTATGCCCAAAAAAGGTTTATATTGTTATGATCTTTTAAATCCTGATAAATGGGGGGGAGATATTAATAATGTTTATGATACTGCTGAAGCATTAAATATTCCTTTTAAATTTACACAAGCTGATGTATTGGAAATTGATATTGAAGAAACAGATTTATTATTTATTGATACCTGGCATCGTTATGAACAATTAACAGAAGAACTAAAAACACACTCAGATAAAGTAAAAAAATATATCTGTTTTCATGATACTACAACTTATGCTCATCGAGGAGAAGCAATGTCTTCTGAAGGTGGTGAAAATTGGCATGGTAAGCCTTTATCAAAAGATAAAGGTTTATGGGATGCTGTTACTGAATTTTTAGATAATAATAAAGATAGTTGGGAATTAGTTAAAAGATATGAAAATAATAATGGGTTTACAATTATAAAACGTAAATGAAAGTAATATATAGAATATCAGACGCAGGCTATAATAAAATAAAACCAGACTATATCAATAATGAAAAATGTTTGGCAAATGCTATAAAAGTATTTAAAGATGCTGAGTGGTCTGTAATTGCAGACAATATATCAGAAGAGACTAATAGTATGATTCAACAATATATACCCCGCAGTTATATTTACTATGTTAATGAAGGTAATGGTGCCCGTACATTTAATATAGCTTTAGATGAAGCTATAATGAGTGATGATGATGATGAAATTATTTATTTTTTAGAGAATGATTATTTACATAAACTAGATTCACAAAAAATATTAGAAGAAGGATTTAAGTTAGGGGCATCATTTGTATCACTATATGACCACCCAGATAAATATTTACCGCCTAATAAAGGAGGAAATCCTTATTGTGAGGGTGGAGCTGAAGACACAAGAGTATATTTAACTGATAGTTGTCATTGGAAGATTACAAATAGTACAACAATGACATTTGCTGCTAAAGTATCTACTTTAAGGGTTAATGAAGATATTATACGCAAACATACTAATACTGCTCACCCTAATGACTTTGGTATGTTTTTAGAATTAAGAGAAAAAAATCAACTATTAATAACTTCAATCCCGGGTTATTCAACTCATGGTGAAACACAGTGGTTATCACCATTAAATGATTGGAAAAAAACATCAATTTAGAATAAAATATGATCAGCATAATAATACCAACTTACAGGAATCCTGCTTACTTAGATCTATGTCTATTTTCAGCAATCGATCAACAAGGTTTTGATAATGAAATAATTGTTGTTGTAGATGGTTTTATTGAAGAAAGTCAAGAAGTACTAGACAAATACAAAGATAATATTAAAGTATTGGATTTGGGTGAAAACCAAGGAATGCAACAGGCCCTTAATTTAGGGGTTATGAATGCTACCAATGAACTTATTTTAATAGTAAATGATGATAATGTTTTTTGTAAAGATTATGATTTAGCTGTATTAACTATATCTGATAAAGAAAAAACAGTATTGACTTTAAACCAAATTGAACCTATAGGACCCGGTATATTTCATTTCCCAATTAATAACTTTGGAAGAAACCCCAGTGAATTTGAATATGATGAATTTATTAAGTATGAAAATGTAATTAAAAAAGATGAATTAACTCTTGATGGGGGTATTTTTCCATTCGCGATGCATAAAAAATATTATATGGCAGCTGGAGGATTTGATACAATGTATCAATCCCCATTTATATGTGATTGGGATTTCTTTCTAAAATTAGATTTGATGGGTTTAGGATTTGTTAGAACTCATAATGCTCATTTATATCATTTTGGAAGTACAGCGACTAAAAATGGTAAAGAAAGTGAAAAATTTAGAGCAACAGAAAACCCAGCTGCTGAAATGTTTAAATATAAATGGGGAATGGTTCCTAACCTATATGAAAACAATTCTCACCGTCCTAAAGGTGTTCGTATTAAAGGAATTATATTTTAAATATTTATAATCGAACCTATAAAACCATGCTAAAGATGAAAGAAAAAGATAAAATGGATAAAGTAGTTAAAAGAGAGGTTGTAAATATAGAATTAGATTGGGATAATGAACAGGATTTAATTGAGTTGGGGGATAACGAAGTATTTGTTGATTTTATACTAGAAGAAAGTTTAAAAGCAATAGTTGATGCTTTAAAAAATAATAAAGAGAAGGCAGAATTATTTAATGTGTTTAATATGTCTGTTATTATAGAATTAAAAAAACCCCAATTTAAAACAGTTTTGGAAAAAGTCAACCGTATGCTTATTAAAAATGAAGAATACGAAAGATGTAATGAGTTGAAAAAATTAATAAAAAAACATAACTTATGAAAAAATACAAATATTACTCTTTAAACGATAAAACTAAAGAAAAAATAGGAAGTTGTTGGGCTGAAGATATAAATGAAGCATTTTTAATAGCTAGTAGAATGAAAAAATTACCTTTAGACCAATTCAAAAAATTATTCACAGTCGAATTAATATAATATGAATACAGGGAATGATGGATTAAAAAAACTATTTAAAATAGTTCTGGGTACAGAAGTTAATATTAAAGATAATATTGATGTAACTGAAGAATTAGTATTTATAGGATTAATTACAAGGTTAGAAGAATCCGAAAAAATGGAACATACCGTGTTTCAAACTAGCGGTATAGATTTAAGTAAAGTAACAGATGGGTTATGGTTTGTTATAGAAAATCAAATGAGAATGTTATATGGTCCTGAAGCATCAGAATTGATTCAATGGTACATATATGACAGATTTAACCCTGATGGTAGTATAGTACCTTTAGAAGGTCCCCATGAAAAATTATTTATACTTAAGGAGCCAAAAGATTTATGGTCTTACATAAGATACAAATCCATAAAATAATTTGGATATCTAACATCCTTTTCGTATATTTACACGTAAATAGTTTATAATTATAGTGTAAATTAAATATAACTTTAATGAAATTAAAAATGATATCATGCATCGCATGTAAAGAACCTATGCCTGAATTAAGGTTAACTAAATATGGGTATAAATCATGCGTAGAATGCTCGACTGTAGGCGCATATAAGGCAGTAAGCATGCAACACGGCAAAGGTGACCACACATGGAATGATATCCAAATTATGACACCTGAACAAATGGAAAGGTATAGTAAAGTTGAAAAACAAAAAGCAAAATTAGATTCATATAATAATTTAGATGCCTAAAGCAAGACCACTTACTAAAGAACTTATTCTAGCTGCAATGGCTAAGACAAAATCAAACATGGCAGCTGCTAGATATTTGAATTGTTCTTACCAGCATTATAAAAAATGGGCTAAGTTCTATGAAAGTGAAACTCATGATAGTTTATTTGAACAACATAAAAACCAATCAGGTAAAGGCATACCTAAATTTTTAAGAATTGGTGGGAAAGAACCGGCATTGTTAGATATCATTGAAGGGAGAGCAAACGCATCATCTTTCACTCCAGCTAAGATTAAATATAGACTTATTACTGAGGGGTATTTGGAAGAAAAATGTGCTAATTGTGGTTTTGAAGAACGTAGGGTATTAGATTATAAAATGCCTTTATTATTACATTTTAAAGATAATAATAAAAAAAATTATAAGTTAGATAATATAGAATTGTTATGTTACAATCATTACTTTTTAACAGTGGGTGATATTTTTAGTGATAAACAGGTAGAAGGTATTGAAGATCATAAACCAGTAAATCAAGGGAAGGTGGAATGGGAAGTTGATGATTATCATCTTCAACGTTTAAAAGAATTAGGGTTAGACCCAAATGATGAGGATGAATATGATATAATTTCAAGAATATAATGGCTAAAAAAACAAGAAATATTAAAAGGTCAAAACATGACAAACTTGTTAATGACTATGATAAACAAAAAGAAAAACATCTAGAACGTTTAGCAAATAAAATGTTAAAAGATGAAGATAAAAAGGAGAGATTAAGAAGTAAAACAATTAAAGGAGATTTTTTAAACAAATTTTAAGTTATGAAACTATTTAAGTACAATGAAAGCCAATTGAAGTATGAACCTTTTAGTTCAACATCAATATTTTTAAAATTAGCAATAATATTTTTTAGTGCCTTCCTATTTTTAGGATTAGCTAATTCCCCTGTAGTAGAATATGTAATTGAAACTGAAGATATACTTTTAGTAGAGACAACAGATGAATTTAGTGAGGACAAATTAATAGAAAATATTCAAAAATTAAATTTCAAATTTCCTCATATTGTGTTAGCTCAGTCAATTCTAGAAACAGGACACTATGATTCAAAAATATTTAAAGAGAATCATAATTTATTTGGTATGAAAGAAGCACGAGTTAGACTTAATTTAGCTAAAGGTACTCAATTTGGTCATGCTTATTATGAAAGTTGGGAAGAGTCACTTACAGATTATGCTTTATGGTATTCAACATATGCTTATAAATGTAAAACAGAAAAACAATTATATAAATTATTAGATAAGCAATATGCTGAAGCCGCGGCATATGTATCAATGTTACAAGAAATAGTATTGATTAATAACTTAAAAGAAAAATTCGAATAAAATGGCTAAAATGGTATCATTCACCCACAGGGGGAGTGCAAAGAAAAAGCGTCCAGGTGTTCACGCTAAAACAAAAACATCAAAATCAAAAAATAGTGTTAATTATAGAAAGGCCTATAGAGGGCAAGGTAAAATTTAAAAATGTAGAAAGATTATGTCAAAGAATTCAATGAAACAAACAGTAGACCAGAGTATGTTGTGGAGAAACTGGATGATTAATAAAGGAAGTCTGAAAATTGTAAAAAAATCTAAACCACTATATACTGTAAACAGATAAATGTTAAAAACACCAACCAACCATTTTGAACACTTTGATGATGAAATATTATTGGAAATGGCAATGTTTTATCCAATACAGTTAAGAAAAATGTGTGTATTAATTAGTTTAGACCAACAATTGGAAAAGGAAAGTTATGAAAAAGTTAAAAGTAGTAGTAGTAGGGGAAACTTGTGTTGATAAATTTATCTATTGTAAAATTAATAGATTATCTCCTGAAGCACCTGTACCAGTTTTAATACCAACCCACACTGAAGTAAACCCAGGCATGTCAGGAAATACTTGTGCTAATATTAAGGCATTAGATCCAAGCTCACAAGTTATACATTTTTCAAACTTAAAACAAATAACTAAAACTAGGTATGTTGAAGGGAAAACAAACCATATGTTTTTAAGAGTTGATGAAGGTGATAGTAAAATTGAATCTTTTAAGTGGAGTAATGACTATAAACATTTTATTAAAGAAGCTGATGTTGTTATCGTAAGTGATTATGATAAGGGATATTTAACAGATTTAGATTTAATAAAAATTGCTACACATTCAAGACTATCTATCCTAGACAGCAAACGTAAACTTACAGATAAAGTTATAAATTCTTTTAATTTTGTTAAACTAAATGAAGAAGAATGGGAAAACAATTATGGATTAGATGATAAAAATATTATTGTAACTTTAGGTGCTAAGGGTTCAATGTACATGGGAGAAATATTCCCATCTAATAACCCACAAGAAACAATTGATGTTAGTGGTGCTGGTGACACATTTACAGCTGCATTTGCTATATCATATGTAACAGCCCCATCTGTTCCTAATGCTATTAAATATGCTAATACAGTGGCGTCTAAAGTCGTTAGTAAACGAGGAGTAAAGACTCCCGCATAAATATTTGGAGAAGCAAAAGAAGGTTCGTATATTTAGGTATAAATAAAGGTAACGCATATGGCACTCTGGAAATTTTCAAATTTAAATAAATACGGAAACATTAGGTCTAGGATTATTTATAGACCTGATGGTGAAGCATTTGGTTTTAATCCTAAAGGATTTGGTCCCTTTGTTAATGTACAAAGGTTCAAATATGAACATAAACATGAAATTATACCTCCGTCATTAGTAGAATCAAATGGTAAAATGTATATTGTACCAACATGGAAAGAAGTTGATCCAAACACTACTTTAAATGATATTCAGTGGATTAGACCAAAAGTTAAAGTAACTAAATCTGAAACTGTAGTTAAAATATCTAAAAGTAGTAGTAGTGATGCTGAGTATACTACGAAATACTACCCAGATTCAGGTAAATATCATTGTGATTGTCCTGGTACTTGGAGAACTAGAGGAAATTGTAAACACGTAAAACAAATGAGAAATGAGCAGGGGTAGACCATCAGAACAAACAGAACGTAGAACAAAATATGTTCTAGAATTTATTGATGTACCATCTAAACCAGAATTAGGTGGTAGACAGTTATGGCATTTTGATGATGCCAAACATAAAAATGGTCCTTGGAAAGTAGAAAATTTTGAAGGTCCTGAAGAAAAAAAACTAAATAGTAAATTTAAACCAAAGATTCAAAAAGGTAAACCATATGGTAAACTACCAGTGGTTATGGTGTTTAAATCATCAAATCGCTCAAATGCCGTAACTAAAATGAAAATTTGGAATAATGAAAATATAGATTATATTAACTCTGCTAAAAAACTCCCAGGTGTACCTGATACATCTATTATATTAGAATTGGGGGTAGGTAAAAACCTTATTAAAAAATGGCAATTAGAATATAATTTGTAATATTTATCAACGAATATAAATTAAACAACATGGCAACACGAGCACTTATAGGTTATTTAGACGAAGACAGAAACTTCACATGCACATATAACCACTATGATGGTTACCCAGAAGGTTTAGGTAAAGCATTACTAGACCATTACGATACTGATGAACAAGCTAAAAAAATAGCAAATACAGGATATATCTCATCTGTAGATGAAGATGGTACTATTGATTCAAAATATGATGAACCTGCTGACAAAATGGTTCTTGATGAGGATGTAATAGAAGCAGGATTACAAATCGGTGAGAAAGTAGATGAGTATGGTGGTGATTATGGTTATGTATGGTTTGGTAATGAATGGATGACACTTAAAAATAATGGTATTCGTTCAATTGCAGATCAATTTGAATTTAAAATGCCAGCTGACGGTGCAGGAATATTTAGAGTAGAAGAAAATTTAAACGAAAAAGAAAAAGAAGATATGGCAGAAAGTTACAAAGCAAAATGGAATGAATTTATTACTGAAAATAAAGTAATTGATGATCAATGGACAGTATATGTAAAATCATTAGTTAATTCTATTAGATTAAATGGTGTTGATGATTATGTTAATTTTAGTGAAGATGATTTCAAAGAAGATTTTGATAATTATATAGCAGATAAAATGGATCTCTAGTATTATTTCCCCTCTGATCCTAAGATTGAGGCACCTAACGGTGCCTCTTTTTTATGTTAAAAATTTGGATAAGCCAAAAACTATTCGTATATTCACCCCATGAATAAAGAGAGCATTCAGTCTATAATAAATAAATCTTACCCAAAGATAGAAAAATATTATGGACATTCAAAATATCACAATTGTACTCCCTATATTGAAATTCACCACAACATTTATATAAGAATAACAGGTGATGAGTATGACCAAGATATACTATCAGAAACAGAATGTAATCCTGATGCTGAATATGATAAAGTTGATAATACTATTATAATTTATTGGCCTAAAATGATTAATAAAGAGACTATTATAAAATCCCTAATACACGAATACCAACATTATTTACAGTCTCCATCATGGATGAAAAGATATTACAATATGGGTTATGATTATAATAACCATCCTTATGAAATAGCAGCAACTCAAGAAGAAAGTAATTGGAAGATATTCGCGTAAAATTTGGAGAAGCAAGGAAGCCTTCGTATATTTACGGGGTAAATGAGGCATGAAGCCAATAGAACACAAATAAAAATAAAGGTTATATGAAAAAAGTAAATTTAAATCCGTCAAATTCAAAAGTTATTAATGGTACTGTATTTGTTACTGCATTAAAAGCATTAGCAATGTCTAAGGTGCTATCAGACCAATTAGAACATGGTAATAACATCACTCACCCTACATTAGGAATTATGTATCAATATAATGGTCCTTATTCTCGCGCATAAAAATTTGGAGAAGCAAGGAAGCCTTCGTATATTTACAGGGTAAAACGGGTGCAAACCCAATTATTAATAAAAATAAAAGTTATGTTGAAGAAAATTGATTTTAAGTATTTAGTAGGAGCAGTAAGTGCATTTATGCTTAGTATAGGAACAATGCATGGTGCCGTTCAGAATTATATCCCTTTTGAGGGTATTGATAATGAAATGGCATTTTGTGTTATGTCCTTTATGCTTGGTGGGATATGTTTAATGTGTATTAAAAAATCATAAGGTATGAAAATTAAAACAATACATGATGGTTGGGATTGCGTCCCAGAATTAAAAGATGTTACCTATGAATTAAGCACGGTGAATGATTACATTTATGAAATCAAAAATTGTGTAAGAAATTCAGATTTAGAGAGTATGGTAAATGATATGAGGGAGATTATGGATAATGTTAAATACCATTTAGATAAAATAGACACTACTAAAGAGTTTATTACAGTAGATATAGAAGATTAATTAATTAAAAATAAAAGTTATGGCAAAAATTGAAAAAAGTTTTTTAACCCCCAAGTGGTTAGTAGTTAAAGAAATGTATGAAACTGGAACTAATGGTTCTGATAAGTTTGGTGATAATTTCCCAGTTGATGGTGAGTTAAATGAATTAGCAAGTGAGTTTGTTGATATTTTAGGTGAATTTACTAGGCAATTTGGTTATGAAAGTACCATTGAAGGAGTTCATATGAATTTATGGAAAGAAAGAATTTGGTCATTAATTGAAAACGCAGGTTTACTTCCAGAAATTGCTTGGAGAGATGATTTAGAAACAGATCGTTTAAACCAAATGGAGGTAGAAGAAGATGATATCTACGAGGTGGATTTAGATGAATTAGAAAAAGAAATTTATAACTCATAATATGGCAAATACAAAACAATACACAGGTGAATATATTTCACTATTCGACCATTTAGGTAGAGCTGCTGGTGGCGAATTAGGTACAAAAGTAGCTTATGCCGCTGCTAAAGCAGGCATTAAACATGGTACTAGACAACTGGAAGAAAGTTATTATACTGGTGAGGTTTATACTTACCCAAGTGACTTTTTAACAGATTACTTTAATGTAACACTAAAATAAACAAAATGGATAAACTAGAAAAGGAAAATCTATATCGAAAATTAAATTTAATACTTCAATTAGTAGAAGATCGTAACAATAGCGAAGCAATGCAACATTTAGAAGAATTAATTCATAGAATTCAATTTAATAAAATTTAAAGTTATGTTGTATAAGGATATGCTAATTGGAATATTCATGTTTAGTATAGCTCATGTGCTAACATTCTTCCAATTAAACGGACAATTTTTTAAAACAGATTGGTTTAGAAAGAATGAACTGTTAGTAGCAGCAGCGGGTATAATTCTATCATTTTTCTATATTTGGGGAACTAAATATACTGTTAGTGGATTTGAAGGTTTATTATGGCCTGCTAGGTTTGTAGGATTTGGGGTTGGGATGATAATTTATGCTGTTGGTGTTAATTATTTTTTCGGTGAAACTTTAAATCCTAAAACAATTGTTAGTTTATGTCTATCATTAATTTTAATTTGTATCCAAGTATTATGGAAGTAAATAAAAGAAAATATTTACTAGAAAATGGATGGTGGGCTCACTACCATGATGATTGTTGGTTTGATGGTAAACTAGATGAATTAGATGTTGATGAAAAAGGATTTATGGTTGGGTTTAGGCCCGAAAGTGAAGGAATAACATTAGAAGAAGCATATGAAAAAGCGAGAATATAGAGGTTGTGAATGGAATAGTCCAATCTATAGACAAATTGTAGCAGAAAAAAATAAAAAAGAAGGCAAAGCAACAATAAATGAATATAAAACAAAACGTGGAAAAAGAAGCTAAAAAGCTTTTTATACAAATAATATCCAGTTAATACGTATATACGATGATAACCGATTACTTAAAATATGTAAATGACAATGCTTACATTGTAAAGCGTGAGGTACCAACCCACGTATTTGAAGTTAAAGGTCAAAATAAATTAAACATGCAACTCTTACAAGACTATAGAGATTACCTTGGGTGCGATCACGTTCTTAGATCTCAAACCCATTTCCTAATGTGTGAAACCATTGAAGAAGCAGAAATTCTAGAAGAAAATGTCAAAAGTTAATTATGGCGATTGGATTGAAGAAGATCCATTCCACCCCTGTTTGAAGTGTGGGGGAAATGATTTTAGTATAAACATGATAACCGACTTATACACATGCGATAATTGTGGTGAGGTTTTGGTTGCGCCAAAAGAAGCGCATAAAAAGAAGAGGCCTACGAAAGCTCGTCCTCGCCTTGAGGAAGACTGGGAATAAGAGTTGTAGGCTCAATATTTATAATCAAAAATGAGAAAATGGAATGATTGGAAGTCACATGGTGTAGCAAGTGTTTTTCAAGTAGCAGAAGGCTTTAGACCTATGTCGGTTCATAATGGAAATCAATTTTCAGGCTTGCGTTTGTATACACAAACACCTCGTGTTGATATTAATGATGTTGCTAATCCAAATAATTGGACTTGGGTTAGTCATCAAGGTGGGTTAGGTGCTGGAGCAAATACAAGCCCAGATGGAGATCCACAAATGGTGTTTTGTTGTCATGATATTTTATCAAGAGAAAATCCTGAAAATATAATAAATTTTTGGGAAGGTGATCATTTAGATGTAGATTGGTTACTCTCGCTTCCATATTTTACTACATTAGGTAACACACCAGATTCAACTACAGATTGGAATACTATTGTACTACAGCTTTATAGAGTAGGTGGTTGGTTTTGGACTGAAGGTGGTTGGCCTCCAATAAAAGGACCAGGTACTGAAAGTATTGATTTACGACCTGTACATAATTATGAGTTTCACATGGATGAGTGTTGGGATGGGACCACATTAACGTCTTATGTAGATAGTCATAATCAATCAGCAAATACAATTAGTGGTACTGCACCCTCTGAAACTGCTGCTTACACTTCATGGCCTTGGGATGCTACATTTAATTTTAATAATGCTGCTGGAATTACAAATACTTCAGATCCAGCAATTACCGGGCAACTTACTTATGAGTATATAGGAAACACTAATAATGTTACTGATGATCAATATTTGTGTGATGGTAGGAATGATGGTGGAACTTGGAATTATATGGGCTATCAAGGGTTTAGGTGGAATTGGTCGGCAAGACTTCAATATAATGGAAGTGATAGTAGTATTAGACATCATGGTGTTATGACTGGGAATTCTTCAACCAATACTAGTAAATTATATTATGGTAGTGGGAATGGGTACACTGCTGGTCCAGTTGCCAGTGGAACTTGTTCTACAGCAATGACTACACTTGGGGATAATTTTACTATTGGGATGAGGTTTACCAATACTCAGAAATGGAGAGGACAAATGTCAATGTTTAGAGTTTGGGGGTTTGAATTTGATGATGATATGGCTGAAATAGCATGGTTACATAACCAAGCACGGATGCCGCTTTATATTTAAGACTTCTGCAAAAATATGTGGAGAAGCAAGAAATTATTCGTATATTTATGGTATAAATGAGGCGCACGCCCAATACAGTTATGAAACAAAAAATATTATATTTACATGGTTTAGAAAGTCCACAGGGTGGTGATAAGGTTGATTTCTTAGCAACTAAAGCATTTGTTCATGCACCTGAGTTAGATTATACAAGGAGTGATATATTTCCATTCCTTATTAGCACAGTTGAGGAGTTTAAACCTGATGTAATTATAGGTTCATCAATGGGTGGTTATTCTGCATTCGTTTTAGGAGCGCTTTATAAAATTCCAGTTGTTGCTTTTAATCCTGCTTTGCATTCTAGAAGAATTGAGCCTAATTTCCCTAAATTTGTAAAAGAGCATGTTCCTGATAACTTTCATTTGGTGTTGGGTGAAAAAGACACCGTTATTGATGGTAGTAAAACGTTAGATTACCTTAAAGACCATGTTGCCGGTAAGTATATGCAATCTCAAATTCATCGCGTTAAAACAATGGGACATAGAGTGCCACTTGATGTGTTTTGCGATATGTATAATAAAACAATTAAATAAGATGAAGGAATTAAATAATTTTAGAGAATATCTTAACGAAGCTAAATTTAAAGTTGGTGATAAAGTAACCATGAATAATGGTGGTCCAGAAATGGAGATTACTAAAACACGTAGGATGTTTGGGTCTGATCTTAATGCTTACTCAGTTAAAAAAGCTGATGGAGAAGAAATGGAGTATGATGAAAAGCAATTGAGATTAGCTGAAATAAGCTTTGGTGCTGCGGGTACAGATAAAAGATCTGGCCAAGTAATAGGTGAAATAATTCAAATGATTAGAGATACAGGAATAGACCCATCAGATGTATTAGAAGAAGTAGGCCAAGAGTTTGGTATTGCTTTTGAATTTGGAAGAGGTCAATAAAAATAAAAATAAAATAAAATAAAATGGATAAATTTAACTTGAAAAAATTTCTTGGTGAAAAATCACTATTAAATGAAAACTCACCTGGGTATGATACTAGAAAGACAGGTGAAGCACTACCAACACTAGAAAGTGTTAAAGCAGCTTATGAAGCTAAACAAGATAAAGAAGAAATTAAAGAAGGTGTTTGGAATATGCCTTCAGCAGATGAAGTAATGGAATTTGTTGCTTATATGGAAGATGCTAAAGAAAAATTTTATCATATAGGTAGTGATGATGTACATGATGGTTTAGAACAAGCAATTATTAGTGCTAAAGATTTAGTAACTGGAGAATAATATGAGTTTTAATCTACAAAAATACTTTAAAAATCAATACCTGCTAGAAGGGGATTGGGATAAATTAAGTTCTACAGAAGCTTCTGATGAAGCTGATGATATTATAGAGTTAATTAAATCTGCTTATGCCTACATTGGAGGTCATAGTAATTTTAAAAGTGTTGGTGACGTAGATAAAGAAACAGGCAGAGGTGCTGAGTATGAAGTGATTGATTTAGATGATGATGGAGATATTGATGCAGTTAACGTATCTAAACGTAAAGCTGCTGGTGAAAAGTTCGTTGCTACAGGCCATGATGGTTCTCGTGAAGCTAAAAGAGCTGTTATTACACATAAAATAGATAGGTTAAAAAAACCAGGTTTTTATGTTGAAGTATCAGGAAAAATAAAAGATATCTTACTTAAAGCAGGTGTACCTCAGGTAACTGACCAAGCTACTATTGAGAAAGCATTGGCTGGTAAAGATATTATTATGAACGATGATGGTTCATATACAAGGAGCATTGCTGGTACAAAGCATGAAAAAATAATGCTAGGAACTCCGCTAGTATAAAATGTATGAAAGAATCTTTAGTAGTATTAGTACTCTTATCTATAATAAGTTGTGCTTCTTACCAACCTTCAACAGAGTATAATTTTGTTAAAGTATTAGGTGTCACTCCTCAGGGTGATACAATTCTTATTGATGTCAATTCATTAAGACCAAAAGTTTATAACAACTATTATTATGATAATGGGATTAATAGATATCCTTACAACTACAATTATTATAATACACCTCCAGTAATTATAAGACCTGTAAATCCAAAGCCAAGACCTACAAAACCTGTAGTAACCCCACCTTCGTTTACAGCTCCTAAACCAATTACTAAACCCACAAAAGACAAACAGTAAATTTATTAAAGACTCATGCGAGGGGATTTGGCTTAGCCAGATCCCCTTCGTATATTTACAAGGTAAATGGGGTGCGAGCCCAAAATAAAAATAAAAATGGAAAAGTTTGAAGAAAAGATATTCTGGAAAGATGGTTTCGATGGGGAAGCATTAAGTGGTATCATGTTTAGATCGTTTGATTTGAATAAGTTCATCAAAAAAGTAGAAGTTGATAATGGACATGAAGTTGTTGGTATCAAATTTGAAGATAATAATTTAGAATTAATAATTAAAAAATAAAGGTTATGAGTAAATTTGTTAGTACATTTAATAAAGGGTTTAATATGACCTTTGAAAACGGGTTTGGTATATCAGTTCAATGGGGTGTAGGTAACTACTGTAGCAGGAAAAATGATGGTTCGTTTGATGAATCTATGAAGGGTGAATTTTGGGAAGCCACATCTGCTGAGATTATGATTACAGGTAACAATAAGGATGTTGTTTTAGGTAATGGTGATCAAGTTGCAGGTTGGTTATCAACTGATAAAGTTGCTGAAGTGATTAGAATGTGTTCAACTGCTAGAAACACAGCTCATCTCAACCAAATGTTAAAGAATTCCACATTAAGTTAAAAATAATGCGCAAAATATGTGGAGAAGCGAGGAAGCGTTCGTATATTTACGGGGTAAATGAGGTGAGAGCCCAGAAATGTTAAATTAATTAAATAAAGGTTATGGTAAATAAAGTTAAAAGAGGTCGTCCGAGTAAGAAAGTTGTTAACAACCCAACACAAAGTGTTGTTGTTAAAACAGTTAAAATGGATAATATGGAATTCAACAAGAAATTGTTTGAGCCAATGAAAACAGGTACAAAGGTTGATCCATTCTTCAGTATGGAAGGTGGAGTAATGCCTGGTACAAATGTTGTAGTTACTGGTGATCCAGGTGTTGGTAAAACAACAGTATTGTTAGATGTTCTTGCTGATCTTAATCAGAAAGGTAAAAAATGTTTGTTCATTTCAGGTGAAATGAATGCTATTGACATGGTTGGTTATGTTAAGCGATTCCCAAAATTTGGAGATTTAGATATCTTGTTTATGGGTGATTATAGTGAAGTTAATCCTGATGTTGTTCTTCGAACTGCACTTAAAGAGGGTTATGATTGTGTATTAATTGATTCGCTTGCTGAGATTTCAGATAATTATGTTGATTATTTTGGTGGTACTGGTAAGTCAAATACCAACCGAATTTTGCAGTTGCTTGATGAGCATAACCAAGCAAATAATGATGATAAAATTAATAGCACGTTTTTGATCATTCAACAAGTTACTAAAGGTGGAACGTTTGTTGGGTCAAATAAGATTAAGCATATGACAACAGCAATGGGTCATTTAAAATTTGACGGTGATGGTCAGCGTTTTTTCCATTTCAGTAAAAACCGTCGAGGTGGTAGTGGAAATAAATTGTTCTTCAACTTGAACAGTAAAAATAAAGTTAACTGGTTATTTGATGAGCCGATAAACATGACAGCATAATGTATATTTTAATTTACATAGTAATAGGATCAGCTCTCACTTCATTGTGGGACTGGTTGCTATTTGGGACTAAGAATCAATTTTCAAATATAGAAAGAGCTGTTTGTATATTAGTTTGGCCTGCAGCTTTAGGTTTATATTTGTATAATTTATATAATACATTTAAAAAAAAGTAATGATGGGTAAAGAAGAAAAAAGATACGTTGTAAAGATGGATATGTATGTTTATGCTGAAAATGATTATATGGCTCGTAAACGAGCTCATCAAATGAAGAAAGAAATTGATAGTAAATATGGTGGTGGAGTTGGTATATTAGAATTAGGTGAACAACCTTTTGCTTCTTTTAATTATAGAAAATTAGAAGACCATTCTGAACCTATTAGTAAACAAAAACAAGAAGAATTACCATTTTAAATATGAAGGGAGAAAGAATTAATTTTACGGTTAATACATCATTCTATAAACGAAGTGATTGGGTAGACCATATTTATGAAGGTTTAAAAGCTCAAACTTACAAATATTGGGAATGGGTTGTAACTGATGATTTTTCTCCCGATAAAAATGCTGAAGAGCGTTTAAAAGAGATAGCTAAAAATGACCATAGGGTAGTTTATTACACTCAGTCTAGAAAAAAAGAATTATTTTATAATCCTAATTATGGTGCTAGTGGTAATGTTATCTTCCAGATGGATAGTGATGACACAATGTACCCTAATATACTTGAAGTTTACGCTAAACATTTTATGGAAGATCCTTCATTGATTGGGATATGTTGTGGTGCTTTAAAAAATAAAAATGGTGTTGAGTTGTTTGAGTGGACTGCTCCTAATTTAGAGGCGCAGAGTAATTTTATTATGACTTATGGCCGAGCTTGGAGAAATGTAATACCACATTTTGATTATGATGGTAAATTAGATTATTTTCAAAATGATCTTAATATTTGGAGACATATTGAAGCTAGGGGTAAAGTAATGTTTTTACCTAGAGAATTATATAAATACAATTATGCTAGTCAAGGTAGTTTCTCACACAGACAATTTGATGGTTATGATAATGAATCAGAGCGATTAATTGAGGAAGAAAGATGTAGGATTGAAGAAAAGTATAGTACTATTTGGAAAGATGATGATGAGTGTACTTTTGATTTAAAATATTTACCAATTAATAAGTTAGCCTGGGCTTTTTATGAAGCTGATTTTCATAAAACATCACATAATAGTAGAGTTAATTTTATAAAAACAGATATAAAGCCTTATGAAAAACAACTATTGAATGAGTTGTATTATGATAATACTATAATTTATAATGGTAGTGTTGAGGAGGAATATGATGAAGTTATTATTTATGTAAGTAATCAAGAAACATTAGATATAATGTATGAAAATTATGAAAAGTGGAAAGTTAATAAAGTAAGATTTCACATTAATAAACAAATATTTGATTGTAATATTGATAATGCACCTCATAATTATTTTGGGTTTGGACACATATTGAATGGATGGTATGGATATATTAGTTATAATGGAGATGATGTTTTAAAAATTAGTGATGAGTACTGAAAAGGATAAAAATAAAAAATTAGAGAAAGTAACACTCACTCAACAAGAAATTTGGCAGGCTATGCGAGGTAATATTCATAAGAGTAAAAAAGATTATAAACGTAAACCTAAACATAAGGGTGGTGATGATTATAATTGGCATCCTGATAGACAAATTTGAAACTCCCGGTGAATTGCTTGGAGAAGCAAGAGAGGGTTCGTATATTTACGTATAAATGAGGCGCGAAGCCGAATTAATAATTAAAAAAATAAAGGTTATGATTAGAAAAAAACAAGATTTAAAACCGTCAACTCCAATGATAATTGACTTGACAGGTCCCGATGGTAATGCGTTTGCATTACTAGGCTTTGCTAAAAACTTTGCCAACCAACTCAAATTAGATTTTAGTAAGATAAGTGATGAAATGACTTCAGGTGATTATGAGAATCTAATTGAAGTATTTGATAAGTATTTTGGTTCATTTGTAATATTAGAAAGATAATGGTTATGACTGAATTAGAAGATTTTATAAATGAAATGCGAAGTACGAGCAGTGCTACGGACAAAATAGACATTATTAAGCGTAGTTCTGCGTTTATTCATGATGTACTTGAAGCGACATATAACCCCTACAAACAATACTATGTCACCAGTAAAACGTGTAAGAAAAATAAAGGGAAATTCAAATATAACACACATAAGGATGTTTTTAGTTTGTTAAATGACCTAACTAATAGAGTTTACACAGGACATGATGCAATTCATCAAGTAAATGGGTTTGAAATGGCTACTGCTTATGGACATAATGTTTATAAAATTATTGATAAAGATTTAGGTATTAGGGCTGGAGCTAAAGTTATTAATAAAGCAGTACCAGGTCTTATTCCTGAGTTTAACGTAGTGTTGGCTCAAGAGTATAAAGGTAAATGTGAATGGAGTGATGAATGGTATGTTTCTAGAAAATTAGATGGAGTTAGATGTATAGCTAGAGTTGATAGTGAGGGTAATTGCTCATTATTTAGTAGAACAGGTAAAGAATTTACCACATTAAATAAAGTTAAAGAAGCTATTGAAGATACTGGTATTATTAGTACTACATTTGATGGTGAGATTTGTTTAGTTGATGAAGATGGTAATGAAGATTTTCAAGGTGTAATGAAGCAATTGAGACGTAAAGATCATCAAATTAAAAACCCAGCATATATGGTATTTGATATGTTGAGAAATGATGAATTTGATAGTGGTAAAGGTACAGAGCCATTAAAAACACGTTTGCTTAAATGTAGGTCTTGGGTTAGAAATAATTTAGATAAGCCAATGATAGAAAGTAAATGTGATATTTTACGTTTTACAGATCAAACATTAATTACAGGTGAGGATCATTTTGAATATTGGAGAAATATTGAATGTAAAGATAATTGGGAAGGTTTAATGTTACGTAAGAATTGTGGTTATGAAGGTAAGCGTACTAAAAACTTGGTTAAGGTAAAGAAATTCCATGATGCTGAGTATGAAGTGTTAGGGTGGGATAATGATACACATGAGGTAGTTAGAGATGGTAAGTCTGAGTCGATGACGATGTTGGCTCAGGTTTGGATTGAACATAAAGGACATATTGTGAAGGTAGGTAGTGGATTTACCCAAGAGCAGCGTTTGGAGTATATGGATGGATCAATTTTAGGTAAAGTAATTACGGTTCAATATTTTGAGGAAACCAAAAATGATAAAGGTGGTATTAGTTTAAGATTCCCAACTGTAAAAGTAATACATGGGGATAAACGTGAAATGTAAATTATATAATATGATAGTAAATCAAGAATCAACATTAAGTTTTAAACATTGGGATGAAGAGGTTGTGATAAAAAGAGATCATAGCGATTTAACAATTGGTGAATTTTACCAAATATGTAAGCAATTAGCTTTAGGGGCTGGTTTTCAACCAAACAATGTAGATGAATATTTTAATATAGACCAATAATATAACTTCAAATGGAAAATAAAACAGGTAGAAAATACAATCGTAAAAAGTGGAATTGGTGTGAGTTGGAAGATGGAAAATATGATGATGTAAAAAGTAAATATGATGAGCATCCTTACTATGATAGCCCTAAGCGTAAGAAAAATGAGGAAGCATTCTTTTGGTTTATTACAATAGCTGGTGGTTGTGTTGTTGGAATGATTTTAGGTGGGTTAGTAATTAAACTTATATTTTAATGGGAGTAGAATTAGATAAAGAATTGATGAGTAAAATGACACTGCAAGAGCGTTTTGATTACATAAATGAAATTAAACGACTGAAGATGTTTGCTCAAAACCCAAAGCAGAGAAATGACGAATGGGTGGATAGAGATGAGAATGAATGGGATTCCAGCAGCGGTGGAGATAAATTAAATCGTCGCGGTGGAGAGTATAACGACGTGGGAGATGATTCAAATGAGTACTAATAATTAAAATCAACATTATATGGATAATGAGATAATAATTGCTTTAATAGGTGTTCCTGCAATATTCCTATTTGCATTTGGGTGGACGTGGTTAGAGGAGCGTTCACGAGCGCGTTCTAAGCGTAAGTATGACCAACAAATGGCTAAATATGACACGTGGATGGATGAGATTAAGCGTATGTAACAAACGTTGATAAGGGTATATGGACTAAAGTGGCACTGCCGTTAACCCCTCTTGCCCGCGCATCCAACCTTACCACTAGGTAACGAGTATATACTTGTGAACATAACGGAAACGCGCGGTTCGCGAATATTCATAACTATTTCTTTAAGGCACCGGCGAAGATATGTGGTTCCCCGAGGGAGCCTTCGTATATTTACGGGGTAAATGAGGCGGGAACGCAAGTTAAATTAAAAAAATAAAGGTTATGTATAGTGTAAGACAATTAAGTGAAGGGGATGTTAAGGACATCATGGAGTATGAGGGCAAGTTATTTAGCGATAACAACAGTAATACGGGCTCATGTCTGTGTTTGAAGGTTGATGTTGATGGTGATAAAGTGTATTACCAGGAGAGCTACAGTCGATATGGTAATTTCACTGGTAAGAATATTTACGGTGAGCGTCGTGACGATAAGCTCAATCACCCACGTCCAGGTTTGCTCACCTGCTCACTTACCACATTTTATGGTAAATCAATTGGTTGGGTTTAATTAAAGACTCCCGCCAAAAGGCTTGGATACCCGAGTCTTTGTTCGTATATTTACGGGGTAAATGATGAGATAAGTCCATCGAATAAAGGTTATTAATTAAAAATAAAGGTTATGTTAAAGAATTTTAAAAGTGGTTATGCAGTTAGTGGTTCTGATCAAACAGCTAAAGGCGAGAGTAATGATTGCGTGGTGAGAGCCATTGCGAATGCTTGTGACGTGAATTATTCCCAAGCACACAAATATGTTTCCGACACTTTCAAACGTAAGAAAGGTGAAGGTACAAAACAGTTTATGTCTACTTTGGACAACGTTAAGGAAATGACGTTTGATGAGGTGGGCCAATTGAGTCTATTTGATAGTGGCATTACTAGAAAGTTAAAGGTGCTAGGTCACGGGCCTAAACAAGGTGGTGACATGGTTAATCCAAAATATAAGCACAAGCCGGTTGCATTTACAGTTAAAGCATTTGCACAGCGGTTTAATAAAGGCAATTACATACTAGCCGTGAATAAACACGCATTGGCGATTAAGGATGGCGTGGTGATTGACAATGGTAATTATCAGTATGATGGTTATAGGCGCGTAGTAGAGGGTGCGTACCAAGTATCATAAGTACTAGTACGTCATTATTAAATATAAGGTGGCGTCGACGGCCATTGTAAGTACCCCTACGGTGACATAACCTACCGTGGTGGGTACCTTACTATATATTACTTATTACTTATGTAGTACTGGGTATGATATAATATAGATAATAGTTCGGGCGGCGTGCGGCGTACGTACCGCATAATAACCCACGGTATGCCGCCGTCCATCGGGCGTGTATATGCGCAAGAAAGGGTGTAGTGGGCTTATTAGAGCGAGTATAAAACTAACCCATCGATTGTATATACAAATATATTATATGCAACTACATACAAAATAACGCATCTCAAAAAAATTATATGTAAGCCCATATAGGATAAAGAAAATAAAAACCCGCAAGGCGCAAATAGTAGCGAACGACGATTTCTTCACATCGATAGAAGATATATGTATATAACGTAATAGCTACTTCATCATGGGGTAATATAAATAACCATAGGTAATTAATTAAAACCCATATATATCGCCATGAAACATAAAACAGACATATCCTCAGTGATTTATGTAGCACTTATGATTGTAGTGTTTACATTAGCAACAATTTCTTAAAGGCTTCCGGTGACTTGCGTGGAGAAGCGAGAAAGCGTTCGTATATTTACAGGGTAAATGGGGTGCGAGCCCAAGTGTTAATTAAATTCAATAAAGGTTATGTTAAATAAGCAAAAAGTTCAAGGTTTTAGAGGTGATTTCGCAAAAGCAGTCGCTCAATTAGAAAAAGATTATGGTGTTACTATTTCATTAGGCACAATTAGGTTTGATGCTCAAGAATTAAGAGCAAAAATGACAGCTCGAGTTGGTGATGCACCACAAAAAGCTTCAAAAGATGATTTTCAAATTGGAGATGTGGTTGGTATTAATCATAAAAAAGTCTCTCCTAATGATGAATTTAAAATTATTAAAATTAACAATAAGAACATTAAAGTTCAAGCTATTAATGTTGGTGATGGTAGAATTGGTGGTTTAATTAATGTTTCACCAAGTCTATTAGTTAAAAAGTAATTTAAAGGCTTCCGGTGAATCGCTTGGAGAAGCGAGGAAGCTTTCGTATATTTACGGGGTAAATGAGGTTAAAACACAATAAAAGTTTAATTTAAATAAATAAAAGTTATGATGAATTCAGAAAATTTGCAAGAAGCAAAGTATTTAACAAAAGAAGCGATTGCCAAAATGGCACCTTCAGTTTTTTCAACGAAGCCAAGTAGTGAGGTTTCAGACAAGTATACACACATTCCAACGGAGCGTGTAATTGATGATATGGAGCTTCTAGGTTGGAAGCCAATTGAAGCCAAAGAAGTTAAGGCTCGTAAGAACTCAACAAAAGGATTTCAAAAGCACTTGCTAGTGTTTAGAAATGATGATGTTGTTATTAATGGTAGTGATGGTGATACAGTTTTTCCACAAATTCTACTAACAAATTCTCACGATGGTAAGAATTCCTTCCAATTTCAAGCAGGTTTATATCGTTTGATTTGTGCAAATGGTTTAGTTATTGCAGATACGCAATTTGAAGCCGTTAAAATGCGTCATATGGGTTATACATTTGAGGATCTTCAGGTTTTACTTAAGGACATGGTAGAAAAGCTTCCGCTTACAGTTGAATCTATGAATAAGATGAAAGCTCAAGAAATGGCAGAAGAAGAAATTCTACAATTTGCTAAAGATGCCATTAATACTAGATTTTCAAAGCAAGAAATGAAGCGTATTGAAATTGATTATAAAGCTTTAGTTCAGCCCGTACGTAAGGAAGATTACGGTACAGACCTTTGGTCAGTATTTAATGTAGTTCAAGAAAAAATTGTAACAGGTGACTTCGATTACCGAGCAGGTGGTAAAGCACGTAAAGCTCGTGAGATAAAGAACTTCAAGCAAGATATGAAGATCAATAAAGAATTGTTTGATGTAGCACTTCAATATGCGAACTAGAGTCACATGGTTAAATGGTTGTTTTGATGTGCTCCATGCGGGGCACATCCAACTATTTAAAAGAGCTTGGGAGGAAGGAAATGATGTGATAGTAGGAATTGACTCAGATGAGCGTATTCGTCAGATGAAGGGTGATTGTAGACCGGTGAATTCTCTTGAAAATAGAATGCTCTTCCTACAAAGTATAAAATACATTAGGAATGTAATTCCTTTCAATACGGATGATGAGCTAGATGGTTTAATTAAACGCTTGGCTCCCGAAGTATTTGTAATTGGTGAGGAGTATAGAAATAAGACAATTATAGGTAAAAAGTGGGCTAAAGCAATGTTGTATGTGCCTCGCTATCAAGGCTTAAGTTCTTCGGATATTATAAACGGAACCCACAACTCATGATATTTATAACAAAATAATAGAATTATGCCAACATATCCCAGCTCATCACTAAACGGAAGTGGATCTTTAGGAACGTCAGTTATGACTGCCGGTCAACAATATCTCTTTGAATTAGAAAATACCGCGACGACGATTGGTTCGGTAGCTTACTTTACACTGGAAGCTAACTCAACCGCAAATCAAAATCTTCTTACTCAAACACCAATAGCCGGAGCGTTTGGTGGTTTTTTACAAGATATTGATGAAGGGTCTTTGCAAGAAAATACCTATGGTTTTTCCGTAAGTCTATTTGGTAAGGGTGGTTCATTTACATTTACCCCTACTACCACAATTCCTGCAAATACTTACTATTTAAAAACAACTGGTCGTGTAGGGTTGGTGATATCATAATATATACGTATGTATAGATGTTATATTGTTAAGGAGAGAAGTTTCGAGACGACCTAATTAAAATTAAAAAATATGTTATATAAAATCAAGATTACTGAAAGTGAAAGTGGAAAAGTACAAGAAATGCAAATTAAAACCGATCGTTTAGAATGGTTTATGGAGCAATATCAAAGAAATAGACCTGTTTTTACTTGGGAAATTATTAAGTAAGTTATGGATCTTTTTAATAAGAAGAAGGTTGTAAACCTTCAAAAAAATATTAATAAGTGTAATGCTACTATTCTAAAAATGAGTCAAGACATTGATTATCTTAAAGAAGTTAATAGAAAACTAAAGGAAGAAAATAGCAATTTAAAATATACTCTAAAACATCAAAGAACTTATTAAATAAATTTGGTTTTTTAAGATATCTTTCGTATATTCACCACGTAATAAAAAAATAAAGGTTATGAATCTAGGATACGCTTGTATTAATACTGCACTAAGTGCTAACAAAATTATGACAAATCGCACAATGCGTCGAAAAACATTTGATGCTAAAGGTATTGATTATGTCTCCGATCTTGCATTACTTAATGTTAAAGATCTTAAAACTATTGTTCAGTGGAATAATGAGATGAAAATCAAGTTATTTCGGTTATCTAGCCAAATATTCCCTTGGTCAGATGAATATGATGTTAAAACTCTTAAAGATTATGATGAGATTAAATCAATAATGTTTGAGATTGGGCAAATTGCTAAAGATGGAGGACAACGACTTACGATGCATCCAGGCCCTTATAATTGTTTAGCTTCACCTACTCAAAAAGTAGTTGAAAAAACTATTAGAGAATTAAATTTTCATAGTGAGCAATTTAATATGATGGGTTATGACCCATCACCTTACAATAAAATAAATATTCATGTTGGAGGTGCATATGGTGATAAATCCACAACGTTGGCGCGTTTTGTGCAGAATTTTAGTTTATTGAATATTGACACTCAAAAACGCTTAGTTATTGAAAATGATGACAGTCCAAACGAATACTCTGTTAAAGATTTGTTTGATGGTATTTATCAACAAATTGGTATTCCAATTACATTTGATTATTTCCATCATAAATTTAATACTGGAGGGTTAACTGAGGAAGAAGCACTTAAAATGGCATCTATTACTTGGCCTGAAGGTGTTACTCAATGTTGTCATTATTCTGAAAGTAGACGTGAAGAAAAATTAGATGAAACAATTCGCCCTCAAGCTCACTCTGATTTAATTTATAATAAAATTAATACTTATGGTCTTAACCCAGATATAGTAATAGAAGCTAAATTAAAAGAACAGTCTATTTTTAATATAGGTCAAGATTCAGAAGAGAATGAATTTAAAGTTTTAACACAAGCTTGTTAGTAAATTTGGAAAATTGAAAATCAATTCGTATATTCACGTATAATAAAAATAAATATGTTACCACAATTTAAAAAAGATTTTTTGGAAAAGATGAGTCAAGAAGAAATGATTAGTTTTAATGAAATATGGTTAAGAGTAATAAAACATGGTTTACAATTTGAAGTAACTTATACAGCATTAGAAGAAATGAAATCTAATCCTGAATCATCTCCTCTCCTTTGTTTGCAGATTGCAGCAGAAGATTGGGATTGTTAAAAAATTGTTCGTATATTTAAATATAAATTAAAAATCAAAGTTATGTCAGAAAAAGAAAAAGATCCACAAGTTGAACTCATTAATGAGGCTATCCAATTATCAAAAATTAGAGATACATATTGGGATTACCATCCATCAAATCCAAAATCAATAGATGTTACTATCGAGATTCCTAAAATCGATAAAGCTATTGAGGAAATTGAAAACAAACTTAAACTTATTACTAGTAATTAAACCGAATGCCGCTGTGGTGGAATTGGTAGACACGACAGACTTAAAATCTGTTGAGCCGAATGGCTCGTGGCGGTTCGAGTCCGCCCAGCGGTACCAACACTCCTAAAACGTTATTTTTTTATAGAATGGACTCGTAGCTCAGCTGGATAGAGCAATACCCTTCTAAGGTATCGGTCGTAGGTTCGAATCCTACCGGGTTCACCACATAGGCATGTATCTCCTCAAGCTTATACCTTGTAGAAAGAGTAATTGGTTACATGAGAGTTCAAGTCTCTCCTTGCCTACCTTAAAGAAGATTTACATATGTATTAGTGATAAAACGTTATTCTACTTTACACTCTCTATTACTTAATGTATAAATTTCTTCTTTCCCTTGCGGTTATATTACTGCCCTTATCGTTATTTTCCCAATCTCCAGATGCCATAATAGGTGATGTAGAAATTGAAACTGGGTGTATTGGTGATACACCTTTTTATAACATAAATTATGTTGTATGGAATTTTGGTGATGAAGAAATTACAGACTATTGTATTGAAATTTGGAATGAAGATTATTATCAATGTTTTAGTAGTGATTTATTTGGGGCTTATGCAATTCCTCCTGGGGAAGGGCAATTCTTTACTACTCCTTATTTTGAAATGGAAGGGCCTGGTAGTATTTTTGTAATGTCTGTTGATGGTATTTTAAATGAAATCGTTACTGGAAATAATAATACAACTGTATTCTTACCTGAAATACCTGAGTGTCCTGTTGATTGTTTAAACGATACAATTACTATAACTTTACCACCAGATACTATTATACAAACGCAAATTGACACCGTTATAACGCAAGAATACGTGTATTTAACCGATACAATTGTGGAATACATAGCAGATACTGTAGTTGTAGACAATTACATATATACAGTAGATACTTTGGAAGTTGAAGTTTTAGAGTATGTTTTTTTAACAGATACTATCACAAAAATTATTGAAGTAGATTGTAATACTGGTTTGCCCTGTAGTGAATTAATTATTGATGGGTGCTGGCCTTGGAATGTTTTTATACCTAATGTACTAACCCCAAATAATGATGGTATAAATGATGTTTGGGAAATTATTTTTGATTTAGAGTGTTGGGTTGATGTAGAATTTAAGATTTACAATAGATGGGGAAGTTTAGTTTTTGAAGGTTACGGAGAAGATTATAGCAGTTATCCTTATTGGGATGGTAGTATGCAAGGTGGATCCTCTTATGTGGTTGATGGAATATATGTTTATACTTTCTATGCTAGAAAATATAATTCCCCAGAAATATATCAAAAATCTGGGCATCTTACAATATTAAGGTAAAAATTACTTGGATTGCTAGTATTTATACCATATATTATGACTTTAATACTATAAAATTTTTAAAATGAGCCATTACGAAGACGCACTTTATGAAGTTTATGAAACAGTACAAAGAGAAGGATTAAAAGAAAAGTTTGACATACAAACTAAAAAAATGCAATCTCAAGATAAACATAAAAATAAAACTGTGGTTGAAAAGTGGGAGTATGCTTTATATAGGATAAGAGGTGGTAATAGTAAAGATCGTTACTAAGTATGAAAAAAATGGATTTTGATAATATATTTAACCTATTTGGTGAAGAAGATGTAAGTAATAATACTACTACTTATACTAATTTAACCTCAACTCCCCTATATTGGTTAGGTATGCATACAAAACTTATCCTTAATCATATAAATTTTAGGAAAAAAGCAATACGATTGTTAAAAAATTCAAATATGGAGTTAGATCCTGCAGAATTAGCAGCTGCCGGTGAAGTAATTGCTTATAATAGAGCTTGGTTTTATATTAAAAAAATAGATCTTAGTAATAAAGATCATGTTGAGGCTATATTGGCACATGGTGATGATTTTTTGGAAACTTCTTTAGAATTAGCCATCAAACATTTCCAATCCCCAGAAAGAGAAGAGTATGAAAAATGTCTTCATCTTTTAGAAGTTCTTAAACTATCAAAAGAATTACGACTTTAAGTAGGATACCAGAGAAATTTTGGGTACCTTGGAAATACGGGTTTTGAAGATATTTAGGAAAATGAAAGAATAGGAAATGAGGAGTATAGGTTGGATGAATGAGGGGGTTATTGTATATTATAGACACATTAATAAAATAAAAATAATATGGCATTTAGAAACAAAGAATTGGTTGACAAAGGGTTTGTAAATATTAAATCCGGAGTTAAAACATTAGATCTAATGGTATCCCGTGGAGGAAGCGACATTGATACTTTTAGAAAAAAAATAAAAGAGGTTTATGATAAAATTGAAGAGGTAGAATCTTTAGTTGAACGCGAAGCCGGAGTTCTAAGAAACGGATAATACAAAAATAAAAGTTATGAAATTAACAGCAGACCAAATTCAAATGAATTGGGTGGAATTTTTGAGTAATATTGATACTTATATTTCCTCTCCTCGTAAAGAACAACTAACTAAATTTTATGAAAAGTATGCGGAACGTATTATGTTTATGCCTGCTGCTCATAAAAAAGAATATCACTCTGCCTTTCCTGGAGGTTATGTAGATCATGTTAATAGAGTAGTTAAAGCTGCTTTATCAATGTCTGCTGTTTGGGAAGGTTTTGGTTGTGATATGACTACTTTTACTACTGAAGAATTAGTATTCTCAGCTATTAATCATGATTTAGGTAAAATGGGGGATGATAACCATGAAGCTTATATCCCACAAACTGATAAATGGAGAAAAGATAAACTAGGTGAAGATTATATGTTTAATAAAGAATTAGCATTTTCAGCTGTCCCAGATAGAGGATTATTTTTACTTCAAGATAATAACATTAAATATACATTTAATGAAATGGTAGCAATCCAAACACATGATGGGTTATATGATTCAGCTAATGAAAAATATTTAAAGGGTTATATGCCAGAACAAAAACCACGCACTTCATTACCATTTATTTTACATCAAGCAGATATGATGGCAGCTAGAATTGAATTTGAAATTGAATGGTTGCCTAAATTTAAAAATAACTTGGATACCAGTAAAAATAATTTTACATTGGGTAATAATAAGAAAACCTCTACAAAAAATAAAGCCTTAGGCTCTATTAAAAGTGAAGGTTTACAAAACATTTTTGATAAACTATAAATATGGAAATTTATCCAACTACATTATTTGTAACAATTGCAATTTTAAGCATTTTAGTTTTAGTCTTAGGATATACAACTTTTAATTTACTTAAGAAAAATGAAAGAGCAGAAGATATAGTATTAGGATATCTTGATTATTTAGATAAAATATCCAGGGTAATAGAAGTTGCCGATGAAAAGGTAAAAAAAATTGATGTAAAAGGATCTTTTGAGTCAGATGATGAGGTAGGTTTTTTCTTTAAGCAAATTAAACAAATTCAAGAAATTCTAAATGATTTCCAATTAAAAGAATAAAATAGCAGATGGATGAAATAATAAGGAGGCATAAATCATTACCTCAGAAAAAAGTATATTTTTCAAAAGTGACAGAAGCAGCGATTGTAAGATACAATCGCTCCTCTGATCCCGAAGAGCGAAGTGATATATATGCCGAACATATACATTGGGGTTTTTATAAACTTACAGAAAATATCATCCATACTTTTAAGTTTTATCATACTGATGGGGTAGAAAATTTAGAAGATTTACAACATGAGATAATTACCTTTTTATTATCTAAAATACATCTATTTAATCCTGAAAATGGAGCTAAAGCCTATTCATATTTTGGAACTATAGTTAAACGTTGGTTAATAGTATACAACCAAAAAAATTACGGTAAAAAAATAAAAAATATAGCAATTTCAGATTTAAATCACTACTCACAATTAGATACATCAGATCCTTCATTTATTATATCACAAAATAGATTAGATGATACTCAAGTTTTAGTTGAAGATGAAGAATTTAGTAGTAGAAATTTAAAAGAAAATAAAGACTATAAATATGAAGATCGTTTATCTTTATTTATAGACCAATATGTAAAATATTGTACTGATAGAATTTATGTTTTATTTCCTAAAGGTAATGATGCTACTATAGCTGATGCCATTTTAGAATTATTTAGAAAAAGAGATGCCATTGATGTATTTAATAAAAAGGCACTTTATATCTACATTCGTGAGATGGTAGATGTTAAAACTCCAAAAATAACTAAAATAGCTAATAAATTATATGCTATATTTAAAGAAAAGTATATGTTTTATTTAGAACATGGCTACTTTCCACCAAAATAGTTTTAATAATGCATATTTATAATCAAAAACATTATGGGACAGTTAGATTCATACGTTTTTGGGGATAAAAAATTTTCTGATTTATTAGAAGAAATCTACCAAAACCAAAAAAAGAGAGATACTCAAGTAGTAGCTTTAATATCAGAATTAAAACCTTTAGTTCAAGAAATAGGTGATGCTACTCTTATAGTTCCTCTTATTAAAGAATATATGGAAATTGGAGTTAAAAATGATGATGCTCTAATTAAAATGGCTACTATTGTTCAAAGAGCGCTTCAAAACCAAGATGAAGATGGTGGATTAGGAATTAGTGAAGAAGAAAAAGAACAATTATTAGCTGAGATGGAAAAAATTTCAAAAGAAAATAAATAATGGCTCAACAACCTACAGGATTAAATTCACTTAAGGGCACACCATCAGTTAAACCTCAAAATTCTGGGGTATTTGCAGCTAGGGTAAGACATGCTATGGTGGACGAACAAACTGAAAACAAAGCATTTAAAGATTTTGGCAATTGGAGTTCTATAGGTTGTTTATTTTTTGATAAATTAAATACCCCAAACCCCAGCCCCCAATTTACAACTGATAACTTTGCAAGACCTTTATTTCCTAATAATTCTAATATACCTTTAAAAAACGAAATAGTTTACATAATATCATTACCAAACAGTAATGTTCAAGGTGATGTTAATGACCAAACATATTATTACTTTCAGGCAATAAATATTTGGAATAGCACACATCATAATGCTATCCCAGATCCTATTAATGGGGAATCAACACCCGCAGCACAATCTCAAGATTACGAACAAACAACTGCTGGTTCAATTAGAAGAGTTTCTGATGGTAGTACTGAAATTGATTTAGGTAAAGATTTTAAAGAAAAACTATCTATAAGAAATCTTCAACCCTATGAAGGTGATTTAATATATCAAGGAAGATGGGGACAATCTCTTAGATTTGGTTCAACTAATAAAGATGCAACAATCCCCAATACATGGTCTAAATCAGGAGAAAACGGTGATGCTATTACAATAATAAAAAATGGACAACATGAAGAAGATAGTGACCCTTGGATTCCACAAGTAGAAGACATAAACACAGATAAATCTAGTATTTATTTAACAACTACTCAAGAAGTACCAATTGATTTAGCTAGTAAAAGTTATAAATCATATGCTTCATCACCAACAGCAGCTCCTATTTTTAAAGAAGAACAAGTAATTTTAAATTCAGGTAGATTATTATTTAATTCAAAATCAGATTCTATTTTACTTTCATCTTTTGATACTATAAATCTAAACTCAGTAAATAGTGTAAATATAGATACCCCAAAAACCATAGTATCATCTCCTGAAATTTATTTAGGTGATAAGGGTGCTACTGAACCCATAATATTAGGTGATAAGTTTCTTTCAGATTTTTCATCATTAATGACATCATTAATATCATTATGTAGTGCATTAGGAACACCAATTGGTACACCAATTCCTTTTGTCCCTAACGCAGCTATCCCAGCTCCTGCTACACAAACACTTGTTAAAGCACAAACAATGCTTAATAAAATTCAAATGTATAAATCTAAAGTAAGTAAATCTAAATAATGTCGTTTCTATCTAGCCTTCTAATAAAAACAATTACAAAAGTAATTAAAAACTTAACTAAGTTTGAAGTTGCTATTGATGCTCTTATAGATAGATTTAAGGCATCCTGCCCCCCAAAAGCAGAATTACTAAATATAGTAAAACAAAAAAACCAAATACAGGGAGCTCTTGAAAATGTTGTTGGTGCTTTTAATACTGTAGAAGCTACAGCTGAAACTACCAATACTATAGTTACTACGGTAAGTACAGCCGTTAAGGTAATAAAAGCCATCCCTATACCAACATCAGTCCCACCAGGTGTTGGTATTCCTATAAATGTTATTACACTTCTAGCAGATTCTTTAGATACTTTAGGTGATTTATTAAAAGGAGCTAAAGGTGCTCTTAAAGTAGTACCATCTGCCGGTAAAACTATACAAGAAGCTGCTCAAACTATAGTTACAAAATTACAAACTTTAGATGGTGTGTTAAATGTTTGCATTGAAGAATTAGCACAAAATGGGGGTGAAGATGGTGGGCCTATGACTCAACAAGAAGTAAATGATTTAATTAATGAAATAGGAAATGTAGCAGCTGAATCCGGAAATTTTGTAAACCCAAACCTAAATACTGCCAATGAAGATGATTTATTATCACAACTAAGCCCTAATAGTGGTAATCCTCTTTTATATCAAAGACAACCTACAATTTTTATTCCATTAGACCCTGATGGTAACTACACAAAGGGTGAAATAGACCCAGGATCTGGCCAGCAAATAATTAAAGATGAAAGTGGTAGATTTGGATATAATGCTGGGTTTGATTGGAGATTAACTATAGAATATAATGATGATAATGAATATTCATTCCCACAAAGAAGAGTAAAAGCAACAAACATAAATCCTTCTAATTTTAATATATTTAAAGGAATTAATGTTTATAATATAGGACCACCAATTGGTACTATGGAAGAACGAGGAGCATATTCATATAGTACATCAGTTAAAGTATTAATAGATGAAGTTAAATTTAATGTTGATTCACTTAATGTTAGATATTGGCAAAATAAATGGGTTCTTGATAATATGGAAGAAGCTGATGATGATGATAGAATAGATGGTGATGGAAATGTAAGTGGTGGGGGTACAGATGGAAATACAACAGCACCTGGGGGTACAAACCCTCCACCACTACCCCCAGTTACTGTATTACTACCTAATGGTGTAACTATGTCTGATTTAGATATTACTTTACCTATTGTACAAAATGGGTCTGGTACTTATTATAAACAAATATTTGTTGAAACCACACAACCTAATAAATCTGTTTATTTAAAAATAGACACAGGAGGTAATGAAGTTCAAAATCAATACGTTCAAGGAGACTATGGCCAGCCTGAATATGGTAGTTATTTACAAGGTGAAGTTAAGGTAAGAATTGATTCAAATTTTAATAACGCCGGTAGTGGTGAAGATGGAAATGTAGTAACAGTGAAAACCGTAGATCGAGAAGCTATAGAAGTTAAAATTCAATATGCTGAACCCGGGCAATATTTACTTAAATACACAGTTGTATTTAAAGATTATGATCCACCTGGGTTTACAAAAGAAATCCAATCTAATCAGGGGGGAATAATTTCTCTATCAACTGGAAGTTTCTTTGAAGGAGATTAAAAAATTTAATAATTTAATATTTATAATAAAAAATGAAGTCATCACAATTAAAAACTCTAATTAAAGAATCAGTAAAAGAAGCAATTCAAGAAGAATTGAAGGAAATTTTACTGGAAGCTGTTAAGACTCCAAAAGTTACAACTATAGCATCAGTACCTCATCAAACTGTTGTAGAGCAACAAACTCCACAACAACCTGTTATGAGTGCGGAAGAAAAAAGATCAGCATATTCAAATATATTAGGTGATATGAGCGGACAATTTACATCAGCTCAAGTACAACCTAAATTTAACCCACAAGGCGGAGATGCAATTAATGGATCATTACCCCCAGGTGAAGTTGATATGGCACAAATATCAGGATTGTTAAAAAAATAAATAAATGGCAAGAATTTTACAAAACAGATTTCCAATTGACTCAGTAGGCCGTAAAGCTGTTGGGTTTGGATTTCCCTTAAATGGGCCTGCTGTTTTTGTACCTACATTTACAACTAGAGAGCAAACAAAATCCAATTTAATCAATTATTTATTAACCAATAGAGGAGAAAGAGTATTTAATCCTATGTTTGGGGCAGATTTAAGAAATTTATTATTTGAAAATGTTTTAGATCGAACAACCGACGAATTACAAGAACGAATACAAAATGATATTAAAAATTATTTCCCACAAGTAGATATAAAAGAAATTCTATTTGATAATCAACCTGATAGAAATACTATAAGTTTTACATTAACATATACTGTAGCAAACTTTGGGATAACTGATGACATAACTATATTACTACAATAATGGCAGATTTAAAACGAGACATAAGATATATTAATAAAGATTTCAACCAATTTAGAAATTCTTTAATACAATATTCAAAAACATATTTCCCTAATACCTATAATGATTTTACAGATACCTCTACAGGTATGTTGTTTATGGAAATGGCATCTTATGTAGGTGATGTGTTATCTTTTTATTTAGATAACCAAATACAAGAAACATTTATTCAAAAAGCAAGACAGCAGGAAAATTTATACCAAATGGCTTACTTATTAGGATATACTCCTAAAGTAACAACAGCAGCTAGTGTAAATCTTGACTTTTACCAACAAGTACCAGCTATATTAGAAAGTGGTGAATATGTTCCAGATTACAACTATGCCATGATTATTCCAGAAAATACTCAAATTACTTCTAATTTAGACAGTAATATAAAGTTTTTAATTGAAGATGTAATTGACTTCTCAGCATCAGGATCATTAAATCCTACAACTACATCAGTATATCAAATTTCAGGTAATAACCCAACATATTTCTTATTAAAGAAAACAAGAAAAGCAATATCTGCAACTATTAATACAACATCATTTACATTTAATGCCTCAAAAAGATTTGATGAAAGAAATATTAAAGATACTAATATTATAGGCATATTAGACTGCGTAGATACAGATGGCAATACCTGGTATGAAGTGCCCAATATGGCGCAAGAAAACGTATATGATACGATTAGAAACACAAATACAAATGACCCACAATTCAATATAGAAGAAGATGCTCCATATTTACTTAGATTAAAACAAGTGCAAAGAAGATTTGTATCACGTTTTATAGACTCAGGGTCATTACAAATTCAATTTGGAGCGGGGGCAACAACAAATAATGATGAGCAAATAGTTCCAAACCCAGATAATGTAGGTTTAGGATTGTCATTTGAAAGAGATCAATTAACAACTGCTTTTTCACCTTTAAATTTTATATTTACAAATACTTATGGTATTGCTCCATATAATACAACTTTAAATTTTAGATATCTAACAGGAGGGGGAATTGGATCTAATGTTGAAGCTGGTACTTTAACTGTATTAGATGATACTAATTTTACATTTGTAAACCCCAACCTACCAGATACAGCATTAGCAAATCAAATATTTAAATCAGTTTCTTCAAATAATGAATTAGCAGCTGATGGGGGTCAAGATGGTGATACTGTTGAAGAATTAAGATTAAATGCTGTTGGTAACTTCCAAAATCAATTACGTACTGTAACAAAAGAAGATTATTTAATAAGAGCTTTATCTATGCCTTCTAATTTGGGTACTATAGCAAAAGCATATGCAGCCCCAGTAAAAATAAATGAATTTCAACCTGGTGAATTACCTACAATGTTAGATTTATTTGTTTTAACATATGATGCTAATGGTAATTTAAGAACAGCTTCACCTTTAATGAAACAAAATTTACAAACTTACTTAGCAGAGTATAGAATGATTAATGATTCTGTTAAAATTAAAGATGCTTTTATTATTAATATAGAAGTAATATTTGATATTATAGTATTACCTAATTTTAATAATAATGAAACTATTACTAAATGTATAACATCATTAACTAATTTCTTTGCAGTAGATAATTGGCAGATTAATCAACCTATTTTACTTAATAATTTATATATTCTTTTAGATAAAGTAGAAGGAGTCCAAACTGTAAAAAATATAACAGTAAATAATTTATCAGGAGTATCTTTGGGGTATAGTGATTATGCATATGACATCCCAGGAGCAACTGTAAATGATGTTGTGTATCCTTCAATAGACCCAATGATATTTGAAATTAAATATCCTAATACTGACATTAAAGGTAGAGTAGTACCACTATAAAATAAAAAAAAATGGCAATCGGAACAAATAATTTAGATAGAGCAATAGAAGAAAGAATTAGGAAAGGTCCAAAACAATCCTTAAGAGATAGTTTTAATAAAACTAATTTAGACACCCAAAACCCAGAACCTGAAGGAGGTCCAATTAATGATCCTGTTATTGTTGTAGATGGTATGACAGCTGGGAGTGGATTTGAACAAGTTTATTCAGCACAAAATCCATATTTACAAGATTCTAGAACAAATCAAAATTCTATTTTGTATGAAAATGGTATAACACCTGAAGATAGCACATCCCCCGCTCTTAAAATTACTGCTTTAGATATAGAATCAAGTGAAGCTGGAGTAAGACAAGGAGGATCAGGAGGTCCTAATAGAATAGCACCCAATAAACTTAATACCGTTGGTCAAGATGGTACATATCAATTAAAACAATATCCATCTACTAAAAATAATTTTACTCCTAACCCAACAAGTGGTACTCCTTTAAAGAATAAAGAAGGCGAAAATGTTCCAAATCAGGAAGTACAAGCATATACTCCACAAAATACTTATATGGATTATATGGTGGAACAAAAATCAAAAAACGATAATATATAAGATATGGCTATTTATAAAATTTTTCCTGAAAAAGATGCAACTTTATACACTGAATTCCCAAATAAAAATACAGGATTAGATCAGATTATTGAGGCATCAACTTATCAAGCAAATGCTACAGCACAGGTTAGTAGATATTTAATTAAATTTCCTACAAGTCAAATTGCTGAGATGTATAATGATAAAATCATAAATGGAGAATATAAAGCATATTTAAGAAACTTTAATGCTGTAGTAACAGGGTTAAATTTAGATCAAAAATTAGAATTTTATCCTGTTAGTGGAAATTGGGGTATGGGAACAGGAAGATATAATGATTCCCCAATAGTAACTAATGGTACTAGTTGGAACTGGTTAGATTATTCAGGATCTGTAGAGTGGCCCTCATCAGGGTTTTCTCCTTATGTAACAGCTTCATATAACTCATCTTTAGAAGGTGGAGGAAATTGGTATACAGGTTCTAATTTAACTTTAGACCCCGTAACACAATCCCAAGCTTTTACTTATGCTGATACAAAAGATATTCTTGTTGATGTATCAAAAACAGTTGAAACTTGGTACAGTTACTCATTAAATAATGTTAATGGGTTTGCTAATGAAGGATTTTTAGTAAAACAACCTTCAGGAAGTGAATTTATTAATACTAAAGCGAACAACACAATTTTTAGATTTTTTTCAATTGATACTAATACAATCTATCCCCCACAATTAGAATTTAGATTTAATGATTATATTTTTAATACTGGATCTTCTAAAAATACTATATTACCCCAAGTAGAAAGTTTTGTTTCTATTTATAACAATCTCGGTACATACTATTCAGAAAGTATTCCTAGATTAAGATTTGCGGCTATGCCCAAGTATCCAGATAGAGCATTTTTAACAGCCTCTCTCTATACAACTAATTATTTTCTTCCAGAAAGTCAATCATTATATGCTATTAAAGATACAGAAACTAATGAATTTGTAATTGATTTTGATCCTGAATACACAAGGATTAGTGCTGATGATACTTCAAGTTACTTTGATTTATATTGTAATGGTTTAGAACCTGAAAGATATTATACAATTTTAGTTAAAACATCAATAAGTGGTGAAGTAAAAGTTTTCGATGAAAATATTATGTTTAAGGTAGCAAAAGGATGACAAATAAAAAAAATATAAAATTAATACGACAAGTATTTGATAAGGAAGCTTTTAATAATACTATAGATACAAATTTTACACAATTAACATCTGTAGATGATCCATCATTTTTTGATGTTAATTTGGCTACTCAAGAGGATTTTTGGATATTGTATGGTAAGTTTTTTTATGAAATACCTAAAGATGGTGAGGTTAACTCACATGAATATTTAGTACAAACTAGTGGAGATTTTATTGATTATGCTCCACAAAGGGAAGAAATAGAATCATTATTAGCAGAAATAGCAGAATTAAGAACAGAAAATTTAGAAGTAAGACAAGAGATTGCTCAAATAATCCAAGATTTTGCGGATAATCAATAATATAATAGTTAATGGAATATAAATTTGATGAATTAAAAGAAATGTCTAAAGCATTAGGTACAGATTATAAAAGCAATCTCGAAAGAGATGCTGTTGTAACTCCTATAACTAATGATAGGGAAAATAATATTAATATTAGCTCTTCCTGCATTCAAATACCAGCATCTACAGTTGTTAGTATGGGGTATGATTTTGCTGAATCTGAAATTATCCCAAGTGAAGACATATCAGGTTCATTTTTTCAAAGTGGGAGTATAATTGAATTTTATACTTATAGTACTACAAAAACCTTATTATCTCAAGATTATAACTTTACTGATTATACAATTGAAGAGAATACAGCAATTGCTGATACTTCAGATGCAACTTCTTATACAAACAGTCAAGGTGTTGCTGTAGTTAATACAGGATCTGCTTCTATCCCAACAAATAATATTACATTACAACCTACATTAGATTTATACGATAGAGGATTTGATAATGGTGAGTTATTTGCTGTGTATAATTTTATTAATTATGAATTAGCCTCATCAACAACTCAAACATTTTATATATCTGAAATATCAGGAGATAGAACAGAAATAAGAATAAAATCTAATGCAATATCTGCTGTAGATATTAAAAATGGTTTTGCTTCATTAAAAGATAAATTAAACTCAACTGAATATTTTGATGAATTTTATTTAAGTTTTTATCAAAATAATTATGTAGTTGCTGTTAATATTGCATTAGAATCTACTCCTGAAAAGGCATTAGATCCTTCTATATTAATTAAATTATATGAACCATTACCTGCTAATTATAATGTTGAACAGAGATTATATGTTGCAACTAAAGTAGGAGAAACAGTAGCCTATAAAGTAGAATTTATTCAAGATTTTTCAAATTTTATAGATAATGCAAATTACATTAAAGGTCCTAATGTTAATATTCCCCTTCAAGATTTAGTTAATAATTCAACAACTTTAAAATCTTATGAAGATTTAACAAAAACCGAATCATCATCATCATTAGATAGTGTTTTAAATTATTTAAACCAAACTGGGGTAACAATCACTCCTAACTACTCATACAACACGTTTGATGAATATATTAATTTTTCTTCAGCAAAACAGAGAATTAATAATTTTTATGAAAAAGTATCTCAAATACAATCATACCAATCTGACATTGATACTATCACAACAATAACAGGATCAAATCCTAATGTAATAGAAATATCTCAGAGTTTATCAAGTCTACAAACTAATATTACAAATTTAGTTTCAAATTTTGATGGGTATGAAAGTTATCTTTATTATAATTCATCATCTTTTGCATATCCAAAAACTGGATCATCATATCCTTATTCCCTGTTACCAACAGGAAGTACAGAGGTATTAACATGGATGGGTAGTGATGTTGAAAATTCCCAATACTATGGAGGTTATGTATTATCAGCATCTTTATATGATGAAGATAATCAAAACTGGTTGTATTATACTATACCAACTTTTATAACAGAAAATTCAGACAATAATGAATATGTAGAATTTTCTAATATGGTGGGTCAATCTTTTGATGAAGTATGGTTATATACTAAAGCATTAAGTGAAAGATATAACACTACTAATGACCCAGAATCTGGATTGCCTTTAGATTTAGCTGCTGATGCTATAAAAGGTTTAGGATTTGAAACTTTTGGAAATAATTATGACAACCAAGATAATTTTATAGGGTTAACAGGTGAAGATAATGGGATTTATGTTCCACCAACAGGAAGTGAATTAATTACAGATTATGTAGCTGTAAATAATGGTAAAATAATAAATTACTGGAATTTAGGGTATTCATGGCTTAATTATGTAGAACAACTAATAGAACCAGGATTCCCATATGCTATTGATAAAGTAAGTAAAGAAATATATAAACGTCTTTACCACAATATGGCTTATCTTACTAAGAAAAAAGGTACAATTAGTGGTTTAAGACAATTAATTAATATTTGGGGTATTCCAAATACAATACTTCGAATTAATGAATTTGGGGGTAAAAATAAGGACAACTCAGATGATTATGATTTATGGTATAAACGTTATAGTTACGCGTATACACCAGTTGCCAACCAATATATGGCAAGTTCGTCGGTTAAAGTACCTTGGATGCCATTACAACGTAATAAGATAGATAGTAATGAGTATATAGTACCTGATGGTCTTGCTTTTAGATTTAAAACTACAGGACACCCATCATCAAGTTATGGAGGTAAATTTTATAGCCAATCTTTAGCCGTTAAAAAATCAAATGGAACTAATGATCAACAAATGGATTGGGGTATTGGTTTATTTTATGAAGACCAACCATCAGGATCATATTCTGGGTCTAGTTTTAGTGATTATTACAACTATGGTAAATTAAGATTTTATATGTCTGCCTCTCAACCCGATGGGGGAGTACAAATATCAGATGATATTGAATTACCATTTTTTGATGGAGGGTGGTGGAGTGTTTTACTACAAAGAGACCAACACGTAAGTGCTAGTACTAATGACACACCAACAACATATACTTTATTTGTAGCTAATAAGCAAGTAGATGGTTGGGATGGAAATTCATTAGGATGGTCAGGATCAGTAAGTATGTCTTCAGCAAATATAGCTTTCAACTCAGGATATGGAGGAGGAACTTATGATAGTGTAGAATATGATTTACCAGAAGCTGTACATCCTACAATAAATGAATCTTGGAATAGTTTTGGAGTTACAGAATATGATGGTGTTTATGTTGGGGGGTATGTTTCAGGTTCAGATGTAATGACTGAAGTCTTAAATGAAGGAGCCAAAATATTTTCAGGATCTTTTCAAGAATTTAGATATTATTCTAACAATATTTCAAAAGAAGTATTTAATGATTTTGTAATGAATCCTGAATCCGTTGAAGGTAATAATGTTACAGGATCAGAATCATCATTTGATATTATTAACTTTAGAGCACCTTTAGGAAATGAATTAGAATATAAATTTACGGCATCCGTAAGTGAATCATTCTCAACTCTTATATCATCATCACACCCATCAATTACAGGATCAGCACCTATGGTGTTTACCCAATCTTTTATCAATCCTTCAAATTCTTCACTAACTTCAAGTTATGAATTTATTGGGTATGAAGCAGCATCTACCTACACTTATAGTAAACCTAACGTAGAAACATACTTTCTAGACCAACCAGCAATAGGAATTAGAAATAGAATTTCAAATAAAATTCAAGTTGATGATGGTAGTGATTATGGTAATGTATTATCTAAATATAGAAGTATAGATCAAGACTATTTAATTAGCAAAAGTTATACTGAAGATATAACAAGTTTAGAAGTAGGATTTTCACCACAGGATGAAGTAAATGATGATATAATAGCAACTTATGGTTATGGTGTAATATCAGATGTATTAGCTGATCCTAGATTTGCTTATGAGGGTAAAGAAAACTATTACCCTAAATTAAGAAATATAGCAAATGAATATTTTAAAAAATATACAGAAGGTGATGTTTGGGATTATTTAAGATTAATTAAATATTTTGATAATTCATTATTTAAAGCAATTAAATCATACGTACCCGCTCGTACTAGTGTAACTACAGGTGTTATAGTTAAACAACATATGTTGGAGCGTAATCGTCGTGTACCTATTACAGTTAATCCAAATACGATAATAGCATACACACCTGAAACAGGATCAATAGTAGGTGGTCAATCTACAGCTACAGGAATGAATAGTCCAATCTCATATAGAGATTTAGAACTTACAGGAAGTATTAAGATGGTTGATATTGGTGGATCAACAGGAGGAGTTTTAAATCCTTACAATGTTGAAGTTACCCAATCTGGATTTTTCTCATATTTTTCGTCTAATACTCCTGGTAATTTACCAGACCAATATATTAATCTGATTCCTCAAGGTGGAAGTACAGCAACATATGGAGATATAGTATTATCTAGATTTGGAACTTCTTTAAAACAAGGTTTAAGATTAAAAACCCCAATTAAAACAAGATTTCTTTTTAACCAAACTAATACTGTAGGTGAGTTAGGATTTGATGAAGGATTTGAATTTGCAGTATCATCATCTATAAGAGGAATTATAGGTACTGATATAATAACTTCATCTTCATTGTCTCCTATTGGAGCTACAATTGCAAGTTCTTCATACTATGAAATGCTCCCAGGGGAAGATATTACTTTCTGGTTTAAAGGTATGGATGTTAGTGATCCAAATAATCCTATACCTGCTTCTGTAACTATGGAAAACTTCCTTTGGTCGATGTATTCTGTAAACCAACCAAACGCAAATGATTTTCAAGGTGCTGTTCTCCCATTTTCATCAAGTATATGGAATTCATTTACTACACAATCCTACATTATAGAAAATAAAACTATATCTGGTAGTGTTTATGAATTACATAAATCACAAGATGAATTTTATAATGGAGAATTCAGTGGAAGTGAAATAACAGTAACAACTCAATCTTTACTAGTAAATCCTTTTAGTGAGCCAAATACAATAAATACTACATATAACTTAATAGTTACTGCAAGTTTTGGTGCATATCAAAATAGTTCATGGAATACTACAGACCCATTTCAAAACACATTCCCTTCAGGTACTTTTGATTTACAATCAACATCCTCATTTTATGACCCAACAAAAGAAGGACTTGGGTTAGAATCAGTTTATAATTTATGGGCTGAGTGGGAAATAGATAATAGTTTTTCTACAAAAACGGGTTCTATATTTTATTATCAAGACCCAACTCAACCAGAAGATTGGTGGATTGTAGGGTTAATTTTACCCAGTCAAATGGACATCCCAGCAGGTTCTATTTCAAATAAATTTGGGAGTTATTTAGGTTGGTCTAGCCAAAATTTATCAAATGGTGAAGTTGTAGCTAGAAAAAATTCTAATGGTTCAGTCATAGAAGTACCCCAAGAATCAAATATAAATCCTATAAACCAAGTACCCCCAGAATACTCAGGCATTCCTGCTATCGAAGGTGGAGAGAATACACCAAACCAGTGGGGTCCTTATATAAAATTCCCAACTACATCGGGTTCAATGAATCAATTTTATGCCATAGGTTTAAATGTTGATTATGGTATTACAGACCCACAATATAATAATATGAAGTATGAGGAAATATTTTCTAATATGTTAGGAAATAATGATTCAGTACTTAAATATTATAGCACGACAGGTATAATCAATACGGGTGACCCAGATGCCCCAACAATTACAACAACATCAGCAACATATGGAATAACTAAATATTGGTTTAAGGATCCTTGGAATAATGGGGGTAGACCTATTAGACTTAATCAGCCAACATCTTTTGGACCATCCCCAGATATGTTTACGGAAACAGTCCGTGGCATAGAAGTTTATCTTTCACCTGAAAGAATACAAAGAACTAAATTTGCCGACAATCAAAAAGATGGAACTCTTAATAATTATGGAATAGGATCAGCAAGTTTAGCATTGATAGGATCCACATGGACAGGTTCATGGTATGATGGGTCAGGCTGGTTTCCAGAACAATTAACATTTAATAATGAAACTCAAGATCCAGATACAGGAGTAATTAATAATAATTTATCTACTTTTGCAAATGAACCATCATTTGAATTAAACCTTCCTAATTATATAGGTACACCAGCTCCTATAGATTCTTATGGAAAAGCAGGTAATGTCTTTATCCAATCTTTAAATGATTTAGAAGGTATTTCCTTTTTACAAGATTCAACAAGTCCGGGATGGACAGTATTTAATTATAACCCACAAAATAGTAGATATTTAAGTGGTTCAGTTAACGGAAGTTTCCCACTTATACAATATAACCCATCAGGACCTCAAGATTCAGAGTATGTTAATTTTAACCCTCAATTACCTTCAAATAACTTAGAATTTGAAAACTCATCATATTATCCTTTAATAAATAATGCTACTGAAAGTGTAAAAAATACTTATTTGCAAGTTGTAGAGTATGATAATGGTCCAATTCCATCAAATATTGAACCTATAATATCTCAATCAGCATTAAAAGCAAGAGTGCCAGATAGTTTTTATACTCAAAAATCCTCAATCATACCAAGATATTTAGGAAGTAAATTACAAAGTGCAGATTATAATACTTATACTCCACCACTAACAAATATTACTTACCTAAACGGTAATATAACAGGAAGTATGTTTTCAGGGTCTAATGAAACATTCACAATAGCTACTACTTGTTTTGTAGAAGGTACTAAAATATCTACAACAAAAGATAGTATTAAAAATGTTGAAGATTTTAAACCTGGAGATTTTATATTAACATACAATCCTGATGATAATAAACAAGAAGAAGGTGTTGTAGGAAGTATTGATACAAAATTAGTTTCATCTTTAATAGAAATAACATTTGATAATGGTAATATTATTCAAACAACAGAAGAACATCCATTTTATGTTAAAGATAAAGGACTTGTAAATGCTTCTGAATTAAAACCTTTGGATATTTGTAAAACTATAAATGAAGATTTATCAACAATAACAACAGTAAACAAAATTAAAGGAGATTATAAAGTATATAATATAATAGATGTAAATCCTAATAGTAATTACTATGCAAATGGTATATTAGTTCACAATAAAGGGATAATTATTACAACATATACTTCACCATCTTGGTTAGGAGATTCAAGCCCCCAACAGATGCCTTCTGAAGGAGTAGCATTTTCAACAATTTCAAAACATCCAATTTATTTTGCTCATTATAGATCTTCAAAAGAAACTTATGAGTTATGGGATTCTACAACATTTAATATAGATCAATTAATTGAATCACCTTTAGAGGATATTAGAGGTGAAAAAGCCCCAACAACCCCAGTAGTAGTTAGTATTGATGGGTCTGATGATCAAATAACAGAAGTAAGAAGTACATTTGAAGTAGATAGAAAATCTGATGTTAATTATAATGTAGGAAAAGTAAAAGGACTATCAGGATCACTTTCAACTATTAATTATGGTTCATTAGCTGTTGGTGATAATACAATATATCAAGGTGCTTTAGAATATAATGCTTTATTATCTAATGAACCCAACCAAACATCATATGCTAAATTTATGGCTTTTAACACCGGGAGTATTTTTGGAATGTATAAATCTACAGGCTCAGGTACATATGGAAAACCAACATCAAGTAATTTTATAGATTTAACCTTACAAAAAGCACCAGGAAGTGGTGGTTGGGGACTTTCACAAATGGCAGGTTATGATTTTTTCTTATCAGCAAGTCAAGATTCAGATCCAACTTCTCCAAACTATCAAGGTGGATATTTAAGGCTACTTGGGGGAGGAGTAACAATTACAGCATCAGCTGAAGCAATTCCGGATGCAGCCTCAACATACCAATGGATCTCAGGTCCAGGATTAGGTGCTATTCACTCTGTAAATAAATGTTTACAAAAAGGACAATTTGCAACTAATATTAACATAATAACTCCAACTATCAATCAATTAGGATGGCCTATTGGTGCTAAACGAATAAAGCAAGACTCAATATTTTTTACATGGGATGTAGGACAATCAGCAAATGCTACAAGTTCAATTGGCTCTTATGTTTCCCCCAACCCACTAACTAAAGGTTATTTTCCAGAAATAGCAAACTACCAAGACTATTCTCTACCTTTTTTAATTGAAAAGGGAGATGAAATTAGAATTGCATATTCATCATCTGCTAATTCTCAAGGTAAAGCATTTATAAATGAACAAGATTTCACAGTAGTAGATGTTCCCCATTCACCTGATAATAACCATGGTTATGTTTGTCCTGGTTTTGCTGTTACCCAAACTATAAATTCAGCATCTATTTTCGATAGAATTTATGTTTCTCCAAACCCAATGAATTTTGATATAGAAGATAATAAAATATTTAATTTTACTATAAGAAGAAGAGTTAATGCTTCTGATAGAGTTATAATATTCCAATCTAACCCAACAGGATCAGAGGGTGCTAGAACATTTGGCCCATCAGGATATTTAATACCTGGGGATTTTACACCTATCCAAAAAAGAAATGTTCAAACTTTAATAAATCAATTAAGAGCTAAAAATGCTTTTAGAGCAGATGAAGACAATGACACAAGAAGAGCTCCAACTGAATAATATAACTTGGAGTAAAAACAAAAAAAACGTATATTTATAATTAAAATAACATAGCAAATGGGATATTTAAACAATCAGGTAGTAACAGTAGATGCTATCTTAACAACAAAAGGAAGAGAACTTTTAGCAAGAGGTGATGGTTCTTTTAACATAAGGTCTTTCGCATTATCAGATGATGAAATAGATTATACATTGTATAATCCAACAAACCCTTCAGGTTCTGCTTATTATGGTGAAGCTATTCAAAATATGCCATTATTAGAAGCATTTCCAGATGAAACTCAAATGATGAAGTATAAGTTAGTAACTTTACCAAGAGACACAGCAACAATGCCAGTAGTTTCAGCTGGTGGCTTCTCAGCAGTAAAATTAAAACAAACATTATCTACTACTATTACACCACAAACTGCAAACTATTTAGGCAATAATGCAGTAAATGAAGCATCTGGGTATATGTTTACAGTTAGTGATGTAAGACAATTTTCAGTAGTTCAAGGGGATGGTATTACATCTAAATCTGCAAATAGTTTAAATGAGAATTCAATGATTACAAATGGTACTAATGTATCTAGAACCGTAATAGGAATGTCTTGTACTTTAACAGCAACAGGTATTGCTACTTTATTTGGTCAAGGAGGTAATTCAACTAGTACTTTATTTAGCACTTTAACTATTATAGGAATGGATTCAGGAGCAAGAGTTCAAATTCCAATCCAAATCACTAGAACATAAAAATAAAAAAATATGGCAGTTCAAATAACAAATGATAATCAAATAACAGCGTTCTACCCAATAGAACCTCAGGATATGATTATTAGTACTGAAAATGTAACCAGTACAGTATGGGAAAATAATCAACCTACACTAACAACGATGTTTACATCATCAGTACAAGCAGCAAGTGCCACGGGGCAATTCTATTATAGTATTTATGGCTCTGAAGAAGCTACAGGTTCTGTACAATTTGCAATAGCTTATTGTGATGCTGATGGTAGCGGTAGTTTATTATACAACCCTAATGTTAATGGTTTATCACCAACAAGAACAAATTATGGACAATATAGAAATTTAATTCTAGGAGATGAAGAATCTTCATTTGTATTTGGAAATCAATCATCATCATATTTTTATGCTTTACCTATTGAAAGAGCAGGATATAAAGAAGAAATCCTACCAGGAGTATGGACTTTAGCACTTTCTGATGGTACTGGGAATAATATATATCTTACAGATGATAGTAAATTAGGAGGAGCAGCAGTATTTTCAGAAGCTGGTAGAGTTTATAACATAGTAACAGGATCAGCAGGTAATGTTTATACTTCTGTTACTCAACCACAAGGATGGACACTAAACTCAGGATCTTATGGGTTTTTACTACCAGATATTGGAGTAATATTATTAAGTGGTGAAGCATTAGATGGTACAGTAGCAGATTCAGGTATTAATTTACAAACAGACAGAACATCAAATAGCCAAGAAAATAATCCTAAATTAATGTTTGAAGCTATGGATGATGCCTCAGCTATATCACCATCACCAGGGTTTACTTTAAACTCACAAGAAAATCTTTCATCAGATTTTATATTTTGTAGAGCTAGAAGTCAAAATTCAAATTATTCAACAAACCCATCATTTATCTCAGGTTCAGATGGAGCTGTATTATATAATTCTTTTATTAATGACCCCCAAGTATATATTACTACAGTAGGTTTATATAACAATGATCAGGAATTAGTAGCAGTTGCTAAACTTTCAAGACCTTTGTTAAAAGATTTTACTAAGGAATTACTTGTAAGGATCAAGTTAGACTTCTAATGAATGAGCGCTTGGAAACAATTCACAACAAAGGATGTTACAATAACTCCATTTACAGCAGATAAAGGATTTACTTTTACAGGTAATGAAATTACAGGGTCTGAAAATGGTATTAATATTTACTCTGGTAACAATGTAAATTATACATCATCACTTAATATTCAAACTGGATTTGAATATTCTTCCTCAGTAAATTCTATATGGAATAGTGCAAAACAATTATATTACACAAATTACATATCTTCAAGTAAAGGAGATTTTGTAAACACAGGTAGTATACTTCCGGGAGTTACAAGAGAAGATGACAGATCTATTGGTAATATAGAATCACCTTTATATGATAATTACCTTCAATCTTCTTTACTTCAAGAAAGATACTGGAATACTGGAAGTGAACAAAATACTCCCATATCACAAATAACTTCAATATCTATACCAACTAAACTTTATGGGGAAAAAGTAATACCTGGAACTTTTCTATTTACAACATCAACACCTGATTATCCTACCGGAATAACTTTAAAGGATGATGGTGAGGGAAATATTATATCTGGATCACAAGATGTAGTAATTGGTCAAATATTTTACTCTCATGGTATGGTTATACTTACTAGAGATGCCCGTTCTACTAATATAGGCAATTCAATTAATAGTAATCCTGCATTATTAGGTAATACAACTATAGCATTTTCTTCATCACTAACTATTTATGAACAACAATATAAATGTGTTATATTAGAAAACGAATTAGGATACTCACTAAATCCATCCCTATTAACTCAATCTATTCCGGGTGATAGTAGTGAACAATATTATCCTTTTGTAACAGGTTCATTTTTTGAACCATACATTACTTGTGTAGGATTGTATAATGAATCACAACAATTAGTAGCTGTAGGAAAATTATCTTTCCCATTACCAGTATCTCAGTTTACAGATACAACAGTTATTGTAAATTTCGACGTATGATAAATTGGAAATACCAACAAAAAGAAATATTAGAATTCTCTGACTTCCCAGAGTTAACCCATGGTTTTGTATATAGGATAATCCATACACCTACTAAAAAATCTTATATAGGTAGGAAAATATTACAAAATACTTCTAAAGTAAAATTAGGTAAAAAAGAAATAGCAGAATATGCTGGAGTAGTAGGCCGTAGACCATCTTATAAACTAGTTGTAAAGGAATCAAATTGGAAAAATTATTGGGGTTCAAATAAATATTTGAATGAGTTATATAAAACAGAACCTAAAGAAAATTTTGAACGACAAATTTTAACATTTGCCCCCTCCAAAAAATTACTTACTTATTATGAAGTAAAGTATCAAATGATTTATCAAGTTTTAGAAACACCCGATGAATTTTTTAATGATAATATTTTAGGAAAGTTTTATACAAAAGATTTTAACTAACCGTTGATATCTAAATTTAGTTTCGTATATTATACTCCATGATTAATGAACTATTAGTAAGTTTAGTAAATTCCGTTATAGGTGCGGGTAAACGAACAGCTAGAGGCAACCAAGCCCATAACTGTCCGTATTGCAACCACCATAAACCAAAATTAGAGATTAATTTTTCTGAAAATAAAAAAGGATATAATCCTTGGCATTGTTGGGTTTGTAATAAAAAAGGAACTAAAATCACGTCTTTATTCAAACAAGTTAAAGCATCCCCTGAAAAATTTACAGAATTATATAAGTTAATAGGAAATGAAAAGGAACGTAAAACTGTAATAAATACAACCTTACTAAAACTTCCTGAAGAATATAAATCATTTAAAGATATAACATCATCAGACATTGAGGGTAGACAAGCTGCTTACTATTTAAAAAGCAGAGGTATTACTAAAGATGATATTGAAAAATATAACATAGGATATTGCACATCAGGAAGATACTCAAAAATGGTTATAATACCTTCTTATGATGAATCTGGAAATTTAAATTATTTTACAGGTAGATCTTTTGAAAAAGAACCATATATTAAATATCGTAATCCTGAAACCTCACGTGATGTCATCCCATTTGAATTGTTTATAAATTGGAAATTACCGTTAATATTGTGCGAAGGACCATTTGACGCCATAGCCATTAAAAGAAATGCAATACCGTTATTAGGCAACAATATACAACAAAACCTAATGAAACGGATTGTAACATCAACAGTTGAAAAAATATACATAGCATTAGATAATGACGCATTAAAAAAATCTTTAAAATTTGCAGAAAAATTTATTAATGAAGGCAAGGAAGTTCATCTAGTTGAACTTGAAGGGAAAGACCCTAGCGAAATGGGATTTACCCATTTTACTAACCTAATACAAAAATCCATTCCTCTAACACAATACGCCTTAATGGAAAAAAAATTATCTCTAGTATGAGTAAAAAAACAATTAAAAAGTCCTATAATAGGATTTTAGAAATTTCGGAAGATGCTAAACAAATTACACTCCCAGATTCAAGGTATTATCAAAGAAATGGTGATTATTACCCATCAATTACTTATGTTTTAAGTTGTTATCCAAAAGGTAAACATTTTCAAGATTGGTTAAAAAAAGTAGGATACAGTGCTGATTGGATTGTAAGAAAAGCAGGTGAAGAAGGTACTCAAGTACATGAAATGTGTGAGGATTATCTTAATGGTAAAGAGTTAAACTTTTTACAAAACGGAATCCCAATGTATGACACCTTAGTATGGCAAATGTTTTTAAGATTTGTAGATTGGTGGGAAACATACAACCCAACACTAATTGAAACTGAAGTTCATTTATTTTCAGATGAAATCAAAGTAGCAGGTACTTGTGATATGGTTTGTGAAATTGATGGTGAGTTATGGATTATTGATTTTAAAACTTCTAACCACTTACAAACTACATATGATCTTCAAACCGCAATTTATGGTAAATGTTATGAAGAATGTTTTGGTAAAAAAGCAGATAGATATGGGGTTTTATGGTTAAAATCCTCTAAAAGAGGTCCTAAAGAAGGATCAATGCAGGGTAAAGGATGGGAAATGTATGAATCAAAACGTTCACAAGATGAAAATATTAATATATTTAATACTGTAAAACAATTATTTGATTTAGAAAATCCTAAACATAAGCCAATATTCACCGAATTTAGAACGCAAGCTAAAAGAAAATTGTGATATTTATAATAAAATATTCAATTTATGATTTCACTAATTAAATTATTAAAAGAAGCTATAGCAGAGCCAAAGGCCATTATATTAGCAGGAGCACCAGGAGCTGGTAAAGGATACATTTTAAGAGGTTTAGATTTAGGTGGTATAAAAATACTAAATGTAGATGATATTTATGTCCCCCTATTACAAAAAGCTAATGTAACATTAGATTTAAAAAATGCTACTCCTGAAGAAAGAAGTGAGCAAGCTAAACAAATGGCTGCTGCAAATAAACAATTTAAAGGAGATGTAGAAGCTACTATAGAAGGCAAAGAATCTTTTATTTTAGATGGAACAGGAGCTTCATATAATCAAACTGCTAAATTAAAAAATGAATTAGAAGAAGCAGGATACAAAGTATTTATGCTTTATGTTTATACTGATTTAGAACGCTCACTATCTCAAAACCAAGACAGATATGAAAAATCAGAAGGTAAAGATAGAAGTTTAGCACCTGCTATTGTAATGCGTACATGGAAAAGTGTAACAGATAATTTACCTAAATATGCTGAATTATTTGGTAATAATTTTGTAGCTGTAGCCAATACATTAGATAATAGAATGCAAAATATAGATAAAATAATAAAAAAATATCTTACTCCATTTAAACCTGAAGGAACAAAACCAAAAACACCAAAAGAACAAGCTAAATCAGACGCTAGAAAGGCTAAAGATAAAGAAGAGATTCAAATTATGCTAGATGATGATTTTGTATATGATGTAATTGAATATACAATGTCTAAAGAAGAAGCACAGATGCGAATAGGTAAATTCTTAAATTCATGAGTAAGGTAATAGCAGCATATGGTGGTGGTTTTAAACCACCCACTAAAGGACATTTAGAAGTAGTTAAAAAAGCTTTAGAATCTCTTCCTGAAATAGATGAATTTATTATTTATGTTGGGAGTAAGGAAAGAAATGGGGTAAGTCAAGCTGAAGCTATTTTAATTTGGGATATATTTAAAAAATATCTCCCTATGAAAGTCAGAATTGAACCTGCAAAATCACCAATTGGTGATATTGTTCGTTTAGGAAAAAATAACCCTGAGGATGAAGTTTATTTTATTATAGGAGGAAGAGAAGGAAGAGATGATGATTTAGAAGATATTGAAAATAGAACTAAAAACATAGAATCCGCTTATCCTAATATGAAAGTAAAAGTACAATTTACACAAGATAAAGGTATGAGTGGAACTAATGCTAGAAAAGCAGCAAAAATGTCAACTGATGAATTATCACCATTTCTACCTGATGAGTTAGATGATAGTGAAAAAGAAGAAGTATTTAATATCTTAAGACCAGTAATTAAAGAAGAAATTACCAAACCCCAATTAGATTCAATTGAAAAATATGCTGATAGTTTATTTAATAAATTAGGAATTGATATTGAGTTTACAAAACATTTCTTAGATAGGGTAAATGATGAAAGAAATATTAAACCTATATCAGTACCAGAATTAGTAGGGATGTTTAAACGTTTACATAGAAAACACGGTAAACCTTTATCCAAAATAGACGATGATTTTAATGCTGTTGTTAAGGATTTTAATAATAATATTAATATACCATTTGCTATAAATGTAACTGATGATGATATTGAAATGTATGCCAAAACAGTAATGCGTAAAAAAGATTTCAAAACCTCAACTCCTGTTATTGCCCTTAATGAAAACGCTTCATATACTAAAGATATTAATCTTATTGAAAAATTAGCTCAACTAACTCAACATATGTTAGATAAAGGCATGAACATAGAACCTTTACCTAGTTTAGAATTTGTTAATGGTGATAGTGAAAATGCACGCGAATTTCTTGGTAAGACAGCGTATTATGACCCAAACACACAAACTATAGTATTATATACTGAAGGTAGACATCCTAAAGATATAGCGCGTAGTTACACTCATGAAATGATTCACCACATTCAAAATTTAGAAGATAGATTAGGTAATATTACTACAACAAACACTCAAGAAGATGATGAGTTAAATGATATTGAAGCAGAAGCTAATTTAAAAGGCACAATGACATTTAGAAATTGGACTGATAGTTTAAATGAGGTTGTTGTAGGTAACAAAATTGAATGTGATAAGTGTGGTTGGAGTTGGAAAATAGCAGATGGTGGAGATGATTTATTTATATGTCATAAATGTGGGAACAATAATAAGCCTATAAATGAAGTAAAACCTTATAAACATAAACATGGTTTTGATGACAAATTAGGCAAAGATCCCTTTGGTTTAAACCAATTTGCTAGAGAAATAGCCGAAGGAGTTTTGATACCCGAAGAAGAGGTCGTATCTTCACCCCCTATGGAATATAAAATATACTCAGACATGGATGGTGTGTTAACAGATTTTGACAAATCATTCGAAAAATACTCAAAAGGAATACCACCTAGAGAGTATGAAAAGAAATTTGGTAAAGATGGTTTTTGGAAATTAATTGATGGTGAAGGTAAAGTTGGATTTTGGGTAGGAATGCCTTGGATGGAAGATGCTAAACAGTATTGGGATTATATTAAAGATTACGATGTAGAGTTATTATCTTCTCCATCTAGATCTGAAACATCAAGATTAGGTAAAAGATTATGGGTTAGAAATAATATGCCGGGCATTAAATTAACTTTAGCACAAGCTTATAATAAGAAAAATTATGCTGAACCTAATCATATATTAATTGATGATAGAGAATCAAATATAGAACAATGGAAAGAAGCAGGTGGAATAGGCATATTACACACATCAGCAGCTGACACTATTAACCAACTTAAAGCATTAGGATTATGAGTAAATTAAATACACTAGCTGGGGGATATAAGGGGGGATCACCAAGATTAAGAAGTAATAATACTCCAAAACCCTTTATTGGAGACCCACCAAAACAGGTAGATGTAGAACAATTATCAAATTATCTTAAACAATTATATAGTGGGGGTAATTTATCAAAAGAAGGTGTACAAGTTATTATTAAAGAATTAAATAAATTAGTTTTATGAGTAAAGTACAAGGTCTAAATAAACAATTTACTGAAAGAGATGTAAATAGAATGCGTAACCTTATCCAAGGAAAACACGGTGAAAAAGTAGGTCAGAGTGTGGGTTATGCTAAACATGATAAAGATTATAAAGAAGGTGATGTTTGGGAAGTAGATGGTAGGATGTGGACTATTAAAGAAGGTATTAAACAAAATATTACCAAATTAGATAAAGCAAAAAAAGCACACATAATGCCTATTTTTTGCCCTAATTGTGGGTCTAAAATGCATACAGATTTAGATAAACCCTACTACAATATACATAAAAAATGTTTTAATTGTGTTGTTGAGTTTGAACATCATTTAAGAGTAGCAGGTTTATATGAAGCTTATGAGTCTAAAATCATCAACTCAGAAATAGATAATTTTGTTAATGAATTTAAAGCTTATATAGAAGCTGAGTTAGTATTATCTAATAAAGGTTTTATTACAGAACAGGGCGATGTTGAAAGTTGGGTAGGGGCTCCTAATAAATCAAAAGTATTAGAAGGATTAAATAAAACTATCGAACATTTAAATAATCTTAAAAAGTAACATATTTTTATATATTTATAACTAAAAATCAATGGATAATTTTAATATCACTAAGTGGAATAGAAACCGCTATCTTAATGAAGGTCAAATAGACGAATATGGGGAATATAGATCTCGAGAAATAGAATTAGGAAAAGAATTAGATTCTCAATTTAATGATTATAACCCTAACATTTCATTACAAATGTATAGTGGTGACAGACCAGATTCAGACCCATTAAAAGGCAAAGGCTTTGGTTCTATAACATTTAGTGTTAGAGAAGAACTTGATCCTAATGATTGGAATAAAGCATTAAAGTGGGTAGAATCTAAAGGATTTGAAATAGAATCAGAATCTAATTGGTATGAAATGGAATATGATGGAGATAGAGCATGGTACCCAAAAATAAAATTTCAATTTAATGTAGCAGATTTTCCAATCAACGAAGGGATGAGTAAAGCAGGCATCAAAAAACAAATCAAAGATGCAGAAGAAATATTAGATAGTGGTGAAGCTAATGGTGAACCTTTAACTTCTGAAACAGAAATGTTAGTACAGAAAGAACTTAAAAGACTACTTTCACTATACAAATCAGTTAACGAAATGGATATAAATGACCCAGTACTCGTAAAAATAAGAGCTGCTAAAGATAGAACTGATAAAATACTATCCCAACCTAAATCAGATTTCGGTAAAGAATATGGTGATGCTGTTAAAAAAGCTCGTGGTGGTAATAATAATGATACTAAACTTAGATTTCTTAAGAAAGAAAGAGATCAATTAATGCGTGATATGGAGCAAGAAGCTGAACCAGAAGGTGGACCAATTGCTGATGAATATGGTAGTAAACTAAACCGTATAGATAATGCAATTGCTAAACTATCAGGTAGAAAAGAAATGACTTATGACCAAGCAATAGCTGAAGGTAAAAAAATAGGAAAAAATTCATATAAAACTAGAACTGCTATAAACACAGCACCTGGAAAAACAGAAGATAAAGAAGTAATAATTGATAACATAAGTGATCTTGATAATGTTACTATTAGATGGAGAGGAACTAACCATCATGGTAATAAAACACTTACAAATTTAAAATTTAAACAAGAATCTAAAGGTGATGATGATTTAATGGCAATATCAAATGATGATAAATGGCTATTTATAGTAGATAGGGATGACGACACAGGGGAGATAGATTGGAATACTTTAATCGTAGATAGTAGAGAATTAGAACAAGACGATGGTAGCTATGCCGTAGATTCTGAAGATAGAATAAATACTAAAGAATCAATAGATGAAAGTGCTTCAACAGAAGAAAAAAGAATTGCCTTACGTGCTATTAAAAGTATAGCTAAGTATAGAGGTGTTAGTGAAGATGAAGCAAAACGAGATCTTACTAGAGCAATTGAACAGTTAGGTAGTTTAAAAGAAGCAATTAAAGATATTAAAGAAACTACTGAATTAGGAAAAAATCTAACTGAAGAACTTTGTGCTAAAGGTAAAGCATATAGAAAGAAAAGAATGGCAGCTGGTGAGAAATCATCTGCTTACTTGAATGGTCGTGCTGTTAAAGTATGTAAAGGTCAAATGAAAGGGTAGTATGAAAGATTTAAAAATAATACAAGAATTTTTTTCTAAACCTATCTATGAAAATGAAATAGATAGTTTAGGTGATGCTTTAGCTGATGAAATAAAAGATACCTTAGAAGATAAAAAAGATGAATTAAAAGAAATAGTTGATCCTATAACAATTTTATCTACAGTATTAGCTAGCACAACATTAATCAACATTATAGCTAAATTCTCAGGTAAAATATTTAAAAAATATAATTTTGGTAAAGGTGAAGAAGCAGCTAAAAAAATCTATGATTTTACTCATAAATTAGAACAAGATTTTAAGGGACCCATTAAACGTGTAGTTTCATTATTTTCTAAAGATCCAAAAACAATAAAATTGGTAACTGATGGTTTATATGCTTTATTAATTTTAAGTTTAGGTGTTAAAGCCGGTAGTGGAGCAGTACAAAGTTTATCAAAAGGTAATATAGCATCAGGAACCATTAGTGGTTTAAAGGCAGCTTTAAAAGGTAAAGATTTAACTACACTAATTAAAGATATAGCAGGAGCAGTAACATGATAACAGAAGAAAGAGTATATGAAATAGTTAAAGAATCCTTACGTGATTGGTTTAAAAAAGAAAATTGGGTAAGAATTAACACATCAGGTAATATTGCAGGTGATTGTGGTACTATGAAAAAAGGAAAGGCCACTACCAGATGTTTACCTAAGAAAAAAGCTCAATCTTTGTCAAAATCAGAAAGAAAATCTACAGTTGCTAAGAAAGTTAGGGGTAGTAAAAAAGGAAAACAATTTGTAAAAAATACAAAGTCCGCAAAATATCGAAAAGGAACGTATGAGAAATAATTTTTACATATTTATAATAAAATTAATCAACAGAAAAATACAAATATAATGAAAAAATCGGAATTAAAAGAAATCATCAAAAGTCAGTTTTTAGCTGAAGCTGATGACTCTAAAAAAGGAAACAGCGAAGAACAAAAACGAATGGAAGGTGCCATTCGTGATGATAGAGATCACATTAAAAATCTTGAAAAAGACATTAAAGATAACGAAGAAAAATTAGCTAAATTAAAGAAAGACTTTAAAAAAGATGTTAATGAAGCTGAGGATGTTGATGTTGAAGATAATGAAGATATTGATGTTGAAGATAATGAAGATATTGATGTAGATATTGAAGATGATGTTAACATTGATGATGAATCATCCAAATCAGAAATTGAAGTTGATTCAGAATTAGCAGGTGAAGATTCTGATGTAGCAGCTATATTAGGTCTTTTAACTAAGGCACAAGAAGAAGCTAAAGGTTTAGGAGATGAAAAACTATTAGACCAAATAGGAAATACAATTACTTATTATACTAGAGCACACGTTGTAGCTACTAATGAAGAACAAGGAATGGATCCTGAAAGATTCGTAGGTTCGGGTGGTGATGAAGTTGATTCTGATAGTATAGTTAATGTAACAAAAGACAACCCAGCTGAAGATGCTGAGATTGGATTTGCATTAGATGAGTCAATTCAAAGATTTGCTAAATTAGCAGGATTAGAAAAATAAATAAAAACAGTTATTAACAAATAAAATTTATAAAAATGGACACAAAAGAATTATTAGAAGGAATTAAAGAACAAGTATTATTAATTGAAGCAGAATTAGAAAAAACAAGTGCTGCCGCAAAGGGTAGATGTAGATCTGCTGCCAATAAAATTAAAAACTTATCTGCTGATTTCAAAAGAAACCATAAATAGGAATGAACGAGCGTAAACTGTCAAAAGCAGAACTCAAAAAGAGGGAAGATATTATCATGAATATGAAAGGTAACAAACGTGACCTTGTTAAAAAATATGGTAAAGATGCTGAGGCAGTTATGTATGGACGTGCAACTAATATGGCTAAAAAACAAACAAAAGAAATGAGAGATCCTAATTTAACAGAGTTGATTAAAGATGCATTAAAAAACCCATCAAAAGCAGATTTAAATAAGGATGGAAAGCTATCAGATTATGAAAAAACTAGGGGGGCTGCTATTGAAAAAAACATAAAAGAATTAGACTCATCAATTCCGTTGGGAAAAGATTTTACTTATGATTATGAAGATATAGGTCAATTTTATTTAGAAGGTTTTGGTAGACCACACTCATTAAATAATAGTGAATTAGAAGCATTAGGTAAGCAAATTGTTGGTAGACTATATGGTGGTAACATTAGTAAAGCCTATGATGATTTAAAAAATAAAGGTAAAATGAATGAAGTAGAATTACCTACATCAATTATCCAGAAATTTGCTAATGAAATTAAGGACCCCCAAGGATTTGCAAAAGCAATGCTTGGGATTTTTAATTCTATACAAGATAAAGAACAAAAAGATTATTCTAAAAATCAAAAATTTGGAAGAGTACTTAGTTATTTAAAAGATATAGCCGATAGTGAAGCTGAAGAAATAAATGAAGCACCAGGAACAACATTAGATTTATCTCAAGATGATATGGATAAACTTCATCAAAGTGGTAAATTAGAACTTGATGGTCATAAACTTTTATATAAAGTAAAAGAAGATATTGATTTAGGTCATGAAGATAATGAACCTGGAATGCTTAAAGCAGAGCTTTACCATATTGGTAGTTATGCTATGGAATTATATAAAATGATGGATGATTTAGAAGGTATGGGAGAAATTGATTTCCCTGCTTGGTGGCAATCAAAAATCACAACAGCTAAAAATAATATATCAGGAGCTAAACATTATCTTGAATTTGAACTTAAAGAACCTAAAATTGATGCCGTAGTTGATGTAGCTACAGACGTAGTAGATGAAGAAATAGGCCAACTAGGCACAGATGGTGATACAGGATTTCAAGCGTCATTATACACACCAAACGAATTAGGTGATGCATCAGTAGGAAGAGAATATGCATCAGGAGCATTTGAGGAAAGTAAAAAACCAATAGAAGAAGCAATGAATATGAATAAATGGCGCCGCGCCTACAACGGAAAAGCATTTGCTAAAAAAACAGTATATTTAACAGATTATAATAATAATAAAAAGAGATATACTATTTATTTTAAATATAAGGAAACACCATCTAAAGATGTTGTATCACTTAAAGAATCTCATTATGGTAATCATGAAGGTAGTGGAATGGCATTTGCAATGTCTAATTTACAAAACAAACCAGTATATCAATTTACATCTGATGATAAATTTGAGTGGGACAATGAAGAAGAATTTGATGCTTGGGTAGCAGAAGGACCTAAAGGTTTAGAAAGTTTACTAAGCTTTTTCTTAGGTGGTAGAAATGTTGATGATGCTATTAAATCTTGGTTTGACACAGGTGTTACTGATAAAAGTAAATTAAAAATAGGACCTGCAGAATATTATCCAGATGCAGCCGTAAATGAATCTACTTCTAAACATAGTTCAATAGCAGAAAAATTAGCTAAAGAGTTAAAAGAAGGTTTACCTAAAGGATTTTGGGATAAAAAAATCGATGCTAAAGATGAAGACCAAGATGGTAAAATAGATGAAGACTTAAAAGGTCTAATGGCACAGGGAGAAAAAATAGCTGCATTTGCTAATAAGCAAAGTGGGTATGAAGGGGGTGTATCTTCACCTGTAAGAGGTGTTTTAGCAGCTATGGCAGCAGCGGGTGCACCTGATTTTGATGGTGATGATGAAATGGTAAGTTATTATACTAGAAAATTAACTAAAGCTATTGAAACTCAAAAAGGTAAAAAATATATGAGTGGTTTTTCTATTGATGAATCATACGATACTTTAGTTAATAAAATTAAAAAACAAGGTAAATCTAGTAAGGCAGCTAAAGCAATTGCAGGTGCAGTAGCATCATATAAAGCAAAAGGCGGAGGTAAAGGCCCAACAGCAAAACAAAAATAACATGACATCAGCAGAATTAAGGGAAAAGATAAGATTACTTGTCCCAACTGTTGTTGGTAACAAGAAACAAGCAGAAGCAGCTGCTGTGGAATATGATGAATTAACAAAATTCCCAGAGTTAAAAGCTATTATTGTTGACTTGTTAACTCATGAATTTGATTCTTTTTTATCATCAATTGATTGGGTTGCCCCAAAACCATCAACTTTTAGAATAAATTTAAAAAATGATCAAGCTTTTTATTTAACATACTCAAGAACAAGTTGGGTAGCTCAAGTAGAAGGTAAAAGATATTACTTATTAAATCTACCAGAAGAAGAAAGAGCAACAGAAGCTATTGCACGTATTTTAAGATATGGTGTAAAGGCTGACACTGATGCTGTTGAAGGTGGTGGAGAAGATGTAGATGTGGAGGTAGATGATAACGTTGATATAGACATATAATGGATAATATAACAAAATATTTACATAAAATAGCATATAAATTTCCTAAAGGATATCCTGATATGGGTGATCCTAAAGATAAAGATATGTTATTTGAATTAATAAAAACTGTAATAGAAGCAGAAGAAGAAGTAGAAATTGATGTCAAAACATCACAACCTTCTGGGGGGTCTGAAACATATAATGATACTATTAGATATGCTATATATGGTAAAGATTACAAAGATAAACCAATTCCAAAACCTAAGAGTAAATACCCTTATAAAAATTCTACATTTAGTATAGCAGTTAGCTCTGAAGATAAAGAATTATTTACCAAACTATACCCTGTTAAACCCCCAAAAGTAGGAAAAGAAATAGGTAGTGCTGGTTCTTTAGGTGTGGGGAATGGAGAAATTGCATTATATTGGTTATATCATTTTTCAAATAGTGCTAAAGTAACAGAAGGTAGAGAAAAAGATGACCCGGATTTATACTTTAACAATCAGGGAGTAGAGGTTAAATCTTGGAGTACTGATAAAGGTTTACACGGTTTAGGAAGATTTGGAGCTGATAAAGAAAATTTATCATTACTTTCACTTATATTTGGGTTTAGTGCTCTAGTAAGTGTTTTTGATGGTGAAGGTGAATTGCCAAAAACAGTAAATCCAACTAATTTTAGAGGATTTCAACTTACGGCTGCTATGGAAAAAGTAAAAGAGTTTAAAAGCCTTTTAAATAAAAATAGTGATTTAGTAGATGAATATCCTTTATTTAAAAATATTAAATCTAATGTAGATAGAGTATACAATACATTAAATTTAGAAGATTCAGATAGCCCTCAGGATATGGGGAGAAAGATGGCAATACAACTTTTAAAACCAAAATTAGATAGAAAACCAGGAGATGGTAACCATTTAGCAAATGTAAAAGACAATGGGGATATTAAATTCTTTCAAATTAATTTTGATGAATTAAAAAATAGTGATGAATTAATGAAAGACTTTGAAGTAAAACAGAGTGCAATTAGAATTAATTTTGATAAAATTTGGGGTTAAAAAATAAAATAAAACAATATGTGTAACTGCGGATGTAATACTTGTGATACTAATAAATCAACGTTAATGTTAAATGAAAATTTAGCACCGCGTGCTATATTGTCTGAGGGTTTAAAACACCATATAGACAACGATAAACCGCTTACTGAACATTTATACCGTGCGGGTTCACGTGCTTATTTTGATTTATTTGCAGAAGCAAGATCTTTATATAGTAGAGGCATTTTAAAATTTACTAATGAAGATGATTTAGCTTTACTTACAGAAACTAATTTAGGTCATTTTGGTATGTTTGAAGGTAAAAAAGTGCCTTTAGATTTTCCTATTGAATTAAATGAGCAAATGGACATATATGATGACATTGCAAATATGGAATTTGGAATGGATTATGACCAATTAGGTGATAATGAAAAAGAATGGGTTCGTGATGAAATTGATAATATGGAAATGAATGAAGTTACCAGTTATAGTGGTTTTAATAGAAACCCAGAGGACCCAGATTCCGAACCATTTCAACCAACAGGGTCAGTATCTGAATTTAGAGAAGATTTAAGAGCATTATTTGGTAAATTTAAGGGTGATTTAAAAAATCCTGAGTTTATAAAAGGAGTAGCTCAAATAATGGTTAATTGGAAATCACTTTTAAGAAGTCAATTAAATGAATCAGATTCTAAATATCCAAATTTTGATTTAAATAAAAATATAAAATACAAAGATACATCTATTTCAAGTGGGATGTGGAGATACACAGGTCAAGAACAAGGTGGAGCAGGTGTTTATAGAAATTTAAATAATGGTCAAATATTAGCTTTTGATAGAAGTGATTTTGATATATTTAAAAATAATCTTAGCAGTCATTTTGATATAAATGAAGGAACATTTAATTCTCCTAACCATATTGCAATTTTTGATGGTCCTGATGGCATGGTAGATGTTTATAAGACACCAGAGGGTTATTATTTCCAAACTGATAATTATGATGGAGAAGCTTCTAATGCTAAAGAAGCAGCTAAATGGTTAAAAGATAATGGTTTTGTTAGATTACAAGCTGGTAGTTTAGATGAAGCTAAAAAGAAAAAAGCTAAGAAAAAAGATAATAGACCAATAGGAAAACCAATGCGTTCATCTTCAGGTGGAAAAGCTTACAAAGTATACGTTAAGGATCCTAAAACTAAAAAGATTAAAACCGTTAGATTTGGATCTGGTGGTTTAAGAGCAAAAATAAATGACTCTAAGGCCCGCGCAGCATTTGCAAAAAGACACAAATGTTCAACTAAAAAAGACAGAACTAAAGCAGGTTATTGGAGTTGTAGATTACCTAGATATGCAAAATTACTCGGACTCAAATCAAGCTTTTCTGGATTCTGGTAAACCATATATTGACTTAGAAGTTACAGATAATTATATTCTAAGACAATTTAATGAATCAATTGATCCTATAGAATTACTTTGGCATCGTGATGATGAAGACAGAGTAGTTGAAATTATAGGAGAAACTGATTGGAGTTTACAACTTGATAATTCCCTTCCATCTTCCCTTCAGGAACGTATATTTATACCTCGACATCAGTGGCATAGAGTAATCAAAGGCACTGGAAGTTTAAAACTTAAAATATATAAAAATGAACAAATGTGATTGTCAAATATGTAAGTGCGGTACTTCATGTAGTTGTACTTGTTGTAATTGTTAAATAAAATGGAAAATTTCGATTATAAAAAATATTTAGCTGAAGGTCGCTTATACGAAAACGTATTAGCTCAAAAACTTAGAGACGAAGCAAAACACCCAGACTCAAAAGTGGGTGCTGCTATATTTAACAAGTATGCTGAAAAAGTAGAAAAAGCTAAAAAAGAAGATTATGTAAAACTTATAAAAGCTATGGAAAGCGAATTAATATCTAAACACCCTGATACATTCAGTGGTGAAGATGACATTCCAGGAAGCTTTTTACGTGAGGACAAAATAAATTAAAATAAATGAATAACTTCGATTTAACAAAATATTTAGCTGAAGGTAAGCTACTAAATGAATTCGTAGGTAAAGCCTTAGAAGATAGAAATCAACCTCTTTATGATAAATTAGTAGCAGGATCTGGCAAATCAGATACTATGGAAGGTGAAATGTTAAGAGCTATTAATAGAATTGTTTATCGTTATTATAATGATGGAGATGAATACCATACAGGATATGGTACTGAAACAGCAGGACCAGCTCATTCATTTTTGGTTAATGCTAACACAGGTGTAAGATCAGCAATGAATATGATATTTAGAAATGGAACTAATTATGAAGAAACTATTGAGGATGCTTTAGAGCATATTTTATCTCATATTGAAGCTAAACAAGGTAAATACACCCCTAATACAGTAGGTGATATGTTTGATTATGAAGCTGAATTTGAAGACGATACATATGAAGAAGAAGATTATGATGATTATGATGATGATTATGATTATTAATTAAAATAATATATTTATAATAAAAAATAATAAAACATGAAATATCACATATTTAGTGGATTGTACGTAGATGGAGCAGACTTTCAAACTGGCACGGGGATAGGCCTTTGGTGTAATTTTAATGATAATTCAGGACTATACACAGTAGACCAAGAACAAAATTTTGTAATAGACACACCAAATTTTCTAAATAATTCTTCTATAGGAGGTAGCCTTAATATAGATAATGAAATGTGTGGATCAGCACCTATACAAGCAGGTACTAATTCCCAATTCCAAGGCCCCGCAGATGGTCTCCCAACTACTTTTCCTGTAGGAAAAAGTAGATTTGCAATAGGAGCAGTTGACCTTGATGAATATGTAAGCCAGGGGGGCACTTTATCTCCATCTGATTGGTCAAATAATTTTGCTCAAATAGGATTTAGAGGAAATGCCAACCCATTAACAGTTTCAAAACTTCCAGGACAAGTTATTCCAAGTACAGATCATTATAATGTAATAGTTGCTGGAAACGAACCCTTAGGATTAAATACAAACGATGCAGGTGGAAGAGTACATTGGGATGTTGCTACCGGTACTTTAGGTCAATTTGTTAGTAAAATATTAGGTATAAAAATTGGAGAAGTTGGTGGAGCGGGAAGTATAGGAACTGTAGTTCCTTCAACTTCCGATGAATTAGCTGCTGGTGTTTTATTACTATCAGGGTATGGAATTTTAAAAAATGATGCACTAGCATTTGCAACAGAACCCCAACCATAATACAATAAACTTACAGCTCGATTCATAGCCGAGCGATTATATAAAAATAAATTTAGAGATCTGTGGCCTCCATTTGGAGGTCACATTTTTTTTTCGTATATTAATAACAAATAAAATTTAAGTCTAGATGAATAAAAACATAGTAATGGTTGGAGCCGGGGTAGCAAATGTAAATGCTGCTACTAAGCTAGTAGATGAAGGTTATAATGGTAAAATTACCATTATTGATATGGGTAAAGACCCTTATTTAAGACCCTATGAAGAAGTAATGACAGGATTTTTAGGTGCAGGAGGTTGGTCTGATGGTAAATTAACTTACCATACTTCAATTGGAGGACAATTATCTAAATATTGTGGGGAAGAAAAAGCAATGGAATTATTTGATCAGGTGATAGATAATTTTAAACGTTTCCACCCCAAACCAGAGGAAGTACAATGTTCAAATCCAATTGCAGAACCAGATTTTATTAAACCCTATTTTGGTTTACGTTTATTCCCTGTATGGCACGTTGGTACAGATTACCTACACGAAATTGGAAAAAATTGGTATGATTATCTAGTATCTAAAGGTGTTAAATTTGAATGGGAAGCTAAGGTAACTTCAATTGATTTTGAAAACCAAACAGGAACTGTAATAGTACTACAATCTGATCTAACACATACATTTGAATATGACCGTCTAATATTTGGTGTAGGTAAATCAGGTATTGACTTTGGTAAACAATTAGCTGAAAAATATGAACTACCAACTGAACCAAAACCAGTACAAATTGGTGTCCGATTTGAAGCACCACAAAAACACTTTCAAAAACTTATTGATGTAAGCTATGATTTCAAATTGTATCGTAAATTCGAAGACAAAGGAGTATCATTACGTTCATTCTGTACTAACAACAACGCAGCTTATGTTGCCGTTGAGCAAACGTATGGGGATGTTAGCTACAATGGACACGCTAAAAAAGGAGAAGAACATAGAAACAATATGACCAATTTTGGCATATTAATGGAAATTCAAGGTATTGATGAACCTTTTACCTGGTCAAGAGAATTAGTTAAAGCTGTAAATGAAACTTGGTTTGATAATAGTAAAGGCCAAGGTAGATTTGCTCGTAAGACTCATACAGGTTTATATTATTCACCTACTCGTGAAGCAGGAATGACAAGTGAAGGTATAAAAGTTGATGCTATGCCTATTAAATCATTAGATCAAGTTAAAGATGCATTTCAAGGTTATTATGATTACATAGAAGATTTTATTGAAGATATGAAAAAAGTATTCCCAACACTTAAAGATGATTGGGGTATTTATGTACCTGAAGTAAAATATTTGTCACCTGAACCATTAGTTAACTATAATGATTTAAGTTTAACTACATACCCTAATGTACATTTTGTAGGTGATGCTTTAAGTGCAAGAGGCATTACAGTATCAGGTGCTCAAGGGACATTAGTAGCAGAACAAATTGTAAATGACCAAAAAGAAATAAATGATTTTTTAGAATGGGCTGATAAACCTGGACCTTGGTCTGAAGAAGATAATAAAATACATACTATAGGAGGATTAACAATGCCTAAAAAAAATACTAATAAATTAAATAAATAAAAATTATGAGCAGTAAATTTTATGAAGAAAAAGTAATTAAATATAAAGGAGCTAGACATTATTTAATTAGATTAGAAGGTGAAGAACATTTTAAACATCACAGATACGATTCACCAGCAATAGTACCTATCAATAAACAATCAGAGTTTAAAAGGGGATACTTTTTAAGTGGGATTGAATATTCTGAGGAAGAGTTTAAGGATATAATGAAGGAAAGAGAAGGTTTACCTTGGTACAAAACATCAGCTGGGAAGGGAACATCAAGACATTAATATGAGAGACCACACATTAGAAGCAATGCCTTATAAAGGAGAAATTCATGAAAAAGCATGGGGTCATGAGTTATGGATAATTAATAATGAATTCTATTGCGGTAAGTTATTAGTATTTAAAAAGGATAAATCATTTTCAATGCATTATCATTTATTAAAAGATGAAGCATGGTACATCTCTAAAGGAAAATTTTTGTACAAATATATTGATACTGAGGATGCTGAGTATAAATCAATTGAAGTAACAGAAGGAGATTGTATACATTTAATGCCAGGACAGCCTCACCAAATGTTGGCTCTCGAAGAAGGAAGTTGTATATTTGAAGTATCAACACAGCACTTTGATAGTGATAGTTATAGAATAGGAATGGGATCTTCACAGTTAGATCCAAAAAACTTACCATTTTAATTATGAGTATTAGAAAAAAATATAAACAGGAAGACCAAGAATTAGCAGCTTCTTTACAGGAAATAAACATAAATACAGCGATATTAGAAATAAAATTATTGGGTTTATCTAAAATAAAAGATAATTTATTATATGAGTGTAGATATGTTGATAGAGGAACAATTAAAACAGTGCCGATTATAGCACAAGATGTTACTCAAGCAATAGCTAAGTTAGATCCCTATGTAGAATCAGCAATCCCCGAAAACGTATTAAAAATAATGTTGGGCACAGAAAGATATAGTATATAATGATAAGAAACGGTAAACAATTTTATACAAAAGATGGAAAATTAATAGATATGTCAAGCTGGGATGTTAGTAAAGGACATCAAGATGTAGGTATTAATTATGGCTGGGAAGGTGCTATGGCTTGGGGGAATTTAATCCATGATGAGTTAAATAAATATGGACCTGGTGTTCAACCCGGTGATGTTTATTTAGATTTAGGAGCAAATATAGGACTATCAGCTTTAAGAGCAGAATTATCAGGGGCCTCTAAATTATATTGCATTGAACCTGACCCAGGAGTATACGAGGCATTAGAAATGAATAAATCAGATAAATGGGAGAATTTTAATTTAGCAATTGCAGACTATGATGGAGAAATAGACATACCCAAATGGCCTGATTGGTGGGATAATGTTTCACGTCCTTGTATTACTTTAGAAAATTTTATGTATTCTAATAAAATTACACATATTGATTATATGAAAGTTGATATTGAGGGACATGAAATTAAAATTTTACCCCAAATTCCAAAAGCTATATATGATAAAATTTCAAAAATTTTTATTGAATATCATGAGGATACTACAATTTCACCAGAAGATAGAGATAAAAAAAGATTAGAATTTGTAAAATCAATAATATCAAAAGGATATAATAATCACTTTGTTGAAGTTGGATATCATCAAAGTTTTATTTATATTTGGAAATAAAATAAATAAGTTATGAAAATAGGTTTTTGTGGAACAATGTCAGTAGGTAAAACAACTTTAGTTAATGCTTTATCTGAACTACCAGAATTAAAAAATTATAAATTTAGAACAGAACGTTCTAAATATCTTATGGAAATGGGAATCCCATTAAACACAGATAGTACCGTAAAAGGCCAGTCTGTATTTTTAGCTGAAAGAGCTAGTGAACTAATGCAAAATAATATTATAACAGATAGAACTATTATTGATGTGATGGCGTTTGCTAAATGTTCTAAGTCTATGAATTACATGGAAGCAGATGATTTTTGCTCATTTGCTAGTAATATGTTAGATGAATATGATTATATATTTTATGTTTCACCTGAAGGTGTTGATATAGAAAATAATGGTGTTAGAGAAACTAATGCTGAATATAGAAAATTAATTGACCAAAACATACAGCTTTTAATTATTAAGTACAGACATAAGATAAAAAACTTAATTGAAATAAAAGGTTCAACAGAGGAACGTATAAAGTTAGTTAAACAGTCAATTTCTTTGTGATATTTATAACAAAAATACTCTAATGAAGAAATCAGAATTAAAAGCATCAATTAAAGAAGAAATCCTTGAACTATTAGAAGCAGAATCTGCAGATGAAATTAGTGCTAAAGCCGATGCACAGGCTGACCTAAATAAGGAATTAGAAAAAACTCAAGACCTTATGAAAGAAGAAGATGAAGATGATGAGGATGTAATGGATAAGAAAGCTATAAAAGGAGCTAAAAAAGGAGACTCAGTATCTAAATTAGCATCAAAACTTCAACAAACATCTGCTGAAATGAAAAAAGTAGTAAAAAAGTGGAAAAATGCTGAAGGTTCTGAAAAACAAAAACTTACGGATCGTCTAAGAGAATTAACTAAAATTAAAAAAGAACTTGAAGGTCTTCTTTAAAAATATCCAATTTCTACTTATTGTAGTTTTAGTTGTACTCCTTTTATTACAAAGGAGTTGTACTTCTGATCCAACTATTATTGAACCTACGATTATAACAAAGGTTGAAACTAAATGGGATACTATTACTATTAACAAGATAGAATATGTACCTAAATGGGTAGAAAAAATAGTAACAGTATATGAAAATGATACTATTATAATAAATACTCCTATAGATACATTAGAAGTATTAAAAGAATACTATGCCAAAAATGTTTATGTAGATAAAATTGTATTGGATTCTTTAGGGGTTGTAACTGTAACAGATACAATTTCCCAAAATAGAATATTTTCAAGACAAATAAAATCAGATATACTAATCCCTACAAAAACACTAACTCAAGAGATTTATTTAAATAATAGAGAATTTTATTGGGGTTTAAATATAGCAGGTAGATCATCACAAATTAATTATTTAGGTGGGGGAATATTATACAAATCAAAAAGAAAAAACATATATGGTTTAGGGATAGGTGTTAATGAAAACTTTGAACCTATTATATCAGGTAGTTATTATATGAAAATAGGTAAAAAATAAATGGCTGAAGATTTAAAAAAAATAATAAGACAAGAATATATGAAATGTGCTCAAGACCCAGCTCATTTTATGAAAAAATACTGTTTTATTCAACACCCTCAAAGAGGTAGAATCCAGTTTAATTTATATCCTTTTCAAGAAAAAACTTTACATTTAGTTAGAGATAATCCTTATTCAATAATATTAAAGTCAAGACAATTAGGAATATCAACCCTATCAGCCGGTTATTCTTTATGGTTAATGTTGTTTCATAAGGATAAAAACGTGTTATGTATAGCGACTAAACAAGAAACAGCGCGTAACATGGTTACTAAGGTAAAATTCATGTATGACAATTTACCATCATGGTTATCTATAAAAGCAGAAGAAAATAACAAACTATCACTTAGATTAAATAATGGATCTATAATTAAGGCAACATCAGCTAGTAGTGATGCTGGTAGATCAGAAGCAGTATCTTTACTATTAATAGATGAAGCAGCCTTTATTGATAATATTGGTGAGATTTGGGCATCAGCTCAACAAACACTAGCAACTGGTGGGGGTGCTATAGTATTAAGTACTCCCTATGGTACCGGAAATTGGTTCCATAAAACTTGGGTTAATGCAGAAGCTAATGAAAATCAATTTATACCTATTAAATTACCTTGGTTTGTCCACCCTGAAAGAAACCAGGAGTGGAGAGATAACCAAAATGAATTATTAGGAGATCCTAGAATGGCAGCTCAAGAGTGTGATTGTGATTTTAGTACATCAGGTGATATTGTATTTTACAATGAATGGATTGAGTTTTTAAATGAAACTACTATTAAAGAGCCTATGGAAAGAAGAGGAGTAGACCAAAATTTATGGGTTTGGGAATCTGCTGATTATTCTAGAGAATATATGGTTGTAGCAGATGTTGCACGGGGTGATGGTAAAGATTATTCAGCCTGCCATGTAATGGATATAGCTACAAATACACAAGTAGCAGAATATAAAGGACAAATGCCCCCTAAAGAATTTGGATATTTTTTAACAGGTTTATCTACAGAATATAATAATGCTATGTTAGTAGTAGAAAATGCTAATATAGGGTGGGCAACCTTAGATGCGATACAAGAAAGAGGATATAAAAATTTATACCAATCCCCCAAATCCGATGCCTTAACGGCTGAGTCATTTTTAAGAGTATTTGAAGGAAATTCAGAGATGGTACCTGGGTTTACAATGTCAATGAGAACAAGACCTCTTTGTATTAATAAATTTAGAGAATTTGTAGGAGATAAATCTGTGGTAATTAGGTCAAAACGTTTAATAGAAGAAATGAAGGTATTTATCTGGAAAAACGGAAGACCAGAAGCTCAAACTGGTTATAACGATGACTTGGTTATGTCATTTGGGATTGGTATGTTTCTACGAGACACATCATTAAAATTCCAACAGCAGAGTTTAGATATGACAAGGGCAACATTAGGTAGTGTAAAATCTAATAAAGTAACATATAGTGGAGGACATTCAGCAAACAATTCAATTGAAAATCCATATGAGATGAAAATAAATGGTAAGTCTCATGATATAGGATGGTTATTATAATATTTATAAATAAATAAAATGGCAGATACAGGTTTATTCCCAAGATTAAGAAGGTTATTTTCTACAGACGTAATAATTCGTAATGTAGGGGGCAGCCAACTTAAAGTTTTCGATGTTAACAAAATCCAGCAAAGTGGAGAAATTGAAACAAACACACTAGTAGATAGATTTAATAGAATCTATTCAAATTCTTCAACATCACTATATGGTCAACAAGCTGGTTTTAACTACCAGTATTTAAGACCTATGCTATACTCAGAATATGATGCAATGGATACAGATGCTATTGTTGCATCTGCTTTAGATATTATAGCTGATGAGTCTACCCTTAAAAATGATATGGGTGAAGTGCTACAAATTAAATCTTCTGATGAAGATATCCAAAAAATATTATATAATTTATTTTATGATGTTTTAAATATTGAATTTAATCTTTGGCCTTGGGTTAGAAATTTAGCTAAATATGGAGATTTTTTCTTAAAATTAGAAATAGCTGAAAAGTATGGAGTATATAATGTAATACCTTATACTGCTTTCCATATTGAAAGAATGGAGGGAGATGGTGAAAACCCAACTGAAGTTAAATTTAGATTTGACCCAGAAGGAGTATCAGCATCAGATTATGGTATGATGAGTGTACCAAATGCGGGAGTTAATAATTCCCGCTCTATTATATTTGACAACTATGAAATGGCTCATTTTCGTCTATTAACAGATATGAACTTTTTACCTTATGGTAGATCATATATAGAGCCTGCTCGTAAATTATTTAAACAGTATGTTTTAATGGAAGATGCTATGTTAATTCATAGAATTGTTCGTGCACCTGAAAAACGTATCTTTTATATGAATGTTGGGTCAATTCCTCCAAATGAGGTAGATGCCTTTATGGAAAAAACATTAAGTAAACTTAAACGTACTCCTCACGTAGATGAGAAAACTGGAGAGTATAACTTAAGATACAACATGCAAAACCTTTTAGAAGATTATTATATTCCTGTTAGAGGTAATGATTCAAGTACTAAAATTGAAAGTGCAAACGGGTTACAATGGGATGGGATTGCTGATGTTGAATATTTAAGAGATAAATTATTTGCTGCCTTAAAAGTACCAAAAGCATTTTTAGGGTATGATGAAAATACGGATGGTAAAGCAACACTAGCAGCTCAAGATATTAGATTTGCACGTACTATTGAAAGAATACAAAGAATTATAGTATCAGAATTATATAAAATAGGATTAGTCCATTTATACACTCAGGGCTATAGAGATGAACAATTAGCTAATTTTGAATTATCATTAACTACCCCATCAATTATATATGATCAAGAAAGGGTAGCATTAATGAAAGAAAAAATGGATTTAGCAGCTCAAATGACTGAAACTAATTTATTTCCTTCTGATTTCATTTACGACCATTTATTCCATTTAAGTGAAGACCAATATGATGATTTTAGAGATTTGATTAGAGAAGATGCTAAACGTAAATTTAGAATAGACCAAATAGAAGCAGAAGGTAATGATCCTGTTGAAACTGGCAAATCATATGGTACACCTCATGATTTAGCTTCACTATATGGTAAGGGTAGAATGTATTCAAACCCAGGTGATGTTCCTAAACCTGAAACATATGATAAAGATGGAGATAAAGATGTATTAGGTAGACCAAAAGAAAAAGCTTCTAAAAGAAACACACAAGATGATAATTTTGGTAAAGATAGATTAGGTGCTAAAGGTATAAAAAAGGATTATAATGATACAAATAAAAGTGGTATGGCTTTAGAAAATAATAGCCACTTTGCAAAGCATCAATCCATGTTAAAATCTATCCCTACAGGTAAAAAGTTAGTATTTGAAGATAAACCCGCAAAAAGTTCGCTTCTTGACGAGTCAAATATTAAGGAACAATAATTTTAGTATATTTATAAAAAAATATTGATTGATGTATATAAAACATTCAAAATTCAGGAATACAGGCATTTTATTCGAGGTAATAGTAAGAAAAATTACATCAGAAACCCTGTCAGGAAAAGATTCACCAGCTATTAACATTCTAAAATCCCACTTTGTAAATACTGAGTTAGGGAAAGAATATAAATTGTATGAAACTATATTTAAATCTAAAAATCTAGATAGTACTAGAGCTAGTACAGTTTTAGATACCATATTAGAATCTTCAAAAAGACTTAATAGAACTAGGATTAGAAAAGAAAAATACAATCTTATAAAAGAACTTAAAGCTCACTATAATGTTGAAGATTTATTTAAAACAAAACTTAATGATTATAAAGCACAGGCTTCATTGTATACTTTATTAGAAACATACAACACAGAAAAATTAATAGACCCAAATCAAATTATAGATAATAAAGTTACACTATTAGAATATTTAACATCTAAAGATATAAATAGAGATAATGTTAAAGAAGATGTAATTGAAGAGTTTAAATCTCAAGATAAAGATATTCGTACATTAACATATTATGTATTACTAGAAAAATTTAATGATAAATACTCAACATTAAACCCTAGACAAAAGAATATTCTTAAAGAATTTATTGAGTCTGTAGATAACACACCATCATTAAAAGAATTTTATAATAAAGAAGTTCTTTTTATTAAAGAATCAATTAAATCTCAAATTGCTAAAACAGAAAGTAAAGTAATTAAGATTAAATTAAATGAAGTTAATTCTTTGATTAGTGAGTTAAATAAAAAAACAACCATTAAAAGTGATCACTTAGTTGATTTGTTACAATACCATTCATTAATAGAAGAATTAACAAAATCAAATGGATAGCATAGTAGAAAAAATAATTGGCTTGATAAAAGAAGTTAAAAGAAAAGATATTGATCCAAAATTAATAACTTGGATTGAAGATAGATATGGTCCTTGGGATGATAGAGATTTTATATCTGATGATGGTGATACTTATTTTAAAACAGATGCTGATTATGAATCTGAAGGAGGTGGAATTTCACATAAAATAGTTAAATTGCCTTCATTTTCAGTATTAATCAAACAATTAAAAGCAACTAGGGATGCTGCTAATGAATTAGTTAAAGGTGAATCTGTAAGAGATGATGAGATATTAAGAGATATATCTAATGAATTAAAAAGAGAATTTAATAGATTTAGAACTCATTTAAGAAAAGAATACCCAGCATTTTATGCTCAATTAAAATCTCAACTTACTAAAGAAGAATTAGAGGAAATGTCTACAACTGGCGGTGGAGCAGGTGCTGCTTCATTTACCCCGGGTACAGGAATGCAATATGCAACCCCATATGCTTTTAAAAAAGCTAAAAAAGCAGTGCAAAAAGAAGCATTACAACTAGTACATGTTTACGATAAAGATGGTAAAATGTATGGTACTGGATCAGTTGAAAAGGTAGAAGGGGATAAAACGACAGTTCGTTTTGATGGTAGTACAGTTAAAATATTTCCTAGCAATAGAGTAAAACTAGTAAAAGAGGATATTGGAGCAACATTAGGCCCAGGACCTAAAGCAGGTCCAGAAGGAGTAAAAGATAATGCATACGTAAAACAATTTAAATATAGTTTAGTACCTAAGAAAATAAAAGGATCTGGTTTAGAAGTTAAGCAGTTATTTGAAGCTGATGATGTAAAATCATTCCAACAAGAAAGAATAGCTGCTTTTGATGTAATTGAACAACAACTTAATGATATTTATAAGATGTTAAGCAATGCTAAAAATGAAACAGGGGATTATTACACAGAAAACCCTACATCATTTTCAGTTATAAAACCAACAGATCTAGTATTAGATTATATAAAAGATATAAAAGACTTATTAAAAGGAGAATAAATGAAAACATTACAAGAACAATACAACCAAATTAAAAAGGGAAAAGGCAGTAAGCATATTTTCCTTAAAGAAGTTAAAGCTAAATATCCTAATTTAGTACGTAATGCTGCAGGATTTGATGAAGCATCATCTGCTCTAATTGGTAGAAGCATTATAGCTGAAAACCTTTATGTAGGAACAGGAAACACTAAAAAACCAGACTGGTTTAAACTTTTTGATGACAACATGAACTTAATCTCTGAGGAAGAAGCTAAAGCTATAGAAAAAAAGGTAACAAAAGGAGTAACTGATTTACAAGCACCTGATAAAGGATACGATTATAAAGATGATAAAATGCTTAATAATGTATCTGGTGAGCAATTTCGTCAAGGATATTTTACAGAACTTACTTGTGTATCTAATAAAGACAAAACTAAGGAAGAATTAATAGATTTAGTTATTAAAAATATTGATAAAAACCCCCTATATTATATTGAGGAAGCTCAATTTGGCATTAAAGGGATAGGATATACTGAAGATGCACCCGCTTTAGGTAAAGGTAAAATGGTTAAAGATCCGGGTGTTGGTGGTGGATATGGTGAAGCTACAAAAAAAGACTTCCCAGAAGGTGAAGTAGGTACTGGTTATTTAGAAATTAAAGAAAACAAAATGATATCATTATTAAACTTATTAGAAAATAGTCCTTTAGGTGAAAAACCAAAGGCAAAAGTAAAAAAGAAAGTAAAAAAAGAAACAACAGATAGCAAATTAGCCGAGATTGAAAATAATGGTAGAATTGCTACTCTTGAGTTACAAATTAATGCCTTAGATGAAATCATTGAAAGTAAAAATGATAGAATTTCTATGGTATCCGAAGATGAAAGTTTATCTGAATTAGTAGATAAGAAAAAAATGAAAGAAATGCAACGTGAAGTAAAAGTTCTTGAAAAGAAAAAAGCGGGCATGGAGAAAATGTATGAAAAGATGTGTGGTAAATCATACAAAAAAGTAGTTACTGAAATGGATCCTGAAGCATGGAAAAGACAAAATGGTCAAGATGCTGATTGGGCACCAAGAAATGAAGAAAGTAATGCTAACAGTAATGAAGGATCTAACGAAAATTCAAACGAAAATTCAAACGATAATAAAGAATCATATTCAGGATTATCAAAATTTAGAACTGCATAAAACATATTATGAGTCAATTACTAATAGAAACACACGTATTTAAACCTAAGGGAGTCATTTTAAATGAATCACGCTCAAAACGAGGTTTACCCTTAGTTGAAGGAATATTAGCTACTGCTGAAGTAAAAAACGGTAATGGTAGGTATTATTCTAAAGAATTGTGGGATAGAGAAATTGACAAATATAGAGTATTAGTTGATGAAAATAGAGCAATGGGAGAATTAGACCACCCAGAATCCTCAGTAATAAATTTACAGAATGTATCACATAATATTTCTGAAATGTGGTGGGATGGAGATAATGTAATGGGTAAAATAGAAATTTTACCTACACCAAATGGTAATATACTCAAAGCATTAGTTGAAAGTGGGATTACAGTAGGTGTGTCTTCAAGAGGAATGGGTTCATTAGAACAAAAAGGTGAATTAATGGAAGTTCAAGATGACTTTGAATTATTATGTTGGGATTTTGTCTCAACACCATCTAACCCAGACTCATTTATGCATTTAGTAAGAGAAAATAAAGAATTTAAATCACAAGATAAATATAAAAACGTAAATAATATATTAGGTGAAATATTATGTTCATACGGACATTGCCCTATATTATAGCTTAACAATACAACCCCTGATTCCTAGAAGAGGCGCACTCATTTTTTTGATGCGCCTTTTCGACTTTTATACCTTTGCATATACGTATAATTGATAATATGTCATTTCTCATATGACATCAATAATTTTTTATTATAACCCCCATTACGTTTCTTAATAAACGTAGTTTCCCAACAAAAAATTTAGGAAAATGAATAGAAACTTTTTACAAGAGGCTATCGCCGATGCTAAAGCAGTCAAAGAATCTGCAATAGCAAATGCTAAAGTCGCATTAGAAGAAGCTTTCTCACCTCAAGTTCAAGCCATGTTTGCTAGTAAACTAGAAGAAATGGAAAAAGACGAAGAAGTGAATGAAGCTTATGATGATGTAGATGAAGCAAAAGATGATGAAATTTCAGAAAAGAAAGAGTACATGACCAAAAAGGAAAAGCGCGAAGGTGACGATCGTAAGTCTGATAATAAGGCTGAGACTGAAACTGAAAAAATGCGTAAAATCAAAGAGGAAGAAGAAATGGACTTAGACGAAATTTTAGCAGAGTTAGAAAAAGATGAAGATCTTAAAGAAAATGCTCGTACAGACGCTGAAGAAGAAGGCTACAAGGACGGTATGAAGGACGAAAAAGAGGACTTGAAAGAGGACGAACGTACGGATGCTGAAGAAGAAGGCTACTTAGACGGTGAAAAAGACGAGAAAGAAGACATGGATGATGAGGACGATGAAGATATCGACCTTGAAGATATGTCAGAAGAAGACCTTAAGAAATTTATCGAAGACGTAATCGAAGATATGGTTAGTGCAGGTGAAATTGAAGCCGGCGAATCATTCGAAGATGATGTAGATGTTGATGTTGATGCAGATGGTGAAATTGAAATAGAAGATGATGAAGAAACTTCTGTAGATGTAGCTGAAGCTAAAGACGACATTGATGAATACGGTAAAGAAGAAATCGATGAAGCAAAAGACGAAATGGATGAAGTTAAAAAAGATTTAGATGAAGCAATGAAAACTGTTGCTACTTTAAGATCTGAACTAAATGAAATCAATTTGTTAAATGCTAAATTACTTTACACAAACAAAGTGTTCCGCGGTAAAAATTTATCTGAAAACCAAAAGGTTAAAGTGTTAGGTGCTTTTGATAAAGCTGAAACAGTTAAAGAAGTAAAACTTGTATTTGAAACTATTAATAGTAGTGTTAAATCAAAAACTACAAATAATTCTATAAGCGAAGGCTTTAGAGCTAAAGGTAGTGCCTCAAATATGTCAGCTCCAAAAGTAACTAAAAAACAACCAATTGTTGAATCAGATGAAATGGTCGCTCGCTTTAAAAAATTAGCTGGAATAATCTAATTAAGTAAAACAAAACAATTAATTATTAAATTTAAAAACGTAAAAAATGAGTCAATTAAATTCTCTTTTAGAAAGCGCTAATCCTTACAAGTCACTACAAAGTGATGCTGCAAGATTAGCCAACAAATGGAACAAGACAGGCTTGTTAGAAGGTATCGGAAACGAAACTGAGAAAAACAATATGTCTATGATCCTTGAAAACCAAGCTAAGCAATTAGTGATGGAAGAAAGTAACACCGGTGGTCCACTTCCTGGAGCAGGTACATTCACTCCTGGAACAGGAGCACAATGGGCAGGTGTAGCTTTACCACTAGTAAGAAAGGTATTTGGTCAAATCGCAGCGAAAGAATTCGTTTCGGTTCAACCAATGAATTTACCTTCTGGTCTAGTATTTTATCTAGATTTCCAATACGGAACTGCAGGTAAACAACCTTTTGCACAAGGCGGATCACTTTACGGTGATACTGACGGTAACTTACCATTTGGTAATGGTGCTACAGGTGGTCTTTATGGTGCTGGTAGATTTGGTTATTCAATTAACAATACTCAATCTGCTGCTTATGCAGTAGCTTCTGGTTCTGTTGATTGGTATAGTGATTTGAATGCTGATTCTTCAGTATCTCAGTCTTATGTTGCAGGTGCTTCAGGTCAAATTGTAAAATTAACTGTCCCTTCTGCTTCATTACCTAACTTTGATGAAAGAGCAGTAAGAGGTTTTTACCTTTCAGGTTCAGCTGCTGATTTACCAGCTTCTGCTACTCAATACCCACAATTTACTAAAATCAATGGTGCAAACATTGAATTCTTTGTAGGTTCTGATGTTGTTGAAGCAGGTGCATTAAAAGTTGAGTATTTACTACAAACAAATGACGCTCAAAGAGGTGATTTTGAAGATGGTAATAACAACTTAAATGCTGACAACACTCCAATTTCAATTCCAGAAATCAATATTCAAATGCAGTCGGAAGCAATTGTTGCTAAGACTCGTAAATTGAAAGCTGTTTGGACTCCTGAGTTTGCTCAAGATCTTAACGCTTACCACTCTTTGGATGCTGAAGCTGAATTAACTTCAATTATGAGTGAGTATATCTCATTAGAAATTGATTTAGAAATTCTTGATATGTTGATCGAATCTGCTGCTGCTGGTACTGAGTACTGGAGTGCACAGAATAACTTAGCATTAGCTTCAACAGGTGTTGTAGATTCAGATTTAGGTTTCTACAACTCACAAGGACAATGGTTCCAAACTTTAGGAACTAAAGTTCAGAAATTGAGTAATATCATTCACCAGAAAACTCTAAGAGGTGGAGCTAATTTTATGGTATGTTCTCCAACAGTAGCTACAATTATCGAATCCATTCCAGGATTTGCTAGTACTTCTGATGGTGATGCTGCTAAAATGAGCTACGCATTTGGTGTACAAAAAGCAGGTACTATCAATTCAAGATACACAGTTTATAAGAATCCATACATGACTGAAAATACCATTTTAATGGGCTTTAGAGGTGGACAATTCTTAGAAGCAGGTGCTGTATTTGCTCCATATATTCCGTTAATCATGACTCCATTAGTATACGATCCAAATACCTTTACTCCAAGAAAAGGTCTATTAACTCGTTACGCTAAGAAAGTCGTAAGACCAGAATTTTATGGTAAGATCTTCGTAGAAGGTTTAAACACTCTATAATCAATAGATTATAAATAAATTAAGAGCCCCGCGTCAGCGGGGCTTTTTTTTTGTTACTAGTGTGTACCTAGTAGGTAGTTAGTATATTTATACTCGAATATTAATTAAAATAGTTTTTAAAATGAAAGAAACCCCTTCACAGTTACCGATTCAAAGTTATGTAATGAATTTCCCACATACTTTCTCAACAAATGACCCTAATAACGTTTGGATGAAAGAAATGTCCGATAAAGAGTTAGCTATAAATAGACCTAAAGCATACAAACAATTTATGGATTTGTATAATTTTATGGCTGGTCAATCATTAGTACATTTGTTACCTGCAGAAGGTAATTTTCAAGATTTAATATACGTTGCTAATTTAGGGTTACAATTACCCCACATTAAAGATGAAAACCATATTTTATTATCAAATTATACTTCACCTCCAAGACAGGGTGAAGAATATGTTGGTGAAAAATTCTTTAATCAAATGGGTTATAAAACCCACATTTCTCCCCATAAATGGGAAGGGGAAGCAGATATAAAATATCTAAAAGATAATGTTTATATTGGGGGGTATGATATAAGATCAGATATTAAAACCTACCACTGGATGGAAGAAAATTTTGATATGAAAGTAATCAAAGTTAAAATGGTTGATGAATATATGTATCACTTAGACTGCAGTATCTTCCCGTTAAATACGCGATCAACTATGGTTTGCACTGAGTTATATGATAAAACAGAGTTAGCGCAAATAAGCAAATATACAAATATAATAGATATAAATGCTGATGATTCTACTTATGGAATGGCCAATTCTGTTAGATTAGGAAACATGATATTATGTGCCTCAAACATTTCAGAATTAAAAAAATCAGATGAATTTTATGAGGGTGAAAAACACAAAATTGAATCATTAGAAAAAATATGTTCTGACGAGGGGATGGAACCTGTTATATTTAATTTATCTGAATATATGAAATCTGGAGCTATGTTAAGTTGTATGGTAATGCATTTAAATAGAGTTGATCACTTTAAATCACTTCTTTAATGGCTGAAAAACTAGAAGACTGGTTAAATGGAGAAGTTGCAGAATTATCTAAAAAGTCTGTAGGAGAGTTAAGTAATAATTTTTTCTTTAGAGATCCATTAAGGCCAACACATATAGATTATAAGCATTTTTATAGCCCAGCAGATGGAACTATTTTATATCAAAAAGTAGTACAACCTGGTGATCAAGTTTTAGAAATAAAAGGTGTTGATTACACACTTCAAGATGTAATGGGAGATCGTGATTATAATCACCCTTCTTTAGTTATTGGAATATTTATGTCATTTTATGATGTACATATTAATAGAATTCCATACGGGGGTGTACTTAAATATAAACGTTTGGAGCCTATTGAATCTACTAATCAACCTATGTTAGCTGTAGAGAAGGATATATTAAATAAAGTAATTAATCCTAACAACATGGCATATTTAAAATACAATGAAAGAATGTCTAACCAAGTGTATGTTCCCTCTTTGGATTATACATACCATTTAATACAAATTGCCGATGAAGATGTAAATGTAATAGCCCCTTTTAAACAACAAAATGATCTTTGTGTCCAAAACGAAAGATTCAGTTTAATTAGATGGGGTTCCCAAGTAGATTTAGTTCTACCTCTAGATTCTAGATATGAGTTTGAGACTGTATTAGATAATACAATGCATGTAAATGCTGGTCTTGATAAATTAATTAAAATAAACCACACTCAAAAATGCCTTCAAAACCCCACACAGACGAAGTACACAGAAAACAAAGAACTGTGAAGAACCCAATAAAATTCAAAATAAGTTTAAACGAGGAACAAAAAGAAGCCAAACAAAAAATATTAGATAACACATTAACCCTATTAGCCGGAAGAGCAGGATCTGGAAAAACACTCCTAGCATGTCAAGTTGCTTTAGATGGTCTTATACGAAGACACTATTCAAAAATAATCATTACTAGACCTACAGTTTCAAAAGAAGAAATAGGATTTTTACCTGGGGATTTAAGAGAAAAAATGGATCCTTGGATTCAACCTATTTACCAAAATATGTATGCCTTATATGATAAGGTAAAAGTAGAAAAATTAATTGAGGATGGCAAAGTAGAAATAGTTCCTTTAGCATTTATGAGAGGAAGAACCTTTTTAGACTCTTGTATTATTGTAGATGAAGCTCAGAATGTTACTCATGAACAAATGGAAATGATTTCAACCCGAATAGGATTAAGATCAAAAATGATTATTTGTGGTGATGACCACCAAGTTGATTTGAAATCAAAACGAGAATCTGGTTTTAGATTTTTATACTCAGCAGCTCGTAAAGTAAAAAATATGTGTTCTATTACTTTAATGCAAAATCATAGAGACCCAATTGTGGATAACTTGATTGAAATTTATGAAGAAGCTGAAAGTAGGGGGATTATTAAAGGATCCTCCGGCACTAGCGGAAAAGCTAGGCGATAGTCCTAAAAATTTAAAAGGGGCTTAGCAATTAAGCCTCTTTTTTTATATATTTATAACAAAAATAATTATGGCATCAATACTTACTCCATCAGCATTTCAGATTAAAATAAAGGAGGAACACGTAGTTAAGGGTATTAAAACTACAAATGAAACATTTTTTACATTAGGGAATATTACTAATGTAGATAGAAGAATAGTTACAATACCAGCTCAAACTCCAATTGATTTATTTAATGTCAATGGGGTAAGACCTTCAGCAGGAACTTTTCCATCAAGTAGTATGAAATATGCTAGGATTACTAATTTAGACACAACATCTTCATTAGCAGTTTCTTTTACATCATCAAAGTCACCTGATGGGATAGGCGTTATAGGTACGGATTTAACTTCATCTTATACAAGCGGTGGTGTTGGGGGTGTAATTGGGTTATACGCAGGTGTACCAACTACAGCAAGTGTTAGTGGTAGTGGGATGACATTAGATGTTGTTATTTCTTCATCTTTAATAATGAGTCAAAGTTTAGGATTAAATATTGCACCCGATGATTGTGCTACTGGAACTTATAATGTTAATTTAATAGGAGGTAGCGGTACTGGAGCAACAGCTCAAGCAGTAGTTACAGGAGCAAATCCATCTACACCAACATTATCAACTGTAATGGTATTAAATCCTGGAAGAGGATATGTAGTAGGAGATTTATTAACAATTGCAAGCGGAGATTTAGGAACGGGACAATTAGTAACAAATCAACCTTTTACTAATAACGGTTTAATTCCTAATGTAACAAATAATATAACAAGAGAAATAGCAGTTTATACAGCTACAGGTCAAGGTGGTACAGTTAGTGTAAAGTCAGATGGTGGTGTAATTACAGTAGTAAAACCAGTAAATATAGGAACAGGATATTTGGAAAATCAAACAATTACAATATCTCAAGATCAACTAACTAATGTAGGGTTTGGAGTAGTAAGTTCAGATTATACTAATACATTAATAGCAGATGATGTTGCTGATTCATCTGCAGCATCTATGTTAGCCTTAACTAGTAGTAATATAAATACAAACGTATTTCAAGCAAAAATAGCAGCAGGTGGAAGTGGGTATGAAGTAGGAGAAACAATTACAGTAAATGGTGCTGAAATAGGTAATTCAACAGATGCCGTATTTACTTTAACCTTAAATGATTTTACAGAAAATGGAGCAAGAAGTTACTGGACGATGGATGTATTACCTACATCATCTTTAATGTTTTCAAGTCCTCAAGTTACAGGAAGTACATTTAACGGCTTCTTTGAGCAAGATATAGAATTTGTTTCTGTGTATGCTGAAACAGAAAGGATGGATGTTGAATACGTAGTTGTTAACTCAGATAACGCATAAATAAAAAACTATGGCAAATATACCAATATGGCCCGGATCTAGTTCATTCCACCCAGGAGATACACCTTTTGGGTTTTATGATAATGATCCTGAATTCCAAATAGACGCAGATAAATTTTCAACTTTTGCAGCAAGAAGATTAGGATATCCTATTGTGGATGTTGAACTTCAAGATTTAAACTTTTATGCTGCTTTTGAAGAAGCAGTAACAATATATGCTAATGAATTATACGGGTTTAAAATTAGAGATAATTATTTAACCTTAGAAGGAGCAGATGCTTCTACTATGGATATTGAAAATTCAGTTGTTGTTCCAAATCTAGGAAGAATAATCCAAATGTCAGAACAATATGGGGTTGAAGCTGGTACTGGTGGTAATGTTGACTGGCATACAGGTCATGTTAATTTAACAAAATCAGTACAAGATTATAATTTAGAAGAATGGGCAAAGGATACTATACCACATTATAAGGATCATGATATAGAAATTATGAGAGTTTTTTATGAAGCTCCACCTGCAATGTTAAGATTTTTTGATCCTTATGTAGGAGCAGGAATGGGTACTATGGATATGATGGATACTTTTGGTTGGGATGGATTTTCTCCTGCTGGTGTAAATTTCATGTTAATGCCTATTAATTATGATTTACAAGTTATCCAACAAATAGAATTTAATGATATGATCAGAAGAGCAAATTATTCTTTTGAAATGCATAACAATAATTTAAGAATTTTCCCAATACCCGATGGATCAGTCCCAAAATTATACTTTGAATATATTCTTAACTCAGAAAGATCTTCAGCTTCCTTTGTAGTAGGTGGAAGTAGTACTATTACTAATATATATGATGTACCTTATAAAAACCCAAATTACGATGATATTAACTCAGTAGGTAGAAGTTGGATATTTGAATATGCTTTAGCTTTATGTAAAGAAATGTTAGGGTATGTTAGAGGTAAATATCAAGTAGTACCAGTCCCTGGGGATAATGTTACACTAAATGCAAATGATTTAATTACAGCAGCTACTGGAGAAAAAGAAAGATTAATTGATAGGTTAAGGGCTTATTTAGGAGAAACATCAAGAGAAAAATTACTAGAAAGAAGAACAGCCGAAAGCGATTTCATTGAAAAAGAATTAGGCAAGGTTCCATTTCCAATTTATATAGGATAATATGGCATTATTTGGAGGAGCAAGAGACATAAGTTTATTTAGACATCTAAATAGAGAGTTAATGGCAGACATCATTACTCAGCAATGTTCTTTTTATAAGTTTAAGTTAGAAGAAACTAAAGTAAACATATATGGAGAAGCAGCAGAGGAAAAATTCTACATGGGTCCTGTTTTACTAAATTGTCTAATTGAAAGATCAAATGAAGAATTTCCTGAAACAGATTTAGGTACTGACTTTACTTGGGGTGCTACCTTTAAATTTTTAAGAGATGATTTATTAGGAAAAATGAAAGAATTTAATTTAGATTTTGCACCTACAAACTATCAATATGGAGCTGATTTAGTTCCTGAAGTTGGAGATATAATTTTATATAATGAAGGATATTATGAAGTAGATAATGTAAATGCTAACCAATATTTTATGGGTAAAAATCCAGATTATCCTAATTCACCTCAATTACAAAACCCAGGCTTAGAAAATTTTGGAACTTCAGTTTCAATTATAGTTGAAACACATTATGTACCTGCTGATAAGGTTGGTATTACACAAGAAAGATTGTATACTGGAAATAATTCAAACCCATCACTAAATGGCTAAAAGAGGAAAAATACCAACACCTAAAACTCAAAGAGAAATATTAAATTCTCAAATTGATCCATACAGCCCACCAGCTGGTTCTCCTGGTTTTTCAGATACAGGTAATCCTAATAATGCTGATACTCCTAATAGAGGTAACCAAGTATCATTTAGAGATGATACTACTAAACCTTTTAGTTTAGGAATTAAAGATATAGATGAAGCTATTGCTTATTATATGGAAGAAGTAATTCAACCTACCGTAATACAAAATGGGGCAGTACAACAAGTACCATTTATTTATGGTTCTCCTGAAAGGTGGAAGCAGGTACAAAAAGATGGGTATTATAGAGATAAAAAAGGTAAAATTATGTTACCTTTAATTACTTTTAAACGTAACAATATTGAAAAAGTTAGAAATATAGCTAATAAATTAGATGCAAATAACCCACATAATGTAAATATTTTTCAAAAACAATATAGTGTTAGTAATGCTTATGATAATTTTGATATACTAAATAATAAAAGACCTGATAAGGTTAATTATGCAGTAGTAGTACCTGACTATGTAAATATTACTTATGATTTTATTGTTGCTACTTACTATATAGAACAATTAAATAAAATAGTCGAAGCTATTAACTATGCTTCAGATTCTTATTGGGGCAATCCTGAAAGATATCAATTTAGAGCTAGAATAGATAATTTTGCTACACCTGTACAAGTAGAACAAAAAGGAGAAAGATCAGTTAAAGCAACATTTAGCCTAAAATTATATGGTTATTTAGTTCCTGACACAGTCCAAAAACAATTAAACGCAATAAAAAAATTCAATACCCCAACACAAATTATATTTAATATGGAAACAGTACAAAGTATAGAAGAGTTAAACCAAAGAAAAAAATTAGATAATTCCCGTCTTAGTATTCAAACGGATAATAATTTTACAGAATTTCCAAAATCTGGGAAATAATACTGTTTTTTATAATATTTATAAATAAAATTAGATGGGTATAATATTAAGACAGAACAAAGGTTCCGAGTTAACATTCGCAGAAGTAGATGGCAATTTTCAGTCACTCTACTACTCTAGTTCTCTGTCTGGTACTGACCTTCAATTCTTTTTTGCAAGTAGTAGTGTAACACATAGTATAGATTTACAAAATGTTCCGGGATTTACAGGAGTTACAATTGAAAGTGGAAGTACTTTAATAAGTAATGGTGTTCAAACTCTAAATTTTTTAGGAGATGGTATAGCTAGTATAACAAACTCCCCAACAACAAACCAAGTTGATATTAATATCCAAGGAGGTGGTGGTGGTGGTGGTTCTGGAACAGGAATATTCCAATTATTAGGAGCTACAGATATATATTTTGCAACCTCTTCATTACAAGTTACAGCCAGTACTTACCAAGAATCTGAGTATACTACTATAGGCGTTACACAAAACCCAAACAATGATGGCACTGGAGGTAATGTAGCTAAGTATGGAATGATGTTTAGCCAATCAGTATGGCATTATACGGATAATGTAGGTTACCCAACATCAAAAGCATGGCAGACAGATTTAGAAGGATCGGTATTTAATAACTATGACCAAAATACAGATACAGCAGAAATTTTAAGGTTTATTGCAACACAATTAAGTGCATCATCCCCAGATACTTCCCCAAATGCTCGTTATTATTCTGGTACTTCTGAAACAATTGCTTCAAATGGAACTGGTGGGGTTACGGGTTATGTACCCAATTCTACAACCGACCCCATTTTATTATATTTGCAAGGAAAAGGATGGGCTATAGCAGGACAAAGTGTATTTCAAGGAATTACCCCAATTTATAATAATTCAGGCTATAATATAAAATATACATCAGTTGCAGCTGGTTCGACTACATGCCCCTCATCATCTTATGATCCTTCTTTCCAATTATTCAATTTAGGATTAGTAAGTTCTTCATTTACAACATCAGGTTCTTTAAGAAGAATTTTTGCTGATAACTCTGCAAAAACCCAAACAGTAGTAGATGAACAACAATATACTTTAGTAAAAACCCCACCACCTTTTAATACAACATCAGGTCAAACTATTGGGGCAATACCTACAGTAGGAGGATTAGATATAAAATATCAAGATGGTAAATTTGCTACGATTTTCCAAAATAATTTATATAATGGGGGTATTTCTTTCACAACAAAAGAGGCTACAGGTTGGTATAGATTATCTTCATCAATAGGAGTACAATCAGGTTCTTCTAATTATACTACTTTTTATGATCAAGATACTGAAATATTTTGGTCGGAAGTACAAACTAGTGATTTTTCTCAAACAGTAGGTTTTAATACTAGACAAAGTTCATCTTTATCAGCAACCTCAAGATCACTTTCAGGAGCTCCTTTATTATTAACATCAAATTTTAAAGAAGGATCTCATCTTACAGGATATTTCAATCCTTTATTTTCAGCACAACCTACATTTGCTTCAATTACAGAAACAGATTCTTTAGTAACCCCCTCTAACCCAACAGGTGGAACTAGAAATGGAAGTACAAATGGGGGTACTGTTCAAACTTCTAATTTTATATATTCTAGTGGGGGTGTTGTTAGAACTGTAGGAACTATACCAAGTCAAGGAGATGTTGTTTATTTGACAGCAAGTTTAGCATTTAATGCAGGATCAGGAGGGGCTGATAATATCAACCAAACCGGATTTGGCACAACAACATTTATAACAACAACAAAAGGTAGAGAATTTGGAGGATCGTTAAATACCGTATTTACTAATACTTATGCTTATTTTGACCCAGGGGCATATGGACAAAATGTACTGTCAGGTTCTATGGGTTACTACGGTAGAGCTCAAGGATATGATGGTGGCACCTTAACTGGGGCTTCAAGTAATACAATATTTACAGAACAATTTTCAGGAGAAGATTATAGAATAGTTATTGATGATGATTTATTAACAGGATCCTATGCTAGTGGAACAAAATTGGCAACGGGTGTGTATGCAGAGTATGTTCAACAACCCTTAGAATTACAAATAAAACCAGGATATTTAGTAACCCCAGGAGGAACATATGGTTATTGGACTCCTGCAAACGCTGGTGCAAATACTTATCAATATTATTCAAGAGCATTTCAAAGAGATTTAACAACAGGAGCAAGTGATGTAACAGCTAGTTTTGGTGCAGCTTTAAATACGTGGGATAGCACAGCTAATGGGGTATCAGTAGCATTTTTGTTTTCAGGTTCGGGTGCACAAGCTTATACAAATCCAAGAATATTTGATCCTGCAACAACCGTAGGAGATGCTTTACAAATAGGTATAACAAATAATAATTTTACAAATCCATTTAGTGATCCAATTGATTTATATGCTTGTAAAACAGGTACAGTAAGAGGAAGTGGAGCTGGTACAAGTTATGAATTTCCTCTTTTAAATGGAAATGGTATGACTTTAGATCAGTTAACACAGGACTTTATAGTTATAATAAGATATAAAGGAGACCCAGTTCCAGTAGAAGATATAGACATAACGATTACGTAAAAGAATAAAGATATAGAATGGCATTAGATAAAATAAAAAAGTCGAATAGATTACTCCAGAGTAAGAGATATACAATGGAGCAGAGTACTGATGCTCAGGAGGCATTCACAAGAACTCTCGACATTAATGCTGGTGATGTTTATATAAGAGAAAATTTTGTTCCCTTAAATAATTTACCATATTCTGGTAGTGGACAGAACCAAGATACAATAGAATCAGGTTCAGCTTTAACAGCTGTTGATATTGTAAAGTTTCACTTCCAACATCAATTAACACCATCATCGGTTGTTAATGGTAGTAAAACAGAAGTATTTTTCTTTATATCAAAATCAGCACATGATCCTACAATAGCTGTTACTCCTCAAATTATACAGGATGGACAACAAACAAACTTTTTATCACCAAAATATTCAGATGCTTCCTTAACATTTAAAAATACTGAGGATAATGTACCCGCAGGAAACGGTACACCTGGATATAATGTTACTGTTAGAGTAAATGGTACTGAACAAGATTCAGCTTTTTATCAATTTGATTATAAAACAGGTGTAATACAATTCGTAGATAATTCAGTCTCACCATCAACCGGAGATACTGTCGTTTTATCAGCATACCAATATGTAGGTCCTACATTAGCAGATGGTGGTGTTGGTGGAGGTAATGCTTTTCCATTTTCAGGATCAGCACAAATAACAGGATCAGTTGGGGGTGTTCCAGGTGGATTCGCAGTAACCGGTAGTAGTACATTTGATGTAAGTGGTACCGGAGATGATTTTTCTATAATATCAGCTCCAATACAAGATAGACCTGAATTATTAACATATAACCCTTCAACAGGTCTTATAGGATATGTAAATGCAACTAGTGGTACTAGTGGATTTTCAGGTTCAAGTGGTACAGCAGGCCAATCTGGTACTTCAGGTACAAGTGGTTCATCAGGTTCAACAGGAACAAATGGTACTTCAGGAGAATCTGGTACTTCAGGAACATCAGGTGAAAGTGCTACTTCAGGTACATCAGGTACATCAGGTACTTCAGGTACATCAGGTGAAAACGGAACAAACGGTACTTCAGGTTTAAGTGCAACAAGTGGTTCTTCAGGAACAAGTGGTACTTCAGGTGAATCAGGCACAGCAGGAACAAGCGGAGAAAGTGCAACATCAGGCTCAAGTGGTACTTCAGGTACTTCAGGTGAAAGCGGCACAGTAGGTACATCAGGAGAAAGTGCAACATCAGGCTCAAGTGGTACATCAGGTACTTCAGGAGCAGATGGAACAAGAGGTACTTCAGGTTCAAGTGGTACAAGTGGTACTTCAGGTACATCAGGTACTTCAGGAGCAGATGGGACAAGAGGTACGTCAGGAGAAAGTGCAACATCCGGCTCATCAGGTACTAGTGGTACTTCAGGTGAATCAGGCACAGCAGGAACAAGCGGAGAAAGTGCAACATCAGGCTCAAGTGGTACTTCAGGTACTTCAGGAGCAGATGGAACACGCGGAACTTCAGGAGAAAGCGCTACTTCAGGATCAACAGGTACTTCAGGTACATCAGGTTCAAACGGAGTAGCAGGAGAAAGTGGCTTAAGTGCTACAAGTGGTACATCAGGAACCAGTGGTGCAGATGGTACATCAGGTACTTCAGGTTTAAGTGCAACAAGTGGTTCTTCAGGAACAAGTGGTACTTCAGGAGCAGATGGAACAAGAGGTACATCAGGAGAAAGTGCAACATCAGGCTCAAGTGGTACTTCAGGTACTTCAGGAGAATCTGGTACTGCGGGAACATCAGGTGAAAGTAGTACAAGTGGTTCTTCAGGTACTAGTGGTACCTCAGGAGCAGATGGAACATCAGGTACATCAGGTAAAAGTGCAACAAGTGGTTCTACAGGAACAAATGGAACTTCAGGTTCAAATGGTGTTGCCGGAGAAAGTGGCTTAAGTGCTACAAGTGGTACATCAGGAACCAGTGGTGCAGATGGCACCTCAGGAACTTCAGGTGTAAGTGGTACAGCAGGTTCATCAGGAACTTCAGGTACTTCAGGAGCAGATGGAACAAGAGGTACTTCAGGAGAAAGTGCAACATCCGGCTCATCAGGTACTAGTGGTACTTCAGGTGAATCAGGCACAGCAGGAACATCAGGAGAAAGTGAAACTTCAGGATCTTCAGGAACAAGCGGTACTTCAGGAGCAGATGGAACATCAGGTACATCAGGTTTAAGTGCAACAAGTGGTTCAACAGGAACAAATGGTACAAGTGGCTCAAACGGAGTAGCAGGTGAAAGTGGCTTAAGTGCAACTTCAGGTACTTCAGGAACAAGTGGAGTTGATGGTACATCTGGAACAAACGGAAAAAGCGGAACAAGTGGTTCATCAGGAACAAGTGGTACTTCAGGAGCAGATGGAACAAACGGAACTTCAGGTTTAAGTGCAACTTCAGGATCATCAGGTACTTCAGGTACTTCAGGTACTTCAGGAGAATCTGGTACTGCAGGAACATCAGGTGAAAGTGCTACAAGTGGTTCAGCAGGTACATCAGGTACTTCAGGTGAAAGTGGAACAAATGGCACATCAGGAGAAAGTGCAACCTCAGGTTCAACAGGAACAAATGGTACAAGTGGTTCAAATGGGGTAGCAGGAGAAAGTGGCCTAAGTGCAACTTCAGGAACCTCAGGAACTTCAGGTGTAGATGGCACCTCAGGAACTTCAGGTGTAAGTGGTACAGGAGGTTCATCAGGTACATCAGGTACTTCAGGAGCAGATGGAACAAATGGTACAAGTGGTTTAAGTTCAACTTCAGGTTCAACAGGAACAAGCGGTACTTCAGGTGAATCAGGTACTGCAGGAACATCAGGAGAAAGCGAAACTTCAGGATCTTCAGGAACAAGCGGTACCTCAGGAGCAGATGGAACATCAGGTACATCAGGTTTAAGTGCAACTTCAGGTTCAACAGGTACTTCAGGTACATCAGGTTCAAATGGGGTAGCAGGTGAAAGTGGCTTAAGTGCAACTTCAGGAACTTCAGGAACTTCAGGAGCAGATGGAACTTCAGGTACAAGTGGCGAAAGTGGCGAAAGTGGCTCATCAGGTACTAGTGGTACTTCAGGAGCAGATGGAACATCAGGAACAAGTGGTCTAAGTGCAACTTCAGGTTCATCAGGTACATCAGGTACTTCAGGAGCAGAGGGAACAAAAGGAACTTCAGGAAAAAGCGGAAAAAGCGGAACTAGTGGTTCAGCAGGTACTTCAGGTACTTCAGGTGAAACAGGAACAAATGGTACATCAGGTTTAAGTGCAACAAGCGGTTCAACAGGAACAAATGGTACAAGTGGCTCAAATGGAGTAGCAGGGGAAAGCGGTTTAAGCGCAACTTCAGGTACTTCAGGAACTTCAGGTGTAGATGGTACATCAGGTACAAGTGGTGTAAGCGGAACTGGAGGTTCATCAGGAACTTCAGGTACTTCAGGAGCAGATGGAACAGCAGGAACATCAGGTGAAAGTAGTACAAGTGGTTCTTCAGGTACTAGTGGTACTTCAGGTGAATCAGGTACTGCAGGAACATCAGGAGAAAGTAAAACAAGTGGTTCATCAGGTACTTCAGGTACTTCAGGTGAAACTGGAACAAATGGTACATCAGGTAAAAGTGCAACATCAGGATCAACGGGTACTAATGGTACTTCAGGTTCAAACGGAGTAGCAGGTGAAAGTGGCTTAAGTGCAACTTCAGGTACTTCAGGAACTTCAGGAGTAGATGGAACTTCAGGTACAAGTGGCATTAGTGGTACAAGTGGCTCATCAGGTACATCAGGTACATCAGGAGCAGATGGAACAAACGGAACTTCAGGTTTAAGTGCAACTTCAGGATCAGGAGGTACTTCAGGTACTTCAGGAGCAGATGGAACAAACGGAACTTCAGGAAAAAGTGCAACTTCAGGATCATCAGGTACATCAGGTACTTCAGGTAAAACAGGAACAAACGGAACTTCAGGTAAATCAAATACTTCAGGTACATCAGGTACTTCAGGTTCCTCAGGTACTAATGGTACAAGAGGTTTATCAGGTAAATCAAATACTTCAGGTACATCAGGTACTTCAGGTTCGACAGGTACTTCAGGTACATCAGGTGAATCAGGCACAGCAGGAACAAGCGGAGAAAGTGCAACTTCAGGTTCGACAGGTACTTCAGGTACATCAGGTTCAAATGGAGTAGCAGGTGAAAGTGGCTTAAGTGCAACTTCAGGAACTTCAGGAACTTCAGGTGTAGATGGCACCTCAGGAACTTCAGGTGTAAGTGCAACAAGCGGTTCATCAGGTACTTCAGGTACAAGTGGTGCTGATGGTACAGCAGGAACATCAGGTGAAAGTAATTTAAGTGGTACATCAGGTACATCTGGTACATCAGGTACATCAGGTTCAAGAGGTACTTCAGGTACTTCAGGCGAAAATGGTACATCAGGTACAAGTGGTGTAAGTGCAACAAGTGGTTCAGCAGGTACATCAGGTACTTCAGGTGAAACCGGAACAAATGGTACGTCAGGTTTAAGTGGTAAAAGTGGTACTTCAGGTTCAGCAGGTACTTCAGGTACATCAGGTAAATCAGGTAAAAACGGCACAGCAGGAACAAGTGGTAAAAGTTCAACTTCAGGATCAGCAGGTACAAATGGTACTTCAGGTAAAAATGGAACAGCAGGAACAAGTGGTAAATCAGGAACTTCAGGTTCAACAGGAACAAATGGTACATCAGGTTCAAATGGGGTAGCAGGAGAAAGTGGCCTAAGTGCAACTTCAGGAACCTCAGGAACTTCAGGTGTAGATGGTACTTCAGGTACAAGTGGTGAAAGTGGAGGAAGTGGTTCATCCGGTACTAGCGGTACTTCAGGAACAGACGGAACAAATGGAACAAAAGGTTCAAGTGGAAATAGTGCAACATCAGGTTCATCAGGTACATCAGGTACATCAGGTGAAAGTGGAACTTCAGGAACCTCAGGTTTAAGTTCAACTTCAGGAAGTTCAGGTACTTCAGGTACAAGTGGTAAATCAGGAAAAGATGGTACTGCTGGTACATCAGGTAAATCAAATACTTCAGGAAGTTCAGGTACTTCAGGTACATCAGGTACATCAGGTGAAAGTGGAACTTCAGGAACCTCAGGTTTAAGTTCAACTTCAGGATCAAGTGGTACTTCAGGTACAAGTGGTAAAAATGGAACAGCAGGAACAAGTGGTAAATCAAATACATCAGGAACAACAGGTACTTCAGGTACAAGTGGTTCAAACGGAGTGGCAGGAGAAAGTGGCCTAAGTGCAACTTCAGGAACCTCAGGAACTTCAGGTGTAGATGGAACTTCAGGCACATCAGGTTTAAGTGGTACTGCAGGTTCAAGTGGTACAGCAGGTACTTCAGGTAAATCAGGAAAAGATGGCACTTCAGGTACATCAGGCAAATCAGGTACTTCAGGATCAGCAGGTACAAATGGTACTTCAGGTAAAAGTTCAACTTCAGGTACCTCAGGTTTAAGTTCAACTTCAGGAAGTTCAGGAACTTCAGGTACTTCAGGAGCAGATGGAACAGCAGGAACCTCAGGTGAAAGTAATTTAAGTGGTACATCAGGTACATCAGGTACATCAGGTACATCAGGATCAAGGGGTACTTCAGGTACTTCCGGTAAAAATGGAACAGCAGGAACCTCAGGTTTAAGTTCAACTTCAGGATCAGCAGGTACAGCAGGTACTTCCGGTAAAAGTGGAACAGCAGGTACAAGCGGTAAATCAAATACATCAGGTACATCAGGTACTTCAGGATCATCAGGTACTAATGGTACAAGAGGTTTATCAGGTCAATCAAATACCTCAGGTACATCAGGTTCTTCGGGTTCAACAGGTACAGCAGGTACTTCCGGTAAAAGTGGAGTAGCAGGTACAAGTGGTAAAAGTTCAACTTCAGGAACAACAGGTACTTCGGGTACAAGTGGCTCAAACGGAGTAGCAGGTGAAAGTGGTTTAAGCGCAACTTCAGGTACTTCAGGAACGAGTGGAGTTGATGGTACATCAGGTACAAGTGGTGTAAGTGCAACAAGTGGTTCAGCAGGTACATCAGGTACTTCAGGTAAATCAGGAGCAGATGGAACAGCAGGTACTTCAGGTAAAAGTGCAACTTCAGGATCAGGAGGTACATCAGGTACAAGCGGTAAAAACGGAACAGCAGGAACCTCAGGTAAATCTAATACTTCAGGAAGTTCAGGTACAAATGGTACTTCAGGTAAAAATGGAACAGCAGGAACCTCAGGTAAATCAAATACTTCAGGAACATCAGGTACTTCGGGATCATCAGGTACTAACGGTACAAGAGGCCTATCAGGTCAATCAAATACCTCAGGTACATCAGGTTCTTCAGGTTCAACGGGTACGGCAGGTACAAGCGGTAAATCAGGAGCAGATGGAACAGCAGGAACTTCAGGTAAATCTAA